>Ga0209488_10000666_pt1 | contig 29080 bp, 31 predicted proteins | sample Rivendell_Oct201_8_FD_188349 | JGI IMG/M metagenome (GOLD analysis project Ga0209488, IMG submission 188349) | Vadose zone soil microbial communities from the Eel River Critical Zone Observatory, Northern California, USA -... | ecosystem: Environmental > Terrestrial > Soil > Vadose zone >...
AGGCGGAGCTAGCGGACGACGCGGTAAATCTTGAAGAAGCTGCCGCCGGCCCAAGGCTGCAGCTGCTCGGGAAGCGGCCCCGGCATCCGGGAGAAATCGATCCACAGCACGAAGTCGAATTTGTCGGGCCAATTTACCCAATAGGGCATTTCGCCGAGCTCATCCGGCCAATCCGGCGCCGAGGGGCGCCAGTCGGGGGAGGCACTGGCCACGAGTTGACTTGGCAGCAGCAAGGTGCCGTGCGCCTGATACAACCCGGCATTCCGCGGGTGCGGGCGCAGCGGATTCCAGCCGTTGAAAAAGAGATAGGGAAGGAATGCGCTGCGATCGATCGCCGCCAGCGCCGGCATGTGCCACAAGGCCAGAGGTTCGCGCTGCGCCAATGCAAACGGCACGCCGTCGATGCGGCACTCGTCCGGCGTCATCGGCGTCTCGACGACGAGCAGCCGCGCGCCTTCGGGTATGCTGCGCGAAGCGGCGCGGAATTCGGCGAAACGGCGATCCGCATCGCGCCAGCTCTCGGTTACCGCCCAAACGCGGATGCCGAGCAGCGCCAGCGCGACGACGGCGAAGCATCCGAGCGCGCGCCGCGTGCCCGCGAATCGCATGCTCGCCAGCACCACAAAAGGCAACGCGATCGGCAATCGAAGGTCCGCCGCCCAGCCGCCGGCGAGCCAATTCGGCATCACCACGGCGGCGACGATCATCGCCATGATCGGCCAGCGCATGCTCGGGGCCAGTCTGACCGCCCCGCTTCCCTTCGCATAGCACAGAAAAAAGATGGTGAGGACCAGCACCGCCCAGTCGAGCGGGCGCGGCATCCAGCCGAACGTCGCCGGTGCGACCAAGTCCATGAGCTTGTATTCGAGATGGTAACGGGTGTAGCTCGCCCCGCCGTTCCCCAGCGCCGCCGCCCACAACAGCACCGCCGGGATAAACTGCGCCATCACGATCGCCGTCGTTCGCAGGTTCGCGCCGGTCCAGCGCCGCGCCTGGCGCAGCTTGCCGAACGCGTAGGACGCCACCAGCAGCCCGTAGATGCCGAAGCCGAACAGGTGAAAGACGAGAAGCAGGCTCGCCGGCAGCGCGAAGACGAGGGCGCGCCAGTGCGCCGGCCAGCGCTCACTCGCGACCCATGCGCTGAAGGTCACGAGCGCCAGCCCGAGCGTGAACAGGAAATTGACGAAGCCCCAGTACAGCACGCTGTTGTAGACAAACAGGAGGGAGGCGAGCGGCCAGAGACCGATGCGGCCATAGAGCGCTCGATGCAGCGTCATCGTCCCGAGAACGAGGCTTGCCATGGTGAGCGCAACGAAGAGCCGGCCGGCATCTTCGAGCGGCATGAGCCGCGCCAGGGAGGGCACGACCAGATCCATCGCCAGGTTCGGCGACAGGCGCCAATCGACGATGTAATTGCTCGCCAGCGCCGGGATGTCCTTGGCATGAAGGAGAATCCACATCCGGGCGAGGTGGTCGGGATAGTCCACGAGGGGCGGCACGGCCGTCGCGAACAAGGGCGAGAGCGTGAGCGCGCCCAAAATCAAGTAGACGGCGATGCGTCCCAATCCGCGCAGCGCGCCGGGAGCATCGGACGACCGTTCCGTGGGAAAGACCAAGCTGGTGCTGCGTTGAAAGCTCATCTGCTCGCATCGGGGCAAGGGGGTCGCTGGACGGGCTGCCGGCACCGTCGCGGCGGTCCGCACCGCGAGACCGTGGTAGGCCGGTCACCGTGAATTTCAGGTTAAGCGAGCGATCGGCCGTTCTTGGCGCGCGCGCTCAGGCTCGCTCATCGCCGCTTGCGGCGCTGGCCGTAACGCGCGGCGCAAGCCGCCTCAGGACGCGCCGTGCCGCCCGGCGCCGGCGGCGAAGCGGCTCGCGCCGGCGCGCGCCTCGCCGCTCGCCAGCACCTGCGTGCCGCGGCGGAACTCGTTGCGCATCGCTGCCGCGAAGGGCAGATCCCACTGCTCGTAGGCGGAGAGGCGATCGCTTCTGAGGCAGAGCTGCGGCAGCGCCGCCAGCTCGCGCGCCAGCGCCTCGGCCGCTTCGCGCGCCGCGCCCTTGGGCACGATTCGGTTGGCGAGCCCCATCTGCAGCGCTTCGGCCGCGCCCACCGCGCGCCCGGTGAGGATCATGTCGAGGGCGCGTCCGTGGCCGATGAGGCGCGGCAGCCGCACCGTGCCGCCATCGATCAGCGGCACGCCCCAACGGCGGCAGAACACGCCGAACACGGCGTCCTCCTCGACGACGCGCAAATCGCACCACAGCGCCAGCTCGAGCCCGCCCGCCACAGCATGGCCCGAGACGGCGGCGATCACCGGCTTTTGCAGCAGCATCCGCGTCGGCCCCATCGGGCCGATGCCGTCCTCGCTGCGCGTGGTCGGCGCGTCGCGCGCCGCCGCGACCTTGAGGTCGAAGCCGGCGCAGAAGCTGCCATGCGCGCCCCAGAAGACGCCGACCCTGGCCGCGTCATCGGCATCGAAGGCGGCGAAGGCGTCCGCCAGCGCCTGCGCCATTGCCGGATCGACCGCGTTGCGCGCCGCGCGCCGGTCGATGATCACCGTGGTGATGGGCCCGTCCTTCTCGACGCGGATCGACATGGGTGCCTCCGAAGCGGTGTCGCGGGTGTGAGACGTGTCTCAGTCTATCGCGTGGCACCACAGGCGACAGCGCGCGCCTGAGCCCAAAAATTTTTGACTGCCAGTGGAAATGCGGTCTTGACGATGTTCCTGTTATGTTCTATATGTACGCAAATAGCGTTCGAAGGACGGCGTGCTCCCATTCGCGACCATGCGACAGCTCTACGAGCGCGGGCCCCATTGCCAAGGCCTGGCGGTCGACGCCGAGGGTGTCATGCTCGGCCCCGATTGCGTTCTGGTGCGTCGCCTTCCAGGCGGCGGCTATCGCTCCGCCGGTCCCGATGCCGTCGCCCTTCTCGCGCGCACCGTCTTCGATGACGACGTACGACTGCGGCGCCTGCCGATCGTGCTCTCCGGCATCGTCGCGGCGCTCGATCACGGCGATCTGGTCAAGGCGCAGCTTCTCGGGTTGGAAATCCCGATAGACCGGCTCGACGAGCCGCGCCTGCAGCGGCTCGGGCGCGCCGCGGACCTGCTCAAGGACGGCTTCGACCCCAACGAGCTGCGCGACGAGCATGGCCAGTGGGCACGGGAGGGCGGTGCGGCGGCGCGGGTGACGCCACCCCCCGCTCCAAAAGCTTCCTTGCTGGGCCGCCTCGCGCCGGCGGTGCTGAGGGCGCTGAGGCAACTTGCGGCCAGGCTTGCCGCCACCATGGCACTCGAAGCCGTCGCCTTTCTCGGCATCATCTTCATCCCGACCAACCGCAGCCTCATCTCGCAAGGCACGGTGCCGGACCGCCCGGACCTGAGCTTCGAATTCGACGAGGGCGCCGGCAGGCTGCGGCTTTACCGTCAGGACGGTGACAGCCGCAGCCTGGTTTTCGAGGGCCGGCCCGATGCCGACGGGATCATCCGCGACAACGATGGCCACGCCATTGGGCGCAAGCTCGACGGCAGCGTCGTCATCCTCGATCCGGATACCCTGCCAGGCGCGGGAACTCGCAACGACGACGGCCGCCCCAAACTCTGTCCAGATGAGAGCAAAGATAGGGGTGGGCAAAAGAACGAGAAGGATATTCAGTACCAGATGCAGATCACCGGATTGGCGCGTGGTCTGGCCGTTCGCCTGCCCAGTCGCAGTACCGATCCCAATCGTGACCCCTATGTGGTTTTTGATGGGTGTCGTGAAAGCGACGGCACGATGCTCGAGGCCAAGAGCACCGGCTATCTTGCGATGATGCGCGACAAGCCGTTCTTTTGGCGAGAGATCATCATGCCGAAATTCTACACGCAAGCAAGGAACCAGATTACGGCTGCAGCGGGCCGCCCGATCGAATGGCATTTCGCCGAGAAGGAAGTGGCCGACTACGTGCGCGCCAAGTTTGCGGAGAAAGACTTTCGCATCCCCGTCATCTACACGCCACCGCTACCCGGGAGGCCACAATGACATCGCCCTACAGCGTCTTGGCCTATTGGGGTCCTCGCCGCGAAAGTCCCGAGGCTTGTGCTCCCAAAATTTTGCAGATGTTCGACGCTCTTGCGCAGATCGACCCGATGCTAAGTCGATGGTTCTGCGCGGATCCGGAAAGCGGAAAACCGCGGCTAGTGTCGTCGCTCGACCTCCAAGGTGCAGTCCGTTTAATCGAGCGGGGGCAGAGTTTGAGCGAGATGGGGCGCAAGCCGATACTGGAATTCGGCTATCAGTTTGTTGCCATGACCGAGCTCTCATGGGGTCCGCGCGGCCTGGTTGTCGACGGAAACGTCGGCGGTTACACGACCGGCAACATCCTCGCAAACTATGTGTGCCTGTCGACGCCGCCACTTGATCCCGAAAACGAAGCCGTCATCAATTTTCTTGTGTTCAAGTCAGTGCTGCTCGCGCTTGCGAGCATCTGGAATCCAACCTGGTGCCGCGCCGATCCGACTGATCTGCTGCAGCTCATGTCGGCCGTCGATCCTGGGCGCCACAGGCCCCGCTTCAATGGTGGGTGGATGACGTATCTCGCCGCGCCGTTCGCCGCGAAGATCACTCCTCCGCGCTCGGCAAAGTGCGAGCAGGTAAACGGCGGCCTCCTGATGGCGGCGACCGACGAGACCTTCCGGATCGACAACCCGGCGCATGTCGCCGTCGCGCGGGATATCGATGCGGCGCTGGCGCCGATCAACGCGCTTCCCTGGCCGCCTGACGCGATACCCGACGAACCACATTCTCCGCGAGCATGATCCTATGCGACCGCGCAGATCGCTTGACGCAGGACTCAGATCCACACGTCGTTTTGCGCCGTGCGGTCGCCGCCTTCGTGGCCCGTGTTGAGGACGCCGCGGGGCTCGATGAGCAGCAGCTTCACTTCCTTTTCCGCGAAGGGCTTGTGCTCCACCCCTTTCGGCACGACGAACATCTCGCCCTTCGACAGCGTGACCGCGCCGTCGCGAAAATCGATCCGCAGCTCACCGTCGATGACGATGAACGTCTCGTCCGTGTCCTTGTGGTCGTGCCAGACGAAGTCGCCGGCGAGCCGCACGAGCTTGAACTGGTAGTCGTTCATCTCGGCGATGACCTTCGGCGTCCACTGTTCCTGGAACAGCCCGAACTTGTCCGCGAAATTGACCGGGCGATACGTCATGGGCGCCCCTCTCTCGATCGTGGAGCCGCACGAGGCGCGCGGACGCCGCTCACCCCACCGGCATCATCCAGCGGTGGCGGTCGTCGCTCTCGCCGTATTGGATGGCCTGGATCGCGTCGTAGAGGCGCTTCAGCGTCTTGCCGGGCTTGTCCTCGCTGCCAAACCGCAGCGTCTGCTCGCCGCGCGTGATCGAGGAGATCGGCGTGATCACCGCGGCGGTGCCGCAGGCGCCGATCTCGACGAAATTCTCGATCTCGTCCCAGCGCACCGGCCGGTGCTCGACGCGCAGGCCCATGTCCTTGGCGAGGGTGCGCAGGCTGTCGTTGGTCACGCTCTCGAGGATGGATTCCGATTTCGGCGTCACATAGGCGCCGTCGCGGGTGATGCCGATGAAGTTCGAGGTGCCGAACTCGTCGATCAGCGTGTGCGTCGCCGAATCGAGGTAGAGCGAGACGGGATAGCCCTTCTCCTTCACCTCGCGGTCGGCGATCATGCCGGCAGCGTAGTTGCCGGCGGCCTTGACGTGGCCGACGCCGTGCGGCGCGGCGCGGTCGTAGCTTTCCTGCACATAGGCGGGCACCGGCACCATGCCGTTCTTGTAGTAGGGGCCGACCGGCATGGCGAAGATGAGGAAGGTGTAGTCGTCGCTGGCATGGACGCCGATCACCGCGCTGGTGCCGAGCAGCAGCGGGCGCACGTAGAGGGTAGCACCCGTGCCGAAGGGCGGCACATAGGCGTCGTTGCGCGAGACGATGAGGCGCACCGCCTCGAGGAACAGCTCCGGCGGCGGCGGCATCATGACGAGGCGGGTGGCCGACATGATCATGCGCCTTGCATGAGCGTCGGCGCGGAAGCAGGCGACGCGCCCGCTCTTCTGGCGGAAGGCCTTCAAGCCCTCGAAGCAGGCCTGGCCGTAATGGAAGCAGGTGGCGGCGATGTGGATCGACAGGCTCGCACCCGAGCACAGCTCGGGCGCCGACCAGGCGCCGTGGCGGAAATCGGCGCGGACGAAGACGCCGGTGTCGAGGTAGCGGAAGCCCAGTTCCTTCCAGGAGATCGTCGTGTCCATCTCAGTCACTTCCGCTCAGCTTGGCTCAGCCTGCGCAAACCAGTATAGACCGGTTCCCCTCGGAGACGCAGTTTGCATAATGCCGCCCCAGGCGCCGGGCTCGAACCGGGTCGCCTTCCACGTGTGTCCGCCGGCTTTGTGGTCCATTATCGCCCTCACGCCTTAACGGTCTAATGAAAACAAGTCAACATGGCTGACGTAAAATCGGGCGCCAATCTCCTGTTCCTCCGCGAGGAGGAACTGCGCCAGGGCATCGAGCTGCTCTACTACGCCTATCGCGATTTCACCGCCGAGCCCGACGCCATGCTGGCGCGCTACGGCTTCGGCCGCGCGCACCACCGCGTCATTTATTTCGTCGGCCGCCACCCGCAGATGAGCGTGACCGACCTCCTGGGCATCCTGCACATCACCAAGCAGAGCCTGAGCCGCGTGCTGGGCCAGCTGGTGCGCCAGGGCTTCATCCGGCAGCGGCCCGGCAGCCGCGACCGGCGCCAGCGCCTGCTCGAGCTCACCGAGAAGGGGGTCGAGCTCGAGCGGCAGCTCTCCGAGAACCAGCGCCAGCGCATCGCCAAGGCCTACCGCGAGGCCGGCGGGCAAGCGGTCGAGGGCTTCCGCAAGGTCATGCTCGGCATCATCACCGACGAGGCGGACCGCCGCCGCTTCGAGCGCGGCGCGCCGCCGCGCAGCACCTAGAGTTCGGCGGTGAACGCTCGCGGTGAGCCGTGCTACTGCACCGGCATGACGTGTCATCGGAGGACGGTCGATCGTGGCTAGCCCGTGCGTGGTATGCGGCAACCCGGATTTCGCTTTTCTGGTCCGGGACGGGGCCTACGCGTGGGAGGAATGCCGGGCCTGCGGCTTCGTGCGGATCGCCGCCGCCTTCACGCTGGCCGAAGCCGCTTGCGGCGAAGACGACGCGGCGGTGGGCCGCTCCTATATCGACGGCTATCGCGCCAAGTTCGCTGCCAAGATGGCGCGCTCGCGCCGTCGCGCCGCGCGCCTGCGACGCTGGTCGCGCGGCGATGATTTCCTCGATGTCGGCAGCAATTTCGGCTTCATGGTCGAAGCCGCCGAGCGCGTCGGATTCCGTGCCGTCGGCGTCGAGGTCAATCGAACGCTGATTGACGCGGCGCGAGAGCGATTCCCCGGCCGCACCTTTATCCCCGGATTGCTCGAGGAGCAGCAGTTCGGCGCGCTGCGCTTCGACGTCGTCTATTGCTCGGAAGTCATCGAGCATACCGCCGACCCCCGATTGTTCCTGAGGCAACTCTCCGCCGTCATGCAACCGGGCGGGCTGCTCTATCTCACGACCCCGCATATCCGCGAATATCGCAAGCGCGGCTTCGCCAACATGGGTGCGCCGGATCACAAGCTCTATTTCAACATCACGAATCTTCGCCGCTTGTTGCTCGAGTGCGGCTTCGCAAGAGTGCGCGAGCAATTCACCTTCTTTCGCGGCATCAAGCTGTGCGCTTGGCGCGCGGCATAAATAGTCGTCGATGAGGGCGCATGCCCGGGAAGGGTGTCGGCGGGGCGGCAAGCCCGTCGTGCTTCCGCGCCGCGCGGCCTGTATACTGCGCCGCCATGAATGACGGCGAGCCGCATCTCCTGGTGGTCGACGACGATTCGCGGCTGCGCGAGCTGCTGCGCCGCTATCTCGCCGACCAGGGCTTCCGCGTCACCACCGCCGGCGATGCCGCCGAGGCGCGCGCCAAGGTCGCCAGCATCGCCTTCGATCTCCTCGTCCTCGACGTCATGATGCCCGGCGAGGACGGGTTGAGCTTCACGCGCAGCGTGCGCGCGGAGAGCCGCATCCCGATCCTGCTGCTGACGGCGATGGCCGAGCCCGAGGACCGCATCAACGGGCTCGAGCGCGGCGCCGACGATTACCTCGTCAAGCCGTTCGAGCCGCGCGAGCTGGTGCTGCGCATCCGCAACATCCTGCAGCGCGTGCCGCAGCCGAGCCTGGCGCAGACCCAGTTCCGCTTCGGCGCCTGCCGCCTCGACCTGGCGCGCGGCGAGCTCTACCGCGGCGGCGATCCCGTCCATCTGACGAGCGGCGAGACCGCGCTCCTCATGGCATTGGCGCGGCGCGCCGGCGAGGCCGTGTCGCGCGAGGCGCTGTCCGAGGAGGCGCAGTTCAGCGGCAATGTGCGCACGGTCGATGTGCAGGTGACGCGGTTGCGCCGCAAGATCGAGCGCGATCCGAAATTCCCACGCTATCTGCAGACCGTGCGGGGAACGGGCTATGTCCTCAAGCCGGATTGACGAAGCCGGGCGCGCCCGGCTGGCGCACACAGGGCGCGCCGGCGCGAGCCGCGACGGCCACCGCCGCTGGTTCAAGCGGCTGTTGCCGCGCACGCTGTTCGGGCGCTCGCTGATCATCATCATCCTGCCGCTCGTGCTGGCGCAGCTCCTCGCCACCTGGATCTTCTACGACCGCCACTGGGACACCGTGCAGCGGCGCCTGGCGACGGGCGTCGCCGGCGACATTGCGCTCACGCTCGAGGCCATGCGCTATGCCGACGATCAGGCCGAGCGCGACGCGCTGTTCGCGCGAACGACCGCCGCCACCGACCTCTATTACATGTTCCGGCCGGGCGAGAGCCTGCCGCGGAATGTGCGTGAACACGGCAGCAGCTCCTTGGAAGAGGCGCTCGCCGCCGCCATCACCGACCGCGTGCGGCAGCCGTTCCAGATCGACGCCGAATTCGATCCGCGCGACATCCTTATCTCGATCGAGCTGCCCGAGGGGGTCATGCAGGTCACGGCGCCGCGCAAGCGGCTGTTCACGCCGACGACCTACATCTTCGTGCTGTGGATGGCGGGCTCGTCGCTGGTGCTGCTGGCGGTCGCCTCGCTCTTCATGCGCAACCAGGTGCGCGCGCTGCGCCGCCTCGCCGACGCCGCGGAAAGCTTCGGCAAGGGGCGCGACGTGCCGAACTTCAAGCTCGAAGGTGCGACCGAAGTGCGCCAGGCGGCGGCCGCCTTCCTCAAGATGCGCGACCGCATCAAGCGCCAGATCACCCAGCGCACGGAGATGCTCGCCGGCGTGTCGCACGACCTGCGCACGCCCTTGACGCGCATGCGGCTGGCCTTCGAGCTGCTCGGGCAGGAGGGCCCGGCGGTCGAGGAGCTCAAGACCGACGTCCGGGCGATGGAGCGCATGGTCGAGGGCTATCTCGACTTCGCCCGCGGCGAAGGGCCGGAGCAGCCGCGCGACACCGACCTGGCGTTGCTCATCGAGGAGGCGGCGGCGGAAGTGCGGCGCGACGGCGCCGACATCTCCCTGGCGCTGCCGGAGGAGCATGTGCTGGCGTTGCGGCCCGACGCGATGCGGCGCTGCCTCGGCAACCTCCTCGGCAATGCGCGGCGCTACGGCAGCCACATCTGGGTGACCGCGCTCGCCGTGGCCGACGGCACCGACATCCTCGTCGACGATGACGGCCCGGGCATCCCGCCGGCGGAACGGGAAAACGTGTTCCGCCCGTTCTTCCGCCTCGATGCGTCGCGCAATCCGCAGACCGGCGGCGTCGGCCTGGGGCTCACCATCGCGCGCGACGTGGCCCGCGGCCATGGCGGTGATCTCGCCCTCGAGGAGTCGCCGCAAGGCGGCCTGCGCGTGCGCTTGCACCTGCCGAACTAGGCTGGCGCGCGCCCCAGCGGCAGCCACCAGATGTCGCCGACGGTCGGACTCGCGACCGGCTGAAATTCGCCATCGGCGCCCAGCACGGCCGGGCGGTAGCCGAGTTCCGCGAGCGAGCGGTACGCGGCGGCGAGGTCATCGCCGGCGCGCGCCAGCGCCTCCACGGTCATCTCCATCATGATCACCGGCCGGAAGCGCCGGATCGTGTCGAGCCCGCCGCGCACAGCATGCATCTCCCACCCCTCGATGTCCGCCTTGATGAAATCGAGGCGGTCGAGATTGGTTATCGCGGCGAAGCGGTCGATCGTGGTCAGCGCGACGACCTCGCGCCGGACATCGCGCCATCGCGTGTCATGGCCGAGATGGGCGAGGCCGAACCCGTAGGCGCCGCGGCGCTTGACGGGCAGCGTCAGCATCGCCGTGCCCTCGCGCTCGCCGAGCGCCAACGGCACGATCGCGACATTGCGGCAACGATTGACGTAGAGGGCGACGCGCAGGATGGAGCGGGCATAGCTGCCCGGCTCGAAGGCGAAGACCTGCCCGCGCGGGGTCAGACGAGACAGGATTTTCGCGTACTGCCCGGCATGCGCGCCGACATCGAAGACCACGCCATCCTCGGGGATCATGCGCCGGACGGTGGCGGCCCAGGATCGGTGATGCTGCTTGAACGTCGCCTTGAAGAGATGCGCGAGATAGGTCGGCGTGACCGCCCAGCGAAAATAGGGCGCGGCCATGGCGGCAGGCGGCGCACCCGGATCCGGCGGCTCACTCATCGATTCACCGACATCCAAGCCTCACATGCGAAGCGGTCGACGCTACCGCTTGCTCTGGGTTCCTGCTGGCGCAGGAACGACGGTGAAGTGTTCCACCCGCTCGGATCATGCGCGATCGCAGATGCCGGCGCCACGCATCCCTGGTGGTCATCATCATCCGACGACGTCTGCCGGATTGCCTGGCGCGCAAAAAAAGGCCGCCCGATCGGGCGGCCTTACGCGTCGCACAGGGGGAATGGTGGCGGCGCGAAACCTTGCGTCAGCGCGTGGTGCGCTGCTTGGTGAAGTCGCGGATCTCTTCTAAGCTCTCGGCGACCCGCTTTTGAATGACGTTGAAGGCCTCGGCATTGGCCTTGGTGACGAGCTCGGTCAGCTCGCGGGCATTGGCGACGCCCTTCTCGAAAGCGTGCTTCGCCATCTCGACATTCTTGGCGACCTGCTCCTCGGGGGCGGCCGGCTGCGTCCAGGCGCGCAGCGCTACCGAGACCTCGTCCATCGCCTGCCGCGCCAACTCGACCTGCCGGCGGGCAATAGCCTGCACACCCTCAACCGCCAGTTGATTGGCCTGCGTGAATGCCTCGAGGTTCTTGCGTTGCGCGGCCACCAGCGATTCCACGTCGAAACCGGGAAAAGTGAAGCCGGCAAAGGCCTTCCCGAAATCCATGTCAAAAAGGGTCTGCTTGCCGTCGATCGTCATCGCCTGTGTCCTTCCAAAGGTTGCTCCATAATGCTGCACTGCACAATAAACGAAATATGCTGCTACGGCTGTGCGCGGTCAAGAGGCGATACCAAGAATATTGCAGTGCAAACACCGGTCAGCCGGAGGTGGCATCGGCGCCACCCGAGGCCGTGCCGGCTATGCCCAACAAGGATTGCGCGCGCCGCAGGCGGCGGTCAAGGGCCGCCATGGTTTTTGCCAAATCGACGCTGTCATCGTCGAGGAAGTCGCGCAACACCAAAAAGTAGAGACCGACCAGGAGCGGCGCGCGCAACCCGGCCCGCCAGCCGGCGGCGGAAATGCCTGCGGCTTCGAGCATCCAGGCCATCGAGCGCAGCACCGCGGACACGTCCAGCAGGGCCGCGGGGTCGCCGACGCTGTCGCGCAGGATGGCGCGCAGCGCCGTCTTGTGCGGCTGCAGCGCGTCGAAGCGTCGCATCAGGATGTCGAACAGCCGGTCGCGCGGGGACGCGTCGCTCTCGATCGCCGCCCCGGCCAGAGCGGCCCGGTCGATGCGGCGGTGGAAGGCCGCGAGGATGGCGAGCCTGGAGGGGCAGGCCGCATAGGCCCGGTCCAGCGGCAGCCCGGCCTCGGCGGCGATCGCGGCGACGCCGATCGCCCGCCAGCCCTGCCGAGCGGCCAGTCTCAGCGCGGCGTCGACGAGCCGCCCCTCGGCATCGTCGGCCTCGCCTTCCGCTGCGCCGCCGCCGGCTTTTGCCGCACCGGATTTCGCCGCGCCGGCTCGCTTCGCCATGGCGCATCCTCCGCCCCATCTCGGACCGAGGCGCAGGATATGGGATCGGCGGGCGTCCGACCAGCGCCAGCGACGCTAATTGGCCAGCTCGCGCGAGCGGCGGGCGGCGGCGAGGACGGCACGCCTCAACAGCGGTTCCAGCCCGTCGGGCGCCATCAGCACATCGAGCGCGGCGCGCGTGGTGCCGCCGGGGCTGGTCACGCTCTCGCGCAGCCGCGCCGCCGGCTCGGGCGAGAGGCGCGCGAGCTCGCCCGACCCGGCCACGGTCGCGCGCGCGAGGCGCATCGCCAGATCCTCGGGCAGCCCGGCGGCGACGCCCGCCTTGGCCAGGCACTCGATCAGGAGAAAGACATAGGCCGGCCCGCTGCCGGAGACGGCCGTGACCGCGTCGATCAGCGCCTCGTCCTCGACCCAGCCGACCTCGCCGACCGCGCCGAGCAGGCGTTCGGCGAGCGCGCGCTGCGCCGCGGCGACGGCGCTGTTGGCGCAGGCGACGGCGATGCCGCGGCCGATCGCCGCCGGCGTGTTGGGCATGGCGCGCACCACGGAAGCGGCGGCGCCGAGCTGACGCGCGATGAAGCCGAGCGTCTTGCCGGCGGCGATCGACAGGAACAGCGTATCGCCGGCGAAGCGGCGATAGGCGGGCAACACCTCGCCCATCACCTGCGGCTTCACGGCGAAGACGATGACGCTCGGCTGCAGGTCGGGCGGCAACCGGCCGGCGCCCGGCGCCAAGGTCACATTGCGATGGCCGGCGAATGGCTCGGCACCCGGGCCCGGCTCGATGATGATATAGCGCTCCGCCAGATGGTGCGCGCGCCAGCCGCGCAGCAGCGCGCCGCCCATCTGGCCGCAGCCGACCAGCAGCAGCGCCGGGATCGCCGGCGCTGCGGCTTTGCTCACGCCTCTCCCACGGGATCGATCATGGCGGCGGCGATGGCGTCCTCGGCGGCCTTGCCGCCCCACACGACGAGCTGGAAGGCCGGATAGAAGCGCTCGCACTCGCTCACGGAGATGTCGACGAGATCCTCGAGCTGCTCGACGCTGGGACCGCTCGCACCGCGCAGCAGCACGCCCTGCCGGAAGGACGGCGAATGTTCGTCGGAGGCGAGGTCGAAATGGCCGAGCCACATCCGCTCGTTGACGGCCGCCAACAGCTCGTACACGGCGCCGCGGCGCGGCTTCGGCACCTTCATCTCGAAGCTGCAGGTGAAATGGAGCGCGTTGATCTCGCGCTGCCACACGAAGAGAAGCCGGTACGCGCACCAGCGCCCGGCTATCTCCACCATCATCTCCTCGTCGCTGGCGCGGTCATGCGCCCACTCATTGGCCTGGACGATTTCTTCGACGAGATCGATGGGGTTGTAAACGGAAACGGCGGTCTCGAGCGATACAGAGGTCATCGCGCCCTCCAACGTGTCATCCGGCCGGCAACCTGGGAAGGTCGCGGATATCCTTTGTGGATAACCCCGGGTGTCACCACAACATATAGCCTGCCAAAGGCCGGCAGGCCGCGCAAGAGTGGAATTTCAGACAAACCGCGAACTGACCCTTCAGGGCGTGGGCGTCGGCTTCGACTTGCGCACCGGCGACCGCGAAGGCGCGGCGCGGCGCGGCGCCGGGCTCGACGGCGCGCTGTCGCCGCCGACGGCCAGGCGCGCCTCGAGCAGCGCCACGCGTTGCTCCAAAGCCTCCGTCGCGGCGCGTGCCTTAGCCGCCATCGCTTGGACCGCGTCGAATTCCTCGCGTCGAACCAGGTTCATGCGGCCGAGGATGCGCTCGAACTGGTCGCGCAGGCGGGCTTCCAGCTCTTCGCGCATGCCGGTGAGCGCGCCCAGCGCGCCGGTTGCGACACGGGCGAGATCGTCGAGCAAGCGGTTCTCGGTCTGCATGGCGGGTCGGCCTCCTTTGCCCCGATCATAGCCGGACCACGCGCGAAGCGGGCCTGCCGCTTCGGGCGCTCTCGATTACATGATATGGGCGCGCGGGCGCGGAATTCGAGCGCGCCCGTCCGGGCGCCGCGTCGGCGCCGCATCCATCTTTGACGCGCCGCCGACAAAGCCTATAACACGCTCGCGGCAAGGGAACACTGCGGCTCCATGATCCTGATCACCGGCGGCGCCGGCTTCATCGGCTCCAACCTCGCGGCGGCGCTGGCGGAGCGCGGCGAGCGCGACGTCGCGATTTGCGACCGCCTCGGCCAGGACGGCAAGTGGCGCAGCATCGCCAAGCGCGAGCTCGCCGCTGTGGTGCCGCCCGAGGCGCTGTTCGCGTTCCTCGACGGGCACGCGCGCGAGATCGGCGTCGTATTCCACATGGGCGCCATCTCCTCGACCACCGAGACCGATGCCGACCTCATCGCCGCCACCAACTTCACGCTGTCGCAGCGGCTCTGGGAATGGTGTGCGGAGAGCGAGACGCGCTTCATCTACGCCTCGTCCGCCGCGACCTATGGCGACGGCAGCGCCGGCTTCGACGACGACGGCAGCGCGGCGGCGTTGGCGCGGCTCAAGCCGCTCAACGCCTATGGCTGGTCGAAGCATCTCTTCGACCGCCGCGTCGCCCGGCTGCTCGAGCGCAACACGCCGCGGCCGCCGCAATGGGCCGGCCTCAAATTCTTCAACGTCTACGGGCCCAACGAGTACCACAAGGGCGCGATGAAGAGCGTCGTGGCGCAAATCTACCCGCGCGCCGTCACCGGCGAGCCGGCGCGGCTCTTCCGCTCGCACCGTCCCGACGTGGTCGATGGCGGCCAGAAGCGCGACTTCGTCTATGTGCGCGACTGCGTCGACATGATGCTGTGGCTCTACGACCATCCGGCAGTGAACGGCCTCTTCAATATCGGCAGCGGCACGGCGCGCAGCTTCGCCGACCTCGCCGCCGCCGTGTTCCGCGCGCTCGGAAGCGAGCCGCGCATCGACTTCGTCGACACGCCCGTCGAGTTCCGCGACAAGTACCAGTATTTCACCGAGGCGCGGATGGAGCGCTTGCGCGCCGCCGGTTACGCCCGCCCGCCGACGACGCTCGAGGAAGGCGTGCGCGATTACGTGCAAACCTATCTCGCCGCCGACGATCCCTATCGCTGAGAGCCCGCGGCCCCATGCTGATCATCCCCTATCCCGACATCCATCCCGAGATCTTCTCGATCGGGCCCTTCGCCATCGGCAACTGGTCGCTGGGACCCTTCGCCGTGCGCTGGTACGCGCTCGCCTACATCGCCGGGTTGATCATCGGTTGGCGCTATTGCCTCGCCATCGCCAAGCGGCCGCCGCAGGTGGCGCGGCCGCAGGACATCGACGACTTCCTCGTCTGGGCGACGATCGGTGTCGTCCTCGGCGGCCGCATCGGCTACATCCTGTTCTACAATTTCGACCAGTACGCCGCACATCCGATCGAGGTGCTTTATCTGTGGCGCGGCGGCATGTCCTTCCACGGCGGCGCGCTCGGCGTCATGGTCGCCATCATCCTGTTCTGCCGGCAGCGCGCGATTCCCATGCTGGCTTTCGCCGACATCATCGCCTGCGCCGTCCCCATCGGCCTCTTCTTCGGCCGCATCGCCAATTTCATCAATGGCGAGCTGTGGGGCCGCGTCACCGACGTGCCCTGGGCGATGGTGTTCCCCACCGGCGGGTCCGAGCCGCGCCATCCGAGCCAGCTCTACGAGGCCTTCCTCGAAGGCGCCGTGCTGTTCGCCGTGCTGTGGGCATTGCAGCGCCTCACCCCGGCGCGGCGGCGGCCGGGCACGCTGACCGGCGTGTTTCTCATGGGCTACGCCATTGCGCGCATCATCGTCGAGTTCTTCCGCCAGCCCGACGCGCAGCTGGGGTTCCTGTTCTGGGGCATCACCATGGGCCAGCTGCTGTCGCTGCCGCTGCTGCTGGTCGGGCTGTGGCTCGTGCTGCGCGCGCGGCCGGCGCCGGCGAAGGCGTGAACGCGCTGACCGAGCATCTCGCGCGCCGCATCCGCGATTCCGGCCCGCTCGGCGTCGACGACTACATGCAAGCGGCGCTGACGCATCCGCAGCACGGCTACTACACGACGCGCGATCCGCTGGGCGCGCGCGGCGACTTCGTCACCGCGCCCGAAGTGAGCCAGGTCTTCGGCGAGCTCATCGGCCTGTGGTGCGCCGACAACTGGACGCGCATGGGGCGCCCCGACCGCGTGATCCTGGCCGAGCTGGGTCCCGGCCGCGGCACGCTCATGGCGGACATGCTGCGCGCCTTGCGCGTCGCGCCGGATTTCCGCCGCGCGCTGCGGCTGCATCTGGTCGAGACCAGCCCCGTGCTGCGCGCGCGGCAAGCGGCGGCGCTCGCCGCCGCGGAGCCGTGCTGGCACGACAGCATCGCGACGCTGCCGGCCGGCCCGCTCCTCCTCGTCGCCAACGAGTTCCTCGATGCGCTGCCGATCCGGCAATTCGTGCGCGCCGGCGATGGCTGGCACGAGCGGCGCGTCGCGCTCGGCGGCGACGGCGCGCTGACCTTCGCGCTCGATGCCGCGCGGGGCCGTAACGCGACGGCAATACCGCCGGCGCTGCGCGGCGCCGCGCCCGGCAGCCTGTGCGAGGTTCGGCCGGCGGCGCAGTCGCTCGCCACGCTGCTCGGCACGCGCATCGCCGCCGAGGGCGGCGTCGCCCTCGTCATCGATTACGGCCATTTCCCAAGCGCATGCGGCGACACGCTGCAGGCCGTGCGCGGCCATCGCCGGCACGATTTGCTCGCCGATCCCGGCGAGGCCGATCTCACCGCGCATGTCGATTTCGCCGCCTTCGCCAGCGCCGCAACCGCCGCCGGCGCACGCGCCTGGGGCCCGGTGGCGCAAGGCGCGTTCCTCGCCGCGCTCGGGCTCGCCGAGCGCGCCGGCGCGCTGCTGCGGCACGCGACGCCGGCGCAGGCCGCAGCGATCGCCGCCGCCTGCCGGCGCTTGATCGAGCCCGAGGAAATGGGCACCTTGTTCAAGGCGCTGGCGCTGGCTCACCGCGCGCTGCCGGCGCCGGCCGGTTTCGCCGAGGACCCTGCCGCTTGATCGCCAGCGACGCGCTCGACACCGACGGCATCCGTCACGCCTTCTTCACCCGCGCCGGCGGCGTCAGCGAGGGCCTGTTCGCGTCGCTCAATTGCGGGCTCGGCTCGGGCGACGCGGAGGCCAAGGTGCTCGAGAACCGCTGTCGCGCCGCGGCCGCGCTCGACCTCGCACCCGACTGCCTCATCACCTGCCATCAGGTGCACAGCCCGCAGGTGGTGGTCGTCGAGCGGCCGTGGCGGCGCGAGGACCGGCCGCGCGCCGATGCCATGGTGACGCGCGCGCCCGGCGTCGCGCTCGGCATCCTCACCGCCGACTGCGCGCCGGTGCTTTTCGCCGACCCCGCCGCGCGCATCATCGGCGCAGCGCATGCCGGCTGGCGCGGCGCGCTCGGCGGCGTGCTCGAAGCGACGGTGGCGGCGATGATCGAGCTCGGCGCCGCGCCGCAACGCATCGCCGCGGCGATCGGCCCGTGCATCGCGCAAGCCTCTTACGAGGTCGGCCCCGAATTCCCCGCGCCGTTTCTCGCCGCGGACGCCGCGAACGCCGCGTTTTTTGTTCCCGCCGCGCGCGCCGGACATTTCCTCTTCGACCTGCCGGGCTATGTGGCGCGGCGACTCGCGCGCTTCGGCCTCGCGCGCGTCGCGCGCACCGGCGGCGACACGGCGGCCGAGCCCGACCGCTTCTTCTCCTATCGCCGCTCCTGCCTGCGCCAGGAACTCAATTACGGCCGCGGGCTTTCCGCCATCTGCCTCGCGGAAGAGGTCGCCCCCAAAGCCTCCCGAGGCTCTGTCAGGAGCACGGCATGATCGTTTTTCGTGATCGCATGGCCCGGGGTCGAAGCCGCACGGGATGGCTTGACAGCCGACACACCTTTTCCTTCGCTGACTATGAGGACCCGGCACAGATGGGCTTTCGCGCGTTGCGTGTCATCAACGAGGATCGCGTGATCCCCGGTGCCGGCTTCCCCACTCATCGCCATAGGGACATGGACATCCTGACCTACGTGCTGGCCGGCGCGCTCGAGCACAAGGACAGCCTCGGCAACGGCGCGGTGATCCGGCCGGGCGAGGTGCAGCGCATGAGCGCGGGTACCGGCATCATGCACAGCGAGTTCAACGCCTCGACGGTCGAGCCGGTGCATTTCCTGCAGATCTGGATCATCCCCGACCGGGTCGGACTGCCGCCGAGTTACGAGCAGAAAGTCTTTCCGATCGAGGAGCGACGCGGAAAGCTGCGCCGCGTCGCCGCCCCGGACGGGCGGGACGGCGCGGTAACGGTTCACCAGGATGCCCATCTCTTCGTCGCCAACCTCGAATCGGGCGAGGGTATCGCGCACGAGATCGACCGCGGCCGCGGCGTGTGGCTGCAACTGGCCCGCGGCATCATCGCACTCAATGGCACCGAGATGCGCGAGGGCGACGGAGCGGCGATCGAAGGCGAGCCGAGCGTCGCCATCGAGGCCGATACGGATGCCGAGCTCCTGCTGTTCGATCTGGGATGATCGCCCGTAGGGCGCTCAAGAGCCTCGCAGCAGCGCGCCGAGGCGGGCGATGCCCTCGGCGATCCGCGCCGTGTCGGCGAGCGAGAAATTGAGGCGCAGCGTGTTGGCGCCCGAGCCGTCGGCGTGGAAGGCCCGGCCAGGCACGAAGGCGATTCGCGCCTCGGCGACGGCGCGCTGCAGCAGCGCGGCGGCGTCAATGCCTTCGGGCAGAGTGAGCCAGATGAACATGCCGCCCTGGGGCCGGGTCCAGGCGACGCCCGGCGGCATCTCCGCCGCGAGCGCGGCCAGCATCGCGTCGCGCCGCGCGCGGTAGGCGCGGCGGATCGGCCCCAGCGCCTGCGGCAGCGTCTCCTGCACCACCTCATGCATCACCATCTGGCTCAAGGACGCGCTGTGCAGGTCGCTTGCCTGCTTGATGAGGACGAGGCGCCGGATCACCGGCAGCGGCGCCGTGACCCAGCCGAGCCGCAAGCCGGGCACCACCGTCTTCGAGAAGGTGCCGCAATAGAGCACGCGTCCCTCGTCGATGCCGCCGGCACGGGCGGCATCGAGTGCGAGCAGCGCGGGCAGCGCCTCGCCATCGTAGCGCAGCGCCTCGTAGGCGGCGTCCTCGACCAGCGGCATATCGAGCGCCGCGGCGGCGTCGAGCAGCGCCGCGCGCTCGGTGCGGCCGAGGCTGTTCCCCGTCGGGTTCTGGAAATCCGGCATGACGTAGCCGAGCGCCGGACGCTTGCCGCCGGCGCCGCCGGCCGGACGATTGTCGCCGCGCTGCGGCAGCGTCCCGTAGACCGGCTCGTAGGCGCTCAGCGCCTGCAGCGCGCCGAGATATGTCGGACGCGCCACCAGCACGTCGTCGCCGGGCGAGACGAACAGCTTGGCGATGAAGTCGAGCGCCTGCTGCGCGCCGCTGGTGATGAGGATGTGGTCGGCGCCACAGGCGACGCCGAGGCCGGTCATGTAGCCGGCGATCCACTCACGCAGCGGGCGATAGCCCTCGCTCGCCGAATATTGCAGCGCCGCGGCGCCGCGCGCGGGGTCGCCGAGGATGCGCCGGTAGGCGACCGCGATCGCATCGCGCGGAAACAGCGCCGGATCCGGGATGCCGCCGGCGAAGGAGATCACGTCGGGCTGATCGAGCAGCTTGAGCAGCTCGCGGATTTCCGAGGCCGCCATGCGGCCGGCCCGCGTCGCGTAATGCTTTTCCCAATCGACCATGGCCGCGCCCCGCCGCTCGCCTAGGTAAGACAGTATTGTTGACCTATTGGCGAAGGCAAGGATGATTGCGGCGATGCCGGGTCGGTCTCTATACAGGCGCCACGCTGCACCATGCCCTACCTCATCGTCTTTCTGCTCGTCTGCCTGCTCGGCCTCGTGGTCAGCTGCGTGATCACCTAGCCATGCGACGACTGCCGCTCTTGCTCCTCCTCGTGCTGAGCGCGGCTTGCCAGCCGCTGCCGCGCCCTTTCGCGGGCGACGTGCCGCAAGCAGCGATGCTGAGCCCGCGCGACAGCGCCGGCATCTATGTCGCGCCGGTGGCCGGGGCCCCCACCCCTGTGGCCGGCGACCTCGCCGAGGCGATGGCGGCGGCGCTGCGCGACGCCGATATTCCCGCGAGCACGCGCGGGCGCAACAAGGGCAGCTACGAGCTGCGCGGCGCGGCCAGCGAGCAGCCGCTGCCGGGCGGCCGCGTCGAGGTCAGCGTCGATTGGGAGCTGCGCACGGCGGACGGCCGGTCGCTGGGGCACGCGCCGAGCGCCGCCGAGCAATCCGCGGCCGGCTGGCCGGGCAGCGACACCGTCGCGCCCGAGATCGCCGCCGTGGCGACGCCGGCCATCCGCAAACTGGTGCAGGACGACCCGCCGGTCGCCGCGGCCGAGGCCGATCCGGCAGTGTCGCTCCGCGCGGTGACCGGCGCGCCCGGCGATGGCGGGCGCGCGCTGACGCGGGCGATGGAGAACGCGCTGCGCCGCGCCCGCGTGGTGCTCGCCGCGCCCGGCGCCGATGCGCCGAGCTTCGTCCTCGCCGGCACGGTGACGATGTCGCCGATGGACGCCGGTCGGCAGCGGGTTCAGGTGAGCTGGGCGCTGCTGCGCGGCGACGGAAGCGAGATCGGCCAGGTCAGCCAGGAGAATGCCGTGCCGGCGGGCAGCCTCGACGGCGCCTGGGGTGACGTCGCCTATGCCGTCGCTATCGCCGCGGCGCCGGGGGTCATCGCCCTCATCGAGCGGGCCAAGGCCCAAGCCGCCGCCGGCTCCTGAACCGCGGCCGGAAAGGCCGTTTGCATCGCGGGAGATGCTTTGTTACAGTCCCGGCGGCTCGGCACGGGCAATCCGGGCATGGACCCGCAGACCGGCTAGGCTTGCATGAAGATCCTCACCTGCAACAGCAATCGGCCGCTCGCCGATGCCATCTCCGCCTATCTCCGCACGCCCCTGACCAACGCCAGCGTGCGGCGGTTCTCGGACATGGAGGTGTTCGTCGAGATCCACGAGAACGTGCGCGGCGAGGATGTCTTCGTCGTCCAGTCGACGTCCTATCCGGCGAACGACAATCTGATGGAGCTGCTGGTCACGCTCGACGCGCTGAAGCGCGGCTCGGCGCGGCGCACGACGGCGGTGATCCCCTATTACGGCTATGCGCGCCAGGACCGAAAATCGGGGCCGCGCACGCCGATCTCGGCGAAGCTGGTCGCCAACATGATCACCGCGGCCGGCGCCGACCGCGTGCTCACGCTCGACCTGCATGCCGGGCAGATCCAGGGCTTCTTCGATATACCCACCGACAATCTCTATGCCGCGCCGGTCTTCATCAAGGACATCAAGGAGCGCTACAACGGCGAGGATCTGGTGGTGGTGTCGCCCGATGTCGGCGGCGTGCTGCGCGCGCGCGCGGTGGCGCGGCGCCTCGACGCCGACCTCGCCATCATCGACAAGCGGCGCGAGCGCGCCGGCGTCTCCGAGGTGATGAACATCATCGGCGAAATCCAGGGGCGCCGCTGCATCCTCGTCGACGACATCGTCGACAGCGCCGGCACCTTGTGCAACGCCGCCGAGGCGCTCATGGAGCACGGCGCCAAGTCGGTGTCGGCCTATGTCACGCATGGCGTGCTGTCGGGCGGCGCGGTGGCGCGGGTCAGCGCCTCGCCGATGGAATTGCTCATCACCACCGACAGCATCCTCGCCACCGAGGCGGTGCGCGTCGCCAAGAACATCCGCCAGCTCACCATCGCGCCGCTCATGGCCGAGGCGATCCGGCGCATCAGCGACGAGCGCTCGGTGTCGAGCCTGTTCGACTAGGTTCAACGGTTTCCGTCCGGTCGCTTTAGCGGCGCCGGGCGGCGCGGCGCGCGGCACCCCTGGAGGCCGGCGCTCGCAAGCGGTGAAGCCCGCGCACAGGGCGCGGGTCCGCAGGGTTCATGAAGGAGTTCACGATGGCCGACATCGTCACCATCCGCGCCGCGGCGCGCGACCGCGCGGGTAAGGGGCCCGCCCGGGCGGCGCGCCGTTCAGGCCGGGTTCCGGGCGTCATCTATGGCGAGAAGCAGCCGCCGGCGCTGATCAGCGTCGATCCGCGCGAGCTGCAGCTGCAGCTCAACAAACCGGGCTTCTTCGCGCGGCTGGTCAATGTCGAGCTCGACGGCAACTCGTACCGCGCGCTGCCGCGGGACGTGCAGCTCAATCCGGTCACCGACGCGCCCGAGCATGTCGATTTCATGCGCGTCGGCGCCAAGACCCGGCTCACCGTCGCCATCCCCGTCGTCTTCTTGAACCAGGAGAGATCGCCGGGCATCCGCCGCGGCGGCATCCTCAACATCGTGCGCCACGAGATCGAGCTCGTCTGCACCGTCGACAACATCCCCGAGCGCATCACCATCGATCTCGACGGCCTCGACATCGGCGACAGCGTGCATATCAGCGCGGTGACCTTGCCGCCGGGCACGCGGCCCACCATCGCCCGCGATTTCACCATCGCCTCGGTGGCGGCACCCACCGCCGTGCGCGAGGAGCAGGCGGCGGCGGCGGCCGCTGCCGCGGCGGCGGCAGCAGCGGCAGCGGCGGCGCCCGAGGGCGCGGTCGTCGGCGCCGCGCCGGGCGCCCCGGGTGCGGCGCCGGGCGCGGCGCCGGGTGCGGCGCCGGGCGCGGCGCCGGGTGCCGCTCCAGGCGCCGCGCCGGGTGCGGCTCCAGGCGCGGCGCCCAAGGAAGCGGGCGGCGGCGCGGGCAAGGGCAAGGGTTAGTCATTGCCCATCCGCCTCCTCGTCGGGCTCGGCAATCCCGGCGCGCGCTACGAACGCAATCGGCACAATGTCGGGTTCATGGCGGTGGACGCCCTCGTCCGCCGCCATGGCCTCCCTGCCTTTCGCAGCAAGTTCCAGAGCGCGATCGCCGAGGGCTCCGTTGCCGGCGAACGGGTTTACGTGCAGAAGCCGCAAACCTATATGAACCTCTCCGGCGACGCGGTCGGCGAGGCCGCGCGCTTCTACAAGATCGCGCCCGCGGAGATCGCCGTCATCCACGACGAGATCGACCTCGCGCCGGGCAAGCTGCGCGTCAAGCGCGGCGGCGGCACGGCGGGCCACAACGGCCTGCTGTCGATCGACCAGGCCATCGGCGAGGATTTCTGGCGCGTGCGGCTGGGCGTCGGCCATCCCGGCGTCAAGGAGCTGGTGCACCCTTACGTGCTGCAGAACTTCGATGCCGAGGAGATGCTCTGGGTGACGCCGCTGATCGACGCCGTCGCCGAGGCGCTGCCGCTGCTGATCAAGGATGACGCGCCGGGATTCATGACCAAGGTGGCGCTGATCCTGAAGCCTCCGCCGCCGAAGCCGCCGCGCCCGCCCGACGAGAAAGAGGACTAAGCTATAATGGGGTTCAACTGCGGCATCGTCGGCTTGCCCAATGTCGGCAAGTCGACGCTCTTCAACGCGCTCACCGCCACCGCCGCGGCCGAGGCGGCGAATTATCCGTTCTGCACCATCGAGCCCAACATCGGCCGTGTCGCCGTGCCGGATGAGCGGCTCGAGGTCTGCGCGCGGCTCGCCAAGTCCGCGAAGATCGTGCCGACGCAGCTCGAATTCGTCGACATCGCCGGTCTCGTACGCGGCGCGTCGCGCGGCGAGGGGCTCGGCAACCAGTTCTTGGGCCACATCCGCGCGGTCGACGCCATCGCCCATGTGTTGCGCTGCTTCGAGGACGGCAAGGTCACCCATGTCGAGGGCTCGATCGACCCGATCCGCGACGCCGAGACGGTGGAGACCGAGCTGCTGCTCGCCGATCTCGACAGCCTCGAGCGCCGCCTCGTCGCGACGCAGAAGAAGGTGCGCGGCGACGACCGCGACGCCAAGGCGCAGCTCGCGGTGATGGAGCCGGTGCTGGCGGCGCTGCGCGAGGGCAAGCCGGCGCGCACCGTCGCCGTGACGCCCGAGCAGCAGCCGATCTTCAAGGCCCTGGAGCTGCTGAGCGCCAAGCCCGTGCTCTATGTCTGCAACGTCGAGGAGCGCGCCGCCGCCAAGGGCAACGCGCAATCGGCGCGCGTCGCGGATTATGCGCGGGCGCAAGGCGCGGCCAGCGTCGTCATCTCCGCCGCCATCGAGGCCGAAGTGGCGCAGCTCGCCGACATGGCGGAGAAGCGCGAGTTCCTGCATAGCCTTGGCCTCGCCGAGGCGGGCCTGGCGCGCGTCATCCATGCGGGCTATCGGCTGCTCGACCTCATCACCTTCTTCACGGTCGGGCCCAAGGAGGCGCATGCCTGGACGGTGGCGCAACGCACCAAGGCGCCGCAGGCGGCCGGCGCGATTCATTCCGATTTCGAGAAGGGCTTCATCCGCGCCGAGACCATCTCCTATGCCGATTTTGTCGCGCAGGGCGGCGAGCAGGGCGCGAAAGAGGCGGGCAAGATGCGGCTGGAAGGTGCGGATTACGTGATCCAGGATGGTGATATACTTTATTTCCGATTCAACGTGTAACGCCGCCGCCGCGCTGCTAGGCTGGCGCCTTGCCGAAGACGGCGCGGTCGTCGGCGTCGTCGTGCTGCAATTCAACGACGACCATCTCTTCGTCGAGACCATCGCGATCGCGCCGCCGCGTCAGGGCAGGGGCCACGGCCGGCGGTTGCTCGCTTTCGTCGAGGCGCAAGCGCGGCGCCGCGGCCGCGACGAGACGCGGCTGCACCTGCACCTGACGATGACGCGCGGCATCGCCCTCTATCGCAGGCTGGGATACACGGAATACGCGCGCCGAGAAGTGGACGGCTACTACCGCGTGTACCTGTGCAAGCGATTGCGCGAGGGCGGCGCGCGCCGATAGATTATTCCGACAGCGCAACGGGAAGGACGAGGCTCATGGCACAGACGATCACGCTCGCCGCCAAGGACGGGCACAAGCTGCAGGCCTACCGCGCCGATCCCGCGGGCAAGCCGCGCGGCGCCATCGTCGTCCTCCAGGAGATCTTCGGCGTCAACAATCACATGCGCCGCGTCACCGATGCGTTCGCCGCGCAAGGCTATGTCGCGGTCGCGCCGGCGCTGTTCGACCGCGTCGAGCAGGGCATCGATCTCGGCTACGACGCCAAGAGCGTCGAGGCCGGGCGCGACATCCGCGGCAAGGTCCCGCTCGACGGCACGCTCGCCGATGTGCAGGCGGCGATCGACTATGCGAAGCCATTCGGCAAGGTCGGCGTGGTCGGCTATTGCTGGGGCGGCGGGCTCGCCTTCCTGGCGGCGACGCGGCTCGACGGCGTCGCGGCCGCGGTCGGCTATTACGGCGGCCTGGTCGCGCCGCATGCGCAGGAGAAGCCGCGCGCGCCGGTCATGCTGCATTTCGGCGACAGCGACCAGAGCATCCCGATGGCGGATGTCGAGAAGGTGAAGCAGGCGCGGCCGGACGTGACCACCCATGTCTACAAGGCCGGGCACGGCTTCAGCTGCGACGAGCGCGGCAGCTACGACGCCGCCAGCAGCAAGCTGGCGCTCGACCGCACGCTCAAATTCTTCGCCGAGAAGATGGGCTGACGATCGGCCTGCGATGGGCGCGAGACCGGTCGCCGACCGGTCTTCGCTCGGGCGCCGATCGATGGCTTACCGCTTGAACACCAGCAGCGTGCCGCTCGCCTCGCCGGGCGGCACCAGGACGGTGCCGTCGGCGAGCGCCTCATGCGCCACATGCCATTGCGTCAGATGGTCGGCGGTGCGCGCGAGGTCGCGGCTGGTGAGCGTCACCGCGGCGATCGACGGAAGCGCGCGGTCGACATCGATCGCGGCCTCGGGATAGAGCGCGGTGAAATCGTCGGGCGTGACGAAGGTGAGGCGGTGCGGCCCGGCATGCACGGTGAGCACGTCGTCGGTGGTAATAACGCCGGCGCCGAACAGCGTCTCGTAAGGGAGGCGCAACGGCTCGGTCGCCTCGACCAGCACGGTGACGCCGCGCAACGCCACCGCGCAATTGGCGTGGACGAGCCAGCCGGGCCGGCGCACCAGATCGGGCGTCAGCTGCTCGCACACGAAGGCGGAGAGGCCCGGCGTCGCCTCCGGCGGCAGCGACACCAGCTTGAAGCGCGGCAGCACCGTGCCTTCCGGCAATTCGAGCTGGCGCGCGAGGTCGCGCGGCGCGCCGGCGGCAATGCCGCGGCGCTGCAGCTCCGCCGCCGTCGCCGCGGCCGAGCGCGTGGCGAAGGCGACGCCGCGCGCGCCCTCGCCCGCGCCCAGGAAATCGCCGAGCCCGCCCGCGCCTTGCGCCGCATCGACCACGCCGAGGAGCTCGATGTAGTCGCGCGCGAACATGACGCAGTAATTGCCGGTGCCCTGCTGCAGGTGCCGCCCGCGCGGCGTCAGCGTGAAGCCCAGCCGCTCCCACGCGAGGCGCGCGCGGTCGAGATCCGCCACCGCCACCAGCACATGATCGATGGCGGAGAGGGGTGGCATCAGCGGGCCACCGAGTGTTGGCGGCGAGCGCAGGTGCGCGCGTCACCCCCCACCCTTCCCTCCCCCTCAAGGGGGGAGGGGAAGATTCGGTGCAATCCCCTCCCCCCTTGAGGGGGAGGGTCAGGGAGGGGGGAGCGCGCGGAGCGGCCCGCGATCGCGCCTGCACGGTGCGGGCCGTGCGACGACGAGCTCGCGCCCTTTCTTGCTCGGTGCGGGCTCTCGCGGTTGCTGGCGCAACCGCTGACGCCCGCCAGTGATCGCGCTGCGCGCGACACTAGCGCAGGCTCGCTTCGATGTTGCCGCCGTCGACGGTGATTGTGGCGGCGGTGGTCTTGCGGGCGGTCGCCAGATAGACGAAGGCGTCGGCGACGTCCTCGGCGGCGACTTCGCGGCCCAAGAGATTGCCGCTCATGTAGTCGATCTCGCTGACGCCGCGGGCGCGGGCGCGCGCCTGGATCATGTCGGCGGTGAGGAGGCCGCTGCGGATGCGGTCGGCGTTGACGGCGTTGGCGCGGATGCCGTGGCGGCCGTGGTCGAGCGCGTATTGCTTCATCAGCGCCAGCGTCGCCGCCTTGGGCAATCCGTAGGGGCCGAAATCGCGCCCCGGATTGACCGCCTGCTTCGAGGTGTTGAAGAGCAGGCAGCCGCCGGTGCCCTGCGCGCGCATGATCTTGACCGCGTGCTGCGCCACGCTCTGATGGGCGAAGAAATTGAGCTCGAAGGAGCGGCGCAAGATCGAATCGTCGACCTCGCCGACGCTGCCCTGCCACGCCGCGCCGGCATTGGAGACGACGATGTCGACGCCGCCGAAGATGGTGCAGACCTGGTCGAACGCGCCGCGCAGCTGCGCCGCATCGGTGACGTCGCAGGCGATGGCGCAAGCCGCGCCGCCGATCGCGCGCGCCGCGGCCTTCGCCGCATCGAGCTCGCGGTCGAGCAATGCGACTTCCGCGCCGGCGCGCGCCATCGCCGCCGCCGTCGCCGCGCCGATGCCGCTGCCGCCGCCGGTGACCATGGCGACCTGGCGCGCCAGCGGCTTCTCCGCGGATTTGCCGAGCTTCGCCTGCTCCAGCGACCAGTATTCGACATCGAACATGTCGGCTTCCGAGACGCATTCGTAGCGGCCGATCGCCTCGGCGTCGGTGATGACGGCGATGGTGTTGAGGGCGATGTCGGCGGCGATGGCGGCGTCCTTCTTGCTGGCGCCGAGGCCGAACAATCCGAGGCCCGGCACCAGCACGATTCGCGGCATCGCATCGAGCGCGGTCTTCGGCGGCTGCTGCGCGGCGTTGTGGCGGCGGAAATAATCGAGGTAGCGGCGCTCGAACGCGGCGACCGCCGCGGCGGCCGGGCCGTCGCGCCATTCGCGCAAGCGCCCCGCTTCCGGCGGCGGCAGCAGCAGCGGCCAGTTCTTGGTGCGGATGGTGTGGTCGGGCGTCACCACGCCGATCTGCGAATAGCGTGAAAGCTCGGCGCCGTTGACGTAGTCCATCACCTCGGGCGTCCCGCCGCGGAAATCGAGGATCTGGCGCCGGGCGATGCCGCTGGCGCGGTCGTTCGACAGCGCGCACAAGCCGCGCAGCATCGGCGCCACCTCGGACACCGGCGCAAGCGTGGACGGCAGCGCGGCCGCGGCGAAAGCCCCCGGGCTTGACCCGGGGGTGCGCCTTCCGCGCGTCAGCCGCTCCTCGGCGAGCGTGACCATGGCGATCATGCGCTCATAGGCCTCGCGCGCCGTGGCGCCCAGCGTGAAGATGCCGTGCTTCAAGAGGATCAGCCCCTCGACGCGCGGATCGCGCTCGTGGATCTCCGCGGCTTTCTTGGCGAGCGCGAAGCCCGGCATGATGTAGGGCACCAGCGCCATGCGGCCGCCATAGACCTCGCGGCAGAGCGCCTCGCCCTCGGGCTGGTCGGTGAGCGCGAGCACCGCGGTCGCATGCGTGTGGTCGACGAATTTCGCCGGCAGGAAGGCGTGCAGCAGCGTCTCGACCGAGGGGTTGGGCGCGGCGCTGTCGATGAGGTTGCCGCGCTGGAGGTTCACCATGTCCTCGTCGGCGAGGCGCTCGAGCTGGCGCAGCTGGCGCAGCGGCGCGAGCCGCACCGCCGGCAAGCCTGCCGGCTCGATGTTGCCCATGTCCCAGCCCGAGCCCTTGACGCAGAGCACCTCGACCGCCTCGCCGAGGAGATCGCGCATCGTCGTCTTGACCGAGGAATTGCCGCCGCCATGCAGCACGAGCCGCGGGTCGCCGCCGAGCAGCCGCGTGGTGTAGACGCGCAGCGCCAGGTCGCGCGACACGCCCGTCTCGCCATAGCGCGCGACGAAGGATTCGGCCTCGCTGTCGGACCAGAGGGACCGCATTGGCCGCTTCTTCTCCCGTCATGGCCGGGCTTGTCCCGGCCATCCATGCCTTTTCTCTAGAAGACGTGGATGCCCGGCACAAGGCCGGGCATGACGGGCGATTTTTCCTGCACGGTGCGGGCT
>Ga0209488_10000667_pt1 | contig 29067 bp, 37 predicted proteins | sample Rivendell_Oct201_8_FD_188349 | JGI IMG/M metagenome (GOLD analysis project Ga0209488, IMG submission 188349) | Vadose zone soil microbial communities from the Eel River Critical Zone Observatory, Northern California, USA -... | ecosystem: Environmental > Terrestrial > Soil > Vadose zone >...
TAAGGGCGTGAGATCTGTTACTGCTGGTTCTCACCACGCTCACCAGCTACGATCCTGGGATGTTGAGCACCCTGGGCCCGCCGAACGCTCATCTGTATTTTACCCTCATTCGCAGAGTGGCGCACACCCCACACTTCCTCGGTCGCACCAGAACCTTGCAGAACACTCCCAGCGGACTCTCGGGATTGTGTCCACCACTCCACCTGTCTCCTTTACTACTTCCTTTCTACAGCATGGTGCCAGTGGTACCGGTATGGATGTGCAATCTGTCAAGTCCCCCGGTCCTCGTGATCCTCCTTCGCGCTCGCCCGATCCTCTTCAGACTAGCCGTTTTCACCCGAATCTTGCTTCCCCGTTTTTGTCTGCAACATGTAACGCCGAACCTAATCATCCTCGGCGTGATTTCTCGGGTCCAGCTGGTGCCGCTGCTCCTGGTGCTGCTGCTGCGGCGGCGGCGGCGGCGACCGTGACACGCACGCACGACCTAGACCCCTTCCTTCCTGATCTTGTCCTGCCACAGCTTGCCAGTAGACCATCCCCCGCTCCGTTTCCGAGCATCTACCGGCTGCTCTTCGATACAGACCATGACGCCATCGACTGGCACAGAGATCCGTTGTCTCGTCCCCCGTCTCGACTACTGTCAGGTAACAACGTCGGTATAGCAGCGTTATCGCCGCATGCACACGTCGTCACCCCGACGCCGGTTTCGTTCATAGCCAAATGGGAAGATATGGTCGCACTGGAACGTCGGATTCGCTCATCTCACAACGCGCACTTGGTGTCCCAGCCCCAGTCACCGTCGAAGCAAGCTCAGTCGTCTGGGCCAGCCCAGACTCAGGTCCGGGCTCAGACCGTGGTCGTGGTGGAAACCAACCGAAATGGGACGGCAGCGAAGCGAGAGAGCAGGGAAGCGGGTGCATTGGTGGGGCCGGGTAGGTCTCTCTCCCTTTTTGTTTTTCTCTGCCTCGCTCGTGAGTCCTTTTGTGTTCCGGAACGCTCATGCGTACAATAGCCAACGCTGGTCGCCCCCCGTGCCGTCTCGATCGCTCTGGCTGCGCGGATGCAGATACAGAGGTGGATGAGCTGCAATTTGACCCAGGGAGCTCTCCTTCACCTGGCGCTCTCGTTTTCGGGAAGTAGTCGAGGTTTACTCAACCGCGGAGGGTGGTCGCCGAGGCGCATATGAGCCTGGATTAAGATCACGCTCGCATCCCTCCCCGCTTATCGCAGTCTCGGTTCCCGTGAACCAATCGGACAGATTATGACCCTAACTCGGTAATCGCCTTACCATCCCTTTCTTCTTTCTTCCAATTGGGGATCCATACATATTACTCGAGGCGCATCGACTGTATACCCTCAAAAGCTCGACTTGCGCAAAAGCTTTCGCATCAAAATTTATGGCCCTCCTAGCACCCTCCAACTCGTCTCTCGAAAGCCTCCCAGGAAGGCAGACCTCGGCACGTCAGGCAATAATGGTGGGGGTTAGCCTTACTGTGTTTGTCGTGTGCTACACGTACTAGCGGCCATCATAAATTCTATGAAGACGTATGTCATGGTTCATCTGGAAACCGACGTCCAAGGATAAATCTATGCAACCCTAATCCCGATGTGGCAAACAAACATGATTCACGTCCGACCTGTGTGATCTCAAGTGAGGTGATCTGCTCCTCGAACTGTACTCCAAACGGCGAAGCACCCCTGTCTACGGGATGTAAATGATGTCCCGGTACTTCTAGGGTGAGAGGTAGGGATGTAGTTGAACGTGTGTGCGACAAGGGCTCGCCAGTAAGGAGGGACCATCCCCTGATACGATTGTCAAGGCCGGCAGCGAAGAAGTAATCCTGAGAGGGGGTGATCGCATGGGGCTAGACGGGAAGAAGGGTCAACACGATAATGGGTTTAAAGAAGCCCGGTGAGCGGAACGGGGCGTACAAGGCTAGGTTGGTATTGGTTGACGTGCCCAACGAGCGCCAAGAGCGGTGGCGCCTCTTGTTGCAGGAAACGAAGGTCGAACATCTCGATCTGGGTCGCACCGTCATCATGGAAGAAAGTTTTTACATTATAACAGGAGAGTTCAAATGCGGTCGCCAAAGGGACTGAAAGAAAGCGAAAAAAAAAAAAGGACGTACGGCTCCTCGTATGGTGCTGACCAGTAGTTGCCAGTCCTTGATGACGTTCAAATATGTGATGGAACTGGATGACTTGACGAATGACGATGGTTCGCCGAGAAGCGTTTGTCCTGGCGCTCGCGTGCGCGTGTCGAAACGTCTGATTGAGCCATTGCGAGAGCCAGTGTAAACGAGATTCTGCCAGTGGAGATGACGGATACGGATGACATTGAATATCGGACACGTGACGATTTTGTGGCCCTTACCTCCTCTTGGTGCAACGCGAATACATCGCTGTGTGTCTCTAAACGCCAGGCGTCCGTCAGGCTCTCCACGTCTTGTATGAGCAGGGCACGCCGTCGCACTCCTGGGGTTCTCTCATGAGTTTTTCTCTGAAGGGACAAACGAGAGGTCATCGTCACCTAAGACGAGGCTACTGTCTCGCAGATGGCTCGTCCAGACGTCACACGCTAAATTTGGCGATAGGGATACTTTCATCGTACTGTTTGCACATGTGTTAGGGGAAGCGCGGTTCACCACGATAATTTTGTAAAAAAATTTATTGCCAAGTAATAATCTTACCGAGTCGTGGACATGTCATGAACGAGAATGGTCGAGCCGAACGAGGTGGCGCTGCGCTCGGATGAGTCTTTGACGCCACTGGAAGAAGGTTTTACGCGCTTACACCCATCGGGCACCCGAAGAGCAAATGGAAGAGATCTGTAGGCCGCCGATGGGATGAATGGAAACTCAAGGTTCTTGGCTGTCCAAGAAAGTACTGAACATACTTGAGAATCAAGGTGGTACGCTCGGGTCCATGAATGTTGCAATATATGTCCTGGCGTGGACAGGAACTCTCCCGAAGGAGAAGGATCAAATGTATGTAGGACGCCATAACTGTCACCAGCAATGGACCAGATGCGACCATCATCATAAGTTCCAGCCTGTGTGTGGTGTATGTCATGATCATGTAAAATGTTCCATTCAAGAAGTCAAGGGCGCACAGCGAACGCTGTGAGGGTCTGGCCAGTGAAGACAGGGATAGGGATAGCCTGATACGCTGCTGAGGCCTCGAGCTGGGCCGTCATCATCTGACTGACACATCACATCTAGGCGGTAAGGAATTGGGAGATAACGCGTTGCCCGTGGGGGAGGTTGACGCAACTGGATGGTGGCGATCCTCTGCCTCGGACAAGTCGCCAGGCGCGACAGCTGCAATGCCTGCCACACGTCAGAGGATGACCTCCGACGCGCCGCTTGAGGAAGTGGCGTCGACGACGATGAGCGATACGGCGACGCCGCCTCGTCCGACGGGCACGGAGGTGTTGCGGCTGGAAAGCGAGGTAGTGCAGTAGAACGAGATTTCCCTTCCTTTTTTGAGGACGAAGGGAAATAGCGGTTCTTCTCTGCGTCGAAATAGAATCCAGGCAATTCTCTAGGCATTTCTGGGACGCAGAGCGGCCGTGAACTTCGGAGAAGTGTATCTGTTCTTTTGTTCTTCGCGGGGAGGTGGGGAAAGGGCGCAAGCGGGGCCCGGGACAGAGCGCGACTGGACTGCGCTTATGCGGTGGGAAGTCAAAGAAGCGGTTGGACACGTGCAGTACTAGTGATGCTCCTTTCTCGTCCCGACCAGAGTTTGATCAACAACCAAAAAAAAAACATCGGCAACTGTTGCGTTGCGCGTTCTTTTACGTACCGTCTTTCTTGTGTACGAGGTAGACGTGCTGATTGATAGGGGATCAGCGGACTCGGCTGCACTCAGTTCCCAGCGCTCAGTAGCAGAAAATGCGTGTCGGAATTATTGCGCGCCACGCCCAATTTAAGGGTGCTAGTGCCGAGCGTCATTCCCCGGAGGTAAAATGACCACATGGATGGCTCTCTGACTTGACAATTCCGAGAGGAGCCCGGATGTACAAGTAATCAGGTCTCCTGTCACTCGCAACGTCGGGGGAGGGGTGACGCGCTACAAGGAAATGACCGCTCTTATAACTGGAGATGCGCAACATCTAATACAATCCTGAGGATCTTCTGCATTATTTTAGATGAGTTTTCCGAGGACGAGCAGTGGAATCGAGTTGTTGGGCGGCAGTGGCCGAACGGGGTTTCACGTAAATTACCAGGCATCAGGCATCATGATGGGATCACGGCTTTAGAGGTTCAGTATACTATAGGATGAAACAGTTTAATTGCTGAGAGAGAATGCAAGAGAGAAAGAGAGAGGGAGAGAGGGACAAGAGCATGCGAGTGCGAGTGGGCGGTGGTTGTTTGTTGCTTGGATACCGGGTGCGCTGTGCGGGTGCGCTTTGTGAAGGAACGCATCCTCCAGGGCCACCATATCAGCATCTTACCTTCCCCACCGCGGACATGCACATCCAGTTTCCCCACCAGGACGCACAGTATGTACAATGCGATTTATATTGTTCTTCACTCATAGTTCGTTGGTCCAGTCCCTCCCTCTTCCTCCCTCAAGACGCGATACATCTTCCCCTCGATCGCCGCTTGTCTCAATCTTGCAACCTTGCTCACAACTGGGAATATTCCGCTCGCACCCTCGGCTCATCTTGTCTTGTACGTACACTTTTCCTCCCTGGTTGCAAATCAACAGATCCTGTGATCCTGCGCTCTTCCGTTTCCCCCACGACGGCGCCTCTTATTTCTCCATTACGCTTCAGCAAAATTTCCGAGCGCTCTTTTACGCGTCTTTCGTGTGACCTCTTTTACCCCACCCATGCGTCGTTGAACATCCCTCATGTTTCTTGACTCATCAATCCTTCCTTAGCCTTCTCCATCCCCCGTCTCATCCCCACCCTCATCACCGGCATCGTCAGACGCGTCAACGTCCGAATTCGATGCAAGCACCCTCGACCTAGACTTTGAACAAGACTACGTATCGTATACCAAGATGCCGAAGCGGCGCACGTCTTTACAGTCTATCCTTATACCCCCCTTTCTGTCATACCCGTTTTCCAACACCAACACTCCTTCAGACACTCCTCAGCCCTCTTCGCACACACGCTTACCATCAACTTCCTCTTTCTCTCCTCCTCACAATCTCCCTACCGCCGTGCAACCCCCTGTGCCCGCGGCTTTGGAGTCGTCGCGAGGGTCTCCTCCTCCTGATTTCTTACACGACGACGACCCATTCGCGAACTATACCGGTGCACGTCCGTTGCCAGTCTACCGTAACGGTCCCACTTCTCCATCACACTCGAGGCGAACATCCGTGAAGCAACCGCGTTCGCCTTTGGCGATTGAACCATTGCCTATCGAATCACCATCACAATCGTCTTCTCAACCCGTGCACGCCCAGAATGGCCGATTGCCTTCCAATCCTCCTCGGCTGTCTCCTCCATCCCCCCCTGTCGGTGGTCGGCAGCTTCGCCCTGCGTATACCCGGCCAGCATTCGCACCGCGTCCATCGCTTCCATCGTTACATACGCTGGCCCAGTCAGACTTTATTTACCCAATCAAAGTGTGTACATGACGTTCCATAACATTTTAGGCTATTAACATGCCTCTTAGGCACGAAAAGGCACGCTCGGGGCACGCCTTCCTCTTGAGCCATGGGATGTCAGCGCTGGACAGGAGAGGCTATTAGAGGAAGCACCGTCTCCTCAGGACCATCTTTCCGAGGAGTCCATGCTTGATCCAGAACCATCAATTGGTGGGAATAAGGACTTCCATACTGGTTACGTCCATGCCGTCTCAGTTGATGCATGGTCGCACACGGACACGCATGCGCAGGTTGTTGAGGCGCCTCTCCTTCAGCCTCCCATCTCCCTCGAAATTCCCGAGGAAGGCCCTCACATGTTCGCATCCTTGTTTGATGTCCTCTCCACTTTCTCCTCTTCCTCCTTGTCTCGATCTTCCTCCTCATCCTCCTCATCCTCCCTCTCTACCCTTTCCCCTGATCAGCAGACCCAATGGGGTAGTGATTCGCCCTCTCGAAGTCCAAATCGGTCCTCATCCGAGGAGTCTGTACCCGCTGATCTCAGTTTCGACGATGACGATTTGGAATGTCCGTCATCCAAGGCATTTCATCTGGGCCATCAGGACTCGCAAGATATCGACTTCTTTTCGATGCCGGGAAGCTTCTCGATAATTGATACTTTTCAACCAGGTACCTCTGCTGGAACAATACGTCCTCCGATTAATTCCCTAATTTCCGACGGCGCTTCTACTCCTGACGAAGATTGGTCAGATTACACGGACTACGCTACTCCAGAACTTGACGTGGAACAAATCTTTGACGCATACCTTGAGCATGTTGAAGAAATCGTCGATGGTATCGATCAGGAGAATCATACCAACCGAAGGGACGAAGACACAGAGGGGCGTCAGCCCTCAAACGGCCGTGGGTCGGGCGGCCAAGATGGGCGACAGTCGAACGCTGGCGGTTTCCACGGAAATGGGCGTGATTCTGCGGGTGATGGTCGCCGAGATGGAGATGATGATCGCCGGAAAGGCGAACGTCATTGGCGGGCGCCCTCGGCGTTCTCCACCCCAAGTGACAGTGACACTGAGAGCGAAGAAAGTGAACAGGAAGGCCCGCGGCAGTCACATCCGGGTGCACAAGGGGAAGTCTCATCGTCTGGAGATGATGTCCCCCTAGCGCAAAGCATTCCTACGGCTTTGCGCGCACAGCGCACGATCCGGAAACAGGTCCGCGATGAAAAGGATGAGCGTAGGAGGCTGCGCGCCTTGCAGCGCCAGCAACAGCAACAGCAACAGCAGCTACTGCAGCCCCGACCGCAAACGCACAAGCAGACACTGTCCAGTGAAGAACTACGACATCACGTGCCGGCGCGCTCATTGTCCCCACAGGTGCCCAGCCAGTTGACACCCTCATCTTCGCATGCAACTCGCCCACGCACCAAAACTCTTCCCAGCAACACGTCCCGGCCAGTCGTCGCCGAAGATCTCGCAAGGCGTCTGAGGGACATTCAAGAATCGAATGCACCGTCCACGTCACAGCTGAACAAGCGCGAGCTTTCCCCATCAGACTCTCCTTCCCACTCAGACCAACTTGGGCAGCGATCTGGAGATCGTGCCCGAGTTCCGAACCTTGTTATCCCGGACAAGACCCTCCGACCCATGCGATCATTTCATCGTCCGAGGACCAGTGATAGCAGCCGGGAACAACCTATGCCCCCACCTTCTCTAGCTGGCGACGCGGGTCGGCTTGGTCGTAGTGCAACTTCCGCCTCGCGCCGTGTTAAACAACATGATCCGTTCGAAATTCCCGCTCGTGTTACACCTGGCTCGCTACCCAGATCTACCAGGCGTCCTCGAACAAGCGACGATACGAACCAACCCTCGGCGGCTCCTCTTCATCCAGCCGTCTTTCAGCACGCAACTGTATCACGTAGTCCTGTCGATGCTCTGGAGCCCTCTCCACTCTCCCCGGGTCTTCCGAAGGAAATAAGACAGGTTTCGTGGCAACAACGGGTGTTCGTTGTAGACCTACAACGATTCAACACGATCATGATGAGTCCGATGACGACTGCAAAGGATGTGATAGACACCTTGGAAGTTCAAGGTCAATTATCCAACTGGGCCGGCGTTGGTGGATGGATGCTATTCGAAGTATCCCAGGACTTTGGCATGGGTGGGTGTGGTTGTCACAGGACAATGCCGATATTCCTTGCTGACGCAGTGACTCGTTGTAGAGAGACCAATCCGCGAATTCGAGGTTGTATCAGATATCATCAATTCCTGGAACAAGAACAAAAGTGTCAACCTTCTCGTCGCAAAGAAAACACCCCTGTCGTCTCTTCTACATCCTTCGGTAGGGTTAATTCTCGCGTATTGTGACAACGCAAAGTAAATCATCTCCTTGATAGGCCATCCCATCCAGCTCGCCTATGTTCAGTACCTATGTTGAATGGGAGAGCAAACCTCGGAAGTGGAACAAAAGATGGCTTGAATTGCGAGAGCAAGGACTTTGGCTCTCCAAGAAGGACAATGTGATTATTCCGTCTCTGATATGATGTCATGTAAGTAGGGAGGCTGAACTCTTCTACAGGGAAAAGACGGCACCTATCTCTGTTCTCTTGCCAATTTTGACGCCTATGTGGTCACGAGGATACACAAGTCTCCGAAGCCATACGTCTTCGCCGTAAAGTCCACCGATAACCTTTCCTTCTTTGAGAACGCGGCGGATTACGTCCACGTGTTTTGTTGCTCGGAGAAGGATGGGAAGAAGTGGCTGGAGAACGTCCTTCTGGCCCGAGTGAGTGACGATCCATGATACCCTACCTCCTGATGACCGGACCACATCTCATCTTCCTTTTGCAGTCCTACGTTATTCACCAGGAACGCAACATGCTCTCGGTTGGCCCTTCTTCCGGCTCAGGCGGAGCATCAGGCAAATCACTTTCGCGCTCAGGTACACGGAAGGGGGGAACACGCGGCGCGCAACAGCCGCTGTTCAACATTACCTCAGTCTCACCAGTGGCAACAGCTGCCCAACCGTTCACTTTTGAACCCGGATCGCTGCTGGCCAAGCGATGATCACCTTTGGCTTGTTCATCTCTACCTTTTTTTTTTCAATATAATCTAGAGTCGCTCCTTAAGTCCACACAATCCTGTACTCCTCACACTCGCTCCTTTAGACTGTTTGAAATGCCGTGTGTTCGCTCATTACTATGTTCAGTCACTCGCTACAGCTACTGTCGTCCTTCCCGAACATTTGTATTTCTCTCTGCGGATTCTCAGTCGTGTATCTCATCTATCTTGATTTGACAAATCAAATTGGTGTTTCAAGATCTCGTCTATTCAATTCGTGACAAGAGTGGTGACAGATATACAAAGTAAAACGGTACGTTGAATGGGGTACACAAGTGATCGCTCGCTCAAATGGAAGAGGTAGACAAAGACAGGCTTAATCTCCTCCCGCTTTCTTCTGCTTCTTCCTCGCCGGCTCATCGTCTGCTCCTCCTCCCTTTGGGGCTTTCGTGACCGGTTTTGGTTTTGGTTTTGGCTTGGGCGCGGGCTTCTCCGGCTCCGAGTCGACCTCCATAGGGTCGTCGTCAGCGTCGGCGCCCTTCTTTGCCTTTGACGAAGGTTTTGTCTTGGCTTTCTTCGGCCTTTCATTATCACCATCACCATCACCATCACCCTTGCCGCGAGCTGGCTTCTTTTTCTTCTTCGCGGGAGAAGCTGTCGTCTTGTCGTCCTCCTTGGCCGACGACGACGCCTTGGCCTTTGCTTTTGCCTTTGACTTTTTCGGCCCCTTCTTTATCATGTCGCGGTCGCCGGACGCGTCCGACGCCGTTGCGCCGCCCTCCGAGTCTGAGCTTGATTCAGAAGGGGAACCTTCGTCCGAAGAAGACGCTTGGAAGTCCTCGTCTGTATTATGTAGAATCATTAGGATAAGGATAAGGATAAGGGGGCGTGTATGTCAGCGGTGGAATGTGAGACGTTGGGAAGAGGGTGTTCGCGTCGCGTACCGTCTTCGCTATCGTCATCGTCATCACCTGTCCGCCTTACGCGCGGCTCCTCGTCGTCCTCACTAGCGACGCTCTGCATCTCCTCGTCCGAGTCCCCTCCCGCCGCTGCGAGAAGGAGATCGCTGTCCGGCACCATCTCGTTCTTCACGCGCACCTTCTTGTCCTTGAGGTACGCGTCTGTCGGTTCATGCTCCTCCTTGTTGATCGACGTGAACGTGTACTCGGGCCCGTGGTTCGTGACGATCTGCATGTCGAACGTGCGCGCGGTCGCGATGACCGACCCGACGCGCGAAAAGACGACTTGGTGGATGTCGGAGATTTCGATCAGCACGGGCTGCTTTGAGACGAAGAAGATGAACTTGTCAAGCATGAAGAGATCGCCTTGCACGGCCTTCAGGTTCGCTTTGAGCCCCGGATGCCCGTTTCGGCTGCGTCGTACGGAAAGTCAGTCTCAGACATAAGAGGACGCGATCGGGACATGCCTCTGGAAGCTGCCGGCGCTGATGATTTTCTTTTTTGATAGCGCGCGGAAGACGCTCGACACAACTTCAAAGGTAGGTTTCTCATAATGTTTCTCTAACCGGTCGAACTTTGCAATCTCCTCTCTAATAGCAATCAATCAGAGCAAACAAGGGGAAAATAAAGGAATACCAACTCGCTCATGTTCAGTTCAGCAGTGATTTCCTCCTCACGACTGAATTGCATGACCAAGTACTGGTAACGGGTCTGGCCTTGTCGGATGGGAATGTCAAGGCCAAGCTTGGGAACAGACATCAGCAAGTAAACTAAGAATAAGCGTTCGCTGAGCGTACGATAAAGAGGATGTGCAGGTCGTCCTTTGGTAGAAGGAATAACCTTGATATACTCGTATATACGATCTTGTAGTCGTACGTCTTTCCGCGTAGACGTAAAAAGTCTGGGAACATGTCGACGTCGTAGCGACCCCTTGGGGTCAGGACGAGGACTTCTTCGAAGCTTAGGATGATGTCGCCCGAGACATGACCGAGTTCAGCTTTGTCTTTGATAGCGTCGTGGAACGCCTGCGCAGCGCTCACATCGTCGTCTTCCTCTTCTTCAGCATCCGACTTGTTCGAGCCCGCATCGGAACCCCGCGCACGTGTGCTTTGCCCAGGGACAAAGAAACGTATCTCGACCATCTCATCGGGTTGGCCTTTTGATGGCTTTTTTCCGGCGGAGTCAGAAGGCGCCAGGAATTCAAGAGAGACCTCGGTGCGTCCTGCGATGTTCGAATTGGCGACATGCTGCAGGGGCAGCTCGAAGGCAGTTTTATTGCCAACGACAAAAGCCAGTTCGTCGCCTGTTATGAGCGTGGCTGAGGAGCCCGAGAAGCACAGATACCAAGACGAAGGGTGCGCACCTCGGAAGTCAGTTGCTCCCCAGTTCCAACCTCTGAATGAGACGTCCTCTACCTCTACCGTGACGCTGAAATGTTGTTTTAATAAGCTGGAGAGCTTATCGTGATCCTGGACACCAACGGTCAAACGAAGACCGTGAGCTGGACAAGTGAACAAGAGACTCACATCACGTTCGAAGCCGTCAAAGACTTCACGGCGACGATCCTTCAAGCCCACGCGAAGCTGAAAGCCCCTCGCCACACGAAGCCATCGTGCCCATTTGATGTCGGTCGAGGACATGGCAACGACATTTTCGGCATCCTCTCCTCTCCAGGCCATACCGCTGGCCGCTACTCGGAATTCTTGTGATAGATAGATTTATGAGATGGGAAGTGTAATGCGATGAACGACGCACTTCCTGGCTCTGTTGAGAGGCCATGGTATACCCTATCGAACTGGGTTGTCATCTTGGAGGACGTGAGAGGACGCGAAGGACGCGTATGGCCGAGTGAGAAACACGTTCACGTGTCTCTCACAACACAGTTGTGTCTCGCCCCTCATATCGCAAGCATCGCATCGCGTTGTGCATGGTATGGACAGTCTCGAAGCACTCTCTCGTGACACCCAGGAGCGAACTTTCTGCAAATGGTGCACCGCACCCTTAATGCTTTACGTCTCTGGTTTTTTATGAGACTATCCTAGGCTAAACACCAAGCTCGAGGCGAACAGCAACCCCCCGATGACATCTCTTGTGAAGGACCTTTCGGACGGCGTCAGGCTCATACAACTCATGGTGTGTCGTTCAGCCTTGCTTCTCGTCCAATGATTGACCACCTCGCCTTTTCTCAGGAGATTATGGGTTCGTCGCATCCACAGTTTTCCATTATTTTCCCAACCTACGCGTCGTATGTGTAGGTGATACCTCCCTTGGACGCTACAACAGGAACCCACGCATGCGCGTGCAAAAAGCGGAGAATGTGAACAAAGCACTCGAGTTTATCACGTCCCGTGGCGTCAAGTTGACCAACATAGGTCCCGAAGGTACCTTGTCATTTCTCCTCTACTTTCCCCGCTTAATTTCTCGTAGATATCATCGACGGTAACCTCAAGCTCATCCTTGGTATGATTTGGACCCTCGTCCTACGATTCACCATAGCCGATATCAAGTGCGATGTCTTCCAGTGGCATCCGCGTTCTGTGAAATATTAGCTAATCGTAATCTTACTCTCCAGTGAAGAAGGCCTCTCCGCTAAAGAAGGCTTGTTACTCTGGTGTCAACGGAAGACGGCGCCGTATAAAGAAGTTGATGTCCAAGATTTCTCCGTTAGCTGGTCTGACGGACTGGCACTGTTTGTCCCGTGACGTCTTGTCGTACTCAGTTGATCTGATCGCGATGTCCCAGATGCGCCTTAATCCATTGCCATCGACCGGAATTGATTGATTACGACAAGCTCGACAAGGTAAGAAGCCCACGTCTTTAGCGGCGCTTGTATCCGTTAACCCCTCGTAGTCGGACCGCCACGGGAATACTCAACTGGCATTTGACGTGGCTGCAAAGTCGCTTGGGATTCCGGTCTGTCATATTGCCCCTTAAAGGGGATATATGTCGTTGCTCACACCACGGAACTAGCAACTGCTAGAAGTTGCGGATCTCTGCGATTCTAATCGACCGGATGAACGTAGTGTTATGACTTACGTTGCCAGTTATTTCCACGCGTTCTCCTCCCAAGGTAGGTGTTTACGACCCTCCACAGATACTTCATTGATCTCTCCTCTATTCGAATAGACCAGGCAGAAACTGTTTCGCGTCGCATTGAGAAGTTCGCAGACCTCATGCAATCCATCTGGGTTAGCAGAAACGACTATGAACGTCGCGTTCGGGCAGTGCGTAACAGGCTTCTATCCTAAAATACTTGGGGCGAATGAGTAACAATGTGACAGCTCCTTGCTGCCCTCAAGGAGACGCAAGAAATGTGGGCATCGGTAGAGTTCACAGGTACATATGCGGACGTAAAAGAACATGCTGCGAAATTTGCGACGTACAAGCAGACCACAAAGAGAACGTGGGTCACGGAAAAGCAAGATCTCGCCACTCTTCTGGGGAACGTTCAAACAAAGCTCAAAACTTACAAGCTCAGGCCCTATGCACCACCTCCCGGTCTTGCTCTTTCAGTTCGTATCATTGACTGAACCCCGCGAATCCGAGTTGATACCTCAATAGGACATTGATGACGCGTGGGAGATCCTGTTAACTTCGGAGGCACGACGGTCAAGGGCGATCAATGCCCAAATACGACAGTATGGCCCTCGTAAATTTTGGTGGCCAAGATAGCTGATTCTCGTCACAGAATCCAAGAGACTCTTCGCAAGAAGTTTGCAGCGCTGGTAGACGGTTTCAGAGAACGCCTGCGTGCCGTCTATCTTGAGTTGTCCGCGGTGGAAGGGCCCTTGGAAGAACAGCAACGCCAAACCGAGAGCATTCAGACTCGAATACCTGCTCTTTCAGCGGCCTTAGAGACAATCGAAGCGGCTGAAACGGAATGTGTGGCCGCAAAGGTCGAAGAGAACGATTACACCGTATTCACGTGCCAGGATCTCGAATTCGAACTTGAGCTGGTTGTGCAGAGCATAGCGAAGAAGATTTCCTTTATCGATAACCAGGCATGGTCTCGCGTCTTTCCGAGATTCCGTTTCTTATACGGTGGCAACAGATCGTGTCGCGCAACATGAGTAACCTTACTCCGGCACAAATAGAGCAATTCGAGAGCACTTTCCGGTACTTTGATAAGGACGAGACCAACACGCTCAATGTCTCCGAGATGGCAGCCGCCTTGGCTAGCTTGGGCATCGTCTATGCAGTGAGCCATATCCTACCTTACAGGGGGGGCACTTTAACGACCCCCGACAAAGGACGAGGACCTTGAGATTATCTACGATCAACTGCTTCAAGAATATGGCGCCATCACCTTTGAGGCATTTATCAACCTTCTGGTATGCTTCTCAGGAACTTTCTACTCTAGAATTGGGTCTTACTGCTTGTAGGTTGACATCACAGAAGACCAGACGTCGCCCGATCAGCTACGTGAGGCCTTCCAAGGCGCTGCAAGTAATAAGGTACGTGTCCTGCGTGAGGATCTCTTATGGTAGCGTCACTAACTTACTCACCCGCAGCCGTATGTGACAGAGCTAGACTTGCGCTTAGCACACATACCTGCTAGTGCGGTCGAGTACCTGCGCGAGGTGATGCCCTCGGCGCAGGATGGGTCAGGGGAAGCGGAATATGACTACGACGCATGGCTGGACAGTGTATTCGACGAGTACTAGACTTGGACTTGCTCTTCTAATGGCCGAGAACGGCATAACTGATTATCTAATCGTGGCGATTGCCGATAACACTGCCATCGCGATATGGTGGGACCGCAGCGAGCGCAAAGACGATTGACTCCTCCTCTCATCCCAATAACAATCTCAGCAGAACAGAACAAAAATGGTGCGAGTACATATCTGTACCTGGAATCAGCAGGTCCTATAACGCTACCTTCTCCAGTCTTCCGGCGTAGGAGTGAACGACGACTGTCTGGCACTGTTCCAAGAGCTGAAACTCAAGAAGAAGTACAAGTACATCATCTTCGGACTCAACGAGGGGAAGACTGAGATTATCCCGCTCAAAAATTCGACGTCTGTCGATTACGAAGAATTCCTCGTCGATCTGCCCGAAAAAGAGTGTCGTTGGGCCGTGTACGACTTTGAGTTCGAGAAGGAGGATGCTGGCAAACGCAACAAGATCATCTTTTACCAGTGGTGCGTTTCTTTGCGAGTTGTGCTAATGAGTGTAACTCTAACATTTTATTTCCGATGGCAACCCCTTCGCACCGACTTGTTCCTTGTCTGCAATTCTCTCGCTCTTGTTATTATATGATGATAGGTCGCCCGAGAGCGCGAAGATCAAGGATAAGATGGTGACTGCGTCTTCACGAGACGCCATTCGACGCTCCCTCGTTGGTATCGCGGTGGACATCCAGGGGAGCGATTATAGCGAAGTGGCCCACGAAGCTGGTGCGGGTCTTTTTATTATTATGCTCTGCTTTGCTTGCCTCCAGCCCCCCCATTTCTTACGTTTCCTTTTCTTTTTTCTTTCCCAGTCCTAGACAAAGCTCGGCGTGGAAGTTGATTGACCGCTGCCTACTTCTTTCCGGACACTCTCCACTTGTCCGCCAACCTCCCATCCTAGTATTCACCTGCAGGAGTATAAAGTTTTACAGAAGTGTTGTTGGAAATAAAGTCTTATCACATTACTCGACTGATTCTGTCCTTGCTATTATGATGTCTTTGGACATCAGTTAATTATGAGATTGGTGGGTCATCAGGTTTACGCAATCAGGGTACCAGGCATTCAAGACAGCCACAACGGAGGTGGGATAAGATACGTTGTTTCATTCAACGCGGAATAAGGTATGGAAGATTTAACAATCTCGCACCCAAGTTCTGCCGGGAGGAAACACCATTGCTCATGCCTCAAAGACAAACTTTGCGCCAACCTTATGCGCAGGACCAGAAGGGCCCGCATCGTTGAGCCGTTGTGTGTCAAGGGCAAGACCGAAGGAAGCCTTGACGCCAGGACGGAGCGCCTGAGTGTAACCTAGACATAACATGCCATGAAGAAGCATCAGGTCAAAGGCGCGATGGACACCTACCGAGAACGAGGAGACCATGGTTGTTAATTTTAGCCTTGACGAAAGCAGCTGGGTCGAGGTAACTGAATTATGATGTTCCATCCGTCATGGCAAGAATGTAAACGAGTAAAACTATAGACGTACGCCTTTGTGCCAACCTCGAGCGCGACAGCTGGTGAGGTGGCGTTGGTATCATATACGGCCTTCGCACCAGCCTCAACGTCAGGGCTCACACGGTGGTAATAGCTCGCAGCAACGGTCCTGAAGTTAGAGAGACCATGGAGAGTGACCGCATACTCGGGAGCAGAGTACCCAAGGGCAGCCGAGAACTTGCTGACGCTGCCCTCGGTGATATTGTAGCACGTCTCACCACCGATGAGGAAGCCATCGCGACTGGCCACAGCATCGGCAGTGATTGTGGGACCATCAAAGACGTCGAAAAAGGCGCGCGAGTGGATACCAGGCTGCTTGTAGGCGAGACCGAGTTGAACCGATTTTGTGTTCTTCTCGGGGTTGAGAGCCGTGGTCGTTTCGACCTTGAGGCCCTTGGCAATTTGGTTCTCGAGCTCGAACTTGGTGCGGAGGATGTTGGCGGTCGTCCAAGTCTGGGTGAAGGTAAGGCCGTGAGCTTTGTCGGTGTATTTACCCTCGAGGTCGCCCTTGACGTGGGAGGTTTTTGAGTCGCGATTTCCGTCGACCTTGAAGGTGACGTTCGAAGGGGTGGAGGTTTTGACCTCGAGGGAGGTGCCATTGAAGTGGTAGTCCTTGCCAAGAAGGTCGTTGGAGGACTTGCCGACGTCCTACGATGATGAAGTATATCAGTAAGAGAAAGAAAATCCAAAAAAAAAAAACCGTGCGATATTTTACGGACCTTCCAGGACGGAGGAACAGGTTGGGGAAGAGACATTGTTATTGTGGAATGAAGAAGGAAAGCGCAGGACTTGTGTGTGCGTTGGCAGCGGCAGAGAAGAAATGGACAAACGCGTCTCTTTTGGCCATTTCTACCGTGGGAAAGCGGAGGAAATTAAAATAACGAACGTGCCAACCCCAACCCCAACCCGAACGGACCTGGCAATCAGAGCGCAATCGGACGGAGCTCGGCTCGGGGAACGAGGAATTTCCAAAAATGACGACGCGCATCGGCTTTCCTGTCTTATCATCATCATTCCGTAGTTCTGCCCTCTCCCTCTCCCTCGCCGCTCGCACACGCACGCAAATGCCGGTAAGGTACATATCTCGCGATGTATGTGTCTCAATCTGTCTGTGGCTCGGGCTGTGCATACATATTTTTCTTTTGCGCAGGATCTCTCAGAGATCATCAAGAGCGACAAGCGCCCTGGGGAAGATTATCTCGTCATAGACGTTCGCGACAGTGACTTTGTCGGCGGAAACATCACCAACTGTCGTCGTGCGCCTTCAGCTACCTTTGTCGACAATTTGGACGACTTGATCCGCGATACCAAGGACTTACCACGGGTCATCTTCCACTGCGCCTTGTCGCAGTCACGGTGGGTCTCTCACGATACGCACGCGCGTTGCTCCATGAAATTGCATAGAGTTCTGATTGTTGCAAGCGTCGTCAATTAGAGGCCCAAAAGCGGCACGGGTAAGCTCTAACTAAGTCAGTGGCAAAATCTTTACGACGACTGAACCTTGGCTTCCGTCTCGTAGCAATATGTCGATCGGCGCAACCAACTGCAGAAAGAGAATGATACCGAGCAAGAAGTTCTCATCCTCCGTGGAGGCTTTGGGGATTTCCAGGCAAAGTTCAAGGTAGTCCCCACAGGGATCCCACCTATGGAACGCAACTGATTGTCCCACCCACAGGATGATCCCGAACTCGTTGAGAAATGGAACAAGGAGATTTGGACCGCTTAAGGGATGGTCACACTGCAGCAACTCGATAACAGCATTATGATACCATCTTGGGTCGATTTTATGAGGGAGACGTGCTATCATTGATTTCTAGAATAGCATGATTCGAGGTATTAGATGTCCTCGTGTAGCGAACATGCATTGGAACGAGCCATTGTCACGACGGCGACTCGGAGTCCTTGGGCTTTGTGACAACTCGCTTAGGGAGCTGTTCAACGACGGTCTGTACCCGCAACTTCTCATCCAGGATGTTCCGTTGGCATATCGTCCTGCATGAGGTAAAACCGCGCTTCAGAATTAGACTCGCAACAAAACCCAAGGCAGAGTCACCGAAAAACAGAGACAATGAGGCGGGTAGATGCATAAACGAAACCCACTAACCAAGTCCCGAGAGAAACGAGTATGAACGTCCCCACTGCCCAATGGCTCGCTGCTAACGGATCTGTCCGCCCCACACACCTCGGCGTCAGCAAAAGGGAAAAAAAGAAAGAAAAAATCACGGGACGTACGAACGCTGAGCCCACGTATGACGCCGATACCGACGCCACTCGCAATCCCGCTCAAAAGGCTGTTCCGCGCGCACGGAATCTCGCCCATGCGTTGCAGGTCGTCATACGGCGACACTCTCTACTAGCATATAAACGTCGAGCGCGTCAGCAATACGCGGGGAAAGGAATGAGATTTAAAAGTAGCATTTGGATTCGGCAGTAAGTAATGCGAGACATGGTGGAGGTAGGACTCGAAGGAAATGTGTGGACGATGCACCTTGATTGCCTCACGCACGTCAGCCCAGTAATTTCCTGTCGTCTCTGTCTGGTAGATTGGGCGGCGGGGCACGGCGCTGGTCGTTCCGGGTGGTGGATTTGGGTCCTCTGAAGGCTTTTGGTCTCGAACTGGCGAGGAGCTACTCATCGTGCGTTTCGAGTTAACGTGTCACGGGATTAATATTGTAAGAGCGCCGTAGCGCCGTACTTTTCCCTCCCCTCACATAATTTCATGAAATCAAAACAAGACGGGCTTGTAGGGGTACAGAATAAATGTATATGAAAAGTATCAAAGACAAGTTTGCGAATGAGTTGTTGGGACAGTTTATGGTGTCTAAGCCCCGCGTCATCTTTTTGTTGTAGAACCAGCGCCTGATCATTTCGAGCCTCCACTGCTCGCGGCTTGTTTTGGCGCCTTTCCCTGTGTCATCGCGCGGACATGACAGTCAACGTGGCTAGTTAAATCAATTGGAATTGTGATGAACAGACGTACTTGTACGGCCTGCTCCTGCGCCTTGCCCAACTCCGTCGGCCGCGGCTCAGCATCACTGTCATTTTGAAGAGTGCCCTTTTTCGGCCCGTCGTGCGGTTGGTCTGTCTGTTCGCTGGTCTGGCTCGAGGCACCATCATCATCTTTTGTGGATTCAGCCGTCTCGGCCTCGGCTTGCGCGGCCTCCTTGGGGGCATCCTGCGTCTATGAGTTTTCGGTGACCATGACAGGTAGAAAGGGATAAATGAAAACGCACAACAGCCTGAACGATCGATGCCTTCACCTCTTCGACCGGGACTTCCGTTCCTTCTGGATCTGCAATTGTCTCCTCATTCTGCGTAGGTCACTTAGACGACTCAAACGAGCGCCAGTAACAAAGACGGGCATACTTTGGTCGGTTCTGCGGGTGGAGGTGGAGGTGGTGGGGCGCCTGTCGGGGTGTTCTCCGCGGGGGCATGGGGCTCGCCATGGCCAGTAGCGCTGTGCGCCTGATGTGGCTTAGAGCGCGCAGAGGGTGACAACAAGTATCCGATCTTGAGGATAGCGTGGGTGTGTTGTGGACGTGACACGTAGCTAGTGTTGGAAGACTTACCGTCGGGATGAAGACGAGGGCAGAGCCAACCTATGAGCACGCAGCAGCATTCGAGGCCATATTAGCAAAGAGGAAAACAATGGCAAGGACGAGACGTACTATCCATGCAGTATCATTGCTTTTGGGCGCGTTATGTGCATTCGAGGCGAATTGCCTATGCGCCATGGTACGCGCGTGCTGATACGCCGCTCTTGGCAAAGCAGGTTTGAGCGAACGAGCAGCTAAGCGGAGGCTCATTGTGGGCGATCAGTGTCGCTAGAGAGGTGTTGGGAGAGAACGAATGCGGGAAAGTACAGAGAAATCAGCTTTCTACTGACGGCAGAGTGGGCCGGTGCGGCCGGATGACGTCGGGGGGGGTCTGGCCTGCAGTTGCCTCACACAGACATCGTTGTAGATTGACACTGACATTGACATTGGCAGCATATGAAGAGGAAGGAGGTGACAGGCGTACCGTACATTTCCATGGCCGCGGCGGCGACGATTTAGATATTGTCATGGCTGAGGCGAGCCTCGGAGACACGAATGATTGGAACGGGCGCATCACACATGGCACGGCACCTGGCACTCTCGACAACCTCACGCATCACATACCATAAGTAGTTGGGTAGAACTTTGATTTTTCTTCACGTACACGCAAAGAATAGTGGCAACGTTGTGGGCCGCAGACTCAGTGAGAGCCGTTTTCGGAAAGGGCAGACCTCGAGTGGACCTGACCTGATCCTAACCTGACTGCTCTCGTCGCCTCGGATCCTTTCCCTGACTGCCCCCAATTTCTCTACCATCACTACCACCGTCTCCACTACCACCATTCTCAGAAAGCCAATCCCCTAGCTGAGTATCAATCGTCACCACCACCTGTCCCCGACCCCCTCTCCCTCCCTCGACAATGTCCAGACCCACGAGTCTTCCCCTGGACCATTCTTTCGATTTCAATTTACCCATCGTTACCCAACCCCCCCTTGGCGAGCCCAGCGAATTGCCTGGCCTGCTCAAGCGAAGGGCCTCCTCCGCTTTCGATGTTCGAGGCGGCGACAACTCACGCAAACGGTTGAAGGAGGACCTGCCTCCTAACGAGGCTGCCGATGCACAGGCACCCGCTCTCATCTCAGGCAAGCAACTTGCAGATGACCTCGAGCAAGACTTGCTCTGTGGCTGTTGCTCCGCCTTGCTTTATCGGCCCGTCATCGTCTACCCGTGCCAGCATTACTTCTGTGGCAGGTGATGTCGATCGTCTTAGGAGTGTCGTGCATTGCGCTGATTTTGTGCACCAGCTGCTGCTCTCTCTGGGTCCGTGTGAGTCTGTCGTCCCAAGTTTCCTTTTTCCTTTTCAAGTCCCACTGTGGATCTACACGCGCAAGTGTGTCTGTCACATGTGGCGGTGTGTCGCTTGGAAGACACAACTTTTCTACTGCCACTCAAACCTGTCCGCTTGGTCACTAACTGCCCCTCTCAGAATGGGGGCACCAATTGCCCAGCATGCCGCAGCATCTCGACCAACGTCTCACCATCCCGCGTCCTTCAAGTTATGATCGATGTTCTCCTCCGTGCCGATCCATCTCGCGCTCGAACAGACAGGGAGAAGCAACAAGCAGACGAGGTATACAAGCCGGGCGGGTCATTCCGGGTATGTATATATTCGTTCTTTCTCTCATCGAGCTTATTGCTTACCAAGTTTGGGACGAGTAGATACCACCTCCGCGCGAGGGGTCGCCAGAGCCAACCATCCCTCAGAATGGCGAGTTTGCGCGTCCATGTCCGCACTGCGCACCCGGAAATCGCTTCGGGTGGCAATGTCCAAATCCAGTGCCCGATCCCACGGATGATCCTGAACACGCTTGGCCGATGGATGAAGGTTCACCTCCAGGGCACGCTTGCTGTGGAAATTGGTTTGTCCTTTCCCCCCCGATTCCGTTTGGTGTAAATTGAATTGGAACTTCAGCGAAAATCTGCTCGCAATCGATGCGCCCGTCACGACAAAGTGTGACATGTGTCAGGTGTTCTTCTGCGGTATTGGCGTGCAGCACCGTTGCGTTGCGGTCCGTCTCGCAAGTGCCCATCCACACGGAATGTCAGACATCGGGGACCTCATCCAATCCACAGAGGTGTACGAGTGCTTCGACGGCAACGCCGTCGAGGTAGAGATCATGCTCGACTATCTCAGCACCCAGCACATCTCGCCACGACAAATATATGGCGAGGTTAGTTTTTGCACTGCGCACTTGAAACCCGTGGGTTTCCTTTGTTGACCAGCCCCAATATAGATTGTGCAGCATATACTATCGCAACCGCGTGAATTCGCGCCATTGATTGAGCTAGACCTGTTCGTGGACGTACACAGCGTGCCACCTGGCCCTGAGCCAGGCCTCGATGCCCCACGTCAACGGATCTGTAGGATGTGTGCGACAGAGGTACTTTTATATGGCCTGAAGGACTGGTGGATTCGCGAACGGAAGAAGGGTCTTCTCGACACGAGCATTGCGTCGAGACCGGATTGCCCTGATGGCACAACATGCCGGCGACAAAAGGAACACGGTGAGCATCTCATTTCGAGTCTGAGGCTCTGGGCTCATCTGCTGTAATTTGTTGATGCCTTACAGTGCACGCAAGAGAATGTACGTCACGCCTTGTTTTAATTCCCGTACTACTCCCCCCCCGCCTCCTAACGAACAGCTTCTTTATACCAGTCAACCACGTATTCGATTCCGCAGCAGAAGAGCCAGCAGAGCCCTCCTCGGCTGCCGCGGCCACCCCGATCTCCTCCGTGGGGTCCGTGGGCGACGGCACGGCTACACCCGCCGCCGCCTCCGCTCCTGGCCTAGCGTCGTCGTCCTTCTCGTCCCAAACGTTGTCTCGCGGTGTGCGCTCGTACCCCAGCCTCGACTCGGAGGCGATGGTAGATGCGGCCCTGAGCAACATGATGCACGACGTCGAAGGGCTACCGTCTTCACTTCCGTTGCCTTTGCCCAACCTCACGGCAAGCTCAATGCTACAACACGCGCACGCGCACGCGCATTCGCATTCGCACTCACACTCGCACTCGCACTCGCATGCCGCTGCTGCCGCACATGCCGCACTCAACATCTTTGATGTTCTTTGAACGGTGGCGTTGGCGTTGATATTAGCAATGGTTCTTCCATGCGTGCATCATTTCATTTCATCATGTCTCTGTTTGTCACAATCAAAGAATCCGGATTTTCACACGGCGAACCTTTAATTTCTCCTTTCTTTTTAAGCTCTTTCCCATCTCCCCATTTCTTTTATGTTTTTTGTTTCTCTTTCATTTGGTGCGAGCACACAGATAGTAACCGGTAAGCAGTTAACAAAGAGAAAGACTGGGCGGCAGTCTCCTCTTGTACATTTGTTTTGGGTCTCTCACCCTCACCCTCACCCTCATCCTTACTCTCATTTCACAGCGAAGCAACTCCTAAACATGCTTTTTCCCTGTCTTTCATATTTCTCTACTTTGAACATACTCTCGTTCTACTCTTTCTGTGACGCCTGTTTATGAAATAGACCATACCTTTTTTCTGAACACCGCGTCACCGTTCTCCATTTTCACACACGAAACATGAATGATTATACGTTTGTTAGGGAAGCTACTTTGATAAGCGAACAATAATTGACTGGAGATGTGGATGGTGATGTATCATAAATGCTAACAACAGACAGGTATCGATAGATGGGTTCGACGAGACGTTGTGGGGGTGACAGCAGCATAGGGGGGAAAGAGACGCATGGGAGCATAAGAGTGAGAGAAGCCACAGAAAGATCATCGCAACGGACGAAAAGGAGCGGGGAGCGGGGGGGGGAACTACACCGATGCCAAGCTCCCATACGTCGCGATATCTTCCTCCCACGCACGGGGATTTGGGATCCTCTTGCTGCTAGCGCCGTCCACATCCAGCACCTCGTTACGCCTCTTCTCAAGCGTGAACTGCTCCTTGCGCGCGCGCGCCACCTCCTTCTTCCGCTTCTTCTGCTCTGCCTTCTCCGCCCTGCCCAGGCTCAGCGACACCGAAACAGACCTGCCCACGAACGGCCACGAGCGGCCGGCCGCGCTCACGGGCGACGGCGGCAGCATCTCGGGAGGCGGTTCGGGCGATGCCTCGCGGGACGCCAGGGAGGCTGCTGGCGAGAGGGGACAGGGAAGCGGGACGGGGACTTGTGATCGATGGCTGCGAGATGAGGAGGTGATGGAGAAGGCGGATGGGAGGGGGCCGGTCACCGTGTCCGTAGGTGAGTCTGTGGGGCGGTGCACATATGCATCGGCCGCGCTGGGGATGGCCCTTGCAGCGGTGGTAGTAGCAGCCTGTGCAGGCTCTTCCTGACCATCACTCTCGCTGTGTACTCTCAGAGATGACCCAGATCGCCTTGCCCTTGTCGTAAGTGTACTCTTTTCTTCTATTGGCTGCAGGAACAAGTAGTCAAAGTGATCCTCGATGTTCTGGAGTTCGCTGATGGCTGAAAGTTGGGAACTAGGGGACATGATATCGGCGTGAGGGAAGGATGCGGCAGGTGGACTGTGCGGTGGGGTATACAAGCCCGAGTTCTGACTGGCTGAGGAGCTGCTCCTCAGCGAGCTACGAGATGCTGAAGATAAGTGCGATGTCTCCGCGCTCCGTTCGCGATGTGAGTTGCGGCGTGTGGGGAGATGAAAGGATGGGAACGTTATTGTCTGCCTAGCAGCACTCCTTTTCCGGTACTCATCCCTATCCGATTCAGAAGTCAGGGCGGGAGAGAGCCTGCCACTGCTCCCTATCGCGGATGATGGAGGATGGAGCACGTGACCTACTTGAGTGTCCACACGGAGGGTACCGTGTTCCGTCTTCGAGATCGGAGGATGAGGACTAGAATCACTAGATGTAGGCCGAGACAGTTCATCTTCTGTCAAGTTCGGTTCCGGGGCATCAATGATTTCTGGCTCGTGCGACTCGGCAACGGTCGCTAGCTCCCTAAACGCCTCATCAATCATTCCAGATGGCCTCATCAAAGATTTGTCTTGGATTCGTGGCTTCCTTTCGAGAAACAACGGCGCGGGTTTTGAACCCGATGCAGTTCCGCGAGGGATGCTATCCGGGTCTTCGAGCGGACATCCTCCATTAATTACTTAGATTGATTCCGAGGTAGGCAGCCTACCGTCTTTCGCAATTGCAGTCACACTTCCTCCTCGAACCACCCCTCCACCGCCTATCTGCCTCGGGTCTGAAGGACGAACCGGAGCGTCCGACATCCCTCGTGGTCGTGCGGTCGGAGCTTGATCTCCAGCACCGCCGCTCCCCGAATTCCCATTTGTGTCGGGTGTACGACCGGGTCCACCTTCCCTATCTTGACGTGAGCGAGTTGATGGCCGTCTCTGGTTATACAGCTGAGAAAAATGGATCATGATCAGATGCGAAATAAGCGCTTATTAGTAGTCAATGTACCATAACCGTCTTCAGCGCCCTGCGGACAACGAACAACGATCAGTCCAACTCCACTGTAACGCCAACGGCCGGACACATACCTTATCTGGAGGCTACGACAGCTACACAAAGTAGCAACTTCGTAGACACCGACGGAAGTAGAATTTGACAGCGCGCGGTGCATCGCGTGCTTTACAAGGGATTGCAAATGTCCCAGGTCATAGTTGGTGGCCAAGACGAGCAATGCACTCAAGACAGCAGGTGCATGTTGTAACGGTGTAACGAGAGCGAGGGAATAAAAGTACTGTACAAGCGCGAGAGTGATGGGGTAGGGTTCTGATAGGTCAAGCAAACGCGGGGTGAGCCGAGGATCTGGTCGGGGTTCTTGGATGGCACTTGGTACGTCTGGGAGAGCAACATGCGTTGCGGAGAGAGGGAGGGTGTCAAGGGCTTTATTGACCGCTTGAAGGAATAGCTGTCGTTGCTCCTTGAACCACGGCCACCGATCTTCGAGCAACTTACGCGAGCATTTAACCCTACGATCGTCGTCGCAGACAATCTCGAAGTCTGTTAGGATACCCTCCTCGAGAGCTGCAAGACCCATCTCTTGCATGCCTATATCCAATTGCAGACTTGGTGGCTGATATATACCGAAGGCCTCGAGATCGATCATAGCAATGTGATCCCAGCTAAGGAGTCGCCGATTATAGTCGTCAACGAGACTTCCCTGTCGGTTACCAAAGACGATGAATTTGTTGGCCTTTGCCCATAGGCCGCTACGGAACCACGAACCAGTAGCGAGCGTGCTGCCAGGGTCGATGCGAGTCCAACTCATGTCGATCAAATTAAGTGCCCAAACAGAGAAGGACTGAAAGCTGTGCGCGAGGTACGTTCCTGCAATGATGAGGTGAGTGCCAAGAATGGCACCGGCTGGGAAACGCAAGCCCGGAGGAAAAGCGGGGCCTTTCATGGACAAAGAGGCATCCTTGACCTCGTAATCGCCATCGGGTGACGGAGTAAGTACCTCGAGTTCACGTTTTACGTCAGTAAACTGAGAAGGCCCCATGATGAGCAAGAGGATAGGGGAAACGAGCAATCAATTTTTGCTTACGTTGTAATTGCTGTACAGATATATCTCATTTGGGAACTCGTCTGTAGGTGGCGTTGAATAGGGAAGATGAATAAGAGAGTCTCGCGATGTCTGAGAGGTTGAAGCACCAGAAGGTGACTTCCCCGTATGGAAGAGTGGTTTTACGCGTGCAGGAGAAGGGTTTCGGGCGTCGTCTTGTGGTTGATGGACACGCAAACCCGCTGACACTGCGACACTGCGATAGGTGCCACAGTGGCGAGGATAGTCGCGTTTAAGAACCCAAGTCCTGGAGTTCAAGTCGTAGATGTAAACGTCATCAAGCCAGACGCTGTCCAAATCCTGGCCGCCGATGATAAAGAGTCTATTCCCGGAAACGGAGGAGAGGTGGGCATAGCGGGGTTTAGGAAGGGGAATGGCGGGGTTTTCGTTGAGGGACCAAGAGGGTGGCATCCAGCGCCTCGCTGGGATATCATAAAAGCAAACATCATTCAAGACACATAGATCCTCCGTGTTATCGTCGGCATCTGGCTTCAAGCCCATACCACCGAATATGATGATATATTGGTTCCCTGTCGGGAGTCTTCAGAAGGGATGACACGATCGAGGAAGAGTGATACTCGCAAGAGTCGGCACTGTGAAAATAGCGCTGGGCAGGGGTGCAATCGTCGGCAGGAGCGGTGACCTTTTCCCAAACCAAAGTCTTGAGATCAAAGATATACATGTCCGTGACCATTTTACGTTCGGTCACTAGACGGCCGCCCTGGGGACACGGGGTAAGACTTCAGGAAGTCGGGAGAGGATCGAAAGGAGCACACATAGAGATAGACCTTATCTCCCACTACGGTGGTCGATGCACCCTGTAAAGCAGAAATGAAAATGGAAGGAGCGATACGGCTACCCAGACGACGATACGCACGACAAGTTTGGGTGGAACGTCACCGGATGTTTTTCGGGAGAAAGTAGTGAGATCTGATACGGAGTGCATTGGTGGACGCACTGAGTGCGCAGGACGCGCTCGAGGAGGATGGTAGAATAAGAAGAGATGGGAATGGGGGATGAGCGGGGCTGTACATCCCGGGAAATTATGGGCGAGCGGGGACGGGTAATTATTTTCTAGATTATTATTTGATCTAAATGGGGTTATCCGTCATCGCTGTCAAGCTACCATTCACCTGGTTAAGCTTCATCCTCGGCAGGTTTGGTTTTAAAAAAAACCCGAGAGTACAGTTGTTGATCGAGACCGAGCACTGGGCCCAGTGGCGAATGGTAACAGCCCTCATCTCTACCGACACGTAGAATATCTATATCCCAAAATGATTCGCTCTTCACGGTACCCATTGTACATGCCGACCATCGCTGCCAGCTCACGAACGTGCTGACCAAACATAGATCACCATCACCATGGGTCGTAGCATTTCGCGTGTCAGCTATTGTGTGCGTCGTGTACTTTGTACTGTATTCCGACTCGCTTCTCAACCCTGTTGAAACTCCGCGTAGCCTGGCTTATCATCTGTGTGAGCATGCTCTCATCATCATATCAGTGGTGCAGATCCAAGTCAACCCTCAAACTCCCCGCACGATTTCTCACAGTCTCAGCACAGCACCGATACCGCATGGACAACGCGATCCAATTGTCTCCTGACAAGATAAAGGTGCTTGTCCATCAGCAATACGACAGTCCCGATCATCTCTCCCCCGCAACCGTTCCCGCCAACCCGCTCGACTTGTTCCGACAATGGTTCACATCAGCACAGGGTACTGTTCATGAACCGGAGGCCATGGCTTTGTCAACTGCCTCCGCGGATGGTATCCCATCGACCAGGATCGTGCTCCTCAAGGAGGCTGATAATCGTGGCTTTGTCTTTTACACCAACTACAATTCCCGCAAATCACGCGAGATGAATTCAAATCCACATGCGTCACTCGCCTTCTATTGGCGCGAGGACCATCGCCAGGTGCGAGTCGTCGGAACGGTCGAGAAGGTTTCCCGGGAAGAAAGCGAGGCTTATTTTCGTAGTCGCCCGCTGGGCAGTAGAATTGGTGCCTGGGCAAGCAATCAGAGTGCCGCGATTACAGAGGGCGAGCTTGATCAACAGATAAACCAAATTAAAGAACGGTTCGGAGTAAAGGACGGAGACGAGGCGGCGGATATTCCTCTCCCGGACTACTGGGGAGGGTGGAGGGTCATCCCCAAGTAAGTATTTCCGCTGATCGTGTGCCAGTCATCTGCTCAACTTATGGTTCAGTGAGGTGGAGTTCTGGGCTGGCAAACCCTCTCGGCTGCACGACCGCGTCCTCTACCGACGCCTGGAGGGTTCGCCGACCGACTCACCGGAGTGGAGAACAGAGCGATTGTCACCCTGATCGCTCAAAATCCTCACCGTACTCGGCAACAGTGATCCCCTTCTTACTCTATGGAATAGGCTCAATTTCCGTCGGCTACGTATTGGGGCGCACCCTTGAGCGCTCTTAAATGTCCGAGCACGCATGATGGAATGACCTTGTCTCCGATACTCGTGATCGCCATCGCATACAGCGCACACCGTTGTCACGGACTCTTATTCGCCCGGATATATTTGATACGTGTACCGAGGGTGCTTCCGCGGCCCTCCAAGTGCAACGAGGGATGATCTTGTGAGCTATTTGTGATGTGTCCAACAGCCACTGGTGGATGAAACGCACGCCACGTGAGCCACGAATTAGGGTTAGGGTCAAGTCACTCATGTTCAAACGTATCAGTTCATTGCCAGTCCATTCTCCTCTGAGGCGGCATACACTGAGACATCTCACTGAAAAGGCGACCCAGAAGTCTGGAAAATTTGGTTGGGAGGATGTCTCATCGGATCCACGTCCACCATGGGTCTACAGCACATCCGCAGGGCTGCGCTTGATCCTCATTCCGAGTGAGTACTTTGACCATCGGGAGTGGCTGGTAGGGCGTAGCTCAAACTTAGAGGAGGCATTTTACTTTACGCCGTATTTTTTGCAGACTTTGGAGACAGGGAACATGTCTTTATGCCTGTACGTGATCATTCCAACCTGTTGCGCAAATTGAGTCTGAATGTCGTCGTTCTTGAATCCTGAAGCCACGGAGATGGCTCCAGAGGCAACGGGAGGCATTTTTTACTATTACACCCGAAGAACGGAAGCTCATAGAGGAATCCATGCCCCAACGGGACGAGACATTGAAGCAAGGCTCTACAGGGTCTTCAGAGCGCTAACTGGCGGAATTGCAACCCCCCGAGGCCGAGGCGGAGGGACCACCAC
>Ga0209488_10000668_pt1 | contig 29059 bp, 24 predicted proteins | sample Rivendell_Oct201_8_FD_188349 | JGI IMG/M metagenome (GOLD analysis project Ga0209488, IMG submission 188349) | Vadose zone soil microbial communities from the Eel River Critical Zone Observatory, Northern California, USA -... | ecosystem: Environmental > Terrestrial > Soil > Vadose zone >...
CGATGGGTGGCAAGATCTTGCCCAACATTTCCAGATGGAATGGGAATATGACCGCGCCGAGAACGGAAACATTGCGTTCACGGGTGAGATTGATCTCGAAGCCTGCAACGGCGAGTTCATCCTGGCTCTGGGCTTCGGCGCGATCTGGAGTGAGGCGGGACAGCAAGCTCGATCCAGCTTGTCCGAGGACCATGCCGAAATTCGCGAGCACTACGTCAGGCAATGGAACAACTGGCAGACTACGCTGCTCAAGCTCGACGAGCCGCAGCGTCAGTGTGATCTGTACCGCCCGTCAGTTGCAGTGTTGCGCACACACGAATCGAAAGATTTCCTCGGCGGCATCATTGCCAGCCTTTCGATCCCTTGGGGCTTCAACAAAGGCGACGAGGATCTGGGCGGCTATCACCTGGTGTGGCCGCGTGATCTGGTGGAAACCGCCGGTGCTCTTCTGGCTGCGGGAGCGGTCACTGACGCGGTGAGGGTGCTCCGCTATCTGGAGGCCACGCAGGAATCCGATGGAAGTTGGGCACAGAACATGTGGCTGGACGGGCGTCCTTACTGGAGCGGAATACAGATGGACGAAACGGCCTTTCCCATTCTGCTGCTCGATCTGTTGCGACGCGAGGCTCCAAAGGCCCTGGGAAACCTACAGCGTTGGTGGCCGATGGTGAAGAAGGCCGTCACATTCATTCTCCGCAATGGCCCGGTTACGCAACAGGATCGCTGGGAGGAAGATGGGGGATATTCTCCGTTTACGCTGGCCGCGGAGATTTCCGCGCTGCTGGCCGCCGCCGACATTGCCGATCTGACCGGCTATAGGGAGAACGCGCAGACCATGCGTGACGCCGCCGATGCCTGGAATGACAACATCGAGCGCTGGGTGTACGCGACGGGGGGCGACCTGGCACAGCAACTTGGGGTGGATGGCTACTATGTTCGCATCGCGCCGCCAGATACGGACTGCGCAGCGTCGCCGACGCAAGGATTCGTTCCTATCAAGAATCGTCCGCCGGGTCAGAATCTGGAGCGCGCCTTTCACATCGTCAGTCCGGACTCTTTGGCCCTGGTGCGCTTTGGCCTGCGCTCGGCGGATGACCCTCGCATCCTGAATACCCTGCGAGTGATCGATGCCCTGCTGGCCGTGGAGCTGCCGCAGGGACCGTGCTGGTATCGCTACAACGGCGATGGCTACGGGGAGCACAAAGATGGTTCAGCCTTCGACGGCAGTGGCATCGGGCGTCCCTGGCCGTTGCTGGCGGGCGAGCGTGCTCACTACGCCCTGGCAGCGGGCCATCGCGACGAAGCGGAAGCGTTGCTGACCGTCATGGAAAATTCTCCCGCGGGTCACAGTCGTCTGCTCCCGGAACAGGTTTGGGATTCTGCGGACATCCCCGCTGTGGAACTGTTTCGCGGCAAGCCTACGGGCTCGGCGTGTCCGTTGGTTTGGGCGCACTCCGAGTATGTGAAATTGCGGCGCTCAATCCGCGACGGAAAGGTCTTCGACCAGCCGCCGCAGACGGTGCAACGCTATTTGGTTGAGAAGCCTGTGCGGCAAATCTTCGGGTGGAGGTTCAATAACAAGTGCCGCACCGTCCCGCGCAATAAAACACTGCGCATCGTGCTGCTTTTGCCCGCGCTGGTGCACTGGAGCACCGACGGTTGGAAGAGTTCGCAGGATACAGATACCCGGGACACTGGTCTGGGGATCTATACGCTTGATCTGCCCACCGCGTCACTGCCCGTAGGAGGCCAGGCCGTTTTTACTTTCTTCTGGCCGAAAGAAAATCGCTGGGAGGGCACCGACTACAGTGTGACTGTGGAGTAGTGCCTGTCCCAGCTTTAGGCGTAGTGCGAGTTTATGCCCTCGCTACGCTCGAGCTTAGCTCGCGCGACGCATGGGTTTGTCAGCATTCTGCCAGTCGCCCTTGGTTTCACCAGTCGAAGAGACGTCCTCCGCTCCGGTTTCCTCCAATATCTCCTTGGCTTTTTTGACCCACTTGGAGTCGTCGCAGTGCACGGAGAGAAGGAGTCCTCCTTCTTTGACCCGGCCTTCGTAACGCTTGGCTTCGAATTCTGGAATACCCATACCAACCAAGGCTCCCGTAATGCCGCCGACCACTCCACCCGCGCCGGCGCCCGCGAGCGCAGCCACGATCGGACCAGCGGCGATCAGCGGACCGACTCCAGGAATTGCGAGCGCGCCAATTCCAGCCAGCCATCCCAAGCCACCGCCGATAACGGCACCCGAAGTCGCTCCGGCGGCGGTTCCCTCCGGCGCTTTAGTGTTCTTCACGTGGGCGAAATCCTTGGTGCCCTCGTTCTCGGGAAAAAGAACGGAGATGTCAGTGTTGCGAAAGTTTTCCTGCCGCAACCTGTCGACTGCGTTCTCCACACTGACTCGTGAACGGTAAATTCCAAATACTGCTGTATTTTTGCCTGCCATGCGGATCTCCTTAACGAATTGAATTATTTGTTGTAGTCGTTCTTGTTGGGTGAGGACTTCCCGTCGGTCCCGGAAACTTCTATTTCGCTCTTGATTTTGTCGGGACCGCCCGCAACTTCAGCGGCCTTCGATTCGATCGCACGCTTTTCCTCGTCAGAATTCACCGGGCCTTTCAAGGTCACCATGCCGTTTTGCGAGATGACTTTAATGTTGTGGCCGTAGGTGGAAAGGGATTTGTCTTTCACCAAAGCCCGCCGGATCTGACGAGCGAGCTCGCGGTCCGTCTCATTTTCCTTCTGCTGGTCGGCAGTAGGTTCAGAGGCATTCCGGTCACGCTGATTCTTTGCCGTATTGTCCGGAGCCGCGGTTGCGCTCTTATCGTCGGGCTGCTGGGTTGGGGCGGCATCCTGTTGAGCCAACGCCAGCCCAGAGGTGCCTAACAGCAGGACTACAAGGCTGAATAGCCAAGACAGAGGCATTGATTTGCGCATAGGTTTTCTTCCTTTCAATTGAAAACTAGGGTGCCGAGGCAGGAGTAGGAGTTGTCTAAATTCGCAAGGCAGGAAAGGGGTCTGTCTGTGTGGAAAACGCCACGAAGTTTAGCAGAAGCGCACTGTGAATCTTCTCAGGGAAACACCTGAGCAGCTCGCCGACTTCGTCGCAAACTATGAGTCGGCTGGAGTGGAATACAGCAGTTCGACCACGGTGCAGTCGTCGCTCAGTGGGTTTCCTGCGCAGAATTCTGACACGGCTGAGAGTATGCCCTCCAAAGTCGCGAGCCTGGTCGTGACCTCTTCTAACCGTGAATCTTCGAAGAATTCGCCCATTGCATTTTCTGCCTCGGTCACGCCATCGGTGACCAGGATGAAGCGGTCGCCGGAATTTAGTTGGCAGCGCGCGCTCTCGAAGGTGGCGTCGGCCAGCAGTCCCACGGGGACATTGCCGTGCGGTGGACGGATCACCTCGCCTCCGCACACCAGCAACGGGGGAACATGCCCACAGTTGACGTACTCCAGATCGCCATCGCGGCGCAAGCGCGCCAGCAGCAGCGTCGCATATTTTTCTCCCACGAGCTTGTCGGTGAAGAAGCGATTAATGGCAACCACCACTTCCAGCAACGGCGCCCCTGCGGTCAAATGGGAATAGATCATGCCTTGCAGTGTGGACGCCAGCAGCGCGGCTGACACGCCCTTACCGCTCACATCGGCGAGAACTACGGCGAGGCCTTCCTTGGTATTGACGGCGTCATAGAAGTCTCCTCCAATTGCCTTGCAAGGGAGATTCTTGCCCCGGAACTTGGCAAACGGCACGTCCGGAATCTTCACCTGCATCAGCCGCTGCTGAATCGAGGCCGCGATGGTCAATTCCTGCTGATAGCGGCGAGCTTCTTCCTCGGCCTGCACCAACCGGGCGTTTTCGATCAATGAGGCTGCTTCGGTCGCGATCACATGGAGAATGTCCTGGCCGACGCCGGAGATATCGCGCGAGGCGAAACGAGAGTCCACATATAAAACTCCGAGCACCTCCACCGCGCCGGGAGCAGGCGCCGGCGTCTGCAGGCCGCGTGTGGACTGCACCTGCATCTTGCGCAGCGGGATGCAAACCACGGTGCGCAAATCGTAGGCCACAATACTTTTTCGGCCCATCAGGTCGAGTGACCGGCTGGTATCGGTCAGCAGGAATTCAGAGTTCGATCGCAACGATTCTTCGAGGATGGAGTGCGAAATTGTTTTGTCATCGAGTAACGGTTCGCCCTTGGAATTGCGCCCTGCTGCCAGCCGCAACTTCCCTTCGTCGTCCTTTAGAAAGACGTAGCCACGCTCGGCGCGCGTCAGACGCAGGGTAACATCGAGCATGGTCATCAGGATTTCATCGAGCACGCCCGCCGTATTCAGTTTGCGCGCAGCTTCCAGGAAGAGGGTTAACTTCTCCAGGTCGGTCGCTTCCGGCGAAATCTTTTCGGAAATCTGGCTTAGAAATTCGCGGGCTGTGTTCGAGGTCTGGTTAGCGGGATTGAAGATGATATAAGCGGAATCGCGTGCGCCAAACTCCAGCCGATCGTTGCGCTCAAGTTTTTGCCTCTGGATGCGCTCGCCGTTAACGAAAGTGCCGTGCTTGCTGCCCTGGTCTACGAGAAAGAACCCCTCGCCCTCGAGGATGATTTGGGCGTGATCGCGAGATACGCGGGGATCCGCGATGACAAGGTCTTTGTCCACCTTGCGTCCCACACTGAAGGGAGTGCGGTTGAGAACAATATTTTTCTGTTCATTGCCCTGCACCAGCACCAAGGCGGGAAACACGCCCGAGCCGGAGCTATGGGAATGATGACTGATCGCAGTGAGGGTCATTGGAATTACAAAAATCGGGTGCTCGTCCCGAACCTCGCCTGGCCCGGGCCGTGGAAGACCACATCCAAGTTCCGTTCCAGACTACTCTGCCATCTTACGGAACCGCAAGACGTCGCTGTTGATGTTCGCGCTAAGAAGAGCGAGCACAAAGACCAGCACGGGTAGCGTAAAGGTGGCGTAGAAGGGGAGTTTCCACATCTTGAGCGCTTCCACCGGCGAAGCAAACCATGTAACCGTGAGAGCTATGGTCGCGATCCACTGCCAGGCAAAAGCCAGAGCTGTGGCCGCATACACGATTCGCGCTGCTCGCGACGCGATAACCAATGCCGGCCACTCTCTGACCAGCGACAGAATAGCGGGCAGAAGCAGAACCTGGTTGTAGGGAGCGTACATGGGAACAATTAACACTGTCAGAGCCAACACCACTGCCAGGGCACGCCCGAACTCTGCAGAGTTCGCTGGCTGCTTACGCATGGTCCAGAGCGCGAGCCCAGCAATCAAGACCGACAGTGTCGCCAGAATATCTCCGCCAAACCGGCCGATCATCCAATTGAAAAGCTGGTCGAGAACCGACTCGTTGTGTGTGTATTGGTGATACTGACGTATCGCCTGCAGAAACATTCGCCACCATCCGGGCAAGACGATTTCCGCGCCAGTGAGAAGGACCCCCATCGTCGCGGTGAATCCAACGAGAAGACGCCGCCTGGCTTTCCAATCACTCAATGCCCAGACCAACAACCAGGCGATCACAGGCCACGCCAGTTGCGGCTTGATGGTCGCGAGCGCCAGGAGCGCGCCCCCGCAGAATAAGTATCCGCTTGCGACGCATGCACCCGCCGAGGCGAGCAGAGCCGCCACCAGCAGGCTCAGTTGCTGCAACTTGATGCCCTGGACGGCGGGGACGCTGCCCAGCGTGAGCATCATCGCAATCGCAACCGCGAGCACTGGCCACCGCCAACGCAGCGCGCGCAGCCAGAGCAGAACACTGCCCGCGGTGAGTACGATGAGGAGCCAGCGGAAAATTATCTGGACATCATGAAACGAAAGCCCGATCAGGGGCGCGAGGATAAATACTACATACACGGGGTAAGCAAACCCCTGCTGATCTTTGGGATCATCGGGACGCGAAGGATCGAGCGCTCGCCCGTAATATCCCTTCTGAGTTTCAAGGTTGATCTCCCGGCTGTAGGGATTGCGCCCATGCAGGAGCAACTCGCGCGCTCCCAGCCATCGTGGAAACAGATCGGAAAGATTGCCGCGGGGGCGGTCGTGTACGGCTGCATCTGCCACCTGGTAGGCCACGAGGATACGGTCCACGTAGAACCACATACTCGCAGCCGCGAGCGTGGCCAGGATAAGGCATAAACCGAGTTGCAGATTCTTACGCAAGGCGCGGACGATTCTCTCCTCACACTGTCCGGAAACGGACCGCCTCATGTTACAACTGATCGGGCAAAAAACCTGGACATGCGACGTCGCATCGCGGTTTCGATGGCAATCGGAGTAGGGAGCGGAGTCTTTTGCTGGTTTGTCCTCCGCCACCTTGGCCTGGGCGCGGGGGACTTCAACTGGGCCATCTGGGGAGCCCAGGATTTGCTGGCGCATCGCAATCCCTACGACCGGCCGATGCAGTTGTATCCGCTGCCCTGCGCCATCTTCGGCATACCTTTCGCGTGGATGCGTCCCGAAGTTGCCGGCGGAGCATTCTACGGCATCAGCTCTGCCCTGTTGGCATTTGGACTCTCGCGGTACGGCTATCATCGCCTCCTGCTGTTCCTCGCCTATCCATATTGGGCCGGCATCATGGCGGCACAATGGACGCCTCTCATTCTTGCGAGCGCCTTCTTCCCATTTCTTTTGCCCGCCACTTTAGCAAAGCCGCAGCTGGGCCTGCCCGTGGCGCTAACGACGCCGACGCGATGGGGCTTGGTGGCCTGGGGCATTCTTTTGGCGCTCACTCTTGTCGTCATGCCGGGGTGGCCGCGGCTCTGGATTGGCCATTTTCATCGGTATGAGCGGTTCATACCATTATTGGTCGTGCCTGGTCCGTTGCTCGCGTTGGCTTTGCTTCGCTGGCGCGAGCGGGACGCACGTCTTCTGCTTCTGATGGCAGTGGTCCCGCAACGCTGGTTTTACGATATGTTCATTCTCTGGCTGATTCCAAAGTCCCGGCGCGAGATTCTCGCAACTGTGTTCATGAGTTGGGGTGCTGGAATCTGGCGCTGGTACCATTTTCCGCACAGCTTCACTCAGGTCGGAAGGTGGTGCGTCCTGTTTTTTTATCTGCCCATGCTGGCTGTCTTACTGGCAAGACCAAAACCGAGGGCGCCGCTTTCAGAAACTGCTGAGCGGCTCTAGGACTTTGGATTTATTAAACGGCTGATTTCGGGAAGTGCGGCGCAGATTTAGTCGGCGGCTCACGACCTATACATGATTCTCAATCCCGCGATCAGACGGGCTAAGAGCGGAGTTTAGTCTGGTGCGGCGTCGCACGCGAGATTTCCTTACCAATTTCCCATGCCCACCACAGGAGCGCGAGAGCCATCAAATTCACTTTACCGGCTCCGAGCCATAACGCAATCCATAGCGGGCTGATAAGGATCGGTAAAACCGGAGCGATCAGAGCGAAAATCCTGCGTGATGTCATTCCCGGGAGTGACAGACAATAGTCCGCCACCAACGTTAGCGGCAGGATCAGCAGACTGAGATCATGCGCGTTGGTATGCCAGCTCACCAGAACCGTTACTATGATGGCCAAGGAAAATTGCAGATTGCGGTCCGTCTGCCGCCGCGCAGCCAGACGCCATGCGGTAAAGAAAAACAGGATCGATAAGCCCAGCGTGACAGGGCCCATTCCCAAGACGGATGCAAAATTGTGTGACCAGCCTTCGACCAGACCGCGCAGATTCGGCATGAGCGCGGGGGGCACGCCCCCCAGACTTGCCGCCGCTGCGATTCGCAGAACATACGCGGGATAACTGACCATTTCGTGCCATCCCACCATCAGGGCCGACACAAGCGCTAGTATGCCGGAGACCAGCACAAATCCCATCGCTACACGTTTCCGTCTCCACAAGAAAAGCAGCAGAACCAGTGGTACCACTAGCTGGAACTTGAATGTGCCCAAAGCGAACCAGCAGCCGGCCCTGAAGTCCGCGTCAATTTTTAATGCGTTGAACCCTAGAGCAAAAAGCAGCAAAAGCAAAATTGAATCCTGCCCTTGTAAGAAAGTGGCAAACACTGGGAAGAATGCCAACGAACATAAAACAAATTCCCAGGGTGGAACTGCTCGCAGAGCCTTGAGATGATGCCGCAGGATCAGCGACACCCCGAACAGAGCAACCACGTTTAAGAGGTCCCATACCAGGAACGCGTAGCGGTAGGGCAGCCATGTCAGCGGCAGAAAAAGCAGGGCTTCGAATGGGGGGTGGATGTAGGGTAAAGGCCCGCGCCGGGAGTTGATACTTCCGGCAAACTCCTTTTGAACTTGATTCTGCACGGCCGCGTCATACATCCTCCGGCTCAAGCCCTCTCTCACAATCTTTGCCCCGGTATAGAAGACGGTGAAATCGGGATATCCGCGTTGAATACGTTGGCGCAGGGTGACGAAGGACAGCAGGTGCAGGCACAGCATTCCAGCCACAAAAATCCGGAGGAGCCGGTGGTGCGATCTGGAAATTAATTTCGTTTCCTGCTGAGACACGGTGGCCCTGGATTGTATCTTGGATGCCGCTGGCCCGCTATGATGAGAGCCGGATGAAAGAACTGCTGAGCACTAGTCGCGTCTTCATTGCGTTGCTCTTCCTGGGTATCTTCGGAATGGCTGCGCGCAATGTTGTCGATCCGGATATCTGGTGGCACTTGAAAACTGGGGAATGGATTACACAGCACCGGGCCGTTCCACGCGTGGATCCATTCTCTTACACCAGGGCCGGGCAGCCGTGGATAGCCCACGAATGGCTCTCCGAACTTTTGATCTATACCCTCTATCGGATCGCGGGGGCGGGCGGCTTGATCGTCGTGTCTGCTTTAATCCACTGTGCAGCATTTTTTCTGCTTTACGTGCGCTGCGGAGGCAACCGTTTTGTCTCAGGCGCGATTACTGTCTGGGGAGCATTGGCCACTGCAACCTTGTGGGGAGTGCGCCCCCAGATCATCTCGCTATTGCTTGCCAGTCTATGGTTGTTGATCCTCGAACGATCGGAGCGCAAGCCAGAGTTGTTGTGGTGGACTCTTCCGCTTCTTCTTCTATGGGTCAATCTGCACGCCGGTTTCGCGCTTGGACTAACTTTTCTCGGTCTATTCTTGCTGGGTGAGCTGTTCGAGAACGTGTTTGCATCTTCATCCTCAACATCGAATGCGCGCCTGCGTGCGTTGTCGCTGACGCTGTTGCTGAATCTGTTGCTGGTTCCGCTCAATCCTAACGGGGCAAAGATGCTTTGGTACCCACTGGAAACCTTGCGCTCGAAGGCCATGCAGGCCTCTATCAACGAGTGGGCGTCGCCCAATTTTCATCGCGGCGATCAGTGGCCTTTTCTGCTTCTGCTGCTGGGGGCGTTCGCTATGCTGGCTTGGTCACGCGTTCGCGTGCGGCCCCGCGACGTGCTTCTGTTGTCAGCCAGCGCCTTTGCCGGCCTGTCATCGATCCGCATGATTCCGTTTTTCGTGTTGGTGGCCGTTCCAGTCATTTCGCAGTCTTTCACATCCGGTCTTGGCCGCGAACAGTCCTCAATCCGTCAGCGTCCCGCAGCGTTCGCGGTTTTGAACGGAGTCATCCTCTTAGCAATGACTGGATTCGTGAGTCTTCACCTGGCACAGGTCATTCGGAGACAGCCCGCGGCCGAAGCTACCTATTTCCCAGCCGGTGCAGTGGCCTATCTCACAGCGCATCCCGCCGTTGGCCCTATCTTTAATTATTACGACTGGGGCGGCTATTTAATCTTCAAACTCTATCCCGGCACCCGCGTATATATTGACGGGCGCGCCGACCTTTATAGCGACCAACTGATGGAACAACGCGCCGACACGGATTATCTCAGGGACGGGTGGCAGCAGTCCCTTGCGCAATGGAAAATCCGGACCGTGATTGCGCCCGAAGAGTCGCCCTTAGCCACCGGACTCCGCAGGGTGCCGGGTTGGATGGTTAGCTACGAGGACTCAAAATCAATAATCCTTTCGAGGTAACGCTTCTTCTACCGTCGCTGCAGCCGCGTTCGCTACGTAGCCGCCGCGAGAATCCTGGTGCCATTGGGGCTCAGCAAAATGGGCGGAAGGCAAACAGAGTGTGCAAGAAAATACCCCTTTTGGGTCATCTTGCAGGTTATGATGGGGGATCGAGTGGGTTAATCCTCCCAATTTTCAGTCTGAAATAAGATTTATGGACGTGATTGCTGCACACCCCCGGATGGCTTTGCGCGGGGCAAATCCAGTCCCGTGAAATGAAATGCAGAACGGAGGCCGCAGAACCCATGAAACATCCGCCGAACTTGTGGGAAGCAGAGCTAAGGACAGGATATCGCGGAGTATGAGTGGACTTTCGGTAACCTCTGGCTATCGCACGAAGATCGGATCTCGCACAATTTTGCTGGTTTCCGCAGTTGAAGGAGCATCATGAACCGTACGCGCTTAATGATGATTGGGGCTCTGGCATTGGCGCTTGGCGCCTTCGTGAGCCTTTTTGTATTCAAGAATTTGCAAGCCAAGAGCGGACAAAACGTAGCGGGCGTGGACGTCGTCATCGCGGCGAACGACATTCAGGTGGGCGCCAAAGTGGAGGAGCACGATGTGCGGCTGGCAAAATTTCCAGCTGCCGATCTTCCTCAGGGAGCCTACGGTAAGCGCTCGCAGGTTCTAGGCAGAGGTGTGGTAGTTCCCATCGCGAGAGGGGAGTTCGTTCTGCCCGCCAAGCTGGCTCCGGAGAATGCCGGAAGTGGCCTGCCGTCGCTGATCCCGCCCGGGATGCGCGCGGTTTCGGTGCGCGTGAATGAGGTGGTTTCGGTGGCTGGATTCGTCACTCCAGGCACGCGCGTTGACGTGCTGCTGACGGGAACGCCCGTGGGCGGCTCCGAACCGCAAACTACTACCGTTCTGCAAAATGTGGCCGTGATTGCTGCTGGTCACACTTTGGAACGCTCCCTGACAGGCAACGCTCAGAGCACGCCTGTGATCACACTTCTGGTTTCCCCGGATGATGCCCAGCGTCTGACCCTGGCCAGTTCCGAAGGTCATATTCAGCTTGCCTTACGGAATCCGCTTGATACGCTCCAGGACGAGGTGGCAGCGTCGAACTCCAAGGGAATTTATAAAGGTGGAACAACTGCGGTGATTCCGCCTGTGGTACATCTTCACCCGGTAAAGAAGAAAACAGAAGTGGTGGCTCCGCCTCCCACGGTGCTCAGCGTCGAGGTATACCAGGGCGACAAGAAGCCCGACGTCGTCAAATTTCCGGAAGAAAGTCCTGAGGCCAAGTGATCGGAGATTCTTTGCGTTGGCCGCTAATACATTCCAAGTCTCCTCACAGGGAGAAGAATCTGAAGATGAAAGTTTGCACATCGCTTTTTGGAGCGACGATTTTCGCTGTCGTGCTGACGCTGCCGGCGCAGGGTCACATTCTGCAGCAGCAACCACCGACAGCCGACCAGCCTCAGAGTCCGCCCAGCGCGCCGACGGGCACGCAAACGACCACCCTGCCGCCACAGTCGCAACAGTCCCAAGGATCAGCGCCGCTGCGCGTCATGGTGGGCAAATCTCTGCTTATCAATACGACCGAGCGATTGAAGCGGATCTCCGTTACCGATCCTGGAATCGCCTACGCCACTGTCATCACTCCAACCCAGATTCTGGTGCATGGCCGCGCACCCGGCGAGGTTTCACTTCTGATCTGGGACGAACTTGAGCGCTCACGCAGCTTTGATCTGCGTGTGGATGTCGACGTCAGCGCTTGCGCCGAGGAAGAGCACCGCGTTTTTCCGGACGAACAGATCACGGTCACACCGTCGCGTGCGGCAGTGGTTCTCTCCGGACACGTTTCCACGGAAGATGTCGCCAAACGCGCCGGTGAACTCGCCAGCGCTTATTCTCCGAAGGTGGTCAACGTTTTGACCTTCGGTCCAGTCGGAGCGCAAGAGGTCCTGCTGCAAGTGAAGTTTGCGGAGGTTGACCGCACGGCTCTTACCCAGCTGGGTGTGAACTTTATCTCGACGGGCGCCGCAAATGTCCTTGGAACCACGACTACAGGCCAGTTTGGCGGTTTCGGATCCCAACAGATCAGCCAGACTACAGGTCAAGGCAACACGGTGACGGCTAACGAAACCATCAGCAATGTTCTCAATCTGTTTCTGTTCAGGCCAGATATCCATTTCGGAGCGGTGATTGAGGCCTTGCAAAACAAGAATCTGTTGCAAATCCTCGCCGAGCCCAATCTGATTGCGGTGAACGGCAAGGAAGCCAGTTTTCTGGCTGGCGGCCAATTTCCCTTCCCCATTGTGCAGCCCGGAGCGGGCTTTACAGCCGTTACCATTTCGTTCAAGGAATTTGGTGTGCGGTTGCAGTTCACTCCGGTAATCATGCCCAACGGGAATATTCATCTGAAGGTTGCTCCGGAAGTCAGCACCCTTGACTTCGCCAACGCGCTCACGATTTCAGGATTTACCGTGCCGGCCCTGAGCACGCGGAGAGCTGAAACTGAATTCGAATTACAGGATGGACAGAGCTTTGTGATCGCCGGACTGATGGACAATCGAGTTACCGACATCAACAACAAGATTCCCGGCCTCGGCGATATTCCAATCCTGGGGACTTTCTTCCGCAGCAAGAACGCGCAGAAAAGCAGATCAGAATTGATGGTGCTGTGCACCGTACGCAGGATCTCGCCCAACACCGAACCGCCGGCGCCGCCGAAAGATCCCAAACCGTTTTTGGACAAAGAGAAGTTCGATAAACCGCCTCGAAAGTAAAGAGCGCAAGAGCGCGGCAAGACAAGATATTCTTAGGGAACGTTCAAGGGGCAGTTGCAGGGTATGCCGGAGCTTTCTGTCGTCATCGTCGCTACCGATAGTGAACAGCGCACCGTTCTGCAGGTGCTGGTCGACGGCACCAGCGTAGCGCGTACTGTGCATGCCTGTGCCACGTTTCCGGTGGCTGCGGCCGATCCCGTCACCCGGCGTGTTCGCGCCGCCAATCCAGACGTAATAATGGTCGATATCGCCCCGGACAATACGCCCATCGCCCTGCGCGCTATTGAACTCCTGCACCAGGAGATGCCCGAGTCGGCGGTATTCGCCATCGGCAATCTTAGTCAGCCGCAGGTAATCGTTAGCGCAATGCGATCTGGCGCGAGGGAATTTATTGAGCGCCCCACAACTACAACTGATCTGCTGGAGGCCTTCGTTCGCCTTACCGCGGCCCAACGGCGGGTGCGGCAGGAAGGTCCGCGGGGCAAGGTCTTTTCCGTGCTCAATGCCAAGGGGGGAAGCGGCGCAACTACCGTGGCCGTAAACCTGGCCCTGGCTCTGCAATCGTCGCATGGACAAACGGCGCTGGTTGACCTGGCTCCGCTCGGACATGCGGCGCTCCATCTCAACCTGAAGCCGGTTTTCACGGTGGCCGATGCTACGCGCAATTTGCATCGCATGGACGCTTCCCTGCTCGAAAGCTTCATGATGCGGCATAACAGCGGCTTGCAGTTGCTGGCGGGAACCAACGTGCCGGGCGCAGTGGATCCTTCCACTGCGGAATTCGTCCGGCTGTTTGACATGCTGGTGACCCATTACCGCTACGTGGTGGTCGACGCCTCAACCCGATTCGACGCGGCCAGCCGTCTGATTGCGAATCTCTCCGAGTGCGTTCTGCTGGTGGCGTGCACCGACGTCGCTTCCCTTTGGAGCGCGGCCCGTGTGCAACAATATCTGGGAGAAACAGGAACCCGCGAGCGCGTGCGCCTGGTTTTGAACCGCTTCCGCAAGGTGCCCGGATTCAGCGAGGCCGATGCTGAGGCCGCCGCCGGCGCAAGACTCTTGTGGCGGGTACCCAACCAATACTTTGCGGTATCGACCGCAATTGATCGCGGCACTCCCCTGATGGAACAAAGCCACACTGAAATTGCCCGCTGTTTTGCGGGACTGGCACAAGAATTGACTCGAGACGACGTGGACGTGAAACGGGCGGCCTGGTCGCTGTTCAAGACGGTGTAAGGCTAGAACGCTATGGCAAATCTGCAGTCTTTCGAGCGCGCCGAGTACCAGCAGGTAAAGGCCGATCTGCATCGCAAGATCCTCGACCGGCTTGATCTGGAAAAACTGGGCCGCACCACCGGGGACTCCGCGCGCGAGGAAGTTCTTGTCGTCATCCGCAACGCCGTCAACACCGAGGTCGTACCTCTCAGTTTTGCGGAACGCGAAAGACTTTCGCGCGAAATCCTGGATGAAATCTTCGGCTTAGGTCCGCTGGAGCCGTTGCTCAAGGATCATGGCATCTCCGACATCCTGGTCAACCGTTTCGACCGCGTCTACATTGAGCGCGGAGGCAAGCTTGAATTGACCGGTCTGTCGTTCAAAGACAACACGCACCTGATGCAGATCATCGAGCGAATCGTCTCCCGAGTGGGCCGACGCGTGGACGAATCTTCTCCCATGGTCGACGCCCGTCTGGCCGATGGCTCACGGGTGAATGCCATCATTCCTCCACTGGCGATCGACGGTCCCTGTCTTTCGATTCGACGTTTTGGACGCGAGCCGGTTACCGCTCGCCAGATGATCGAGAACCAGAGCCTCACTGAGGGCATGCTGGAATTGCTCTCCGCCATGGTGAAGGGGCGGCTGAACATCCTGATCTCAGGTGGTACCGGCGCCGGCAAGACCACGTTACTCAATGTGCTATCGGGCTACATTCCAAACTCGGACCGTATTGTCACCATTGAAGACGCGGCCGAACTTCAACTCAAGCAGGAGCACGTGGTGCGCCTGGAAACTCGTCCGCCCAACATCGAAGGCAAAGGCGCGGTGCGGCAGCGGCAACTTGTGATCAACAGCCTGCGTATGCGGCCCGACCGGATCGTAGTGGGCGAGGTTCGCGGCGAGGAAGCTTTCGACATGCTGCAAGCAATGAATACGGGCCACGAAGGCTCTTTGACCACGGTGCATGCGAACTCTCCTCGCGACGCTCTCGCGCGTATCGAAAATATGGTTTCCATGGCCAACCTGAATATTCCGGAGCGCGCCGTGCGGCACCAGATTGCCGCCGCTTTGCATGCTGTAGTGCAGATTGCGCGTTTGTCCGACGGCACTCGCAAAGTCATTACTGTTTCCGAGATTCTCGGAATGGACGGGGACTCGGTCGCAATGCGGGATATTTTTGAGTTTGAGCGTAGCGGGATCGACGAAAGCGGAAAGGTCCGGGGTGCCTTCCGTGCCACCGGGATTCGCCCGCAGTTCGCCGAGCGCCTGGCCATTGCGGGAGCCCGCCTGCGCCCGGCGCTGTTTGAATCGAAAGCTGAAGTTTAATCGGAATTTCTGGAGGAACGGGATAGCACCGCAGAATCGCCAATGCCAACAGGGTTGATCGCCATTCTGGTTTTCGTGATAGTCGCAGTCATCGTCTTCGTGGCGGGATCGCTGCTGGATCAGCGCAGCGCTCGTGCTCGTCTGATCCGCGAACGCCTGGCTACCGTGCAGAAGGACCCGGAACGGGCACCCGACGACGAACTTGCACTACTTCGCGACGAGCAACTCAGCCGGATTCCCGCGCTCGACAACCTGCTGCGCCGGTCCGAGCGGGTCTCGGCCGTGCAGAAAGTGCTGGCCCAGGCGGGCATGACAATGCGCGCTGGAAACTTTCTGGGATTGTGCGCGCTGAGTGGAATTGTCGCCGCCTTCGCAGTTTTCACGCTGACCCAGAACAATCCCGCCTTCGCCTGGGTCGGGCTGATCATTGGCTTTCTGCTGCCGTATTCCTACGCCTCGTACCGCCGCAATAAGCGTTTCGAGCAGTTCGAGGAACTCTTCCCGGAGGCCATCGATACCCTGGCCCGTGCCGTCCGGGCGGGGCACGCCTTCACAACCGCTTTGGAAATGATCTCGAACGAGGTTGGAGAACCGGTCTGCGGCGAGTTTCGAAAACTATACGAAGAGCAGAAATTCGGCATGCCCGTCCGGGACGCACTGCTCAATCTCACGGACCGTATGCCACTGGTCGACGTCAAGTTTTTTGTCACGGCGGTCATGTTGCAGCGCGAGACCGGAGGCAACCTGGCGGAAATTCTGGATAACTTGTCCTACGTCATCCGCGAACGCTTCAAGATTCAGCGGCAGGTGCGCGTCTACACCGCGCAGGGCCGGCTCACTATGGCCTTGCTGATGGGTATGTCACCCATTATCGTTACGGTCATGCTGCTGCTGAATCCTGAGTTTATTCGGCCGCTCTTTTCTGATCCCATCGGGCACACGCTGCTGGTGGCCGGCATTACTCTTCAGACCGTCGGATATTTTGTGATTCGGAAGATTATCAAGATTCAGGTGTAAGCATGCTGTCTGTCGTTTTAGCCATCGTCGTGTTTGTCACGGTCGTGCTGGTGGTCTTTTCGTTTGGCGCGGCCGCCGTGACCCCTACTTCTATGTTGGGCGCCCGTTTGCGCGCTCTCGGCGGCCAGCAAACGCAGGCGCTACAGGAGAAACCCGCGCTCAGGGAACGCTTCGAGCAGGCACTGGACCCTTTCAGCAAAGCGATCCCGCTCTCTCCCGCCGATGTTTCGCGCACGCGGGGGTGGCTGATTCAGGCCGGACTGCGCGACGCCAGTCACATCAACTACTACTTCGGGTCGCGCCTGCTTCTTGGGTTCCTCGGATTTGCAGGAGTAGTACTTTTTTTCGGCTTCGACAATCTCTTCATGCTGGCCGGCATTCCGGGACTTGGATTCTTCATTCCGCGATTTCTTCTGAAACGCATGATCAAGAACCGTCAGCAACGCATCCGCATCGCTCTGCCCGATGCGCTGGACCTCACCGTGATCTGCGTGGAAGCCGGCCTGGCCCTCGATCAGGCACTGATGCGGGTAGGCCAGGACTTGCACCACGCCCATCCCGACCTCAGCGACGAGTTCCACCTGGTAAATCTGGAAATGCGTGCAGGTAAACCCCGTGCGGAAGCTCTCCGCAATCTGGTGGACCGAACCGGGGTTGACGACATTCGTTCGCTTGTTGGTACACTGATACAGACCGACCGCTTCGGAACCAGCGTCGCTCAAGCCCTCCGCGTGCATTCAGATTCCCTCCGCACGGAACGGCGTCAGCGAGCCGAAGAGCAGGCCGCCAAAACAACCATCAAGATGGTTCCTCCCCTGGTGTTGTTTGTTCTGCCTTCGATCATTTTCGTGACGATTGGTCCAGCCATCATTAGCCTTATTCGTGAACTGGGGCCGGTCACGAGCGGCAGGTAAGGGCAGAACTTTAACCGGGAGTATTTAGATCCATGGCAGTTTTTTCCGCACAAGGGCGAGCGTTCAATCAGACTCGTCAGGCGCATCTGGCTACGTCGCTGGCGCTGGCTGATAACCACTGGTCGCGTCTCCGCGGTCTTCTTGGAACGTCGCCGAGTGACTTCCGTAACGGCCGCGGGCTCTGGATTGTGCCCTGTCATGGCGTTCATACTTGGGCGATGCGCTTTCCTATTGACGTGGTGTACCTGGATCGCGCCAGAACTGTGATCCACATCGAGCGCGACTTGCAGCCCTGGCGCTTCGCCCCGGTTCGGATACAGGCCGCCTCGGTGCTTGAACTACCGTGTCAAACCATTACGGAAACGGGGACGGCGCTCGGCGATAGAATTGAAATTACGCTAGCCAGGGAAGGGGTTTGACGGTCCGGTGAGTGCAACACTTGAACTCGAAGAAATCGTTCAGCATTATGCTGAGCCCAAACTCCTGATCGAGTGGTCTTCGCGCTGGGATGAATTCGTTACTTCCATCCGCCCCGCTTTGGCCCGCTCAACTGCGCGTCTGGCCGGTGAGGCTCCTTACGGTATTCGTCCCTACCGAGGCATGCTGGCTTCCTGGTTGATCGAAGCCTTCCTGCTGTTTGTTGCGATCGTTCTACCCACGAAGCTGGCACAACTCCGTGTTTACGTTGCGCCGAAGTTGGCCAGTCACGATGTGATCTATTACTCGGGAAACGAACTTCCTCGCACGGAAGATTTAGGCGGTGCGCAAGCCGGCGCTTCCGGCCGAGCTGGCGGCAATCAGGCTCATAATCGTACCCAGACGATCAAGATTGCGCGTGGCGGATCCCTGGTCGATAAAGTCGTGGACGCTCCCAACCTCAAGCTGCCGTCATCTCGCGACGCCGTCGCGAACCTGCTCGCCATTAAACCCGACGCCGGCCCTCCACCCATCGAAGGTCTACGTTCCTCGCGCCGCGTTCCGAGCTTGACGTCCGCCGTGGTTGCACCCGCTCCTAACGTGATCCGTGATTACACGCGCGGAGGCGTCTCCCTCGAGTCGGTAGTTGCGCCCGCGCCAAGTATTCGCCGGGACCAGCAGATGACCGCTCCGACATTGAATACTGCCGTGATTCCCCCGGCACCGAGCGTCTCGCAGGATCGCATACTGTTCGCGCCACTGTTGAGTTCGGCGGTCATCGCGCCGGCTCCAAGTATTTCCCGCGATAAGTCCCGCTCCACTCCCGCCTTGAGCGCTACCGTCGTTCCGCCGGCACCGAGCGCGGTCAGCCGGGATATCTCTCGCTCACCCGTGCAGATGTCGGACACCAATGTTGTTCCGCCACCCGTTTCAGCGCCCGAGCGGGAAACCGCGTCCCATTCCAAGTTGACGCTGCCGGCGCCCTCCGTGATCGCTCCACCGCCCTCTGCCGACATATCTCACGACCTGCACCGGCTGGCCAGTGGCAGCATCCCCGATCCTGCCCGGACGGTAGTGCCTCCGCCGCCAACGCAGGCCGGCACCGGATCGATGGTGAGCAGCCTGCTGGGGAAAATATTTGGGACGACCGAAGTTGTGCCGCCGCCTCCGTCGGTGACTGTTGGCGGCGCCAAGAACGGGAGCGGAACTTCTCTAAGCGCAAATATCGTCCCACCTCCACCCAACGTTACAGGGGGCAACCCTTCGGGCAGCGCGCGTGGCAGTCGAGGTGGCACGGGAACGGCGCTTAACGCAAATGTCGTTCCGCCTCCTCCGCCGGTCGGTGGCTCTGGCGCGACCACGAGCCGCTCCACCGCAGAAAACCGCGGAGGTTCACTTTCCTCCACGAACATCGTTCCACCGCCTCCATCTGTATCAAGTACAGGCCGCGGAGGCGGGACGAATTCAGGTCGCGAAGGCGCTCCAGGCGGAACGCTGATCGCCGACAATGTGGTTCCACCACCTCCATCCATTGGCGGAGGATCGAGCGCTTCGGGCTCAGGTCATGGCACGAGAGGTCTAGGGCTTGGTGGATCTCTGGAGGCGGGCTCAGTCCTTTCCCCGCCCACCGGTGGAGGCGCAGGAGGCGGTTCGGCAGTCGTCATCTCGGCGCAGCCGGGCTCCAAGATCGGCAGGCCCGGCAGCGGCGGCGCAGGCTCGCTTGCAATGTCGCCCTCAGGTGGTGATAAGCCTGGCTTGGGTGGAAGCGGCGGAGGCTCAGGAATCGGTCGCGGAAACGATACCGGCAGCGGCATGACTGGAGAAGGCACGGGTGCCGCCAAATCTGGAAGCGGACGCGGTTCCGATCCCAACGCTCGTGGCGGAATTTCCCCCACCGCAGGCCCCGGTGGCGCCGGCAACGGCACCAGCGGAACGCCGCCTGTGCCGGGTGTATCGGTCAACGGCGGCAGCAGCATTGTTACGCTCCCCAGCTTTGGATCTGAGGGCGGGAATAATCCAAGCGTTCCGGGACGCTCCTCGATAAAAGGACGGCAAGGCCCCGACATCACCATTGTCGCTACGTCGCGTTCGGGAGGAGCATTTAATTTCTATGGCAAGCTTGCCGGGGATAATTACACCGTGTACGTCGATACCGCGGCAGGCGTAGTAGTGATGCAATTTGCCGATCCCGCAACCGGAGGTCATTCGCCTGCAGGAACAATAATCGGCCCGCAAGCCCTGCGCAGTGACCTGCCCGCCAACCTTCCCCATGCACGCGTCGTAGTGGCCTGCATCCTTGACGCTTCCGGCAACCTGAAGAACCTTCACGTGCTGGAACCCGGGCCTGTGGCGATGACGGCGAAGATTATGGCCGCGCTGCCCAGTTGGAAATTCCGTCCCGCGATGCGCGGCAACCAGGCCGTAGAAGTCAACGCCATCCTCGGCTTCGGCATCGATACCAACGACCGGAATTAGTATCTACTTCGCGCTGCGCTAGCAGAAACAGTATCTACCAGCTTTCCGTCCGCTCGAATAAAACGGTTAGGTGGTCGGAGTCTTTCGCCTGCCAGTGTGCGGTCAGCATCAGAATGTTAGCCAGGGGCGATTCTCTCGGCGTCAGGACATAGTGCACGTCATGTTCCCGAAGGAAATTCTCCCATCCCGGCTCGACGTGAACCATCTTCAAGTAAGACTTTAAGAAATCTTCACCGTACAGATCATGCCGGTCATCCAGAACTACGAGCGTTTTGGGATATAGCCGATAGATCAAATACCCGCCCCAGTAATCCGGAGCCAGCACTGGCTCCGGTATGTCGCTCCGCTCGAGAAAATCGACCGCGCGCGCGGGAAAGCGGTTGCCGTCGAAGTGCGCATTCATCAGGTGCGTGGATCCCGCTCGTCCTCCGTTGGCGGCGATGTAAGCGGTAGCGATCACCACGACAATCGGCCAGACATGAACACCCAGCTGAGATTCGATGGCTTCCATACGCTGCAGGAACGATCTGCTGGCAACCGATCGCACCAGTCTGGTCCTGCGCAGTTCGGCGGTTCGCATTCGCCATAGCTTATTAAGAAATCCTCTGGGTGTTACTCTCTTCCACGCTTCCGACAGCAAAGGCCCGCAAATCAATACCAGCAATAAAGAAGAGACGGGAATGTTCCGCGAAGCGTATAGCCCTGCGTACACCGCAAACAAGACAATCAATCCTTCGCTCAGCCGAAGCTCGCGCGACCTTGCCGCGAGTGCCACCAGCGCAATCAGCAGCAGTGCCGCAAAACATCTTGGCGCCACGCCATGAAAGTTTGGCGATTGAAATTCATCGATGTGATCCATCAGAAAGCGGTTCGACAAATATCGATAGATGTGGATGTGCAGGTTCCACCCGTAGGGATTCGCCAGCGTAGCGAGCGCAGCCAGAATGCCCACCAGTCCCAGCGTTCGGGCGCGTTGCCTCGCTTGCAGCTTCAACAACAGCTCGTCCAGCTTTCCTTCTCTGAAATGAAACCACTCCCAGACCGCGCCCACCCCGTAGATTCCGAGGAGCACAAACGCAAACAGAAATCCGCCATGTAGACTCACCCAGACCAGCATCAGAAATGGCAGCACCCACAGCAGCCATTGTTTCTGCCCATACCTGTGCCGGGGGGCACAGCATCTTTCTGATGAATCAAGGATTGCGAACCACGCCAGCGTGAAAAGCCAGCTCACCACATGCGGCCGTGCCAGAAAATGAATCACCGATGCCGAAGCCGCGAGCAGCACCAGTCCGAGAGCAAACAGCAGACCTGTGCCACGCCTGACCAGCAAGTGCAGCGTCCACGCGAACACCAGCGCAATCACGAACGCTGTGAACCAGACCACACCGTTGAGTCCCGCCACCCGATCCAACTGGCCGACCAGGACGTCGTACATCCACTCCCACGCGAACCATGGCTTGCCCTGCATCGTCGAAGAGAATGGATCGACGCGCGGAATCGCGTGGGTCGCGACAATCTGCTGTCCGGTGCGAATGTGCCATCCGATGCCCGCGTCCCCCAGCAGCCGTACAGAGACGGGTGTGAAGACAAGCACTGAAAGCAGCGCCACGAAGAAAATATCGACCATCGAGGGAAGCAGCATCCGCACCCACACGGGCTGCGGCGTTTCATCGGGAGAACTTGTGGAATCGTCTGCCATCGCGCTGAATCTTATAGAGTGAGGCGATGAACGGCAAGGCTGCAGCTCGCGTGGTGATTGTAGGCGCCGGATTCGGCGGGCTCAACGCCGCCCGCGCTTTGGCGAGTGCGGCGGTCCAGATCACCGTGATCGACCGCAAGAATCACCATACATTCCAGCCTTTGCTCTATCAGGTCGCAACGGCGGGGCTCTCGCCCGGAGAGATCGCCGCTCCTATTCGCTCGATTCTGAGCCGTCACAAAAATATCGAAGTCCTGATGGCCGAGGTTACCGGCTTCGACCTCGAGCGCCGCCTGGTCAAAACTCCGGAACTGCAGGTTCCTTACGACTACTTGATCGTTGCCGCGGGCTCCAGTCACGCATACTTCGGGCATGATGATTGGGAAGTACTCGCACCCGGACTTAAGACGATCGAGGATGCCCTCGAAATCCGCCGCCGCGTACTGTTAGCCTTTGAACTGGCGGAACGACAGGCCGCGGCGGGCAGGGCAAGCGAACCGGTGAATTTCGTGGTGGTAGGCGCAGGGCCCACGGGCGTGGAGCTAGCAGGAACGCTCGCGGAAATCAGCCGTCACGCCCTGGCTCATGAATTCCGTTCCATCGATCCGAAACGCACCCACATTCTGCTCGTCGAAGGCGGGCCGCGAGTTCTTCCGGCTTATGCGGAAGATCTCTCCCGCAGCGCTCAGGAACAGCTCCAGCGTCTTGAAGTCGAAGTGCGCACCTCGGCGATGGTCACCAAGGTAGAACCCGGAGCAATTAACATTGGCGATACGCATATGCAGGCGACCGTTATTCTCTGGGCAGCCGGTGTCGCCGCTTCTCCGCTAGGCAAGAAACTAGATGCAGCGCTCGACCGTGCCGGACGCGTTCTGGTGCGGCCGGATCTCAGTCTTCCCACTCACGCGGAAGTTTTTGTGATCGGCGATCTCGCTGCGCTGAAAGATGAGCACGGAAAGATGCTGCCCGGAGTCGCCCCAGTCGCGATCCAGCAGGGCCGATTCGTCGCCCAACTCATTCGCAGGGAGATTGAGTCGCAACGAGACACTCAGCCCGCGCGCGCACCCTTCCACTACTGGGACAAAGGGAGCCTGGCTACCATTGGCCGAGCTGCGGCCGTCGCTGAATTCGGCAAGATCCACGTTTCTGGTTTCATGGCATGGCTGGCATGGCTCTTCGTGCACATCCTGTTTCTGATTGGCTTTCGTAACCGCCTGATCGTGTTCATTCAGTGGGCATGGTCGTACGTCACCTACGAGCGCGGAGCGCGGTTGATTACGGGAAGCACATCCCTGCCGGGATGGAGCGAACTTGGACCAGAGCACTCTGAACTCGCCGAAGCGGACGTCACGAAAGTTGGTGGTACAGATTGAAAACGTGAGGCCCGTCGATGATGAGCGTCGCTCCCTGAATATTAATGAGACTCGTGCGGTAGTACAGCAGGTGCCGGTCGGGGACGATGTGTTTTTCGTCGAAGCTCTATATCGCTGCACCTTCCAATCGCGGAGTGCCTTCGACCAGGGCAGTACTTTGGTAACCACTCGCTGCTCCGATGTAACACACCGTTACGATATGATAGAGATAACAAAAAAGCGCCATATCATAAGCAGTGAACTCAAGGAGTAGCAGTGGACAGCGACACACGCAGACAGAAACAACAGGCCCTGATGGCGGAGCTGGTGGAACGAAAAATACGCACCCACGCGCGCCGGCTTTATCAGAATCGCGGCCAGGTTGATGGCCATGCTTTGCAGGACTGGGTGCAGGCCGAGTCCGAAGTGTTAGGCAACAGCGTTCTTGCGCCGCTCTACCGCAAGATTCGCGTTGAGAACGGCCCATCCTCACAATTTGAAGACGAAGAAAATTCGCAGATGTCCGCGAACTCGCTCGCGTCCGAAGTTCTTGTGTAGAGGCATATTTCCGGCCTCTACTTGCGTGCCACTAGTTTCTTTCCTTTCGAAGCCTTTCCCTTTTTATCCTTATCCAGGCGCTCCAGTACCGCAGCAACAATAAGCGGGAGCCCCACCGTCGCATCGACGAAGACTTCCCCGAACTTGCCGCCTTCTGCTGGAGGCACGAACTTTCCCCACGACACCGCTTCGCTGTACGGACTGCCCGACAATCCACCCCAGTACACCGGCTCCGGGCAAATTCGCAGACCATAGTGGTAGCGTTTAAGCGGAAGGTTCTCGCCCAGCCGGCGATGCCGCAATTCGATGAACGGTCCGAACTGCTGCGACCAGTTGCGTGGCACTCCGCCGCCGATCGTGAGGATGCCAAGCTTTTTTTGCCGGAGCAGCGTGGCGGCAAAGTGCTCGAGATCTTCGAAGGGATCGAATCGCACCCTGTGCCGGCCCGTTGACTCGCGCAGCCGGTTGTTAAGCGCGACATCCAGGCCAAGCTCGGAATCGGTAAATGCCGGAACAAAGACCGGGACGCCCTGCTCGTACGCCGATTTCAGAATTCCCCGCTGATCCTTGGCATTTCTCGCCAGATGCTCACCGATCGCATGATTCAGCTTGTACGAGCACATGATCTCGTTGTGGTCCCAGGCTTCGAGGACCGCAGCCATGACTTCTTCCACGTCGTCCAGATTCTGCTCCGGTTCGAGCGTGTCGTAGACGCGGTTGTAACCCTGCTCGTAAAGCTCCTCGTCGGAGACCTCGGGGTTGTGCCGGAAGTGCGCCCTGCCGGTCGCTTCGACAAGCCCGTGAGCCATAAGAGCGCCGGTTGAAACCACGGCATTCACGATTCCGCGGTCGATCAACTCAGTCACGATCAACCCTTGTTTAGCCACGGTCATAGCCCCGGCGAGCGTCATGACCACGAAACATTCTTCGTCGCGCGCCATAGCTTCGAGCACGTCGGCGGCTTCTCCGAGTTGGCGGCCGGTGAAGGCCGTCTTCGACATCGCTCGCACCAGGTCGTCGATCGAATGCACTTTGCCCAGATCCAACGGTTCGAGCGGGATCAGCCGGTCTTCGATGGGATTATGCAGGTGACGGTCTTTTCCCTCCCCGCCGTGTCCTGCCCCATGCTGTGCCTTGCCGCCTTGATGCGAGTTACTGTGATTCCCCTGTTTCAAAATGCCAGCCTCCAGATAAAACTTGCAAACATCCCGAGCGACTACTTTACAGGAAGGTCGAGGGCTCGTGCTATTTCGAGACGCAATCGCCTGAGGAGGATCTGTCCGGCAATGCGCCCGGAACCGAATGCTATATTGATCGGTGGAGGTTTGAGAGCACTTGCCGCCTGAAAAATTCCGCGTGGCCCTGGTGCAGATGTCGTGCGGTCCGGAGCCCGAGCAGAATCTGGAGAAAGCATTAGAGCGCATTGCCGACGCTGCGGGCCGCGGCGCGAAGGTTGTCTGCCTGCCGGAGCTCTTTCAGACGCAGTATTTCTGCCAGCGTGAAGATCATTCGCTGTTCGACTTAGCCGAGCCGATTCCGGGTTCGACTACTGAAAAGCTCTCGGCCGCCGCGCGCAAGGGCGGGGTTGTTTTGATTGCGTCGCTCTTCGAGAAGCGGGCGGCTGGCGTGTATCACAATACGGCAGCCATCTTCGATGCTGACGGCTCCCTGCGCGGCATTTACCGCAAGATGCACATTCCCGACGACCCTCTGTACTACGAAAAGTTTTATTTCACACCGGGCGATCTGGGATTTCGCGCCCTCGACACCAGTGTAGGACGGCTGGGCACGCTCGTTTGCTGGGACCAGTGGTATCCCGAGGGTGCTCGACTGACGGCGCTGCAGGGCGCTCATATCCTGTTCTACCCCACGGCTATCGGGTGGCATCCAGCGGAGAAGGCCGAGTTTGGCGAGGCCCAGCACGACGCCTGGCGGACGATCCAACGGGCCCACGCCATCGCCAACGGTGTCTATGTAGCGGTGGTGAACCGCGTCGGCTTCGAGACCGGAAACATTCGCGGCAAGTCCGCTCCCGGCGAAGGACTCGAATTCTGGGGACGCTCGTTTTTTTGCGATCCTTTTGGCCGCGTGTTGGCCGAAGCATCGCATGACCGGGAGGAGATTCTAGTCGGCGACGTAGACCTGAAAGCGCTGGAGGACATTCGCCGCAACTGGCCATTCTTGCGTGACCGCCGGATCGACAGCTACGCGCCCATCACGAACCGACTGCTGGACTAACGGCCTATGCCAGCCAAACTTGCGGGTATGCGTTCAAGTAATACCTCAGAAGTTACGATGGCGACTCCAGCCGCCCTCGGCTATCGCATGCCCGCTGAATGGGAGCCTCATGCCGCCACTTGGATGGCTTGGCCTCATTACCGCGGCGACTGGCCGGGAAAGTTCGAACCCGTTCCGTGGGTCTATGCCGAAATCGTTCGCAACCTGGCGCGGCATGAGCGCGTTGAGCTAGTCGTGGCTGACGCTGCCACGGAGAGACAGGCTCGGAAATTGCTGGAGCTGGCAGATGCCCTCTCGACAAACGTCCGCTTCCACCGCTGGCCGACGAACCGTGTGTGGGTGCGCGACTCAGGTTGCATCTTCGTAACGAGGCAGCAGCCGGGCTTCGCCCGGGCGGACAGCCGGGAGCCTGCCCTGAGCTTACCGAAGGGGCGGTTGTCCCCACACGACCCAGCGCTCGCCCTCAAGTTCCGCTTCAACGGCTGGGCCAAATACACCAATTGGCGACACGACGAAAAGATCGGCAGTCTGATGGCAAACGCCACCGGCGCCCGTGAGTTCCGGCCATTATCTTGCGACACTCGCGTCGTGTTGGAAGGCGGTTCGATCGACGTCAATGGACGTGGCACGCTGCTCACCACCGAAGAGTGTCTGCTCAGCAAAATCCAGCAACGCAATCCGGGGATGAGCCGCGCCGACTACGAAAAGGTCTTCGCCGATTATCTGGGGGCGCCACACGTAATCTGGCTGGGCCGGGGTATCTTCGGCGATGACACTCACGGACACGTCGATGACCTTACACGCTTTGTCTCTCCGGACACGGTCGTCACTATGGTCGAGCCCAACCCGAAAGATATAAACCACAAGCCGCTGCGCGACAACCTGCGCCGCCTGCAAGCCGCTCGTGATCAGGACGGGCAGCCTCTTAACGTAGTAGAGATCCCCATGCCCCAGCCGGTCGTGTTCGAGGGCCGCCGCCTGCCCGCCAGCTATGCAAATTTCTACATCGCCAACGAAGTTGTGCTGGCGCCGGTCTTCAACCGTCCCAACGATCGCATCGCGCTGAACACGCTGGCCCAACTCTTCCCTGCCCGCTCGGTGGTCCCCATTTATTCCGGTGACTTCATCTGGGGATTGGGCGCGATGCACTGCATGACGCAGCAACAGCCAGCCACAGACGCAGCGTTCGGATTTTAGAACACGCCGTGGCAACCTCTCCCGGATTCTCCCGTTAGAGTGTACAGTTGTGCGGTGGAAAAAGGAGATTGATATGAACACGATTCGCTGTGCGCTGGTAGTTGTGATTTTCGGAGCGGCTCCTATTGTCGTACAGGCCCAGCATCAAGTGGACGTGCCGCGTCTCCCTCCGACAATAGACCCCAGGTCGGTTAACATCAATCCGCCTGTCGTCATACAAGCTCCCCTAGCAGGCATAGGCAATCACCTCGGGACTGTGCAACCTGCCGTTGCCGCAGCGCCAACAGATTGGGTGCTGCAACAGTCGGAGGCTTTGCTCGATATTATGCGTTGTTATCTTGATCCGCCATCGCTGGCGAACGAAGTGTCCGCGGAAAAGAAGGAAAGTGAGGACCCGAAGGATCTGGTTGAACAACGAATAAAGTTTCTTAAACTAGCTGCGCAGCACAATACAGTAAGCCACTGCAAGTGAGAGGTTGCCCACATGATCGTTTCGCTGAGCCGAATTCTCCTTGTGCCCATCTTGCTGCAGGCCAACATCGCGGTACCGACCCAACCTTCTAAGCCCAAGCAGGATTGCCATGCCGAGCTAACGGTTCTCTCGGACGGGACCCGTCAATTCAAGGACTGCTCCGGGGCGGTCGCAAGTATCAAGCGCGAATCAGCCCATAAAGGCAGGTCAGGATCGCGCACGGTGGAAACACCTACAGACGACCCCGCTACAAACGCAAGGTATCAGGAGTCGTTGCGCACACAATACGACTATCAAATCTATTCCTACGGTCACGCCAAAAGGACCTTTGACTGGCAGTACTGGAGCGGGAAGCTAATCTTCTGGATCGTGCTGCTTCTGGTTGGCACAGGCGTCTTTTTTTCGGCGGTGCAATTCTACTTGGGCCTTCGCCATCCAGTGGTTCGCGATCCGGCGAAAAACGAATCAGCTGTCTACGATCCGACCGCAAGTGAATTCGAAGCTACCATTCACGGCATTAAACTTAAGTCGTCGGTTTTGGGCCTGCTCATCCTGGCCATGTCAATGGTGTTTTTTTACCTCTACTTGAGTTACGTTTATCCCGTCCGGGGCGTGTCTCCGTAGCATCCGGAAGCGCTTCAGGTAAATGCGTGCTGGCAGCCCGACGCGTCCCCGCCGGGACACGTTGACGATCACAGCACTACCACGAGCCGCCTGGAAGCTCCCAGGCGGAACAATCCACAATCAGAGGAATCCTATGCCCGGTGAGATGACCACAAACCGCCTGGAAGCTTTCAGCGACGGTGTCATCGCTATCATTGTCACCATCATGGTGCTCGAGTTACGACCGCCTGCTCAACCGACCGTACCAGCTCTGCTTCGAGTGGCGCCATCGCTTCTGAGCTATCTCCTAAGCTTTCTGGTGGTCGCGATCATGTGGGTGAACCACCATCACATGATCCATTCTGTGCGACGGGTAACGGCCCGGCTGCTGTGGATGAATTTGAATCTTTTGTTCTGGATGTCCTTAATTCCCTTCGTCACCGACTACATGGGAAAGAATTATCGGCAGCCCTTGCCGGTCGCTATGTACGGCCTGAACCTGACTTTTTGCGCGGCAGCGTTCTATCTGCTTCGCACCGAGCTAGTGTGCCAATATCAGGACGACGCGGAGAGAAGCACCTATCATGCGTCGATACAACGTAAGAACCTCTTTTCCGGACTGCTGTATCTTGCGTCGGTCCCTCTCGCCTATGTCTCGGTTTCTCTTTCATACATGATCTTCTTCAGCGTCGCGGCTGCTTATTTTCTACCGGAGAAAAAGCTGGCTGCCTCTGGGGAGAGAATGTAGGAACTGTTTCCGCGCGGGCTCTTTGCGCCGACCTTGTCCCGCATTGCCGAGGACCGTAGAAGGCAAAAAAGCGGGT
>Ga0209488_10000670_pt1 | contig 28974 bp, 20 predicted proteins | sample Rivendell_Oct201_8_FD_188349 | JGI IMG/M metagenome (GOLD analysis project Ga0209488, IMG submission 188349) | Vadose zone soil microbial communities from the Eel River Critical Zone Observatory, Northern California, USA -... | ecosystem: Environmental > Terrestrial > Soil > Vadose zone >...
GCGAAGTGCAAGGTCGAGAACATCGACTTTGCAAAGCTGAAACAGACTACCGAACGCATCGGCTATCCGATCCTCGGCGTCGTGCAGCAGATCGTCGCCATCTGCGACAAGGGCCTGGGCGAATGGTGCCACTGGGGGGCAACCACGCAGGACATCACCGATACGGCCGCCGTCATGCAAATCCGCCAGGCACTCGATCTTGTCGAGGCCGACATGGAGGCGATCGCGGCGGCGCTCGCCGATCAAGCGCTCCGCCACCGCGACACGCCGATGGCCGGCCGCAGCAATTTGCAGCAAGCCGTGCCGCTCACCTTCGGATTCAAATGCGCGTGCCTGCTCGCGGCCATGCAGCGCCATCGCGAGCGCCTCAAGCAGATGCGCCCACGCATATTGGCCGGGGAATTCGGCGGCGCGGTCGGCACGCTGGCATCGATCGGCCCACAGGGCCTGGCCGTGCAGGAAGGCCTGATGAAGGAACTCAACCTAGCCCAACCCGAAATTGCCTGGCACACCGTGCGCGACCGCATCGGCGAAGTAGGCTGCTTTCTCGGGCTCCTCACCGGCACATTGGGCAAGATATCAATGGACGTGAAACTCCTGATGCAGACCGAAGTTGCCGAAGTCTTCGAGCCCTTCCACGAGGGCCGCGGCTCCTCGAGCACCATGCCGCAGAAACGCAATCCGATTTCATCGCTCTATATTCACGCCACCGCAGCCCTCGTTCGCCAGAACGCCGCGGCACTGTTGGAAGCCGCCGTCGCCGACCACGAGCGTTCGACCGGCCCGTGGGAAATCGAATGGATCGCATTGCCGGAAATCTTCCTGCTGTCGTCGGGTTGCTTGCGACAGACGCGCGACCTCGTGCGCGGGCTTGAAGTCGACGCCGAGCGCATGCGGAAGAATCTCGATCTCACGGGCGGCGCCATCGTTTCCGAACAGGTCATGATGGGGCTCGGTCCCCATCTCGGCCGCCAGCGCGCGCATGATCTCGTCTACGACATCTGCCGCGTAGCCGCGACAAGCGATGCTTCCCTCGTCGACCTGCTCGCAAAGAACAAGGAGATTTCCGCGCATGTGAGCCGTGCGGAACTCGAAAAGATGTGCGATCCGGCAAATTATTTGGGACTGTCGGGCGAAATGACGGACCGTGTGTTGGAGCTGGAGCGCCGCAGCAAGGGGTGAGCCACGATGGCAGGTGCCTCACGCGGCCGACGACCGTTCCACAATATCCTGGGAACCGCGCCGAAGGCAGAACTCGCTTTCGGAGAGATCAGCATGCAGCGCGAGCTTGGGATGGTTCGCCGCAAGCGCTTGCGCCATCTGTTGCGCCACCCATCGAAGCGTCGGGTGCACGGTTTGATTTGAACGAAGTTCAGCGACGTAAACCATTTCGGGCAAATCATATGTGATCTGGCAAGCGACATTCATGCCGATTGGCAGATAGTATTGCTTTACTTCCCTCGTAATTTTCGGATCGATGTCGTTCAACTCGCTCAATTGTTGACTCACAAAAGTCTCCGCCTTCACACGGAGCGCATCCGGCAAGTGATTGAAGTACCAGGGATGAAGGCCAAAAGCTTCTGTAAGCATCGGCATGCGACACATGCCGCCGCGATGGCGCTGAAGGTCGCGAAACGATCCAAAGTCGAGCAGGAATTCACATTGATAAACCCCAAAGCGCCCCAGCGATTTCGGCAATTGGCACTTCCGGGGCCTAAGCGCAATAAGATCGAGCGAGCTCGCTTCGAGATCGTGATTGTCAATGTTGGTCTTGTATCTAAACTCCCCGGCGGCGGGACACCCGTCCTGTGGCAGGTAATAAGCCTCGTTTGCGGAAATGAGATTTAGATATTCCCGCTCTGCCGATGCAATCTTGTGACCAAAACTGTTTGGGTATTTGTGAACAAGCGCCTGACGACATTCGTTCGCCAGAAGCCGCACTTCATCCAGCGGATGCGCTTCAAGCCGAAGGAGATGCTCATGCGCCTGTCGTAAATTCGTCGTCCATGAGGTTTGAGACGTGACTCCCGCCGGAAGAAAGCCGCGCAGGATATCAAATCCCCTGGCCACGATGGCTTTTTCCCATTGCTTCTCGTTGCCGCCGGCAGCAAGCGGAAAACATGATTTGAGATAGCTCGTCACGCCGGAGGCGCTTTCACAATAGAAATCCACCCACCGGCGCTGCAATGCCTCCGAACGCGACGAGCCGATTGGATCGCACAGTCTTTGACGGGAGAAGTCGATGTATCGGGTGGAAGACTCCTGGCCCGAATAGAGAGGATTGTCCTGGACGGCCTTGCATGCCAGCAGTGAAATGTCTTCAAGAAAAAACGTGGTCACGCCACAATCGCCGATCGATGCATGGCCGTATCCGACATAGTAGCTCGCCATGAACCGACCCGAGCCCTTCTCGCGAACCTTGGCGACGTGATCGGTCACGCTGCTTGAAGATCGGCTATACAGAGCCTGCAGCATCGCAGAGGTCTCCGGTTCGAATTCGTCGAAGACAAATACCCGCATGATGCCCTCTGATTGCAGATGTGAAGCCAACAGGATCGGCCCACCGGTTGAGCCTGCCCCAACGATACGCCCGGCCGAGGAACCCCGTCCCGACTAAACGAGTCGGGGACGTTGCGACAGTCTCCCGAAAGCACTATTTTGCCGGTAATGGTGCCACAAAAGTGTAAACACACTATATATAGTGGCCGTCCGTTGCCGTCAACGGACTACTTCCGAAACTTGCCTGCCAGTATGGTGTGTAGACCTTCAACGGACCTCCGCTGCCGGTTGCGACTTCCCATGGTCCACGCGGCAGGCTGCCGTTGAAGCTATTGGGGAGGCTTACATGAACTGGATGGCAGCTACACTTGCTTTGATGTGTCTCAGTGTTTCAACGCAGGAGGTAGCTCAAACCCTTGGATCAAATTCGCAAGTGATCACCGTTGGTGGTAAAAATTTTGGCATCGACTGGAGTGTCAATCAAAGCGGGCCATTAGTAATGTTGAGCACAACATTTTCTCATGAAGGCAACTCCGGATTTAATGAGGCAAAGACGTGGGACGCAACGCGGGGCGGATGTGCGGAATTATCGGAGAAATATCAGTTAAACATGTTTCCAAGTATCCTGGTATGGGTCGAGGCCTGTTCACGTGGAGTCATTTGCCGTACCGGGCTAAGGGTGATCGACTTTGAGGCTCGCGTCTGGATGGAAGTAAACGCGCTTGTTCTTTCAAATCGTCTTGACCAGAAGTTCATCAATCAGGAGTTCTTTCCAAGCGGCCCTTGTTCTTGAAGGCAATTGAGCCATCCGCTTGCGTAAATCGACCAGCCGCCAGCGCACCACGCCGTGCGGGTTCCTTCCGAGTGGCGTTTGGCCGGCGTTGCGGCCACCCCAGATTATGGTAACGTCCACGCCGACGGTCCATCGTAGGGTGGCGAGCATGAACAGGGGGTGCCGCATGATCTCGTACCATTCGATTGCATCGGGCGTCTTGAGGCGAATTCTATCCGCCGTCGCAGTCCTCTCAACGCTTGCGCTTGGCGCCTGCGTGGACTCCGCCGAACCGCTCCTGAAGAACGCAGAGCCCATCATGGGTCAAAAACTGCGCGTGCACATGGTCCCGGTCGGCAAGGAACAAACCGATCCGCTTGGTGACATCGTCGCCTACGCGTGGAGCGGCACGCGTTACGAGCCAGTCTCCGGCGCGAAGGGCGCGGTGAGGCCCTTTACAATCCATTACTTCGGCGCCCAGGACTATATTGTGCAGGGTTTTCCCACGCCGGACACGCTCCCCAATGTGAACTACGCTATCATCCGCAAGGCTGCGGAAGAAGTCTACGTGATGTCCCCGATCGAGGAAAATGACCTCGACGAGGAAACCCGTGCGAAACTTTGCGATCCAAGAGCCGAGTATACCTGCCGAATCTCTTCGGCCGATGCGCTCGCGCAAATCGCGCGCTCAATGGCAAAGGCTCAGCGCGAGCCGTTGAGCGTGCTACTGCTCCGTGGCGAAGAGAATAAGGTCAATAAGTGAATCTGCATGCGTAGATTCTGCGGCGGGCTCGTCAAACCGGCCCAATCAACGCAAGACCTGATCAATGCTTTCGCCCGGACGACAAGGGGGACGACGCGGTCCAGGTTTTATGTAATTCGGATTAGTCGGATCGCACCAAGGCGCCACCCTGTAATCATCAAACTTGGTTTGCCACCAAGTCCAGAAATGCGTGCCGGGGCTGGCGTGACGAAGCACGTGCGGTTCGAAGCGATGTGGCTCTCCCGCCTCCGCTTGGATCCCGGCTGAAAAGCCAACAAGTAGTAGCGCTATGAACGCCGCAGTGAAGCTGCTCATTTCCACACTCCGCTTAGGAGAGTCATCTGACCATAATCCTCTAAGCGGTTTGAGCGGGCAAGGGAGGACGGCAGGTTTTACCCCTGTCTTCAAACTTGCCAATTCGCCGTGCGGTCCTGTGGGTTTTAGGCCTCGCATCCTGCCGCCCACCCCCTTTTTTGCCGCGACCTACCAGTGCACCCTTTTCAAAGCTGCTATCGCGGGGCGTGCCGAACCCCAATTTTGAACGGGAAGCAAGGGTGCCATTGGCAGGCGAGGCTCGATTATCATCCATTTCAATGTTACAGGCGTCGCGCACTCTTGTGGGGCGACGCTCGGGAGGACTTATGAAACTTCCTCGGCGGGGAGAAGGGGCAGACCGCACTTGCCGCTCTGCGGGTGGCACACTCGTGCTTTCGCTATTCTTCCGATGCCGCGGTTCGCCGCTCACGCAGCCGCACCGGACAACCGATGCACCGACAACAGCCCCTCCGGCACGGCGGCGCGGGCAAGATCGAGCATATGGGAGTGGTGCGTGAAGAACAGCACCTGGTTCGATGCCGCGACACGGGCGAGTGTTCGTAACGCGGCCTGCGAGCGCGTGTTGTCGAAATTGAGCAGGAGATCATCCGCAATAAACGGCAGCGGCTCCCGCGTCGCGTTGTGTTCCTCGATGGCCGCAAGTCGCAGCGCGAGATAGAGCGGATCAACGGTTCCATCCGTCAATGCTTCGAGACCGAGGCTGCCGCGCATGTGATGCTCGGCCAGAAGTATCGGTTCGTTCTTGTCGTCCACATCGGCACGCAGGCCTTTGTATGCATCATCGGTCAATTCCGCGAACAGCCCGTTGGCACGCTTGAGGATCGGCCCCTGATTGCGTTCCCGATATATTTCGATCGCTTCCCGCAACAACGCTTCCTGCACCGTCAAATCGACGTAGGTGTCGACCATGCCGGCTAACTCCGCTTCCACATTGGCGGCTTCCTGCGTCAGATCGGCGGCCTGGTCCTGAGTGACCAGTTGATCGAACGCCGCCTGCCTGGTGGCTCGTTCCTTCATCATTTGCTCAATCGCCTGGTCAAGGACCTCGCCTTCCGCCTTGAGTCTCGCAATGTCACCAGGGATTTGATCGCCGGCTGCGCCATCGCATTCGGCGAACAATGATTCAAGGTCAAATCCTGCACCATCGGCACGAACGCGCTTTTCGATTCCCTCGCGATCCTCTATGGCCTTTTTCTTGTTCGCCGACTTCCGTCCGATCTCGGCAAGCTCCTGCGGATCCATACAGTCGGCCTGTTTGCACAATTCACCGAGCTTGGACTTTGTGTGAAGGATGACTTCCCGCGCCTGATCACGTTTCGACACATGATCGGTGAGCTGGCTCTTGAGTCGCAACAATTCGGCCTCGGCAGTTCGCGCCGCATCGAGGCGCGCCTCAAGCCGCAGGCAATAGCCGACCGGATCGCTATCGACCGCACCAGGTTCGACGATCTCCAAGCCCGCAATGGATTGTCCAAAAGCGCCGCGATCCTGCGTCATCTCGGTGATGCGATGCGTGAGGTCGTCGATCTTGGATTTCAGCGCGTCGAGTTCCTGCATGTTCTTGAGGACAACATTCGCGGACTCGATCGTGAGATCGGATCGCAGACCGGTGGCGCCGAGCGCCTCGCCCCACTTCTGCGTCCAGGCCGCAATATCACGCTCAAGCTTCGCAAGAGCCGCGTTTGCCTGCTCCTTGTTCTCACTCTGGGTGCGGACGGATTCATTTGCCTTGACGTAAACGGTATTATCCCGCCGAACATTCTCCAGGACGGTCCGTCCGCGCTCAAGTAGGCCATCGAGCCCGTCCTCGGGGAATGCGCCCGGAAAATCCGCAAGTCCGGACGTCAATGAATCAAGCGCGAGTCGCTCTTTCCCGGCGAGCTCTTCGATTGTCTCGGCTTCCTCTTCGAGCGTGTCTGCGTCGCCAAGAATCGTCTTCCGGCGCGCCATCCACTCCCGCATCTCCCCCGGCAAGTGCGGCAAGGAGAACTCCGCGGGCCAGAGCGCACGCCATTGCGCAACGAGAATATCACGCTGGCTTGCAAGCAACGCCAGCCGCTGCCCTTCAGCAGTCATATTGGCCTCGGTCTCCGCTTTCTGCCTGCGCAGCAGCGACAGTTCGGTCGATCCCTCGGCATGAGCCCTTATGACGTCCGCGATGCGATCCGCCTCACCGACACGCCATTCGTACGACTCGGCAAGGGTGCGATCCGCCGCAAAGGCTTTGGCCGCATCGGCGAGTTCCTTGCGTCCGTCGATATAGAGCCCACGCACCAGCGCCCAGCCCTGCTCGCGCTTTCCGCGCGCCATATTCAAATCTTCTTCGGTCGCGATTTTTCCGGATCGCTCCAGTGCCTCGACTTTTCGTGTCAAATTGGCAATGTCACCTTCGTGCCGGTGCAACACGTCTCTGACGCTCGCAACTTCTTTATCGAGCTTTGCCAGTTCCTCCGCATAGCGCGTCACTGTGTTCTCGGCCGGGACCACCATTTCCCGTAAAGCGGAAGCGCTGCCGGACTTGATGCCAAGACCCACAATGGTCTCCGTGACGGTACGTTTGCGCCGCTCCAGCCCGCGCTGCCGCTTGGAGATTTCTGCCGTGATATCGCCCAGCCGGTTCACCGTATCCAGCGTGCGGGAAAGATCTCCGGCATCCGGAGGCTTCTTGATTTGTGCCAGCTGATCTTCGGCTTTTTTGAGATTGCGGCCGGCCGCCTGCGCGCCCTCCGTTGCCGCCGACAGCCTGGCCATCAACTTGGTGCCAGCGTCTGCCAAGGTCGCGATCGCCGTGCGCTTCAACCGTGATGGCAGAACGGCGGCAAGGTCGGCCGGATCACCGGCAAGCTCAGCCTCGGTGAGGGTCGCGCGGGCACGCGCATAGTACTGGTTGCGTTCAGCCTCGCGCTTGGGAATATCGCGCTCCACATTGGCAATCACGGGACGCTCGCTGGCCACGCGTTCGATGTCCTGGCGGCGCTGCAGGATCGATTCATCGAGGACGATGCCGGCGATCTTGTTTTGCAATTCCGCAATGGCACGACTTTCCGTAACGTCGGTTTCGACCGCCGCGTCATGTTCGGTCTGCAGCTTGACGCGGTGTTCTGTGAACTCATCGGGCAGCAGCGGAATGTTTTCCAGCTCGGCGATCTTGCGTGAAAGCTCCTGGTGTTCGGCACGCAGCGGCAAGTTCTTGGCAATGCGCTCCAACCGCCTGGTGCCGGCTGCCAGGACTTTCTGCCGTTCGCGTTTGGCCTGGAATTCGGCTTCGATCTCGTCGATTTCGTTCTGGCTTTTCTTGTATTGCGAAGGCGAAACCGTGCGGCGGCGTGCTTCCTTGCGCAACTCATTCAATCGTCCGATCTGCTGATTTAAGGCCGGCCTCGACCCGGTCGCGAGAAACAGTGCTGAACGCTTGGTTCGCAGCCGGTCAAGCACGGCCTTGAGCCCGGCAATCCCCGAGCCTGCTTCGGCAAGACTGAAGCCCAGCGATCCGCCTTCGGCCAGCAATCCCCGCGCATGTTCGCGCAAGCGGAGATGATTGAGCGCAAAGACTTTCTCAAAAACATCCCGCGATACATCCCCGAGCAACTCCTTGACCGCGCCCTCCTCGATTGTCGAACCATCGGGACGCCCGAGTGCGGCTTTGCCGCGCCGCTTGCGTACAAAGGCGAGGCTGCGGCCGTCCCTGGCTCTGATGTCGGCGCCGATCGCGATATCCTTGGCGTCGTGCTTGAAGCCATCGACCACCTCGTGGGGATAGCCGAAGAGCACACTCGAAAGCGCGCGCAGCGTCGTGCTCTTGCCGGCTTCGTTGTCCCCGTAAATGAGATGGAATCCCGGCTCCGCACCAAAATCGAGCACGCGGTCGGTGAAATGCCCATAGGCGATAAGATGCAAACGCGTGAGCCGCATTATGCGTCCTCTTCGCCGGCGAGCCGCGCCGCCAATTGGGGTTCAAGCCGGACGAGCAGGTCACGCGCAAGACCTGCGTCCTTGAGAAGTGCCAGAGCGGGGAGTTCCTTCATTTCATCCGGCAATTTCGTTCGTAACGGCTCCAGCTCCTTTTCGAGCAACTCCTTCACGCGCGTACGATCATCGACAATTTCGCGGACGATGCGCATGAGTTCATTCGACGTCTCATTTGGGCCGGCATCGGCGCGCGCCGCCGGCGCCGTCGTGTGATTGCTGATCTTCTCGATCCAGATATCGTCGCCGGCGATCTCGCCCGCGAGTTCCATGACGGTCTGCCGCAGCCGGTTGGGCCGGCGTTCGATGGTCTCGTGCAACACGGTCGGGCCATTGAGCACGAGACGAGCCGCGCAGGGACGGCCATCTGCGTCGCGACATGCTTGGGTCAGCCCCGCCCGGACGCTGTCGGTCAATTCGGCTTCGCGTGTGAGCCCCTTGAGGTCGACCTCGACTTGAAGCCAGCGCACTACATCGAACGCGAGGAACTCCGCCGATACACGGTGATCCTCATCGACCTCGACCAGGTAAGAGCCCTTCGGCCCGGTCTCCTTGGCGTGCCGCCCTTGCGTGTTTCCGGAATAGACGATCCAGGGATCCTGCCGCAACACCGCGCGCTTGTGGATATGGCCAAGCGCCCAATAGCCATAGCCGCGCGTCGCCAATTCCTCCAAGGCGCAGGGCGCGTAGGTGTCGTGATCGAGGTTGCCGGCAAGCGACGTGTGCAACAGCCCGATGTTGAAATAGCCGCGCAGCGCCGCCGGATAAGAGGCGGCAAGATTTTCCGTGACCGGTCCGGCTTTGAAACTTTGGCCATGGATCGCGACGCGCACCGGCAGATCGTCGAAACGAACAGTCTCCGGCTTGCGGTCGCTGAACATCTGCGTGTTGTCCGGCAGCATCAGGGCGCTCGTCATCCGGTTGTCGGCGTCATGATTGCCCTTGATCATGACGACCCTGATGCCTTTTTCCTTCAGGCGGGCGAGTTGATTGCGCAGGAACACCGCGATCTGCATGTTGGGGCGGTCGTGGTCATAGAGATCGCCGGCCAGGACCACGAATGCCGCCCCCTGTTCAATGGCGACATCGACCAGGCGCGCAAAGGCGTCACGCGTTGCACGGCGCATGCGCTCGACCTGCGCGGCCTCGCCAAGCGCGAGCGCCTGCAAAGGGCTGTCGAGATGTATGTCGGCCGCGTGGATGAATTTCATGAGGTCGAAGCATCCAGGTTTGAAAGGCGCCCCCACCGAAATACTACTGTGATTCGCCCCCGCGCTACGACTACGCCAGAACATCAATCAGCGCACGCACATCCGGCTGGTTTTCCAAAGCCCAAACAAAATCCCGCGCGCAAGCGGCACGCTCGGCGCCGATGACCGGCGTCGCATTGGCGAGGAATTTCCCTTCGATCGCGGCATCGCTCATGGGATTGGCCGCCGTCCCGCTGGCATGAGGAATGTGCACATCGTGGCGCGTATCGCCTAAAAGAACCCACGCATGCGCTTCGTCGTTGCGCAGGGTCTCGTCCGACACGGCGTTGACCTTGCGGCGGAGCGCCGCCACCACCGGATCGGCCGCACGGGCGTCCGAATATTGCGCAATGCCGGCCGCACCGTCGATGAATGCAACGGCTGCCGAATGAACAGTCGAAAACTTCGACTGCAGGCCGCTCGACGGCTCGACCACGCCTGTGATCGAGAGCACCAGCGGATGAACCCGCAATCCGATTTCGCCGACAGTAGCCGGATCAATTGCCGCGCCATCGCGCAAAACACGATTGCGGAGCGCAATCACGGCGTCGATGAGCGGATGCAGCACCACCCCGCAGGCATAGGGCTTGTGGCCATTGGTTTCGATCAGCCAGCCCTGTCCGAGACCCGCGGTGAGAGCCTCAGGCACCGCGACGTCGCTATAGATGCGTGCGAATCCCTTCTTGCCTTCCATAATCTCCTGCGTGCTGTCGAAGCCGCGCTCGGCGAGCAGCGCGGCGAGCACGCCATTTTGAGCAGCCTTGCCGGCATGGAACGATTTGCACATGGTGCCGCGGTTCTGCTGCATGCCGCCGGCCTGTGTCGCCGCAATACCCATCGCAAAAGTGAGGCTCTGGCGGTCGAGCCCAAGCAACTTTCCGGCCGCAACGCCGGCCGCGATGCTGCCGAGCGTGCCGGTCAAGTGCCAGCCTCCCTTGTGGTGGCCGGGCGCCGTGCGGCCCGCGCGCACGCCGGCTTCGAACCCGGTCGCGTAGGCAAGCACCAGGTCAGCGCCGCTCACGGGCTTGCGTTCGGCAAATGGCTTGCGTTCGGCAAGGGCAAACACAGCCGCGAGCACGGGCGAACTCGTATGCAGCACGACGCCACCCATATGGGTGTCGTCGAAATCCAGGAGGTGTCCCATCTGGCCGTTGGCAAGCGGCGCATCGAGCAGGCCGAGCTTGAGCCCGCGTCCCAGCACGGTTGCCTGCGGACGGCCCGTCGTCTCAGCCAAGACATCAAGCAGTGTCGTGATGGTTGGATGCTTGCTTCCCGCCAGCGCACAGCCGATCCAATCGAGCACGCCGCGCCGCGCCTCCCGGATGGCAGCCGGCGAGAGGTCATCAAATTGCACCGCCGCAAGATGCCCGCAAAGCGTCTTGGTGAGCGTCACCGCATCGGTTTTGAGATCCTGGTCCATGGTGGCTTGCGTTAATGCGTCCCCTCCTACAAGGCAAATGGTAACTGGGAAAGGCGGAGAATTATCAAACATTGAGTCGAAATGACGCCACTTGTTATTCGCTCATCGCAAGAACCCCTCATATACAAAAGCCCGCCTGATCAATTCTGCATCCTTCTCGGTGACGCCCTGTGCACGGACAACATCGTACCAGGTCGTCCGCACCTGGTCGGTCATTCTTGAAACAATGGCCTTCGCTTCGTCTGCGCCAAGCAGGAATCGCGTGCTTTGCGAGAGCAGATTCTTTGCGTTCGCAAAACGGTCCTGATCGCCAATCGTCATGGCCAGAGGTCGATAATCCTGTGCGATCACAGGCGAGGGATTGAGGTCGTAGGCCGGCGAGAGCTTCCAGTCACGCTCCTTTGCAAGCAAGGCATGATTGCGCGGATGATCGTCGAGGTTCGAGATAAGGGCGTTGAAGACCATGCGCCGAAAGAGTTCGTGCGCGTCCTTATTTGGTTCGCGCACGACGCGGCGCATTTCTTCCGCCATCAAAACGTAAGACCAGCGGTCCCTTGCGCTCGGCGCGTCGTCAGCACGCAGCAGCGTGAGGCCGCTGATCATCCTGGCGCGCGTGTAGCCTTTCGCCGTTTTGTCACGGTCGAAACGCCGCACTAGAAGGACGTCCTTTGCACCGATTTTTTCGATCCGGCTTGCCGCCACGCCGATGCCGCAGGTCCGCGCGAGTTCGAGCATGGCCCTTTCCACGCGGGTATTGTTCCATCTATCCTCAGGACGATTGAACTTGGCGACCCATAGACCTTCGTCGTCCTCGACAACAGCTTTTGGGCGCGCTCCGCCCATTGAAGTTCCAATCAACAGCAAGTCTTGCACCTGCGCCGCTTCGTCGCCGGGTTCAAGCTTTTCTTCGGCCATCAGGGCATCAGCAATCCGGTGAAGCTTCTCCAGTTCCAGCGTCTTGTTGAATTTCCGCCTGGGACCAGGCGGCTGTTGACCGAGGCCGAAGCCAAGCGCACCGGCGCGATCGTCAGCCGAAAGAAGCAAATAGTCGAGTTCGCCAAGCAGCGCTTGACCGGCGTTCTTTTCGATCACAAGCCGGCCCCAGTAGTCGGGCCCGGAATCACGCAACGCACCGAATGGACCGCCAAGGCGCGTCGTCTCGTATGTGACATCGGAAAGCTTGAGTTCGACAGGATCAATCGCGACCGCGTCGCCGCGCGCGAGATAGCTCTTGCCGTAGACGAACCGTCCGAGCGCCGTGTCGCGCCGATCCGTTGTCAGTTCGAACCGGCCCGCCGTAACGAATTCGGTTTGTCCGGGCGGCACTATGTAAACAAAACAATCAGCGCTGGGCTTAGAAATCATTGTCGAGACCCCGGCGCTTGCGAACACGCTTTGGCTCTTTCGCGGCTTGCAGCGAAAGTCCTTCCGTGTCCTTGGCGGGGTCGCCCAGGTGTTCGACCTGCTGGAGCAAGTCGTAGAGCCAGAGCAGCCCCGCATAGACAACGATGCCCGTCGAGGGCTTGCCCTTTTCAGCATCCATGATTGCGCGAGGCCCCGTTCCTATCCTTTCGGCAGCGTCCGCGATCGTAAGACTGCGGCGAATTCTGGCGGTGCGCAGATTTGCACCCAGTCGCCGCAATGCCTGTTCGACCGGATAGGGAGGAGCGGTTTGAAGCTTGTTTCGCGCAACCATGTGCTCTCATAAGCATATAATTCGACATTAACTGCTTTTCATAGCATATAAAATAATGCAACAAAACGCCATTTTATGCTCTTAAGAGAATGTAATCTGTCTTACGATACCTTTAAAAGAATAAATTCACTATTGCGGCTCTATGCCGGCGTCGCGAATGACCTGGCTCCAGCGCGCGACCTCGCTCCGGATATAGGCCGAAGCCTCAGCCGGGGTGTTGCCAACAGGCTCGTAGCCCTGCTGGCGGAACTGCTCCAGCAAATCCGCCGATTTAAGCACGCGCAGGGTTTTGGCATTGAGCCGCGCTGTCACGTCGCGCGGCGTGCCGGCCGGCACCACGAGCCCATACCAGCCCACGACATCGAACCCCGGCAAGGTCTCGGCGATCGTCGGCAAGCCGGGCATCAGCGCTGAGCGCTTGGCCGACGTCACTGCCAGCGCACGCACGTTGCCGGATTTGGCAAAGGGATCAATCAGCGCCGTCGAGCCCAACAACATGTGAACCTGGCCCCCCACGAGATCAGTTATTGCGGGTGCCGCGCCACGATAGGGCACGTGCAGAATGTCCACGCCCGCCACCCGCTTGAAATACTCGAAACCCAGATGCACCGTCGATCCGACACCGGCCGAGGCATAGGTGAGCTTGCCCGGGTTGGCCTTGGCAAAAGCGATCAATTCCGCGACCGAACGAAACGGCACGCTCGGATGAACGGCGAGCACATAGCTGCCCGACACCGCCGTGACGACGCCGTCGAAGTCTTTCGCGGGATCGAACGGCAGCTTGCGGTAGAGGCCCGGCATGGCCGCAAAACCCGAGTGCGACACCATCACGGTGTAGCCGTCGGGAGCCGCTCGCGCACTTGCTTCCATCCCGATGATGCCGCCGGCGCCGCCACGATTGTCGATTACGACCGGCTGCCCGATTGCGGATGACAGTGCATTGCCGAGAAGCCGCCCCACGACATCGACCGCGCCACCGGCGGGAAACGGCACGATCAGCCGCAGCGGACGTTCCGGAAAGGCTGCGCGGGCAGCGTGCTGACAGACCGCCGCGGCGCCGGCGAGGGCGGAGGTGATGAAGATGCGGCGGGAGACAGACACGGCGGGATCCTCGTGGACGGGTCTGAGGATAGTACAATAAGGGAAGAGCCGCCTAAAGGCGGGACTCCAAACGGGACGGCTCGCCGATCAGTTCGACGACGACCCGCGCGACGAGATTCCATTTTGAAGTGAAGCGCCGTCGTAGGATGGGTAGAGCAAGAAAAAAGCGCGTCTCGAACGCGCTTTTTCTGCGAAACCCATCATGTCATCGCGAGGAGATGGATGGGTTTCGGCAAAACGCGTAAAGTAAGAACGCGTTTTGCCTCTACCCATCCTACATTCCCCGCCACAGGTCGCGAGTCTCGAACTCATCGGGTCATAATGCGGTTGTCTGGTAATAGGGGTCCGTCCCCAGGGGACAGACCCCTATTTTTCCTCAATCGACCACTGCGAACATCTGGATTTCGATCAACTGCTCCGGCTCGCCGAGTTCAAGGACAGCGACGTTGGTAGACGTCGGCTTATGATTGAAGGGCGCGAAATAGGATCCGATGATCGCGCTCGCTCGCCCGATGTCGCCCATACGCGGGCGCGCTCGGAAGACGAAGTAGTGAACCACGTCCTTGAATGAAGCGCGGGAAGCATCGAGCGTTTGCTTGATGCCGTCCATCGCACGCCGCGTCTGTGCCTCCAGATCATTGACCATATATTGCTGGATCTGGTCCCGCTTGTGCGGATGGTCATGATAGACCGGCAATGCCGTCGTGCCGGCGAGCCACAAAATCTTCCCACTCTTGACCTTGATGGCGGGTACGAAAGGCATATTGACGGTCCGGTCGTAATCCGGATGGTGAATGGCTTCCATGTGCGGGTTGGGGGTGGAATTGGTGGCGGGCTGGGCATTTGCGCACGGCACTGCCATCATGGTCAAACCGCAGATGAAACCGAGAGCAACCTGTGTCCTCGTCATTGTTTTCTCCTATGGAAGGGTTTCAAGTCCGGGGTAACCCGGAGGAGGGCAAATCTTAAGGCTGTTGCGAATTGTCTCAAAGGTCGAATAGGCTCAAGTCAACGGCGCCATGCCAATCGTATTCCGGATGAGCGACGCAAAGAAAAACACCATGATCCAGGCGCGCAGAAAATTTCTCCAGATGACAGCGGGCGCTGCCGCGGGCGCCAGCTTCTTTGCAGCCCTCGCGCGCGTTGCCGGCGCACAGACCTATCCGTCGCGCCCCATCACGCTCGGCCTGCCGTATGCGGCGGGCGGTGGTGGCGATGCGCTGGCACGCATCCTGGCGGAGCGCATGCGGATGTCGCTCGGCCAACCCGTGATCGTCGAAAACATCACCGGAGCGGGCGGCAGCGTCGGCACCGGCCGGGTCGCGCGCGCGGCGCCCGACGGCTATTCGCTCATTCTCGGCGGCTGGGCAACCCATGTGGTGAATGCCGCAACGCTGACCCTGCCCTATGATGTGGTGAAGGATTTCGAGCCTGTCGGCATGGTCGTCACCCAGCCCTTGATGCTCGTCGGGAACAATGCCTTCGCACCGAGGACCCTTCGAGAACTGCTCGACTGGCTCAAGGCCAACCCCGACAAGGGATCGATGGGCACAAGTGGCGTCGGCAGCGCGACACATATTGCGGCTGACTTCTTCCGGATGGAAACGAAGAGCCGCCTTGCGTTCGTGCCCTATCGCGGCGGCGGCCCAGCACTGCAGGATCTCATTTCCGGTCAGATCAACATCAAGTTCGAACTGCCCGCGAATTCGCTGTCGCTCGTGCGCGCCGGGCAGATCAGGGCCTATGCGGTGACGTCGCGCGAGCGCCTCACCTCGGGGCCCGAAGTTCCGACGGTCGACGAGGCCGGAATGCCCGGCTTTCACATTTCATTGTGGAATGCGATCTGGGCGCCGAAAGGCACACCAGCCCCCGTTATCGCCAGGCTCAACGCCGCGGTGCGGGAGACGCTCGCCGATCCGGCGGTTCGTGCACGGCTTACCGGCCTTGGCCTTGAAATCCCGCGACCGGAAGAGCAGATGCCGGATGCGCTCGATCGCCATCACAAGGCCGAACTCGAGAAATGGCTGCCGATCATCAAGGCGGCTGGAGATAAATAAGAGCAGGAGATCAATCGCATGCGCATGGCCGTGATGGCAGCTGGGGCGGTCGGGGGCTATTTCGGTGCCCGCATGGCCAATGCCGGGCACGATGTCGCTTTCATTGCCCGTGGCGCCCATCTTGAGGCCATACGCCGGGACGGCCTCAGGCTTGAGAGCCAGCTCGGTAGCGTGCATCTCAACCCCGTCAATGCAACCGACGACCCAGGCCTTGTCGGCCCGGTCGACGTCGTGCTGTTTGCGGTCAAACTGTGGGACACGGAGACCGCCGGCAAAGCGGCTCTCCCACTCGTCGGCCCCGATACGCGGGTGATCACGCTGCAGAACGGCGTCGACAGCGTGGAGCGGCTCGCACCGATCCTCGGCGCGAACGCGGTGGTGGGAGGCACAACCCATGTCGTCGCCAAGATCGCGCAGCCCGGGATGATCCGCCACACCGGAGCAATCGCGAAGATACGATGTGGCCGCCTCGAAGGACGGCCTGATCCCTTGCTCGAGCGTTACGTCGATGAGTTCAAGCGTGCCAAAATCGACATCACGCTCGCGGACAATATGCGCCTCGATATCTGGAAGAAGTTCGTTCTGCTCTCCGCCAATGCGGGCGCCACGGCATCGTCGCGCCAGCCGCTCGGGGTTATTCGCGCCGATCCGCATATGCGCGCGTTCTTCTACCAGCTGATACACGAGACCATGGCGGTTGGAAGTGCCGCGGGGGTCGAGTTTCCCCCGGAGTTCCCCGAGGAACTCGATCGCCTGGTGGCGGCCTTTGCGCCCGAGACGAAGGCCTCGATGGCCAACGACCTCGAAGCCGGGAATCGGCTCGAACTTGACTGGATAACGCGAAAAGTGGTCGTGCTCGGCCGCCAGTACCACGTGCCGACGCCCGGGCACACGGCGGTCTACGCAATCCTCAAACCCTACCGGATGGGGCGGGCCGGATAGCTTCCGCTACAGCGACAATGGAGCCCAATTGCCTCCGAGGCGGGCAAGGTGTAAAAAAGTGCGCTGAATTGAATAGTTGTCGCATTTCCTTTTTTGGAAATGCTCTAGGGAAGATCAGGCGCAGAAAATGGTCAATTACATACCCGTTCTCACGACGATCTTTTCCATCTTCTTCCTGAGCCGGCTGATTCCGCATTATATTTCCAAGGGCCGACCGAACTATCTGTTGTGGTGGTTGCTCGGCGTGGCCACGTTCGGCATGGGCACGCTCACGGAAAGCATCAACGCTGTCATCGGATGGAGCGAAGCAAATACCAAGATCTGGTACATCGTCGGCGCCCTGCTGGGCGGATATCCGCTGGCCCAGGGCACCATCTACCTGCTGATGAACAGGCGCTTTGCAGACGTATCGATGGCGATCTGCTCGACCGTCATTGTCGGTGTCTCCATCTGTGTCCTGCTCTCGCCGATCGAGATCCCGCCGGGCTTTGATTTCCGCCTCTCGGGCAGCGTGTTCGGATGGCAATGGGTCCGGGCTTTTTCACCCTTCCTCAACACCTATGCATTTATTTTTCTGTTTGGCGGCGCCGTCTATTCGGCCATCAAATATTTCCAGAACGAGAAGGGGAAGACCCGCTTCCTCGGCAACATTCTCATCGCCGTCGGGGCACTCCTTCCCGGCATCGGCGGAACCTATACGCGTTTCGGCTATGTCGAGGTTTTGTATATCACCGAACTCGTCGGGCTCGTCTTCATCTACCTCGGCTACCACGCCATGCGGATGGATACGTCCTCATCGGTGCACGCCAATCAGCGAACGGCCTGAGCATTCCTTCAGCGCTGCAACGACGCAATCTGCCGATTGGCGAATGTCAGGCGTTCGGACTGCAGGCGGATAATGTAGGTCGTCAGCGACAGGGCCTCCGCCGGATGTGATTGCCGGAAATCTTCAAATGCCTCCTGGCTCAGCGACCACACGATCGCGCCCGGATCGGCAAGCAAGTTGGCCGACCGCGGCGCCTTGAGGAAGAATCCGACCTCGCCCACGAGCGTATGCGCGCCAAAGACCCTCACCCGCAACGGCGGTTGATCTCGCCGTTCAAGCGTTACGCTCACGGGCCCGCGCTCGATGAACATCAAGGTGTCGGTCGGGTCACCTTGCCGGCACAGATATTGGTTGGCGTCGCGCGGCGCCGGCACCATGCGGTCGAGCAGCGATTGTGCGTGCTCGCGAGCGCCGACTACTTCCTGCAGCCAGTCGATCATGGGGCGGCGCTGGATGTCTGTTTTTTCATAGGCTGCGAGAATTCCAGCTTCCGCCTCTTCGAGCGCCGTGTCGAGGTTGTCGTAGGCCTTGATGCTCTGGTCGAGGACAGCGCTCGAGCGCAGGATTTTCGTGGCAACCGCAGACAGGGAAACCATGACCTGGCGTACATTGCTCTTGCGCAAGAGTTCGCGGATTTTCGTGAACGATGCCCCAACCGAGGAATCGATACCGCTCACACTGGAGAAGTCAAAAATGATCGCCTGGAGATGTCGTTGCGTCACAAGGGAGGTCACCTTTTCGAGCACCGAATAGGCCGAACCGAAAAACAGATACCCGTTCAACTCAAGCACCTGGACCTGCTCGCCATGCTCGAGCAGGATCGCGCCTTCCTTACTCGAGCGGACCAGCGAGGACGAGCGCTCGTCAAGCCCGAACTGATGGCGAATCACGCGGATACGACTCACGTCGATCGCGAATATCACGCAACCCGCCAGCAGCCCGAACAGCAATGCCTGCAGGAAGCCGGCGGTCGATGTAATCAACACGATGGAGACCACCACGAGCCAATCAAGCGGCGGAAGGTTGCGGTAGCTCAACACGCCCCAATCCCAGATCAGCCGCGCGCCAAGTTGCAGCAGCAGGCCGCCCAGAACGAAGCGCGGGACGTAGGAGGTCACCTGGCCACCGGAAACGAGCACCGACAGCGCCACCAACCCGACCACGACCCCGGCCAGGCGGGTGGTCCCGCCTGCCGCGACGTTCACAAGGGTGCGGCTCACGGATGTATGGCCGACAAAGCCGCCCGCCACGGCTGACGCGATATTGGCAAGGCCCTGTACGCGCAATTCCCGGTCGAGATCGATGTCGACCCCGGTTGCCAATTCGATGCTGGTCGAGTTCAAGAGGATCGAGAGGATCGCCATGACCGTGACGGCGACCATGTCGCCAACCACCGGCGTGAGCGCGGTCCATTCCACGCTGAGGAAGTCCCCCGTCAGCAGCGGAAAGACCGGACGCACCCCGTCTCGGAGCGAAAACATCAGCGCCGATGGTGTTCCGGGCTCCTCCGGCCCAGGAAACACGGCAAGGAATGCGTGCGTCGCCAATGTGGCCGCGATCAATGCCAGAGGCAGAAAAAGCGGATGTTTCCACCGCGCACTCATGAACCAGAGCGCAGCCGCCCACAGGATCGTCAAGCCCGGCATGACAAATGCCTGCCACGTCATCAGCGATGGCAGCATCTTCAACGACAGTGGGGCGCCAATCGTCATGCTGACGGCGCCGGTGAGCAGCAGCCATCCAGTCGAAGCCAGGAACCCGGCAACCACGGGGAACGGAATGAAGCGAATAAGCCTCCCCAGTCGCTGCCAGCCCAGCAGGAACAATGCGACGCCGGTCAACAGCGCCGCCGACGCGAGCGCCGCAAGGCCAAGCACGAGGGCCAGTTCCGGCGGCATGGCGACCATCGTGGGGTGCAGGATGACCATCATGGCGGCAAGCAGGGCCGTTGTATTACTGTCGGGGCCCGCGACCGCAAATTTGAAGCCGCTGGCGAGCGCGACGACGATCGCGGTCACCGCCGCCGTGATGAGGGCCGACGCTACACCCTGGGAAAGGAAGGGCTCCAAGGGGCCGGAAAAGATAATGGCCCCATAGGAAAAACAATAGGCAAGAGACAGCAGAGACGCCGCAAGACCACCCCCCACATTGCGCAAAGCATGAATCACGCCCCGACCTCGGTCCGCAACATAAACCAAGTTGATCGAATACCCGAAGAATGGGTATTGATCTATACTAGTTCGTCCGGCCCGGCACCAAAGTCGTGGCAACAGCCTGATTTATGAAGCATACATGTTGCCTCAAATTCGGCTTTGTCGCATGCCGGTGTCGCACGTCCGTTCCACTGTTCGAATAGCGAGATCAAATCATGGCTGCATCTACGGTTTCCCCCCGCGCCTTTACACTTGTTACCGCACTGGTTTCGCTGGTTTCGAGCCTGTTGATCGCAACGCCAGCCTCCGCCCAGACATTGAACAAGGTGAAGGCACGTGGCAGCGTCAATTGTGGCGTGAATACGGGCCTTATCGGGTTTGCCACACACGACGCACAAGGAAGCTGGAGCGGCTTCGACGTCGACCTGTGCCGTGCATTGGCGGCTGCGATCTTCAATGATCCCAAGAAAGTGACATTTGTTCCCCTTGAAACGACCGACCGATTTCCGGCCCTGGTGTCCGACAGGGTCGATGTTTTGTCCCGCAATACAACCTGGACAATTGCGCGCGAGGCAACGCTCAAAGTGAACTTCGCAGCTGTCACCTATTATGACGGACAGGGGTTCCTCGTCCGGCGAAACATGAATGTGAGCACGGCCCTAGAATTGGCGAATTCGACGGTCTGCGCCCAGGAGAATACAACCAGCGTGCTCAATTTCGTCGATTATTTCAAAGCCAACAACATCAGATATACGCTGGTCGCGCTTGCAAGCGCGGATGACATGCTCAAGGCCTATGATGGCGGGCGCTGCACCGTCGTCACGAGCGACACGTCGCAGCTTTCCGCGCAACGGCTCTCGCTCAAGTCGCCCGACGACCACGTCGTTCTGCCGGACGTCATCTCCAAGGAGCCGCTCGGACCGGTCGTGCGTTTTGGCGATGACCAATGGCTCGGCATCGTCAAGTGGACGCATTACGCCATGCTCAATGCTGAAGAGTTGGGCGTGAATTCACATAATGTGGACGAGGCGCTCAAATCCACGAAGCCGGATGTCAAGCGGCTTGTCGGCACGGAAGACAATCACGGCGAACAAATCGGTTTGACCAAGGATTGGGCTGTACGTATCGTGCGCCATGTTGGAAATTACAGCGAAGTTTTTGAGCGAAACATCGGTAACAGTTCCCGGCTGGCAATCCCGCGCGGCCTCAACAGCCTGTGGTCGAACGGCGGCATCCAGTATGCACCGCCGATCCGGTAGACACACTGGCCATGTTGGTGTCGACGCAATTCGTGCCGGGTAGCCATTTGCGGTGTTTGATGTGTGGTGTTTGATGTGTGGTGCTTGAAAGGAGCATCCCGTTGACGGATTATTATTCCATCCTCTCGCGGGCGGTCGGGACGCTTGGTCCGAACACGGCGCAGACGCGTAGCGCGTTGTTTGGCCGCGCGCGGCAGATGCTTGTCGACCAGATCAACCATGAACCGCAATTCTGGAGCGAGGCTGCAGCAGAAGCCGAACTAGGCCGCTTCGATGCCGCAACGGATCGCATCGAGGCTGGATGGGCAAGTCGATCTGCAATTGAACCGAGGGACGAGATTCCACGGTACCGGCTGGAATATCCGGACCCGGATGCAACGCACCCGTATCGTAACAATCCTCCGAAATTTACGATCGGTCGTGTTGCGATTTTAGGCGCAGTCGGATTGTCGGCCCTATTGGGCATCGGGATTGGGGTTTACTCGTTGCGCGGCGGGTCGGAGACCGCGGCCAACCAGCCCGCCCAGACCCGCACGCCCCCCGCCACTCGAACGGCCTCCCGGCCGGCTCTCGGTGGCGACGAACTCGACCCTGGCGTCGACGGTGGCTCTACCGACACCATGCTTCCGTATCATATGCGGCGGCAAGCGGTCTATTATCGCAGCGTCTATTCCGAAGGAATGCTGCTCGTCGACCGTTCGCAAAGGTTTCTTTATCTCATTCAGCCGCAATCCCGGGCCGTACGATATGGCATTGGAGTTGGCGGGGAATGCGACGTCAGTGCCGGGCTCTATCGCATTCAAAGAACGGCGCAATGGCCTGAATGGCAACCGACTCCTGCCGTGCAGAAGCGCTATTCTTTTCCGACTCGCTTTGCAGGCGGCCCTGGAAATCCGCTGGGAGCCGCTGCGATGTATTTGGAAGACAACACGCCTGCGATTCACGGCACGAACTCGCCGAAAACCATCGGCCAAGCACCGGTCATCGGATGTTTCCGCCTCGTCAATGACGATGTCGTTGATCTTGGAAAGCGCGTGCAGACCGGAACTGCCGTCGTGGTCCTAAACTAACGTGTGAGCCGCTGAACTGTCGGCATGCTCGGTCGGCTCCCTCTCCCCTCCGGGGGCGGCAAAGCCGCCGAGAGGGTTGGGGTGAAGGGGGGCCTGGGTTAGTTGGGATCGAATCACGTACCCCAATACAAGTCGGATGTATCCAACTTCGTACGCCGATTTGCTCGGCAGAATCGGACAAATCAGGTTTGCGCTCGGGGGCAGGTTGGCGGGGGGATGTCAGGAATCAGCCCGGATTGTACCCTTTGGCCCCCCTCACCCCAACCCTCTCGGCGGCTTTGCCGCCCCCAAAGGGGAGAGGGAGCCACACCGAACTCGCTTCAAGGCCATCGAATCACATCAGCACAGGCGGCGCATCCCGCCATCACTCGACGAGTTCTATCAAATTTTCCTCGCACCACTTGCGCACGGCCTGTTCCGTTGCCTTGACTTCGAAATCGTACCAACGTTCAAGGGCCTTCCTGCGCTCCAGCAGGTCCTTGAATTTCTGATATGCGCCTCGTTTGCTGAATATGAATTCAACCTGATCGAAGTCGATTGGCAGAAATTCCCGCGCGAAATCCAGCGCCAGAGACTTGCCCAGTCCCAACGTACGTTTGTCGGGTATAGCGACATATTTCGTGCCGTCTTCGATGTCATCAGGGAGTTCATTATCGGGATCGTCGAGTCCTAATGACTCGACGTGCCAGTAAATCTTGCCGGTCTGCGTGCAAACATAGGCCTCATGTTCGCCGCTATTCACACCGACGAATTCAAAAGCGTCGAGCATTTCAGTTATTTTGGCTGGCATTCGTCAAGAGGCCTCCAACCCTTCTTCCCTGGGGGGCTTTTCCACGTCGCATTATAGCCGCGCGTCTTTGAAATTGAATGGCCCAGGCGTTGCGTGTGAGAGCGGAAATCCAAACGCCCGTGTTCGGAATTCCGACTTTACGGCGGCTTCGCCGCGGGCGGCTCTTTGCTTGGAGTCCCGCCTTTCGAAAGAAAGTCCGCGTAAACGCGGGACAACCCTCCCGTTTGGAGTCCCCCTTTGGGGCATCGCCACACTATCCACAACAAGACCCAATAGTCTCGGGTGGGCTTGAAGAATCAATCTCTCAACGACCATATGAAGTTTGGCGACTCACCGTCGGAATTATGTGCAAGAGGTCAACGCGTGGCGACAAACATTCATCGGCAGATTGCGCAAGAACTCAGCGTGCGCGAACAACAGGTCGAAGCCGCCGTCGCGCTGCTGGATGGCGGCGCGACGGTGCCGTTCATCGCGCGCTATCGCAAAGAAGCCACCGGCACGCTTGACGATACGCAGTTGCGCACGCTCGAGGAGCGGCTCAACTATCTGCGAGAGTTGGAGGAACGGCGCACCGTTATCCTCAACTCGATCCGCGAACAGGGCAAGCTCGATGCCGCTCTGGAGGCCGCCATCATGGCCGCTGACAGCAAGGGCCGGCTTGAAGACATCTATCTTCCCTATAAGCCGAAGCGGCGCACCAAGGCCGAGATCGCCAAGGAAGCCGGACTTGAGCCGCTCGCCGACCTGCTGTTCACGCAACCAGAGAAAAATCCGCAAACCGTCGCCGCCGCGTTCGTGAATGCCGAAAAACAAGTGCCGGATGTTGCAGCAGCCCTGGAAGGCGCGCGCGCCATCCTGGTCGAGCGCTTCGCCGAGGACGCCGATCTCATCGGATCGTTGCGCGAACTGATGTGGTCGAGCGGCCGGCTTTCCTCGAAAGTGCGCGACGGCAAGAATGAGGCCGGCGCCAAATTCAGCGACTATTTCGATTTCGGAGAAGCGCTCGCCAAACTGCCGTCACACCGCATTTTGGCATTGTTCCGCGGCGAGAAGGAGGAAATCCTCGACCTCACGATCGACCCGGAAGGCCCGGCAGGGACCCAGACGCTAGCGACCGGCAGCAGCCCGTACGAATTGCGCATCATGCACCGCTTCGGCATTTCCGACCGCGGACGACTTGGCGACAAATGGCTCATCGAGACGGCGCGCTGGACGTGGCGCACCAAGATCATGGTCCATCTCTCCATCGATCTGCGGCTGCGCCTGTGGAACGCCGCCGAACAGGAAGCCGTGCGGGTGTTCGCCACCAATTTGCGTGATCTCCTGCTGGCGGCGCCGGCCGGCGCGCGCGCCACGATGGGGCTTGATCCGGGCTTCCGGACCGGCGTCAAGGTCGCCGTGGTGGATGCAACCGGCAAGGTCGCGGCAACCGCCACAATCTATCCGCATGAGCCGCAACGGCGCTGGGACGAGGCGCTCGCAGTCCTTGCCAAACTCGCGCGCGAACATCGCGTCGAATTGATCGCCATCGGCAACGGCACCGCGTCGCGCGAGACCGACAAGCTCGCGACCGAACTGGTGCGGCAGCAAGCCGAACTCAAGCTTTCGAAAATCGTCGTGTCGGAGGCCGGCGCGTCGGTCTATTCCGCCTCCGCTTTCGCCTCGCAGGAACTGCCCAGCCTCGACGTGACGCTGCGCGGCGCGGTATCGATCGCACGCCGGTTGCAGGATCCGCTCGCTGAACTCGTCAAGATCGATCCCAAATCCATTGGCGTCGGCCAATACCAGCACGACATCAGCGAGACAAAACTGTCGCGCTCGCTCGATGCCGTGGTCGAAGATTGCGTCAATGCGGTCGGCGTCGACGCCAACACGGCCTCCGCGCCGCTGTTGGCGCGGGTTTCGGGAATAGGCGCCGGCCTCGCGCAGAACATCGTGCTGCACCGCGACACCAATGGTCCGTTCCGCTCGCGCAAGGCGCTCAAGGACGTGCCTAGGCTTGGGCCTAAGGCATTCGAGCAATGTGCCGGCTTCCTGCGCATCGCAAACGGCGAAGACCCGCTCGATTCCTCAGGTGTTCATCCGGAAGCCTATCCGGTCGTGCGCCGCATCATCCAGGCCGCCAAGAGCGACATCAAGACCTTGATCGGTAACGCGCCGATCCTGCGCCAGCTCAAGCCGCAGGCCTTCGTCGACGACACGTTCGGACTTCCGACTGTCACCGATATTCTGCGCGAATTGGAAAAGCCGGGTCGCGACCCGCGTCCGGCCTTCAAGGCGGCTGTGTTCAAGGAAGGTGTCGAGACGCTCAATGATCTCACGCCCGGCATGATCCTCGAAGGCGCGGTGACGAACGTGGCCGCGTTTGGCGCCTTCGTCGACATCGGGGTTCATCAAGACGGGTTGGTGCACGTCTCGGCCATGTCGAAGAATTTCGTGAAGGACCCGCGCGAAGTCGTGAAACCCGGCGACATCGTGCGCGTCAAGGTTTTGGACGTCGACAAGCCGCGCAAGCGCATCGCGCTGTCGTTGCGCCTTGACGACGAAGTCGGCCGTCCGACAGGCGGACCCGGCGCCGGAACCAACCGCAGTGCCACGGGTGCGGGCCCGACAACCGCGCGCCAGAATGACCGCCCACGTACCCCGCCGCCGAGCCCAAAGGAGCCGGCGTCGGGTGGCGCGCTCGCTGAAGCTTTGCGCCGCGCGGGACTTGGTGGCGACAAGAATGGGGCCAACCGCGGCAAGCCGAGGTAGGGGACGCCAATCAACCTTCGTGCCGTGCGACAGCGTGGGGAGACTGTGACAAATTCTCGACCAAAGCGCTGAATCTGAGGAGAGACAACGGATCTTGTAATCGCACGCACGTGACCCCGGGGGGATGTACGTTAGTGATCACTGAAACGGCGACGTGAATCACCGATAAGATATAGTCATCTCAATGACATATTTCTTTTGGTATCTTATAAGATTGGATGGCATGCCATGCAGCGTAGCGCCGCGATCTCAATTGGCCTTAGTTGAAGGATGAATTTCCGGCCATGTATGCGACGGTGATAAAGGGGACGCGCTATGTATTCCCGGACCTGAAGTCGCTATTGGCAAATGCATCACCTTTGCGATCCGGTGATTGCTTAGCTGGCGTTGCTGCCGCGAGCGCGGCAGAACGCGTAGCGGCCCAGATGGCACTTGCTGATCTGCCTCTCGGAGCCTTCCTCCGTGAAGCGATCGTCCCATATGAGGATGATGAGATAACGCGACTCATCGTGGATACACATGATGCCAATTCATTCGCGCAGATCAGTCACCTGACCGTTGGAGGATTTCGGGACTGGCTACTTTCCGATTCCGCCACAGCTGACAGTCTATCCACACTCGGAGCCGGCCTCACACCGGAAATGGTAGCCGCCGTATCCAAGGTTTGTCGCAACCAAGATCTTATTCTTATTGCTGCCAAATGTCGGGTCATTTCGCAATTCCGGAATACGATTGGCCTAGCTGGTCGCCTATCATCACGCGTGCAGCCGAACCATCCCGTCGACGATCCGAAAGGAGTGCTGGCAAGTACCATCGACGGTCTTCTTCTTGGCTGTGGTGACGCGGTTATCGGTATTAATCCGGCAAGCGACAGTCCCGAGCGCTGTTATGAACTTTTGCGTCTGGTAGATGATCTTCGCAATCGGCTCGATGTGCCGACGCAGTCATGCGTGCTGACGCACGTCACAACGACTATTGCACTAGCCAATCAAGGCGCACCCGTGGACCTGGTTTTCCAATCAATTGGCGGCACGGAGTCAACTAATCGTAGCTTTGGTTTCAACCTCGCAATATTGCGGGAAGGACAAGAGGCAGCATTGGCGCTAAACCGCGGAACAATTGGAAATAACGTTATGTACTTCGAGACTGGTCAAGGAAGTTCGCTTTCAGCGGGGGCACACCATGGCTGCGATCAACAAACGCTAGAGGCCCGCGCCTACGCTGTGGCCAGGGCTTTTGCGCCCCTACTTGTCAATACAGTCGTTGGTTTCATTGGTCCCGAGTATCTTTTTGACGGTAAGCAGATTATTCGTGCTGGGCTAGAGGACCATTTCTGCGGCAAGCTCCTGGGCCTGCCTATGGGCTGCGACGTTTGCTACACCAACCATGCTGAGGCCGACCAGAACGATATGGATACCTTACTTATGCTTCTAGCGGTCGGGGGCGTCACATACGTTATGGGTGTTCCTGGGGCTGATGATGTAATGCTCAATTACCAAAGCACTTCATATCACGATGTCATTGCTGTGCGGCAGATACTTGGTCTCGCACCAGCACCTGAGTTTGCTGACTGGCTAGTTGGAATGGGGCTGATGACTTCGGGAGGCCTAATCAGGCCCGATATCCTGCCTTCACGTTTCATCCCCTTGCTGAACTAGGTCCGAGATCATGATGGAACTAACAAACGAAGAAGACTCACGTTGGAAGCTACTACGCGCTACGACGCCAGCACGTATCGGATTAAGACGATCCGGTTCCTCCATTGCAACGCGAGAACTTCTCGCGTTCCAACTCGCACACGCTGAAGCCAGAGACGCAGTTGAAGAAGCATTGGACCCAGATATTCTTCTTGTAGGTCTCCGTGAACGGGGCTTAAACGCTTTACTCTTACGTAGTTCGGCGAGCGATCATCATGCTTATCTTGCACGACCGGACTTAGGTCGCAAACTGGATAACGACTCACTGGAACGGTTGGGAACTGCGGCGCGCGGATATGATTTTGTATTCGTAATTGCAGATGGTCTTTCAGCACGAGCCATCACTAGACATGCGCTACCGCTCATTGATCAAACATTGCCGAAGCTAACTCGCGAGCATTGGAATATCGGTCCTATTGTTGTTGTTCAACAAGGTCGCGTGGCAATCGGGGACCAGATCGGCAGTATACTCGATGCTGCGCTCGTTGCTGTGCTAATTGGGGAGCGCCCTGGTCTGACTTCGCCGGACAGTCTCGGCGTTTATCTTACTTGGAAGCCTATCGTGGGCAAGACAGATGCGGAACGAAATTGTCTGTCTAACATTCGCCGAGAGGGATTGTCGTACACCGAGGCTGCGCAACGGATATTTCACCTTTGCTCCGAAGCGATGCGGCGGAAGTGCACCGGAGTAGCGTTAAAAGATGACACGGTAATTTCCAGCCCCGCCCTCACGGCGATTCGACACAAAGAGACTCCCTAGCTGGCTATGCGTCACGTCGCGGAGCCCGCATCTCCGGCGCGACATGCTCAGGCCGCACGCCCAATCCGACCAGCCGGGCCGGCAGCTGGCGCAATCCGGGAATTTTCATGATCAGCTTTACGGCCAAGGGCGGCTTGAACGGTCCTGTCGCTCCCAATGCCGATGCAACCACGCGGTTTTGGACCGCCAGCTGGATGCGCTGGATGATGCGGGTCGGCCATTCGCGGCGCGTTTGTACTTGCGCAAGATGTTTTTCTTCCAACCGGCTTTCGCGCAGGACTCGGCCAAGTATGTTCGCAGCCGCCACGGCGTCCTGGACGGCGAGATTCACGCCGACACCGCCGACCGGCGACATCGCGTGCGCCGCATCCCCGATACAGAGGAGACCAGGCTGCCACCATTTCTCGAGGCGATTGACCTGCACGACCAGCAGCTTCACCTGCTCCCAGTCCTTGATGTCGTCAGCCCTCGATTTGTCGACAGGCAAAAGCGGCCGCAGAGTGTCGCGGAATGAATCAAGGCCGGCCGCGCGCACCCGTTCGTTTGATCCCTTCGGGATCACAAAGGCGCATTGCCAATAATCCCCACGATTGAGCATGATGAAGACGCGGCCGGCGTCGAGACGCCCTTGCGTCTCCTCCGTGTCGCCCGGTTGCCGCGACAAACGGAACCACAATACATCCATCGGAGCGCCGAGTTCCGTAACCGGCAATCCGGCAGATTTTCGTAAGCTCGACTCGCGGCCGTCGGCTGCGATACTGAGCATGGCGCGAATCTCAAGTTCGCCTTCCGGGCCATGGGCCGCAACACCGGTCACTTTGTTGTCGTGCCGCAGCAATCCCGTTGCCTGCGTCCGCATGAGC
>Ga0209488_10000672_pt1 | contig 28955 bp, 20 predicted proteins | sample Rivendell_Oct201_8_FD_188349 | JGI IMG/M metagenome (GOLD analysis project Ga0209488, IMG submission 188349) | Vadose zone soil microbial communities from the Eel River Critical Zone Observatory, Northern California, USA -... | ecosystem: Environmental > Terrestrial > Soil > Vadose zone >...
TTTCGAGAACCTTCTAGGGCTTGGGCACTAGTCGACATGTGCGCTTTTCGCGACGGACGCCTGAAACAGTCCAAGCCCGCCGAATGCTTCCGCTTAAGCCTCGTCGATCAACAGTCACACTCGCTCTCCTGGCGGCTCCGTGATTTAGCTGCCAGTCTGCGCAGGGAGCGTGCCCGAAGAGATGCGACGAGGCCAAGTTCAAAGAGCGATCGCCCTAAGGACGCAGCAATCACTGCTGATGCGAACCGTCTTCGCTCGCGGCCCGGAACCGAGAACCCAAGAGCGCGTACAGTGAAGCCCCAAAAATGGAGAGAGCCAATCCCGGACTCGCCTGAGTTCCTCCCATCTATTTGCTGTATGAAAAACTTTGCATACAAAACACCACGCAAAGGCTTGCATACGCGAAGTGAGGACAAAGATCTCAGTAACTTGCTTTACTCGTAGTTGGTCTCGAGCGACAAACCTCGTGAAATTGCTTCGGTTAGGCGCCCACGCCTCGGGCTTCATAGCTGTCGTAAATACGGGGAACACCCGATTGAGCTTTGGGACCAGTGTGCTAAAAACCCGTTCATTGTGGCCCAGCATCTCGGATGGCTAGCCGTCCAGTATTTGAAGTTGTTGCCGCCCGACGTCGCGAGTCAGCACTGGTGGCTGCGGCGCAATGAATCATCGTAACAGCAGAAACGCGCAGTAAGTTCAAGCACTAGATGTGTGAGTGCGTTGGCGAGGCTCTTCTCGATGGGCTTTGCCTGACAGGACCACGACCTTGAGTGCGCCTCGGGACCCTGCCGACGGCAGAATCAACTTAGAAACCGACTCCACCGATCTTCCGGATTCTGTGTTATTCGGTCGGTCTCCACTGATGCGGGAGGTTCGACATAAGGTCGAGAGGGTTGCCGGGGCCAATGTTCCCGTCCTAATTCGCGGCGAGAGTGGCACCGGGAAAGAGCTTATCGCGCGTCTAATCCACGCCCGCGCGCCCTGGGCGCGGGGTTCCTTCGTCAAGGTGAATTGTCCAACCCTACCCGGGACTCCGGCGGAGAGCGAATTGTTCGGATATGCCGGAGCAAATCGGACGAAGCTCGGCCGCGTGGAAATGGCTCAGAAGGGCACGCTGTTTCTCGACGAGATCGCGGAACTCCAGGCGGGGTTGCAAGCAAGGCTATTGCAATTACTACAGGATGGGCAGTTTTGTCCGATTATTGGCCCGGAAAACCAACGAATCGATGCAAGGGTGATTTGCGCAACAAACCGAGATCTGGAAGACCAGATTCGGCGTGGGAATTTTCGTCAGGATCTGTTCTATCGCATCAATGTAGTTAACATTTACTTACCAAGTCTGCGCGAGCGCCGGGAAGACATTCCGATTATCAGCGATACCCTGAGATTGATGTACGGTGAGCGGTTTGCGCGCCCCACAAAAGCACTATCCGCCCGAAAACTGGAAATGATGCAGCAATATCACTGGCCCGGCAATATCCGCGAACTGGAGAATTCGCTGAAGGGTTACGTGATTTTAGGCTCTGAAGATGCGATTCGCACAGAAGAGGGCCGGCGGGAGGCCAATTTTGCAGTTGAGGCGGCAACTGACAATACCCTTTCCTTTTCCTTGAAGAAGGTGACTCGCGAGGCCGTCCGGGCCTTGGAGAGCAAGATCATTGTCAAGACTCTGCAAGCTCACAACGGGAATCGCCGCCGCGCGGCAAGTGCTTTGGACATCAGCTATCGCGCGCTGCTCTACAAGATAAAGGAAGCTGGTCTGAGCACGCGAAAGGGCGCCAAGACTTTGCATTCTGCAGGAATAGGGGACGATTGACATTCGGGAAATGAAGGGAGAAGGAAAATGGCGCGAGCTTCGAATGCGATTTGCTTGGTTTTTCTGCCCTTGTTCGGCGCAGGCTCGCTTTCCGCCACGACACAGCGAACCGCAGCGACAACTTCGCCCATCGAGCAGCCGGGGAGCGCACCTAAATCGGACCGGCAACCCGTCTCCGTAAACAGTGAGCGTATCGACAGCAAAACATACATTATCGGCGAGAACGATCTTCTGGACGTGAACGTTTGGAAGGAGAAAGAAGTATCGCGAACGATTTCGGTGCGCCCTGACGGAAAAATTACGCTCCCCTTGGTTGGAGAGATTCAAGCCAGCGGAATGACGCCGTTGCAACTGCAAGACAATATCGGCCAGCGACTGAGGGCTTATCTTTCGAATCCTGAGGTTACCGTAATGGTGAGTGACCCTCGGAGCCATCACTTCAACATTGTCGGCCAAGTGCTGAAACCGGGTACCTACACTTTGAGCCAGTCGACCACCGTGCTCGATGCGATTTCTTCGGCTGGAGGCTTCCGCGATTTTGCCAAGGAAACCAAGATTTATGTTTTGCGAACGTCGCCGGGCGGAGGCCAAGTGAGACTGCCGTTCAACTACAAGGAAATAATAAAGGGCAAGAACCCGGCAAGTAACATCGCGCTTAACTCCGGTGACACGATCGTAGTGCCCTGAGCGGAGATTTGCATGGTTTTCCAGCGACTAATCTACGTGCTAGCGGGAGCATCTCTCCTTATCGCGCCTAGAATGGCGCGCGCCCAAGCAGAGGGCTTGTCGCAAGCCAATGTCCCAGTCCTAGGAACCGGGCAGATGCCCACCGCTGTGCCAAGCAGCGAGTTCAGTCCGACCAACATATTCGTAATGACGGTCACAGCCGGAGTGCGCTTTGATGACAATGCATTGCTGGGCACGGCGCCGCGCCGGTCGGATCTTGGCTACAGCTTCATGCCTAGTTTTGCGTTCGATCAAACGCTGCGGCGGGTCAGTTGGGGCATCAGTTACGGGCCCGGTGTCGACGTCAGCCAACACGGGCTTTTCCCAAGTCAGTTTACCAATGACTTTGGTGGGCATTTTACGTGGTTGATTTCCAGACACAGCAGGTTCTCGGCACAGCAGAACTATATTCTCAGTACAGATCCTTTCCAGCAATTTGGCACACAGTCTTTTACAACGACGCCCGGTCCTCTCGTTTCCCCGAACCAATCGATTTTTCTTCCTAATCTGCGCCGGGAATCGAACCTTTCCCAGGCGCAATACTCGTACCAGCTTGCCGCGCATACGACTCTCGGCATAGCTGCTAACTTCGATCTTGAGCATTTCAGTGAAGGCTCACGATCACCGAATTTAAGCGCCTTGATCAATTCTCGAATCGCCTCCGGGCAGGCGTATATCTCGCATCAATTTTCAGCGCGGAACCAAGCGGGGTTGGAATATGCCGCCCAAGTCATGAAGTTTTCGATCGGAGACGCGCGCACGACCACCCATTCCTTCTTGATTTTCGATGACTTCAAATTGACCCCGAATTCAAAATTGAGTGTCTACGCAGGCCCAGAGTACTCGCTCACGACCAACCAAGTGGAACTGGGATTGGGTTTTCCCGTTGTGATCATTCCCGTGAAAGCAAACCAATGGACATGGACGGGTGGCGGTATCTACTCATGGACGCGACCGCGCGCTGCGATGGTCTTGAATTACTCGAGACGGATTAGCAATGGCGGTGGGCTGCTGGGAGCGGTGGAACTTAACGAAGGTTCCGCTGACTTCAGTTGGAAGCTCACGGACCGTTGGAGTCTAAGGCTGGATTTTGACGGGGTGAACAATCAACTGCTCGGTGTAAGTGCTGGACAAAGCGAACTGCGCACCTATTCGGCGAGCGTCGGAATGAGCAGGGAGATCCTCAGAAATACGTTTGTGAATTTATTCTTCCAAAGGTTGAACCAAACCGGGGGCATCTTGGGATTCAGTACGGGGAAGCACGACCTAGTCGGCCTCTCCTTTCAATACAGATTTGCGAGACCGCTGGGGAGATGAGAATGTCCGACGACGACGCAAGAGGTCAGGAACAGACCAGTCTCGCCCAATACTGGGCCATCGCGCGGCGGCGACGCTGGTGGATTGCCGGACCTTGCTTTCTCCTATGGGCGGCCGTGTGGATCGTAGGCTGGCTATTGCCGACAACTTATCAGTCCGACGCGTTAATTCTGGTCGAACAGCAAAGGGTGCCCGAACAGTATGTGGTACCGAACGTGACTGTTGGTCTTCAGGACCGTTTGCAAAGCATGACGCAACAGATCTTGAGCCGCACGAGGCTGCAGACCACGATCGATCGCTTTCATTTATATCCGCGGCACGGCGCGTTGCGGGCATTCTTTCAATCAGGCGATCCGGTCGAGGAAATGCGTAAGGATATTCAGATTGAGCTGGTGCAAGCGCCAGGACACCCAGCCGAACTCACCGCTTTCAAAATCCACTATTCGGCGCGGTCACCGGAACTCGCCCAGCACATTAACAGTGAGCTGGTATCTCTGTTTATCGACGAAAACCTAAAGACCCAAGAACAGCTTTCAGAGAGCACAACGGCGTTCTTGGACAATCAATTAGAGGCTGCCAGAACAAAACTCGAACAGCAAGAAGCCAAGGTACGAACCTTCAAGGTGCAGCATCTTGGAGATTTGCCCAGTCAGCTGGAATCAAACGTTCAAATCCTGTCCGGCTTACAAACGCAATTACAGAACACCCAACGGGCATTAGACGGCGCCAAACAGCAGAAGCTTTACCTGGAGTCCCTGTTACAGCAATACCAGTCCGTGCAAGCGGGCCTAAGTAAAGGTGGTGCCACGCCGGAAGCCTTAGGAATGCAACTGCAGGAATTACGCCGGCGTTTGACGGAAGAGGGCAGCAAGTACACCGAGAAGTATCCAGACGTAGTCGCACTTAAGGATGAGATCGCCAAGACCCAGAGGCTAAAAACGCAAATCGAAAACGAAATCGCTTCTGGGCAGAAAGGTGGCCAGCCCGAGGGAAAAAGCGGGGCGATCGACGTCGAGGTTGATGAGGGATCGCCAGAGGGAACGCCGACCGCGATGATGCAGATTCAAAGTCAACTGAAGGCAAATCAACTGGAGATTCAGAATTACCAGCATCGGGAAAAAGCTCTGCAGTCGGAGATTTCAATGTATCAGACGCGCCTGAACGTGACTCCCGCCACCGAGCAGCAAATGGCTGAGGTTGCTCGAGGGTATGACGAATCCAAGGCCAACTACAACTCATTATTACAGAAGCAAATGCAGTCTCAGTTGGCCACCAGCCTGCAGCACCGGCAACAAGGCGAACAGTTCCGAATCGTCGATCCAGCCAGTCTGCCGGATAAGCCCTCAGCGCCAAATCACTTCCTGGTAAGTGTCGCGGGACTCGTGGCTGGGCTGGCCCTCGGGTTAGGTTTAGCGGCTCTCCTTGAGCTCACAAACGGGAGCGTTTGGGAAGAAAAGGACCTTGAGGGCGTCGTGCCTGCTCCCGTGCTAGTCGGAATTCCCCATCTGTGCACGCCCGACGAGGAGTTGGAGCAGAGAAAGAGCACGTTGATGGAAATGTGCGCCGCGGCAGCAATCTTCACATTCACCGTCGTGGGGAATTTGTACGCCTACTTTCGGGGCTAAATTGGACAATCGATTCACCTGGATGAGGACAAACAATAGATTGGAGCAATGACAGCGTGAGCCGCTTATACGACGCATTACACAAATCGCAACCGCAAAACCATTCATCCGTGCTGATGGCCTCTGAGCCTTCGCCAATCGAAATGTTGGGCCAAACAACGCCGCCGTTGCTGGAATTGGATGGTGTGCAATTGGTCAGCGCTGAGGTTTCTGCAAGGGCCCGTTTGGTTGCATTAACGGACCCCTTGAGCCTTGGGGCCGAAAAGTTTCGAGCGTTGGCGACGCGACTCGATAACCTGCGGCGGAAGCGCGAACTGAAATCGGTGCAGGTGACGAGCGCGGCAAAAGACGACGGCAAAACCTTAACATCCGGAAATTTGGCTTTGACCATGGCGATGCGCACTTCCTCAAAAATTCTACTCATTGAGGGTGATTTGCATAGACCTGCCCTGACCGGTCTGTTTGGATTGGACCAGCGGGCGGGCCTCAGCGAGTGGTGGTCCGGGGGGGACGCGGAAATCCTTCATTTCGTACAGCACTTGAGGGAAACATCATTGTGGTTGCTGGCCGCCGGCGAGGCGTACGAACAGCCCTCAGATATTTTGAGATCTGCACGATTTACGAAGGCATTTGCAGGGCTCACTCAACGGTTTGATTGGATCATCGTGGATTCGCCTCCGTTGCTGCCTATGGTCGACGCCAATCTATGGTCACGGCTCGTCGACGGGATCCTTCTCGTGGTCCGAGAGGGCGCCACGCCCTTGAATGCCTTGAAAAGAGGACTGCAAAGCCTAGACGGTCCCAGGCTGATTGGTGTCGTGCTGAACGAGGCTTCCGAATCCGACCAAATCAGTCAGTACGAACGATATTACATCAGGCCAAAAAATGGTAAACCGGGGCGAGATAAGAAACAGTCCAGGGAGGATGCGTTTTGATTCGATTCCTGAACGCGTATTTTCCGGCACGCACTCTAGTCTTGGGTGTGTCGGAGGCATGCTTGGTGGCTCTTGCGTTTGTGGCGGCCACGGTCGCACGTCTCGGTGCAAGCGACGCCACGCTGATGCTCAACTATGAGCAAGGGTTCTTCAAGATTTCAGTGGTTGCGGCGGCGTTCATCATCTGCATGTATTACGTTGATTTGTACGATTCCTCGATACTGAAAAACAACCGCGAGATGACTACTCGCGGGATCCAAGTGCTCGGACTGGTATGCATCGTTCTCGCGGTTATCTATTACCTCTATCCTCCCCTGGAGCTTGGCCGAGGAATTTTTTTGATTGGGTTCGTCCTCGTATCGATGATGCTCCTCTGCTGGCGAAGACTATTTCTCATGGTGAACAGCTTGCCGCAATTGGCCGAGCGCGCAGTCATTTTCGGCGAAGGACCATTAGCGACGAAGCTTCTCAGCGAACTGAGATCGCGCGCGGAGTTAGGCATTCGAGTAGTTGCCCAAGTACCGGAAGGCTCGGATAAACACGGCGGATCTAGCTTGGCGAATGGCTTTGAAGGCCCGGAGGAATTGGCGCGTTGCGTTGAGGTGAACCGTGCAACTCGCGTGATTATCGCCATGGGGGACCGCCGCGGCAAGCTGCCCATTGAGCAGCTATTGTTTATGAAAAGTCACGGGGTGCTCATTCAAGACGGCAGCCAAGTCTATGAGAGCGTCACCGGCAAGGTGCCGCTCGAGTCGCTTCGTCTAGGATGGTTGGTATTCTCTGAAGGATTTCACGTCTCGCGAAGCCTTCTGAGCTACAAACGTTTAATGTCCATCTTGGTTGCCTTAACGGGCCTGCTGCTGTTCCCGCTGTTGGTTCCTCTCATTGCGTTAGCAATCAAACTAAATTCGCCTGGCCCAATCTTTTATCGTCAGAGGAGAGTCGGGAGAGATGGTAAGCCTTTCTCGATGTGTAAGTTCCGGACAATGCGGCACGATGCGGAGGCACAGACCGGACCTACCTGGGCGGTGGAAAATGATCCTCGGGTCACCCGCGTCGGGCGATTCCTTCGGGCTTCACGCCTTGACGAGATTCCGCAGCTATGGACGGTATTGAAGGGAGACATGAGTCTAATCGGCCCGCGCCCAGAGAGGCCGGAATTTGTCGAACGTCTTACCCGGGAAATTCCGCACTACCACCTGCGACACACCATCCCTCCGGGCGTTACAGGATGGGCCCAGACGCGATACCAGTACGGGAGCTCCGTGGCGGAATCGCGGGAAAAACTCCAGTATGACCTGTTCTACATCAAGAATATGTCGCCTGGACTCGATTTCTTGATCCTCTTCCACTCGATAAAAATCATACTTTTAGGACGTGGCGCGAAGTAATCGAGCAGATGCCGACGCAAATAAACGAAATCCACATGATTTATTCGCTCAATACACAGGAAGCTGCCCCGTCGATCTCAAAGCACGGACCCAATCCGTCGCACACGCCGGCCAATTTGCGAGTTTTAGTCTTAGACGAAGAGATTCCCTATCCGCCTAACGCCGGGAAGCGCATTCGCACCTGGAATCTCCTGCGGTACCTGGCGAAGCGGCACTCGATCACTCTGTTGTGTTACGGTTGCCCGACCGATCCCGCCGCCACGGCCCTACAAAACGCCGGAATTAGCCTTCGCTTCGTTGAGCCAAGAGAGATACTCTCCAGCTGGCGCCTTTATCTCAGTTTATTTGCGAATCTTTTTTCTCCCTACCCTTTCTCGGTCACAAAACATTACTCCTCAAGATTCAAGAAGAAACTTGACGCGCTTTTGGAATATGAATCGTGGGATTTGATCCACTGTGAGTGGACCCCCTATGCGCGATTTATTCCCAGCGACTGCAGGCTTCCTGTCTTGATTTCAGCGCACAACATCGAGTCGGAAATCCTGGCGCTTCGCGCCCGTTATAGCCGAACCCCGATTGCGAAAGTATTTTTCTGGCTTCAGGAATGGAAAATGCGCCGATTTGAACGCGAATCGCTGCGCCGAGCGTCGGGGGTAGCCTCGGTCGCAAAGAATGACTTCGAAGTTATGAGGAGTTGGGGCGTCGAGTCCATCAGCCTGGTTCCCAATGGCGTGGATTTGCCAGCGTACTCTGCAAATCAGGATGCCGAGCATGACGATGAAATCCTGATGTTGGGTTCGCTTGATTGGTATCCGAATGCTGACTCGCTCAATTATTTCATCCAAGAGATTTTTCCGATCGTGCGGGAGCGGAGACCCGGAGCGAAGCTGCGAATTGTAGGCCGTCGTCCCCCGCAGAGCTTGAAGAAACGCTGCTCGAAAATTCCCGGGGTGGACTTCGTGGGCGAAGTCGGACATGTAAACGATTACCTCGCACGGGCAACGATTGTAGTCGTACCGCTACGGATAGGGGGCGGCAGTCGGCTTAAGATCCTGGAGGCTCTAGCGGCGGGCAAGGCAGTCGTGTCCACTTCGATAGGGGCTGCGGGATTGGAGTTAGTCTCTGGCGAACACTTGATCATTGCCGACTCTCCTAGTGAGTTTGCTGCTAGTGTCGAAAGGCTCCTCGCGTCCAGCGAGGAACGCCATCAGCTAGCCGCTCAAGGACGCTTGCAGGTCAAGCAACGGTACGGATGGCCCGAAATAGCGAAGCTACTCGAAAATGCCTGGTATCAGGTTTCCCAAAAGGCGACAAGCGTTATCCGCGGGTTCGGGCTAAGACCATGAAGCGTGCCCGAATACTTCATCTTCGCGCGAGCAATTTCGTGGGTGGTCCGGAACATCAACTGCTTCGCCACGGCGAATGGGAGCTCAGGGGGCGGCATGAAATTTTGCTCGCCTCCTTTATTGGCCCGGCAGAAGGCTCAGAGTTCCTGCGAGCGGCTGAAGCGCGCGGCATTCCGACGCTAACACTGCCTTCGCGAAACGTTGGGTTTAGATCCGCGCTGCCTTTGCTAATCGAGGTGCTCAAATCCCACAAAATCGATGTCTTGTGCGCTCATGGATTCAAGGCCAATGTTCTGGGAGTAGTTGCTGCGCGCTTGGCCGGCGTGCCGATAGCCTGTTTTCTTCGCGGCTCGACCGCGGAAAACCGCAAGGTTTGTGCTTATGAAGCAGCAGAACTTCTTTCGCTTCGATTCGCTGATCGTATTGTTTGCCTTTCCGCAACGCAGGCGTCCAAGATTCGGCAGCTTTCTACGTTCAAATCGAGGGTTCGAATTGTCGTAAATGCCATCGATGTACCCGCCGCGGATGAAGAGAGCAAAACACGTTCGCGCGAGGAGATTATCCGGCGTTTCGGTTTGCCTTCGGATTGCCTGATCGTGGCCGCCGCCGGAAGGTTGAGCCCTGAAAAAGCAACCAGCGACTTTATCGAGGCGTCCTCCCGAGTGTCTGATAAGTATCGCAGCGCCCGCTTTCTGGTCTTCGGAGAGGGCATTCTCCGTCGTCCACTCGAAGACCAAGCTCGCGCGCTTGGCTTGGAGGGCCGTATCGTGTTCGCAGGCTTTCATCCAGACTTCCGAAAGTTGCTTCCAGGGGTCGATCTTCTAGTGAACCCCTCGCATTCGGAGGAGATGCCCAACGTCGTTTTCGAGGCTATGGCCTCGGCAATTCCAGTGGTTGCAACGGCCGTCGGAGGCCTTGAGGAGATTGCGGGCCCTGAAGGTGCCGCGCATCTAGTACCCCACGGGAATCCGCAGGTGCTGGCAGACGCCATTGTCGAGTTGCTTAGGCAGCCTTCACGCGCGAAAGCGTTGGGCCAACTAGGCCGCGCTCGGGTGCAAACCGCCTACTCTCTTGTTCGTCAAAGCTCTGAATTTCACAGCCTCTACGATGAGCTTCTCCAGCTTCGTAAACCAGAGTCGACCAGCGCGATTTTCAATCAGGTTAAGCCTGTGTTCCAATCGGCTTCTTGCCCCGAACACTCGCTTCCCTTTCTCTCGGTCGTGCTGCCGGTGCGCAATGAGGAGGCCCACATCGCATCGCTGCTCCGTGAATTGGAAGCTCAGGATTATCCAAACAACCGCTTCGAAATTGTTGTCGCCGAAGGTAACTCGAGTGATGGGACGGCCAAAGTTGTAATGGAATTCGCTTGGCAATCCAGCCTGTCCATACGGTTGCTTTCCAACCCCGCGCGACTTTCGAGCGCCGGCCGCAACGTCGGTGTGCGGAACTCTCGCGGAGAGTACATCATCTTCATTGATGGCCACTGCCACATTCCGCACCGGAGTCTCTTGCGAGACGCAGTTGAGTTATTCGAGAAGACCAAAGCCGATTGCCTATGCCGGCCGCAGCCGCTAACCATGCCTGGCAATACCAAATTCCAGGAGGTGGTCGCGCATGCGCGCGCGACATTCCTTGGCCACGGTTGCGATTCCAGTATCTATGCTACTGACTTCGAAGGATCCCGTAATCCTTGTAGTTCTGGCGCTCTTTACCGCCGCAGCGTTTTCGATCGAATCGGATTCTATGATGAGTCCTTTGATGCGTGTGAAGACGTGGAATTCAATTACCGCGTCTTCAAAGCCGGCTTGTCGGCCTACTTCAGCAGTCGAATAGCAGTGCTCTATCGGCCGCGGCCAACCTGGAGCGGCTTATGGCGGCAAATGACGCGTTACGGTCGCGGTCGTTTCCGCTTGGCCCGCAAACACGCGGGGGCCTCCTCCCTATCGCAGGTGATTCCCACGGCACTGCTGGTGTGGCTGATCTTCGGCGGTGTAACTTCCATCCTTTCTTCCCAATTTGGCCGCTTCTATTTCGGCAGTTTAATTCTGTACCTGCTTGTTGTTCTCTATTTCTCGGTCTCGCTTGGAGTTCGTTACGGCACGCACCATCTCTTGCAGGCACCCCGCGTCTATCTGGCCATTCATTTTGGACTGGCAACTGGTTTCCTGACAGAGCTTCTGGCGGCTCTTGCCGGACGTCGTCGCCTCAAGAGCACGGGCGTCTATTCCGGCAAGCTGGCTCTTCCGATGATCTCAAGGGAGCTATCGAAGGCCAAACCGACTGGCCAGACGGAGGTCTCTTAGTGTTTAATCCGAATTCCAAGATCGGCGGCGGAGGGGCCACCGCCCTACGGAACAGCATCACTGTGGACGTGGAGGATTATTTCCAAACCGAGGCGATGAGCAGTGTGGTACCTCGAGAGCAATGGAATCAGTTGCCCGCGCGCGTTGAGCGGAACACCAAACGTTTGTTTGATCTCTTTGCTGCGCATGACGTCCGGGGTACGTTTTTTTTCTTGGGCTGGGTGGCGGAGAGATTTCCGGGACTCGTTCGCGAGGCTGCGGAACTCGGGCACGAGGTCGGCTGCCATAGTTATTGGCATCGCTTGGTCTATCGCTTAACGCCGGATGGGTTCCGGAAAGATACGAAGCGCGCCAAAGAAGTGATTGAGGACGCCGCGGGAGCGAGGATTTTTGGCTATCGAGCACCAAGTTTTTCCCTGGTAAAGGGAACGGAATGGGCTCCAGAGATATTGGCGAGCTTAGGTTTTCGATACGATTCAAGCGTCTATCCAATACAGCACGACGTCTACAATAATCCCGACGCACCACGAGTACCCGGCCGTATTGCCGGCGGAGCCCTGATGGAATTCCCGATTGCCACTCTCGCCGTGGGGAAAGCTAACCTCCCTCTCGGAGGCGGCGCGTATCTTCGAATTTTGCCGTACAGCTACATGCGATGGGGGCTATCGCGCCTCAACGGTGCTCAAAACACGTCGGCTGTAATTTATATTCACCCCTGGGAAATCGATCCGCAGCAGCCGCGCCTTTCCGCGTGCATGCGTTCGCGGTTCCGGCAGTACAACGGATTGGGAAATACCGCCGAGAAGCTGCACCATTTGCTCAGAGATTTTCGTTTCGCGCCAATCCAAGAAGTCTTTTCAAAGGATCTCGGGAGCATTTCGACGACCGTACCTTGTCTTCCGATGACCGCACCGATATCACCGATATCAGGGGCTGCGGCCGCGTCGAGCGTCTGAGCATTTATTTACAGCGAGAAGCGGAATGGCTGAGCAATTCAACTTTCGGACCACGGTCGCCAAGTGTTTGGGCAGGCTTCCGCTGGTGGGTATGGCCGCGCGCCGAATTCTACGCGCTGGTTCGTCGGTGTTCATGTTCCATCGAGTCTTGCCCCATGGCGAAGAGTGCTACGACGCGGGAATGGCCACGTCAAAGCAAGCCTTCGGGCAAGTATTGGATTGGCTAACAGAGAACTTCCAGGTGGTCTCTTTGGATGAGTTAGTCCGTCGCCGGGAAGAACGGACGAACCAGAAGAGGCCTCCTTGTGCGATCACCTTCGACGATGGCTGGGTGGACAACTTTCTGCACGCATTCCCGTTGCTAAGGGTACGGAACCTACCTGCGACCATTTTCTTGCCATTGGAATTTATCGGAACGAAGCGCCGATTCTGGCAGGAGCGCCTTTGGTTGTGCACCCGACAGTTAAAGCCGAATGGGCATCGTCAGAAGGCAGTCGAGGAAGCGGCGCGCCATTTTCCGTGGTTTCCTCTAACGCCGAGCACGCTAGCATCTGACGGAGGCCTCAAACGGTTTCTCATGACGCGACCGACCGAAGAAGCCGAAGAATTTGTCCAGTTTTTGGCCGAATCGGCGCGCCTGTCCGCAGAAATGCCTGATCGTGCATTTCTGAACTGGGCTGAGGTTCAGACCATGCGCGATTCTGAAATATCCTTCGGGTCGCACACCCTGAACCACGTTTTGTTAACTCATATGCAGCCGGCACACGCCGAGTCGGAAATTCGAAAATCCCGTCGCGCGCTTCAGGAGCGCTTGGACGCCGACATTTCTTGTTTTTCATATCCATGGGGCGCTGCGAATTCATTCACACGCGACGTGGTAAAGGAAGCGGGATATAAGTATGCGGTGGGAACACTTCCCGGGCTGATCCGGAATGGCGCCGATCTTTGTTTGCTTCCCCGAATAGCCAGTAATTCAATCCTGAGGAGTGGAGACCATTTTGACTCCGAAAAGTCCTTTCTGTCTTGTTCCAAAAAAGTCTTGTTTGCAACCAGGCGCACCCAGGCCATCGACAAGGCCGCGAGAGGAACAGGGCGAATTAGAATTGCGTTTGTGATCGATCAGATTTCGGAATGGGAGGGAGGTACGGAACGCCAGCTACACACTCTGATCTCATCACTAGACCGCAAGTACTTCGATCCGCAGCTGTGCTTCATTTTTGGTACCCCAGAGCTCTCTACCGAGACGCTGCCGTGTGACGCACGCTGGGTTTGCCCACATCCGGACCGTATACCTTCTCTTGCAGTACGTTTATCCCGATTGGCGTTTATCTTGAAAGAGATGCGTCCGCATATTGTGCACACTTTTTTTATTGAGGGCATTTTCGCCGGAATCGCGGCCGGCAGATTGGCAGGAGTGCCTAGAATTGTGGGATCAGTGCGTAATGCGGGCCACTGGAAAAGTACGCGTCACAAAGCCGCGTTTCGGGCCGTGACGCATCTCGCTCATCAGTGGCAATGCAATTCTCGCACCCTATGGGAGTACACGAACAAAACTTATGGAGTACCTGCAGATCGAATTGAAATCCTGCCAAATGCCGTAGATCTCTCGAGGTTTTGTCCAGCGACTCATAACGAGCGCCTGGCGACGCGCCGGATACTCGGCTGCAGTGAGCGCGCTCACATCTTCGTGTGCGTCGCCGCTTTGACCCTCGTAAAGGATATTCGAACCCTCTTGGACGCGGTGGGCCGGGTCAGAACGCAGCTCTCGGGGGCGCAATTCCTTATCGTTGGCGATGGGCCTCTCCGGAAAGAACTGGAGCGGGACTCTGAGAAACTCGGATTGACCGGGATGGTTAGGTTTTTGGGGCGACAGGCAGATGTTCGACGCTACCTCGCTGCTGCAGACTTTGGCGTACTCACATCGAAAAGCGAGGGAAGCTCGAATTCCGTGCTGGAGTACATGGCCATGGGGCTTCCCTCCGTGGTTTCTGATATCGCGGCGAATCGCGAGTTGGTCAGTGGGCTATTTTTTACTCCCGGTGACGCCGGAGATCTGGCCGCAAAACTGTTGCTGATCCGCGAAGATGAGACGGTGCGCACCAACCTGCGCTCGGAATACTTGACCACGGTGTTGCAGTACAGTTTCGGGAAATTTGCGTCACGAGTTCAAAGCTATTACAGCAAACTTGCAACGAGTGCCACTTAGGGCGAATCCACATGAAAGCCGTACGCATAATGCAAACTAGTTTACAAAAGAGTGCCAACGAAGATGGCCGAGGCCCAGTTCGCGACCAGGCTAGCAATATGCTACTCGCCTTCCGTTCTGAGATATTCCGCCGCTGCTTGTACCCTCTATTGCTCAAGCGGTGGCGACCGACGGCTCGGGTATATCTTGGCGAATTGCGAAAGTATGAATTCGCCGACGCGGAGAGTATTGAAGTTGTGCAGTGGACTAAACTCCAGGCTTTAATCCGGCATGCCGCGCAAAACGTTCCATACTACCGGAAGCTGTTTCAGGCCCACGGAATCCGGCCTGAAGATATTCGATCCCGCCGGGACTTCAACCGCGTTCCTGTCCTTAATAAAGCTACGGTTCAGGAAGCTAGCAGCCAACTTCTCGCGCAGGATCGAAACGTGGAATCCGGGCGCCCCAACGCCAGCGGCGGTTCAACCGGTAAACCCGTCCAATTCTTTCAAGACGCAGCGTATTGGGATCAGGCCCACGCCTGCCAAAGCTTCGTGGAAAGCTGGTGGGATATCCGGTCCGGAGATCGCACCGCGTCCTTGTGGGGGGCGGACCGGGACATTCCCGACCAAAGTTGGCGAGAACGCCTGTATAGCGAGATCGGACAACTCCGAGTATGTAACGCGTTCGCTCTCAATGCCGGGCAAATGGAACGTTTCGCAAAGATGTTGGTTCGCTGGCAGCCGCGGCACGTGATTGGTTACGCTTCGGCACTGGAAGTCTTTGCAAAATTTCTCACGGAGCGGGGAGAATTTCGAATCCGGCCTGTCGCTGTTAAAACCACTGCAGAGGTCTTGAGCGAAGAACGCAGGAGAGTTATAGAGAGGGCCTTCGGGTGCCCTGTATACAATTTCTACGGCTCCCGGGAAATCAACAATCTAGCGGTCGAATGCCCGTCCCGCGTCGGACTCCATGTAAATGCTTTGTCCCGATACATAGAAATTGTAGATGACGAGGGCAAAGCGGTGCCGCCGGGCGTGCCAGGAAGGATTTTAATCACCGATCTCACCAACTACTTCATGCCCTTCCTTCGTTATGAAATCGAAGACATCGGGAGCTGGACAGGCACACCTTGCATTTGCGGGCGGCCATTTCCGCTGCTTGCGAAAATCTGGGGACGCTCGAGCGACTTCATTGTCACGCCGGAAGGCAAGTTGATTCACAGCATTTTCTTCACTCACCTTTTCTATGACGTGTCCGATGTGGCCTTGTTCCAGGTCAATCAGAAAGATCTCCACAACGTTGAAGTCCAGTTAGTCCTCCGGCCTGGAACATTCGAATATCCGGAGGCCCGCCTTCGGACGAGTTTGCGACAAGCATTTGGCCCGAACATTAGCTTCAAGGTCCAGGTAGTGTCAAAAATCGAACGGCCACCCAGCGGCAAGCATCGTTTTACTGTTTCTTCCGTACGACCGTCGTGGGGAGGAGCCGACCAGTCCATCGGGCAACAATCACGGGTCCAAACACCATGACTCAGACCGAGGCCAGAGCCTCTTGGCTAAATCGAGCTTACATCCAGGTAGTGAACCCTGCCTTGAATGGCAAGAAATATCTCGGTATCGGGCGACGGATGCGAGAGCTGCAGCGATTGGAAAGGATGTCGCCGGCGGAAAACAGAAATCGCCAGTGGCAAGCGCTGTCACGTCTACTTCAGCACGCCTACGATTCGACTCCTTTCTACCATGAGCGGTTCGAGCGTGCCGGTGTCAGGCCCGAGATGGTGGAACGGTTCGAGGATCTGCAAAAGATTCCGGTACTCACGCGTGAGGACATTCGCCAGAACCTGGACGGAATGTGGTCCAGGCGTTATGCACGAGAGTCTCTCCAGCAGGCGGCAACCGGGGGAACGACCGACACGCCAGTCCTATTGCTTCGGTCCCCGGAATGCTTACCTGAAAAATTGGCCGTGCAGTCCCATTTCAACAGTTGGGCCGGAATGTGGCCGGGCGACCGCGTTTTCATGTTATGGGGCGCGCAACAGGACTTAGTGCCAGACCCCAGCTGGCGCTGGCGCTTCTATGAACGCTATTTGATGCGCCACGTAACCGCGCCAACGTCGCTCCTAAATCCGGAAATTCTGGAGTCCTATCGTCAGCTTCTAAATGACTTTAAGCCCAAGGTCATTTACGCCTACCCCACACCTCTAACCATTTTTTGTGAATTCCTGCGTGACAGTGGTCGTAGCCACCACTACCCGCAGAGCGCCATCTGTACGGCGGAGCCTCTTCTGCCACAGCAGCGCCAAACGATCGAGCAAACTCTGCGTTGTGCCGTCTTTCAGCATTACGGAACGCGCGATTTTGGAATGGTTGCGGCGGAATGCGAAGCGCATAGCGGACTGCACTTCAATCCGGCCGCGGTATACGTCGAGTTCTTGCCCATCGACCAGGCGGGCGAGGAGGGACTGCACGAAATTGTTGTTACGGACCTCCTTAATTACGGAATGCCAATGATCCGATATGCCATCAATGACTGCGCGATCGTTGCACCTAATACTTGTTCGTGTGGACGGGGATTCCCGCTCATCAAGAGCATCGTAGGACGGACCACGGACAATTTTTATTTGCCAAACGGAAGCGTCGTGCCGGGCGTTTCTCTGACGAACCGGGTGATTCAGGTTTGCCCCGGTTTGAAGAAACTCCAAGTAGTTCAAAATACTTTGCACGATTTTCATGTGCGCTATGTCCCCGGACCGAATTTCAATGTTTTCGATCTGGAGCTGCTGAAGTCAAAGCTGCGCGTTTTTTTCCCCGATCCGCTTGAGTGGACTTTTGAGCAGGTCGCGGAAATTGAAAGAGAGCGTTCAGGGAAGACACGATTCTGCATCTCCCACGTCGGGAAAGATATTGCAACGCAGGGGCCCGAGCAAGTTCGCGCGAACGAGACTGCCCGACCACAGGAGAGCTGCAGAGGGTAAACCACAAATGAAAAATCAAAATGGTTTATGCCTGGTGGTTTCGTCAGAATTAAACCTGCCCAATAGAATCACGAGGGCGAACAAGTGCGGGACGGAATGCGCGCACGGCGAAGTAAACGCTGCCACGTTCCACGATTTCGGTTTCGATGTCCGTGAAGCCAGCACGCTCGAGAGCTTTGTGAATCGCCGTTGGCAACTGAACGGATTCCACCCTGCCTCGCCACGAAATCTGCCTGTCGGTGAAGTAGAGGAGCGCGCCATTGGCAAGCGCGACCGACTGGTAGAAAACATCGACAATATCCCCGTTTGCCAAGGAGCGCGCCATTCTCGCGTAAGCCACGTTACGACGGTGAAGCGTCGCCCACAGGCATCCACCGGGCGAGAGAACGCGATGGACTTCGCGCAATGCCCGCGGAATATGCATGTAAGGCAGCGACACGCGACTAACGACGAGGTTGAAACTTCCATCGGCGAACGGGAGTTGTTCCGCCTTGCAAGCTATGGTCGGCACGCAACCTTTGGCCGGTCGCACATCGGCAGCGAAGCATTTGTCGGCGATTTGCCGGTTGTCCGAAAAAATGCTGTGATCTCCGCAGCCAAGATCGAGGCAATTCTGAGGGTGGAACGGCACAGCAGGAATTTCGGGCTGAATCGAAGTGAACAACTTCATAAGGCAGAATATGCGCCGGCGTCGTGGAGAGCCATTTATATACCGTTTAGGCTGCTCCCGTCTACACTCGGATTCTCTCGACGCGACGTTAGGACGATAGTTGGATGACATTGCGAATCTCGTTCATCGGAGACATGGCCCTCGGCGGTGGATATGAGGATCTGGCGCGCCAGGACAAGCAGCGAAGCTTGGCGGCGTCGATCGAGCCCTTGCTCGCGGGCAGTGACCTTGCCATCGGGAATCTTGAGGGCCCGCTGACGAATCATGAATCAGAAGGCCCTTCCTGGCGTTTCTGCCTTCACGGAAATCCGGTCTATGCGGCCGTCCTTGCGTCTGCGGGCATTCACGCAGTAACCCTGGCCAACAACCACGCAATGGACCATGGATGGCAGGGCCTCTGTGAAACGCAAAAGGTCTTGAACGCTGCAGGCATAAAGCACGTCGGAGCGGGCCAGGATTTAATGGAGGCCCGCAAGCCACTGCAACTGGCGGTAAATGGCGTCAGAGTGGGCATCCTGGCGTACTGTGATGTTCCGACCCGCTCTCCGCTTTATGCGGGTATAGATCAACCGGGGGTCGCGCCGCTACGACGTGAATTTCTTTTCAAGGACATTGCAACAGCCAAACAAGGCTGCGACATTCTCATTCTGTGTATGCACTGGGGCCAGGAAGATGTACGTGAACCAGCCCCGAAACATCGCCGGCTCGCTCGAGAAATGATCCGGGCGGGAGCCAACATCGTCGTGGGCCATCATCCACATGTTTTGCAGGGAACTGAAAGAGTGGGCGGAGGAGGCATCGCATATAGCCTCGGCAACTTTACCTTTTCAGACCAAGATTGGCACGGCACAAATCGTAGCGGCGAGACATTTTCCATGCCCTACCGCCTGAGTGAAGCGAACCGGCGATCTGCTGTATGGAAAATCCTGATGGATTCCCATGGAGTCATTATCCAAGAGAATTTGGTCCCTGTGTTTCTAGGAGCCGATCTATTACCGGTCGTCGATTCACGCCCCGAGCGCCAGGCAGACTTCGATCGGAACAATGATGCTCTCGCGATGCGGGCATACACCTTGGCATGGTCGATGCGGATGATTGGTTCTCGGCTGCGGGTTAATTTGCAACAAGTTCGCGGGGAACAAGGCTTCGGCAAACGACTGCTGCGCGTCCGGCTGCGACACATCCGCAGTTTGTGGCAGTTGCTTGCTCGCGAGTGGGAGCAGTTTCGAGGGACGGAGTAACTATCGAAGGCATGTTTAAAACCTCGAAGAGTCGAAGACAACGCAGCACCGATTTCTCATGAGTGATCTTAATGTTATAACAACGACCCCTGCCGTGTCAGCGCCGGCTAAGACGCCTGTGATCTCAGGTGCATTTATAGCTAAAAGCGTTGTAAGTAACTGGTCCTATTTAATCCTCGGTGTACTGGTCGCTTTTCGGATGACCCCCTTCGTCCTTCGCCACCTCGGTGACACCTCATACGGCATCTGGGCTTTGGTACTTCAGTTGACAGGCCATATGGGAGTTGTCGATGTAGGCCTCAGATCGGCTCTTATTCGATTCGTCTCACGATTTAAGGCGCAAGGCGACGACGAAGCCTTGAATCGACTGTTAAACAGCACAATCACTTTCTATGCGCTGATGGCGCCGATCTGCTTCTTAGTCGCGGCAATACTGGCCCTTTTCGCGCTGCCTCGGATGCACATTCCGCCTGGAATGCTTCGTGTGTCTCAGATTACGGTATTTGTTTCGGCCGGGTGTGTGGTTTGCGACTTTGTCTTCGCGACTTCGCACGCCTGTCTCGTCGGACTTTCGCGTTGGGTCTCGATAAACAGCGTCTGGATTTCAATCCTGCTGCTGCGTACCGCCCTTACGATTGTGTTTCTGAAATTGGGATACGGTCTACTGACCCTTGCCTTGATTCAATTGAGCGTCACATTTCTCGGCTACTCAGCCGAGGTACTGATACTGCGAGGGTTGCTTCCCAAATTCAAGCTCAAATGGCAAATACCCCGACTACTGCATATGCGCCCGATTATGGTACATGGCTGGTATTCATTTTTACTGAGCTTGGCCAATAGAATTAATTATCAAGTTGATTCCATCGTTATTGCTTTGTTCCTCCCGATTAGCCAAGTAACTTTCTACGTGATCGGCCTTCGGTTAATTGAGTGCCTGCGCGATCTCCTGAATTCAACGGCAGCAATTGTTGCTCCGCTGGTAAGCTCATTTGACGCCGTTGGCGAGACTCATCGAGTGGCAACTACTCTGATTCAGGCTACACGATACAGTTTGATTGTGGGCTTTCTTGGCGTCAGTGCGCTTCTCGGCATTGGAACCGATTTCATTCGAATCTGGATGGGGCAAAGATTTGCTGGGCCATCAGGTATTGTGCTGACCATACTTGTGCTCGGTGTGTTTGTATCCTGCGCCGAATTTACGGCCTCTCATATGTTGATCGGGTTGAGCAAACACAAACTGAATGTCTCCTATACGCTTGCCGAATCGGCTCTCAATCTCGCGCTAAGCCTAGTACTCGTTCGCAGATACGGGATATTCGGGGTAGCAGCAGGTACGGCGATAGCTAACTTTATCATCCGAGGTTTCTTCTATCCACGAGCTTTCTTAAAGGAATTTGGCGTCTCCTGGCGAGGATACCTCGCTCATAGCGTATTGCCAATCCTGCTTCCCGCATTGTCCTTTCTGGTCGGAACCGCCATCTACAAACATTTTCTACCCATTCAAAATTACTCTGACCTTATCTCAGCAGGATTGGTCGGCCTAGCGTTTTTCGTGATCTTTCTATGGTTTTTCAGCCTGAATTCTCGAGAACGGGAGCTAATTAGAGCTAACAAGCCGGAAATCCGCTCTTGGAAGCTCCGCTTCGGAAAAGAATAAGAAAGGTAATCCTCGGTGACGCTGGTTACAACGATCATTCCCGCTTTCAACGCCGAGCGCTTTATTGACGAGGCGGTTGAGAGCGTGCTGCTGCAGACCTACTCGGGCATCGAGTTGATTGTGGTCGACGATGGCTCGACGGATGGCACCGCAGACCAGTTGGCGAAATACGGATCGCGCATCCGATACGTTCACCAGAACAATTGTGGTCCTGCTGCCGCCCGAAATCATGGGCTCAAACTGGCATCCGGCTCCTTAATCGCCTTTTTGGACGCTGATGACAGTTGGCTACCAGAAAAAATAAAACGCCAGGTTGAATTTAGCTGCGCTAATCCTGAATATGGAATAATTACGACCGATACGCAGACCTTCGGTGAAACGGGAATTCTCAACGACTCGCTTCACAACTACTACTCAATTTCGAATGGTTTTATTTTGGAGAAATTATTGTTCCACAACTGGATTAGCGCATCTGCGGCGATGGTTCGTCGCGAGTGTTTCGAAAAGCTGGGTGGCTTCGACGAAATACTAGGTCCAGATGGCAAAGGTCAGTGTACGGCCGAAGACTGGTTAATGTGGATGAAAATTGCTGCCCGATTCCCTGTTTATTTCATCAACGAAGTGTTAACACGCCATCGCATTCACGCCTCGAACTACTCTCGGGTTCGCGATAATTACTTTGAGTATGCTTTGATTAATCTGGACATCATGCGACGTTCAATTCCACAACTTGCTGAGACACCCCACCTCATCAATCGAGCCGCCGCTCGCATCTGTAAGAGAGGAGGATTAGTACGGCTCAGAGAAATAGATCTAGCCGGTGCTCGCTCTAAGTTTCGAAGAGGATTGGAATATCGATGGTTCTCTCCGATTCTTTGGCTATTGTTTTTGCTCGCTTTTCTACCTGAATCGCTATGGCGGACCACAAAGCAAATCTACGCAGAGCTAAGAGCTTTGAAGAAGACAGCGAATCACTTGAAGCACAAGCCTAGCGAGCCGACGGGTAGAAGGGCATGAATCCCCCAAGCATCCTTGGTCGGTTCGTTGGTACTACAAATTGCCGATTGGCCGTGTTTTTCCGGTGGCACACTTGCACATAAGCCCCTTAATTATCTCCTCCGTCTTTATAGGTGGCATCGTGGCCGTCATTGGCCTGTTTCGCCCATTCATGGGCATGCTGGTCTTTGTTGTTGTTCACTTCGTCCAACCGGGAGAACTAATATCGGCTTTGGAACCCTTCCGTATCGAGCTCGTTTACGGCACGCTGCTGATTGCAATTCTCATTTACCGGAGAATGTCCCTCTCCGGGCCGTCGCTCCTCTCCGACCGCATAATCCGGGGGGCGACCCTTCTCCTGGCGTCGGCCGTTCTATCCGTACCTTTCGCCGTGTGGCGCGGGGGCGCCGCCAGCACAGTGATCGAGTTGATGAAACTAATCGCCTTAAGTCTATTATTGACAGTACTAGTAGATTCACAAAACCGCCTGCGAACAATGCTCTGGTGCATGGCCGCAGTGACGGCTTGGTTCGCGGGCAGCAGCCTATTAGCGTTCGCCCGTGGACAATTCTATGCCTTGAATTATGACTGGGGAAATCTGAATCGCGCCGAAGGTATGAATAGTATCGTCGGAGGCCCGAACGAGTTGGCAGGTATCCTTTTTGCGTTACTTCCCCTATTAATCGCCCTGCTTCGTACCACGCGTAATATTCTCGCGCGGATCCTTCTTGTCACGTGCGGAGCTGCCTCCCTGGCAGCCATTGCCCTTACTGGCTCCCGTATAGCGATGGTCGGACTGATCGCCATGGCCATCTATTACGTATTCCAATCGAAATATAAACTGCCGACCTGTATTGCGTGCCTGCTGATTGGCTGCTTGATTTGGCATTATCTGCCTCTTGAATATAAGCAGCGTTATTTAACGGTCGAGAGTTATGCCCACGGGGGTCAGCTGGACGCCTCCAATGAACTCCGCCTGGAAATTTGGAGGGCCGGTGGAAAGATTTTTCTCAAATATCCTGTTCTTGGTGCCGGCGCAGGCCAGTTTTCTACCGCATACGGGCAAATCGTTCTAGCCGGTCGGCATGCCAGGTGGATGAACCCGCATAACTTGTTGATCCAGGTTGCCTGCGAACTTGGGCTTGTCGGACTGGCTGCCTTCGCTTATTTCCTTTGGCAGATCGTTAGAGGAATCAGATTCGCGCTCCGAGGAAAGCGAGAGCGCGGATTTGAACTGAATTATCAGGTAGCGGTTGCATGTTCTGTGATGTTCGTGGGAGTTATCATTTTGAGCCTGGTGGGCCATACTCTGTATCGTCCCTATTGGTACCTGCTTGCTGGATTGGTGGCCGCGAACCGGAATATCGTTTATTCAAAGCTTAGAGTACGAGCAAAGGCAAGAGCTGCAAGCGCAGACAAGTTGCCACAGGTCTCAGATGCTCTCGAACCATCGTTAGTCTTCGTGTCCAATAAATTCCAAGGCGCCAGCTGATCGCAAGGAGAGACACTCTGGAACTTTCAAGTCCGGCCAATACTTCCGTGGAGAACTTGCGCGCCGTGCCGCCAAGAATCCTTGGCTTAACCGTGTTCGGAGAGCCATTCGATCTGCGTAGTTGGTCCGGAAGCACTAAAAGTTTTTTTTCCTGCATCCAAGACAAAGGGAACCTCGTTGAAGCTCACTCGGTCGATTTGAATAGAACGCAGAAGCTTCTAAGTGCGGCCCGCCATCCCGCCCTTAGCCGCCGTCGGCTCTATCTGAACGTTATGAAGAGTAAATTATCCTTTGAATTTCGCAGCGACAACGCGCGACGGGTTGTCGGACACACTACACAAAATTACAACGTCATCCTACAACTCGGCGCTCTATTTCTTCCTCCCGTGCCGAAAGACGTGCTGCATTGTTCCTATCATGATGGCAACACCGCGGTCTCACGCCGGTCCGAATTCTCGTATGTAAGGGCTTCCCCGCAGGTTCTCGCAGAGTCTTGGCGAAACGAACAAGAGTTTTATCGCCGCGTGAACATGATCTTTACCATGAGCGAATGGTTGCGCCGATCAATGATCGAGGACTTCGGCGTCGTGCCTGAAAATGTGATCGCAGTCGGCGCCGGTCCAAATCTTAAGTATGCGCAGCAGATCATAGATTCGCCGGCACCGAAGCATCATGCGAACAAAACGATTCTTTTCGTCGGGGTCGATTTCGAAGGAAAGGGCGGCCCCACGATCCTCGAGGCTTTTCGCCGAGTCCGGAGGGAAATTCCCGACGCGAAACTACGGATCGTTGGTTGTAATCTGACATTGGATGAACCCGGTGTCGAAGTCATAGGAATATTAGACAAATCCGATCCGAACCAGGAAGATCGGCTCCGCCAGATATATGACGAAGCATCTCTATTTGCTCTTCCTACGCGCTTCGATTGCTTCGGGATTGCCTTCGTAGAAGCTATGTATCATCGGCTTCCCTGCATCGGCTCAAATATTTGCGCGATCCCGGAGATAATCCGTGACGGAGAAACAGGGTTCACGCTCCCCCCTCAGGACGCCTCGCAATGGGCAGACAAGATCATTCTGCTTCTTCGCGATGAACGCTTGGCGCAAAAGATGGGCGATCGGGGGTTTGAGTACGCCACCAACCGATATCGCTGGGATCTTGTGGTCGATCGCATGGTCAAAAGCATGGCCGGGCGTTTCGCGTAGGCGTCGACCAATACGCACTAGCCGGTTGTTCGAGGAACACTGATTCGCTCGTCCAAACCTAGACATCGCAAAGTGAAAACTATTAAAAATTGGCGGCTTGGCATGCGGCGAATGATCAAACAATTGCTTTACGCGCTGTCGATTGCGCTCGTCTTCCCTCTGGCCGCCTCAGAGCGCCTGGCTCGGAAATTACTAGCGCGAGACGTTTGGTTTGTGACCCATGGCGAAGCTTTGAGCCTGCTCCCGGGCAAAATGGGGTATTTCATTCGGAACGGCTATTACCGCCTGACACTGCAGAAGTGTCAGATGGGCTGTCAATTAAGCTTCGGAACATATTTCATGCATTCTGAAGCCGAGATTGGAAATGCTGTCTATATGGGAACTCGCTGTCTCGTTGGCATAGCTACTGTCGGCGATGATGTTCTGTTGGCTGATCATGTCCAGATACTCAGTGGAGGGCGACAGCATCTACACTCCGGTCCCGCGAGTGATTTGAACGAGCAGGGGGCAAGATTTATTCGCGTGCGAATTGGCAAGGGTACATGGATTGGCAGCGGAGCGATTGTGATGGCGGACGTGGGGGAATACTGCATAGTTGGTGCAGGTAGTGTCGTCACCAAACCTATTCCTGATCTTTCGGTGGCGGCTGGCAACCCGGCGCGCGTCATTCGATCAAACGCGCCAGCGGCATCTCGCCGTTAGGAATGCACCGGAAGTTATTGTTGCCTTCCTCGGAGCCCGCTCAGAGTTCCGGGAGCGCCCTCAGCAGCCCGCCAACTGCTTGCTTTCGGTCGAGGTTGTGGTGATCGATTCAGTTCCCGTCAAAGTCGTACACGCTGGCGCGGAGATTTTAAACGAGAATGGATTGCGGTTCTCAATCTGATTGGCGCCCGTATCGTTGTTTAACCTATACTCCGTCAAAACACAGCTGGCCGTGCCGAAGGAATTAGTTATGGCCGTGCACTGCGCATGCGAAAGCCTGTCGGTGTAAATGACCGTTGCGCCGTTCACTAAGCTCCCGACTTGATTCCGCACTGTTAGCGTCAACGTCCAGTCTATATAGATGCTGGCAGGAATTTCTGTTCCCGCGGAAACCGCCAGAATGCTGGCGTCTGTTATACTCACGCCGCTGCCTACCTTCATATCCCGGAAGTGGGGCGCCACGGCGCCACCGCTTGCCCCGTTCCGCACTACGAAAGTATGCCACCAACCGGAATCGGCGTTGGATCCCTTATTGCAAGTGGGGGATATGAATATCGGCTGTTGCGGCGAAGAATCCCAATCGAAGTAGAAGCATCCAGAATCCCCGACGAACGTATCGTTTTGGCTGATGAACTGCACCGGGTATGCGACGTCGGACGCGCCAAGTATGGACGCTGCATAGGCGCATGCACCCTCCTGCCCGTTTTGGATATGAGCTCCTAGTGTGCCGTTTACTGAGGCACAGTTGGACGGTGCTCCGGAGGCTCTGGAAGCAGTGTAGCTGTTACTTTGACTGACGTTATTGTAGTTGAACACTCCTTGCACTCGGAAGGCCGATGCAGAGCACGTATTGGCGATCGCCGTAATGTCGTTATGGCTGATTCTCGAATTAAAAGGTCCTTCGCGCCATTCCAATCCCCAAGCTCCCCCAACCTCACATCCGCTATATTCCGAGTTGTTTGGGAACTCCTGCGCGGTGGCGGTATTGTCGTGCACGTAGGGGCTGTTGCCAGAACACGGAAGGCTGAAGCATCCGCCGCCGACTAGAATTCCGCGTCCCTCTCGCGGAGTGATTGTATTACTGAAAATGCTAGCGCCGGCTCCCTGGGTGAACAGGCCAAAATCGTTCGTGCATTGAGTCCCGGCATTCAACGGCAGAGTACCAGCAGCATTTGAGTAAGGGTTGGATTCGCAAACTAGGGTCGAGGTTGGCGTTGTGAAAATAGCACCGGGGTTTCCATGTGCGCAGCTATTACCATACACATTCGTATTCGGATTGCTCCACATAATGCAACCCTGTGGTCCACCGGTAATAGAATTGTTGAAAAAATTAGAGGGCGCGCCATAGTCGTGACCACATCCGTTACATAAAAAGGCGACGCCTTGAAAAGTGGAACGTCTATGTGCGGAAACCACTTTATCGTTGACGATATTGTCGTGAACTGAGACACCGGCACCGCCGGCATCGCTGTAGATTGCCTGGCTCGAGTCACCGCATATGTTGAAGGTCACATTAAAGACGCTGAGCCCATCCCCTGCGCCTTGACCCATATGAACCGCATTCGACCCGGTGAGATTGTCGGAGAGATCGAGGCAGTTTCCCTGGGAAATTGTGCCCGGGCCTGCGACGCTCAAATTGTTCCACAATCCGCCGGTGGTATTCCCAAAGGCAATTCCGCCAGGCTTGAAATTCGGATCCCAAACGGCCGCGCCGTAAATCCCAAACACAGCATAGCTTGGAGGGGTTGGGGAGCTGCTATAGGTGATCGTGTGGCCGTTCAAATTGATCGTTATGTTGTCGGCCTGAATATTAAAACAAGACGTCGCCGAGGTTACGTCGTTCTGAAGTGCGTAGATGGTTCCGGCATTGGCCAGGGTCTGACAGGCAGTAATCGGTACGCCGACGCCCGCCGCGCCGATAACCATGGAATAGACGTTTGAGGCGGACTGCGAAGGGGAGCTGGAATCCTGTACCGCAGCGGTAATCGAGAACGTGCCTGTTTGCGTCGGCGTTCCCCCAATCGCTCCAATCGGGGCCGCTAACGCAAGGCCTGCCGGCAATGCTCCGGAGGTTATGGACCACACGTACGGAGGTGTGCCGCCGCTGGCGGTTAAAGTCGCAGCATAGTTCGCGTTGGCGCTTCCACCCGGTAGAGTGGTCCGCGAAATTTGAAGCGGCCCCGGTGAAATGGGTGGCGCTGTCGCAATTGCGATGCTCAAATCCTGTAAAGCCGTTTGCGCAGGGGAGCCGGAATCTCTTGCCTGCAGGGTAAAGGAAGAAGTGCCCGACACGGCTGGAGTACCAGTGAGAGCGCCGGTGGCTGCGGCAAGGCTGATCCCGGTGGGAAGCGCGCCGGCGCTGACGCTCCATGTATATGGCGGGATTCCGCCACTGGCCTGGGGATTTTCGGAGTACGCCATACCAACGGTTCCGGTGACAAGCGAGCTGGTTGTGATCTTAATAGCGGATGGGTTTTGCGGATTCGTCCCCGGCGGCGCTGCGCTGGAGTTCCCCGACACCACTCCCGCGCAGCCGTTTAAGACAAACGCAAGCGCGCAACACGCCAACCCAGGAAGTACGCACCCAGTCCAAATCCTCCGGACCCTGCCAACAAGGTTCAATAGCATCCCGTCTCCCTCAAGGGGCGCATTCTGAAGCAATGAACCAGAGGCGCTCCCCCGAGAACACCGAACACTGCATTGTTAGGTCAAGGGTAAGGGCTTATAGAGACGGGAAACTACTGGCCGGAATGCCAAAATAAGGTCAGCTAGTAACGGTAAGTATGCTGTGTACACACGGACATATAACGTTGCCCGCTGAGACTGGACTCCTTATCTATTTGGAACCAGGCCGAGAACGGACAAATGGTACAGTGGGGGATGAGGAGCGGGAACGTCGTTGGGCGTTGTCGCGTATTCCAAGCGCAGCTTCAGGGCAAACAATTTAGACTGATGCTCACGCTGGTTGGTTCAGTTAAGGTGAACATCATTGGCTCGCGCTTTGGGCCCAGCCGACAGCCCTCTTTGTGAACGTGGACAGAGTAGGGGTTATGGTTCTCCTTAATTATCTGCGACGAGCTATTAAACACTTTCAGTTCTGTAAGCGTGGTAGAGATCTTGCCGTCATGGTCAGTTATTCCCCGAAAGACCCGCTGGCCCAGTGCATTTTCAATCTCGATGGAAAGACCAGCTACCGGCACGTTGCGTTGGTCTAGTACTGACAATTTAACGGTCCAATCGATGAAGTATTCGGCTGCTCCTGGCCAGTCTCCGGCGGACAAGGTGGGCCTCATGTCTGTATCGTCTTTGGCCGCACCCCCCTGAAAAATGCTGTCAATAAAATGTATATTCGTAACCGGAACGTTTCCTCCGTTTCGAAATGAAAATGTAACGTAATGTGCGGGGTTATCCCCTC
>Ga0209488_10000673_pt1 | contig 28906 bp, 25 predicted proteins | sample Rivendell_Oct201_8_FD_188349 | JGI IMG/M metagenome (GOLD analysis project Ga0209488, IMG submission 188349) | Vadose zone soil microbial communities from the Eel River Critical Zone Observatory, Northern California, USA -... | ecosystem: Environmental > Terrestrial > Soil > Vadose zone >...
GCGATCGAGTACGACAACACCCAGAACGACGCCAACCACGTGCACACGGTGTGGCGCGACCTCGAGCACGACTTCGGCGGCGACGTGCTGCGCCAGCACTACGAGCAGCACAAGCACGATCCAGGCCACGGTCACGACGAGCAGGCGCCGGTGCCGGCGGCGCGCCGCTGACGGTCACTGCTGCGGCAGCTTGGCCTTGATCGCTTCGAGCAGCAGGCCGGCCTTGCGCTTGTTGTCGGCGGTGTCGAACGTGCCGATCGCGGCCCGGACGCGGGTGAAGTTGCCCGGCTGGCTTTCGACGATGACCCTTGCTTCGCCGCTCTGCAGCGTGCCGTCGGTGGCGTTCGGCTTCGGATCACCGGCGACGGGAAGGCCCTGTTCCCGCATCGCTGCCACCGTCGCGGTCCACACCTGTGCCATGTCGGAGTGGTAGTCCATCCACGATTCGTTCTCGTGGTAGCTGACCACGCCGAAGGCGGCGGCGCCGACCGCGACCGCGGCGAGAATGCAGCCGCCAGCGGGCAGCGTGAGCGACAGGCAGAACAACAGTGGCAGGTGAGCGGCGACCTTGACCATGACGGAACCTCCTGGTCGCGTCATCGGAGCAGCGCTCACGGCGATTGTCCATGTGGCAGTGCGGCCGTGACGAACGTGGCGGCGGCGGTGATCGCGGTCCGCAGATGAGCAGCCGCGCTGTGGCCGGAGCGCAGGCGCGGCACCAGCGAGTGATCGCCGTCAGGCAACCACTGCACGGTGATGGCCGGCGACAGCACGTAGCCCGGCACTTCGGCCTTGGTGCCGAACGGATCGCGTTCGCCCTGCAGGATCAGCGTCGGCGTGCGCAACGTGGCGAGATGGGCCGTGCGCAGCCGGGTCGGCTGTGAGGGTGGGTGGAACGGGTAGCCGAACGCCACGGCGGCCCGCACCGACAATTCGTCGGCGACCATCGTCGCCATGCGGCCGCCGAGCGACTTGCCGCCGATGGCGAGGCGACGCGGATCGCCGAGGCCCTGCACCACCTGCCGGTAGTAGGCGAGCAGGCGCGGCTGCGGATCGGGGCCGCGGCGTTCGCCGTGGCGGCGGCCGGCCATGTACGGGAACTCGAACCGCACGACCCGCAGGCCGGCAGCGGCGAGGCCCTGCGCCACCGCGACCAGGAACCCGGAGTCCATGCCGGCACCGGCGCCGTGCGCCAGCACGAAGGTGAGGGCGGCGTCGTCTCTGCCGTCGATGCGCAGCTCGGTGGCGGCCACCGCGGGATCGTAGGGCGGCGCCGGCTTGGTGCTACGGCGCACGGTCCTTCAGCAGGTAAGTGAACGTGCCCTTCGCCAGCATGCGGTCGCCCTGCTGCACGATGCTCTCGCACACGGCGACGCTACGGCCGGCGCGCAACAGCGTCGCCAGCGCGCGCAACGGGCCCTGCTGCAAGAGGCCGGCGGCGAGGAAGTGCATGCTGAAGTCGATGCTGGTCATGGTCCGATGCTCACCGAGTTCTGGGTGCAGCAGGTAGACCGCGGCGGTGTCGGCGAGCAAAGCCAGAATGCCACCGTGCACCACGCCTTCTTCCTGGAACAGCTCGGGCCGCAGCGGCAGTTCCACTTCACTGCGCGTTGCCGAGCGCGCCACCAGCAAGAGGCCGAGGAAGCGGTTGACGGGGGTGGCGGCGAAGCGGGCGTGCGGATCCACGCCGCGACGCTACCAGAAGCCGCTGCGGACCGTCCAGGGCGCTGCTGGCCCAGGCTTGTCGGGTCGCTGCAAGATCGCGCGGCCGTCGTGACATCGATGGCCGATGCAGTCTGCAATCGCGATGCTGTTGCTCGTCGTGGCCGACGCCGCCACCGCGCAGATGCCGGCGACCGCGCAGTGGCACGTGCAGTTCAGCACCCTCTGTTGAGGCGTCAACTTCGACAAGGCCCGGGCGGCCTTCCTGCAGGTGCCTGGAGTGCGCGAAGGTGTGACCACGCCGGGCATCAGTCCGTTGCACCATGCCATCCTGCTGACCGTGGACCCCGCGCTGTTCCCGAGCGCGCCGGAGGAACTGCAGGCGAGCCTGACCGGCGGCCCCGCCGGCACCGTCAACGTCGGGGCGATCGCGCGCGCCGATCACGACCAGCGGCCGGTGCTGCGTGCCTTCGTCGCCGGACTCGCGCAACTGCCAGCCGCCGACCGGCTCTGCGCGGCGGTCGGCTGGCAGGCGCTGGCGGCCGGCGATCCGTTCACGCGCGCGCGGTTGCGTGCCCTCGGCACCGTGCTGGCCATCGCCGAGCTGCGCGGCAGGATCGCATGGGATCCGCGGCTCGACGAGGCGTTGGATCTCGCCGCAATGCTGGCAGGAATGTGGCGGCTGTCCGGCGTGATGCCGGAGCCGCGGCCGTGCGACGGTTCACCGGCGCCGGCCAGCGCGGTCTGGACCGAGCCCATCGCTGCAGCACTGCAGGGGGCGGTGGCGAGCGCGCGCGAACACCTCGGCGACCAGACGCCGCGGTTGCTGCGCGAGTGTCTGGCGCTGCGGCAGGTCGCCGAGCTGTGCCACGCCGCGGCAATGCATGCGCAGCGTTGTGCAGCGCGCACGCGCAACCCGACGAACGCAGAGCGCTACCGGCTGCTGCAGGCCGCCTGCGAGCAGGCCGCGGCCTTCATCAGCACGGCCTACGAGCCGCGGCCGTAGTCGCCGGTGCAGGGGCCGACACGGCCCGACGGCGCGGCGGCGCCCACTCGGAGCTTGCGATACGGCGCCTGATTCCGTTCGATCCAAGCACATGACCGCGATCCCGTTCACCGGCGTGCTGCCGGCGATCACCACGCCGTGGCGCAGCGATGGCGAGGTGGACCATGGCTTTCTCGGCCAGCACGTCCGCACCCTGCTGGCGGCCGGCTGCAGCGGCATCGTCCCGCTCGGTTCGCTGGGCGAGGGCGCGACCCTCGACTTCGACGAGAAGGTGGCGATCCTGCGCACCGTGGTCGCCGCCGCCGGCAGTGCGCCGGTGCTGCCCGGCATCGCCGCGCTCAGTACGCGGCAGGCAGTGGCGCTGGCCCAGGCAGCCGCGGCCGCCGGTTGCAAGGGGCTGATGGTGCTGCCCGCGTACGTGCACCACGGCGAGCCGCGCGAGGCGCTGGCGCACGTGGCCGCGGTGTTCCGCGCCACCGCGCTGCCGTGCATGCTCTACAACAATCCCGCCGCCTACGGCACCGACTTCACGCCGCCGTCGGTGCAGACGCTGGCCGCCGAGCACGCCAACCTGGTCGCCGTCAAGGAGTCGAGCGGCGACGCGCGGCGGTTGACCGCGATCGCGGCGCTGTGCGGCGACCGCCTGGCGCTGCTGGTCGGTCTCGACGACATGGTGGTCGAAGGCGTGGCCGCAGGTGCGAGCGGCTGGGTCGCCGGTCTGGTCAACGCCCTGCCGCAGCCGAGCGTGCAGTTGTTCCAGCTGGCACGCGCCGGCAAGACCGCTGCCGCGGCGGCGCTGTACCGGTGGTTCCTGCCGCTGTTGCGGCTCGACACCGTGCCGGAGTTCGTGCAGCTGATCAAGCTGGCGCAACAGGAGTGTCACCTCGGCAGCGAACGCGTGCGGCCACCGCGGCTGCCGCTCGAAGGTGCGGTGCGCGAGCAGGCGCTGCGCACGATCCGCACCGTGCTGCAGAGCCGGCCGCAGGTGCCGGCATGAGTGCACTCGCCGGCGAATGCCGCATCGGCGGTCGCGGCGTGCCAGGCGGCGGTGAGGCGTTCCAGGCGATCGATCCGCGCAGTGGCGCGCCGTTGGCACCGGTCTACCGCGATGCGAGCGGAGCCCAGCTGGCGGATGCGTGCGCGCATGCCGCCGCTGCGGCCGAGCCGTACGCCGCGATGGCGGCGGCGCAACGGGCGCGGTTCCTGCGCGCGATCGGCGAACGGCTGCTGGCGATCGGCGAGCCGCTGGTGGCGCGGGTGATGGCGGAGACGGCGCTGCCGCGACCGCGGGTCGAGGGTGAACGCGCCCGCACGATCGGCCAGCTGCAACTGTTCGCCGCGCTGCTCGACGAGGGCTCGTGGGTCGACGCGCGCATCGACACCGCCCAGCCGGCGCGGCAGCCGCAGCCGAAGCCCGATCTGCGGCGCATGCTGTTTCCGCTCGGGCCGGTGGCGGTGTTCGGCGCCAGCAATTTTCCGCTCGCGTACTCGGTGGCCGGCGGCGACACCGCCTCGGCGCTGGCCGCCGGTTGCCCGGTGGTGGTCAAGGCCCACCCGGCGCATCCCGGCAGCAGCGAACTGGTGGCGCAGGTGATCGACGCCGCGGCGGAGCAGTGCGGCGTGCCGGCCGGCGCCTTCGCCCTGGTGCACGGCCGTGTCCACGCGGTCGGCGCGCAGCTGGTGCAACATCCGGCGCTGACAGCGGTCGGCTTCACCGGCTCGCCGCAGGGCGGCCGCGCGCTGTTCGATCTGTGTGCGCTGCGGCCGACGCCGATTCCGGTGTTCGCCGAGATGGGTTCGGCCAACCCGGTGTTCGTGCTGCCGGAGGCGCTGGCGCAGCGCGGTGCGGCGGTGGCCGCGGCACTGGCGGCGTCGTCGATGCTGGCCGTCGGGCAGATGTGCACCAGCCCCGGCATCGCGCTGTGCCTCGACGGCGCGCCGGCGGCGCTGTTCGTGGCGGCGCTGCAGGCACAGTTCGCTGGCGCGCCGGCCGGCACGATGGTGCACCCGAGCATTGCCGATGGCCACGCGCGCGCGGTTGCCGAAGTGCGCGGGCTGGCCGGCGTGCAGCCGCTGGCACAGGGGCCGGACGGTGGCACCGGCGCCGTGGCGCGGCCGCAACTGTTCGAAGCGTCGGCCGCGGCGCTGCTGCAGCAGCCGCGGCTGCGGCACGAGATCTTCGGCCCGGCGATGCTGGCGGTCCGCTGTCGCCACCGCGAGGAGCTGCTGGCGATCGCGCGCGCCCTCGATGGCCACCTGACGGCCACGGTGCACGGCACCGCGGCGGACCTGCGCGCCTTCGCCGATCTGCTGGCGATCCTGCGGCAGAAAGCCGGGCGGCTGATCTGCAACGGCGTGCCGACCGGCGTCGAGGTGTGTGCGGCGATGCAGCACGGCGGGCCCTACCCGGCCAGCACCGATGCGCGCAGCACCTCGGTCGGCACCGCGGCGATCCTGCGCTGGGTGCGGCCGGTGTGTTTCCAGGACGTGCCGCAGGAACTGCTGCCGCCGGAACTGCACGACGGCAATCCGCGCGGCATCTGGCGGATTGTGGACGGGGCGCTCGGACGGCACTGAGACATCCTGTGCGCGCGGAGCCGGTGCGCGCTCGCCCTTGCCCTGCCTGCCGTCGATCCTTACCGTCCCGCGCGCGTTTGGCAGTTCGCGGCGCGCCGGAGTGGCGGAATCGGCAGACGCACAGGTTTCAAAAACCTGCGGGGTAATACCCGTGAGGGTTCAAGTCCCTCCTCCGGCACCACTGCCTGCTCCCTGGGGTCACGCTGTGCTGCATTGCGGCGCACGATCCACGGCTGCCCGGAGCATCGAGTCACTCTGCAAGCAGAAGCGCGACCGGGAAAACCCTGGGGCTGCAGCAGGGAAGTTCACTGAGGCTCGCCATCGGGAATCTTCGAGCCCTTGTTTTCCACCAGGTGGCGGCTACTCGGCCGGGATGTTGATCCACGTCTACTCGTGTGCAGGCGGCCATTACCTGCATCTCCCTACGAAGGACGACTTCTCGAAGGTCCCGCCCGACATCATGACGAAGCTCGGCGGCCTGGTGAGCCAGAAGTTCATCAAGACCTACGATCTGCAGCACAGTGATCTCGTCGGCGTCAACTTCTCCGCGGTGAAGGCCGACATCGCGGCGAAGGGATTCCACGTGAGCAGGGTCCTGATATCGACCAAGGAAAGAACCGTCTGAGTTCCCGTTGGGTTCCCGCTGGTGGCAGGGAAGCGGACGGTGGGGGAAGCACCGACGAGCTTGCGTGAACGGAGGCGGTGGCAACGGGGAGCTGCAGCAGCGGCAAGAGCGACAGGCGAAAGGACGACAGCTGCGCCCCGATCATTGTTCGAACAGGAACAGGGCGACGACGCCGAGCGTGACCGCGGCCCGCAGTTGCGGGCTCTGTGCCTCCATCCCGAGCGCCCGGTTGTGCTCGCAATCGCTGCTGTGCAGCAGGTCGTAGCGCTGACCTATCAGCGCGCGCGCCTGTTCGACCACCACCTGCTGGTGGAGCTGGCTGCGGCCGACGCGACGCACGAGTCTGCCGCCAGCGAACTCGGTCTGGGTCTCCTCGACGACGATGCCCTTGACCTTCGAGGCCGATATCACCATCAGCTGGCCGTCGGGGCCGATCCGGTCCGAGGCGATGCCCTTGTGGTCGATCGGACCGCGCGACGCTGCCAGCAGGTCTCCTGGTTCGACCCGGGCCTGGACTCGCTTGAGCAGACGCGCTGCCTGGTCGTGGTATTGGATCATGTGGAGAAATACGCACGCCGACGCCAGGACCGGCTCGACAGGATCGAAGATCCTTCCCCACGGGGGAGCAGCTGCCGCGGAAGCAGCTCACATGCCAGATGCAGGGCACGGCTGCCATCAGGTCGTCGCCGCGGGCGATGTTGGCGGCGCGGCAGAACGGCGAGTCCGGGCGATTCTGCGCCAACTTCGTCACCGTTCACGCCAGTCGGTAACAGCGGAGCGCGCCTTCGCGCACCTTGCCTACCTGCAGCGCTGCCTGCAGCACGATGCGCGCGTCGTCGAGAGTCGTGCCCTGCCGGTTGCTGAGCGCGTGCAGCAGCGACACCTCGGTGACCGTGGCCCGTGCCCCGCCGAGTCCGGCGAACAGGCGCGCGAACAGCTCCGGGTCCGCATCGGCGCACCCGGGCTGCAGTTCATCGGCCTCGTCACCGGCGCTGGCGCCGGCACAGCATGGCTCGACATTGTTGCCGCAGGCGGCGCACTGGCCATGTCCATGCACCGCGATCAGGGTCAGCAGTCGGTGGCACCACGGACAGCGTTGCAACGGCGCGCTCACGCCATGCTGACGACCAACTCGTCGTCGAGTTCACTCTGCAGCAGGTTCTGGATCGCCATCAGCGTCCCCTGGGCCGAGCTCGGGCAACTGCCGCACGCGCCCTGGTAGCGCACGAACAACGTCTTGCCTTCGAGGCCGAGCACCTGCAGGCCGCCGCCGTCGCCGGCGAGTGCGGGGCGAACGCGATCGTCGAGCAGCGCGTTGATCTTCTGCATGACCACCGGATCGCCGCCCTTCGGCACGAATGCCAGCGGGTCGTGGTTCTCCTGGTGGGCCGGCGCCGGCACTGGCGCCGCCTCGTCGTCAGCGATGTGGCTCTCGAGCAGCCGCGTCACCTGCTCGGCGACCGCGCGCCAGTCGGCTTGCGGCGTCATGCTGACGGTGACGAAGTTGTCGCAGAAGAACAAGGTCTGCACGCCGGGCACCGCGAACAGGCCCTGGCCGAGCAGGTCCTGCCGCGCGTCCTCGGGCCTGGCGTAGCTGACCGTCGCCCCCGGCTTCGCCAGCTGGCGATCGACCAGGAACTTGAAGGCGTTCGGATTGGGAGTCGGCTGGATGGTTTGGACCTTCATGGCAGTGTGCACAGCATACAGGGGCGGGCCTTCTCGGTCGGCCGACCGTTCGGCACAAGGCTCGACCTGGGAACGGATCTCACTGCAGCAGCGTGCTGGAGTTATCGACCGGACCGGTGGTCAGGAACACCGGTTTCCACAACCCGCCGGCACCGACGTGATCGACCACGCGAACGGTCAGCACGTTGCGTTCGGCGGGCCGCAGCTTGCGGCCGAGTTCGGCCACGCTGCGCTCGAGCCAGACCGTCTTGCCGGTCGCCGGGTCGCCGAAGCGGCCGACTTCCTCGCCGTTCAGCCACACGATCGCGCTGTCGTCGATGCCCTCGAACACGGCGCGGGCGTCCTGGTCGCGCCAGTCGGCCGGCACCTCGATCGCGATCTGGTACCAGGCGATGCCGTCGTAGTGTTCGAGATCCTTGGCCTGGTTCTCCCAGTGCGCGCCGGCCCTTAGATCGCGCCAGTCGGCGGTGGTGGTGTCGGTCTTCGGGTCCTGCCAGTTCGCCTTGCTGCCTTCGTCCTTGCTGTCGGTGCGGAAGCGCCAGACCGGCAAATCGATCTTCTTCTCGCTCAGCAGGGCGCGGATGGTCGCCACCGTGGCCGGCGTGAGGCGGCGCTGCGCCGTCGGGTCATGGGCCAGATGCTGGAGGAAAACGTGCTCGACGTAGCGGCCGGCATCGGACTCGTGGTCGAGACAGCTTGCCAGCAGCCGGCCCTTGCCGACGTTGCAGTCGCACGCGAACAGGTGCGCCTTCACCGCATCGATGTCGTGCGTCTCCCAGAACGCGAGGATCGGATCGACCTGGTCGAGCAGGTTCTGCCACGGCATCACCCGGCCGCCATCGAGGTCGAACGGCTGCAGCTCGAGCAGCATCTCCACCGGCAGTTGCCGGTGCAGCGGGTGCGGCGGCGCGAATGGCGCGCCGGTCAGATACCACTTGCCCTCGCTGCGCAGGCTGTGCTTCTGGCCGGTGACGCGCAGCAGCACGCGGCCACCCTGCTCGAGGAAGTCCATGGTGGCGAGGTCGAGGTGGTCGGTGACGCGCACGTTCTCGAACCCGCGGTCATCGATCGGCGGCAGCCACCACAGGTCCCAGGCGCTGGTGGTGGGCGGCGGGTTGGCGCCGCCGCTCGCAGTCGGATCGGCGCGCAGTTCGGCGGACAGCTGCACGCGCTGCGGCCGTGCCGCATCTTCGATCGTGCCGCTGACGATCACGGGCGCGGATGCGCTGCGACCGATCGTGACCTGCTGCGTCGTCGTGCCGAACGCGCGCGCCCCGGCCTGCAGCCGCAACGACAACTGGCCGTACCCGTGCAGCTCGTTGCGCCAGTTGCCGAAGGCCGTGACCACGACGGGCGCCTGGATCGTGCCGCGGAACGCGCGGCGGTCGTGGTCGGTCACCAGCGACAGCATCAGGTCGCGCTGCCACGCCCAGTCGGCGGGCGTCCACTTCATCCGGTCGAAGTCGTCGTACAGCCCCATGCGCGCCTTCTGGAAGTCGCGCGCAACCGACACCACGTAGCCGGCCTCGGGAATCACCGCGCGCAGCTTCTCGATCTGGTAGCGCCGCGTGCGCAGCGCGTAGTCGCGCGAGATCGGGCCGAGCGAACTCCGGGTTGCGTCGCCGAACTGCTGCACGATCCACTGCTCGAAGCGTGCCTGATCCTGGAAGCAGGCCGGCCGCCACCAGAGATCCTGGTCGCCGTGGGCGGTGACCCAGGCCGCGCGGTCGGCCCAGGTGTCGGCGGCGATGCATTCGCCGAGCAGCAGCGGCTTCTTGCCCTTCTCGGCGATGTGCTTCTGGAACTCGGCGAGGCGGCCGGGCCACCACGCGTTGTTGCCGTACGGATGCTCGTCCCAGAAGTCGGTGACCCGCTGCCAGCCGATCCACGAGCTGTCGTCGACCACCAGCGTGTCGGCCACGGCGGCATGGCAGGCGTCGAACAGGGACTTGACGACGTCGAGATCGGCGCCCTGTCCGGTCTCGCAGGTCAGGCTGCGGAAGGCGACCGACGGATGGCTGCTGTCGTGCGCGAAGAACTCGCCGTACTCGCGCAGCAGTTCGTCCTTGTGCGCCGCGTCCATCTTCGGGTGCCAGGTCGGGTACTCCTGCCACACCAGCAGACCGAGTTCGTCGCACAGGTCGTAGACGCAGCTCGGCGGCACCCACAGGCAGCACTTCAGCGTGTTGAAGCCGATGCTCTTGAAGTCCTCGAGCTGCCGGCGCCAGAACATCGGCTCGCTCGGCGGCGCCAGCAGCGGTGGCGAGTAGCCCCAGTGCAGCACGCCGCGCACCTGCAGCGGCTGGTTGTTCCAGGAAAGCTCGGTGCCGGAAGCGGCGAGGGTGCGGAAGCCGACCCGCCGTTCGAGCTGGTCGATCGACTGACCATCGGCACCGAGCAGCGTGATGCGCAGGCCGTACAGGTTCGGCGCGCCAGGTGCCCAGCCACGTGCCATCCTGAGCCGGGCGCCCACGCGGCTCTGGCCCTCGGGCGTCGTCTCGCGTTCGGCGGTTGCGACCACCGTGGCGCCGTCCAGCACTTCGACACGCACGCGCGGCGCGACCTGGCCGCCGAACGCAACCTGCTGCACGAGGCAATCGACATCGCCGACTTGCACGGGGGTGTGCCCATCGTTCTCTGCCCAATTCAGTGTGCCGAAGGACGTCGTCGTGATGCGATCGATCACCGGCCCGCGATCGACGCCCAGCGTCACGTCCTGCCAGATGCCGCCGAAGTGCGGCTCGATGATCGGCAGGAAACCCTGGGTGTTGTGGCCGACCCGCTCGTCGACCCGCACTTCGAGCACGTCGCTGCCATCGCATTTCAGCGGCTCGGTCACGTCGACACGGAACGGCGTCCAGCCGCCGAGGTGGCTGCCCATCTCCTTGCCGTTGCAGAACACCGTCGCCTGCGCCGCCACCGCGGTGAACTCGACGCGGATGCGCGCGCCCTGGTGCTCGGGCCGCAGCGGCAGCGTGCGCCGGTACCATGCCGCGCCGTCGAAGCCGAGGCCGAGCACGCTTTCCCATGCCGAAGGCACCTCGATCTTGTCCCGGTAGCGCAGCGTTTCGTCGCGCGGCTCGGCGGCGATCTCCCAAGGGCCGTTCAGCGAAATGCGCTCCTGGGCGACAGCAGCAGCGGCGAGTACGACGGCAGCAGCGAGGACGCGCATGTCAGAGTTCGTACACCGCAACGAGCTTCTGCTCCAGGTAGTGCAGGAACGGTTCCGGCGACAGCGGCGCACCGGTGGCGCGTTCGCACAGTTCGCCCGGCGGGTAGCGGCGGCCATGCGCGTGCACCTGCTGCTGCAGCCACTGCCGCAGCGGCGCGAACTCGCCGCGCGCGAACGCCGCGTCGAGGTCGCCGAGCTGCCGTGCTGCAGCGGCGAACAGCTGCGCGGCGTACAGATTGCCGAGCGTGTAGGTCGGGAAGTAGCCGAACAAGCCGCACGACCAGTGCACGTCCTGCAGGCAGCCGCGCGCGTCGTCGGGTACCGTGACCCCGAGATGGTCGCGGTACTTGGCGTTCCAGCACGCCGGCAGATCGGCCACTGCCAGTTGACCGTGCAGCAGCGCGGTCTCGATCTCGAAGCGCACCATCACGTGCAGGTCGTAGGTGCACTCGTCGGCCTCGACGCGGATCAACCCGGGCTCGACGCAGTTCTGCTCGCGCCACAGCTCGGTGGCGGAGAACCCGTCCACGACTTCGCCGAGGTGCTGGCGCGCGAGCGGCCGCGCCCACTGCCAGAAGCCGCGGCTGCGGCCGACGTGGTTCTCCCACAGCCGGCTCTGGCTCTCGTGGATGCCGAGCGACACCGCTTCGCCGAGCGGCGTGCCGAGGTGGCGCAGCGGCAGGCCCTGCTCGTAGAGACCGTGGCCGCCTTCGTGCATCGTCGAGCCGAGCGCATCGAGCACGTTGTCAGTACGGAAACGGGTGGTGAGCCGCACGTCGCCACCGGTGCTGGTGCAGAACGGGTGTGCGCTGCGGTCGAGCCGGCCGCGCTGCGGATCGAAGCCGAACGCCGCCAGCACCGCGCGCACGAACGCCTCCTGCCGGCCTTCGGCGACCGCCTGTTTCGCGAACGCCCGGTGCGGTGCCTTGCCGGCGAGCAGCCGCTGCCGCAGCGCGACCAGGCGTTGGCGCAGCGGCGCGAACAACGTCTGCAGTCCCGACAGATTCATGCCCCGCTCGTAGAGGTCGGCGAGCGCATCGAAGCGGCACTGGCCGGTGACGGCGAGGCAGTCGGCCTGCTGCTGCTGCAGCTGCAGCATGCGTTCGAGCCATGGCCGGAAGCGGGCAAAGTCGGCGGCTGCGCGCGCCTGCGCCCACTGCTGCTGCGCCAGGCTCGCGACTTCAGCCAGCTCGGCGACCAGCGCCGGCGGCAATCGGGTGGCACGATCGAAGTCGCGGCGCAGTTCGCGCACGTTGGCCACGGCGCCCGGATCGTCGCGCAGGGCGCGATCCTGTTCACAGGCCAAGAGCCAATCGCCGACGCGCGGGTCGGTGGCGCGCGCATGTGCGAGCCGCGCCAGCAAGGCGAGCTGTTCGGCGCGCACCTGGCCGGCCGCCGGCGGCATGCCGGTCTCCTGGTCCCAGCTGAGCAGCGCCGACGTGGAGGTCAGCAGGAAAGTCTCGCGGACGTGTCCGGCCAGCTGGTCGTAGGCGCGCGGCGGCATGGGCAATGCGGGCGATGGAGCGTGTGGTGCTGGCGAGCTGCCGAACGGCGCCGCCGTGCGCAGTCTATGCGCCACATCGCAGGGTCGTGCATGCGAGCTGGTTCACGGCCGGCAGCGACCGCGGCTGCTGATGGGCGAATGCCGGTGGCGGTGGTTAGACTGTCCGCCTGATGCCGACCCAGGAGCACATGCGGACCACGCGGTGGGTGCTCGCCGCCACCTGCCTGCTCGCCGGCTTGGCGCTCGGCAAGCTGTTGCCGTGGCCGGACCCTCATGCCCAGGTCTGGACCGGCCCCGGGCAGCGCGAAGGCGCCGCCGTAGCGGCGGCATATGCCCCGCCGCCGGCCGCGGCATTGCCGAGTCTGGCGCCGGTCGTCGCCCGCGTGTCACCGGCCGTCGTGCAGGTGGTCGGCCTGCTCGGTCTCGACGCGATCGCCGAGAGCGGCAGCGAGGACGGCGACAAGAACGGCAGCAGCGGCGTGCAGACCGGCACCGGCTTCATCGTCAACCACAAAGGCCTGGTGGTCACCGCCAGGCACGTGGTGGTGCACGCGAGCGAAGTGCTGGTGCGCATCGGCAGCAACAAACTGGAGCGCGCCGAACTGGTCGGCGAGGACGCGTTGACCGATCTGGCGGTGCTGCGGCTCAGCAATCCGCCGCGCGACCTGCCGGTGCTGGAGATCGGCCGCTCCGAGGACCTGCAGGCCGGCGACTGGATCCTCACGATCGGCAATCCGATGAACTTCGTGCGCTCGGTGACCGCCGGAGTCGTCAGCTACGTGGGCCGATACGTCCGCAACTACGACCTGCGGGTCAGCAACGACTTCCTGCAGTTCAGCGCGCCGGTCAACCCCGGCAGCTCCGGCAGTCCGGTGGTCGGCCTCGATGGTCGCGTGGTCGGCGTCACCACCAAGGCGATGGATGCGGCCCAGGGGATCTCGTTCGCGATCCCGAGCCGGACGTTGAAGTGGGTGCTCGACACGCTCGATGCCAGTCGCGACGGCCACGTCCACCGCGGCTTCCTCGGCATCCAGTTCGAGAACTTCGACGGCCGTGACGACAACGGCGGTCGCCGCGACGGCGCGCAGATCATGCAGGTCACCGAGGGCGAACCGGCGCACCGCGCCGGGCTGCGAGCCGGGGACGTCGTGCTGTTCCTCGACGACCACACGATCGCCAATGCCGGCGAGCTCTACGAACACATCACCTGCACCGCCCCCGGCAGCACGGTGCGCATGACGTTGTTGCGCGGTTCGAAGGTGCTCGAACCGATCGCGGTGGTGCTGGGCGAAGTCGGCCCGCCGCCGGGTGATGGCAATGTCCGCTGACCCGGAGCGCTGGGAGCGGCGGCGATGACCCGGCACGATGCCGACTCGCTGTGGCTGCTCGCGCCGGGTCTGCTGCACCAGCTCGCCAACGCCATGTTCACGGTGCAGGGTCATGCGCAGGTGCTCGGCAACGGCAGCACCGACCCGGCCCATCGCCGGACGATCCTGGCCGCCGCCGAACGCGCCGGCGGGGCGCTGCAGATCCTGCGCTGGTTGCTCGGCGACGAACACGGCGCCGAACTGCAGGTCGGCGTGCTGCTGCAGCGGCTGCTCGAGCCGCTGAACGTGTCGCTGCGCGAGGCCGGGCTGCGGCTCGAGTTGCTGCACAGTTCGCGCGAGTCGCCGTTGTGCGTCGCGGCCGGCCGCTTCAGCCGCACGCTGCTGGCCCTGCTGCGGCAGCTGATCGCCGTGTCGCCGCCCGGATCGGGCAGCACCCTGCTGCTCGATCTCTGTGAACAGACCACGGCCACCGCGGTGCTGCGCGCCGAGATCAAGCCGCCGCGCAGCGCGCTGCCGTTCCCGATCGACCTGCGCGCCGCCAGCGGGGCGCTGGCGACCGAACTCGGCGACGATGCGACCGTGTCGGTCGATCCGACCGGGAACTGCCTGCTGCTGGTGTTCCGCCGCATTGCCGCCGCGACTCTGGCCGAAACCTTGCGCCCGTCTTGACCGATTCTTCATCGACGGACCTAGCGTTCTCGCAACCGCCGTGGCCAAGACCAGAATCCTGCTGATCGAAGACGAACCCGACATCCTCGAGGTCATGCAGTACAACCTCGACCGCGAGGGCTACAAGGTGATCGCCTGCCGCGACGGCGAGCAGGGCCTGAGTCGTATCCGCACCGACGGGCCGGACCTCGTGGTGCTCGACCTGATGCTGCCGGGCATCGACGGCACCGAGGTGTGCCGGCGGGTGAAGGCCGATCCGGTGACGCGCAGCATCCCGGTGATCATGGTGACCGCCAAAAGCGAGGAGAGCGACATCGTGCTCGGCCTCGGGCTCGGCGCCGACGACTACATCACCAAGCCGTTCAGTCCGAAGGAGCTGGTGGCGCGGGTCAAGGTGGTGCTGCGACGCGGCGCGCTCAAGGAGGACAGCGGCGCCGGTGAACGGGTGCTGCGCGGCCAGCTGCTGGTCGACCTCGGCCGCCACGAGGCGCGGCTCGATGGTACGGCGCTGCCGCTGACGCCGACCGAGATGCGGCTGTTGCACTTCCTGGCGGCGCACCCGGGCCGGGTGTTCCCGCGCGCCCACCTGCTGAGCCGCGTGATCGGCGAGGACGCGGTGGTCACCGACCGCAACATCGACGTGCACGTGCGCGCGCTGCGGCTGAAGCTCGGCGAACACGGCAACGTCATCGAGACCGTGCGCGGAGTCGGCTACCGTTTCGCGGATGCCGGCCGGTAGCAGTCGGGTCGCGTTGCGCAGCGCCGCGGTGGCGATCGCGGTGGTGACGGTGATCGCCTGGCTCGCCGGCTGGTACGGCAGCGGACTGGTGATCGCACTGGCTGCGGCAGCGCTGCTGCTGGTCGCGAGTGGCATGGCCGATCGGCAGGCGCGGCAGCTCGCGGCCGCGGCCACCCAGGAGCGGCAGGCTGGCGACGAACGCGATCGCCAGGCCGCGCAGTGGACGGCGCTGCTGGCAGCGGTGCCCGAAGCCGTGCTGGTGGTGGACCGCAGCGGCACCGTGACCAGCATCAGCAGAGGCGCCGAAGACCTGCTGGCCGTGGACGCGGCGCTGACCAGGGGCAAGCCGCTCGCCGATGGATTGCCGTGGCCACAGCTCGCCGAGGCGGTGGCCGGTTGCCTCCAGGACGGCGACGGCCGCGCCTTCGAGGGTTCGTTCGGTGATGTCACGCCGGCCCGCGCGCTGGCCGTGAACGCGTCTGCTTACTCGATCGACGGCCGAGTCGACGGCGTGGTGGTGGTGCTCAGCGACCTGAGCCGGCTGCGGCAACTCGAAGAGTACCGCCGCGATTTCGTCGCCAACGTGTCGCATGAACTGAAGACGCCGTTGGCGGCGATCCAGGGCTTCGTCGAGACGCTGGTCGACGACCCGGCGATCGCCGCCGACACGCGGCAGCGCTTCCTGCAGAAGATCGCGCGCCAGACCGAGCGATTGTCGATGCTGGTCGGCGATCTGCTGGTGTTGTCGCGGCTCGACGAGGACCGCGGCATCCGCGCCGCCGTCGAACCGTGCGACCTGGTGGCCGTGGTGCGGCAGTCGCTGCGCGACCTGCAGCTGCTCGGCGAAGGCAAGGGGCTCCAGTTCACAGTCGCGCTGCCGGCCGTACCCGTGCCGGTGCGCGCCGAAGCCGAGCTGCTGCGACAGGTGGTCGACAACCTGGTCGACAACGCGATCAAGTACACGCCGGCCGGCGGCCGCCTGCGGATCGGCTTGCAGCTGCAGGCGGGCACCGCGCGGTTCGAGGTCGTCGACACCGGCATCGGCCTGCTGCCCGAGGACCAGCAGCGCGTGTTCGAACGCTTCTACCGCGTCGACAAGGCGCGCTCGCGCGAACTCGGCGGCACCGGCCTCGGCCTGTCGATCGTGAAGAACACGGTGCTCAACCTCGGCGGCCGGCTCGGCCTGCAGAGCGAACTCGGCAGGGGCAGCACGTTCTGGGTCGAGCTGCCGACCGCGGTCACGTAGTCACGGCGCCTGGGCCGCGTCGACGTGCAGTTCGCCGCCGCGCTGCGCGAACTCCTTGCTCTTCTGCTGCATGCCCTGCTTCGCGTACTCGCGCACCTCCTCGGTGATTTTCATCGAGCAGAAGCGTGGCCCGCACATCGAGCAGAAGTGCGCCACCTTGGCGCCGTCCTGCGGCAGCGTCGCATCGTGGAATGCGCGCGCCGTGTCCGGATCGAGCGCCAGGGCGAACTGGTCCTGCCAGCGGAACTGGAAGCGCGCGCGGCTCAGCGCGTCGTCGCGCGCGTGTGCGCCCGGGTGACCCTTGGCGAGGTCGGCGGCGTGCGCGGCGATCTTGTAGGCGATCACGCCCTGCTTGACGTCTTCCTTGTCGGGCAGGCCGAGGTGTTCCTTCGGCGTCACGTAGCACAGCATCGCCGTGCCCTGGCTGCCGATGATCGCCGCACCGATCGCCGAGGTGATGTGGTCGTAGCCGGGGGCGATGTCGGTCACCAGCGGGCCGAGGGTGTAGAACGGCGCCTCGTGGCAGACGCGCAGCTGCCGGTCCATGTTCTCCTGGATCAGGTGCATCGGCACGTGGCCCGGGCCCTCGATCATCACCTGCACGTCGTGCGCCCAGGCCTGCTGCGTCAGTTCGCCGAGCGTGTCGAGCTCGCCGAACTGCGCCGCGTCGTTGGCGTCGGCAGTGCAGCCGGGCCGCAGCCCGTCGCCGAGCGAGAACGACACGTCGTACTTCTGCATGACCTTGCAGATCTGCTCGAAGCCGGTGTAGAGGAAGTTCTCTTCGTGGTGGTGCAGGCACCACTTGGCCATGATCGCGCCGCCGCGCGAGACGATGCCGGTGATGCGTTCGGCGGTCAGCGGCACGTAGCGCAGCAGCACGCCGGCGTGCACGGTGAAGTAGTCGACGCCCTGGGATGCCTGCTCCTCGATGACCTCGAGGTACAGCTCGAGGTCCAGATCCTCGACCTTGCCCTGCACGCGCTCGAGCGCCTCGTAGATCGGCACCGTGCCGATCGGCACCGGCGCGTTGCGCAGGATCCACTGCCGCGTGTCGTGCAGGTTCTTGCCGGTACTGAGGTCCATCACCGTGTCGGCGCCCCAGCGGATCGCCCACTGCAGCTTCTCGACCTCCTCCTCGATCGAGCTGCCGAGCGCGCTGTTGCCGATGTTGGCGTTGATCTTCACCAGGAAGTTGCGGCCGATGATCATCGGCTCGAGCTCCGGGTGGTTCCTGTTGGCCGGGATGATCGCGCGGCCACGGGCGATCTCCGACCGCACGAACTCCGGCGTCACGTTCTCGCGCAGCGCGCAGAACGCCATCTCCTCGGTGACGACGCCTCTGCGCGCGTAGTGCAGCTGCGAGAAGTTGGTGGTGCCGGCGCGCACGCGGTCGTCGATCCACGGCTGCCGCCGGCGCGGCAGGCCGCTGCGGATGTCGCCGCCCTGCGGGCCGGTGGTGTCGTAGACGACCACGCGCTCGCCGTTGCTGAGCAGGATCTCGCGCTCGGGCACCTGCAGGTCGCCGCGCGTGGTCTTGCGCGAGCCGGGGAACGACTGTTCGAGCGGGGGAAGACCGGTGGAACGGGCTGTCGTCATCGCTGCTTTTCCTACGCCGGTACGAACCGGATCAGGTTCCGGGGTGCATCTCAGCCCGCGGGCACTGTGCCGGCGGGCGCCCCCAAGCAACACGGCACAAAGGATCGGGCCCCGGCCACGTTCGCGCAAGCCCGGAGTGCCGGCGCGCGCTTTCGCCGCCGGCCGCGTCGCGGCATCGTGGCTGCATGCGCACGATCGGCATGGTCATGCCCACGACCTGGGACCGCGGGCAACTCGCTGCCTGCCGGTCTGGCTGGGCCGACCGGTTCGCGGTGGTCGAGATCGGGCCGAAAGACAGCGAGGTGCCGTGGGATTTCGACGTCTTCGGTTTCCTGCGCGCCACGGTCGCCGAACGCCAGGGCACTCTGCACGGCCTGTTCAGCAGCAGCGACTATCCGGGGGCGCCACTGTGTGCGGCACTGGCGCAGCAGCTCGGATTGCCCGGGGCGCCGCCCGCCGCCGTGCTCGGCGCCGCCAACAAGTTCCACGCGCGCACGGTGCAGCGGCAGGTGGCAAAGGTGGCGACGCCGGCGTTCGCGCTGGTCGATCCCGAACAGCCGCCGGCGGAACTGCCGTTCCCGGGTCCGGTGTTCGTGAAGCCGAACAAGGGCGTGTTCTCGAAGCACGCGCGCATCGTGCGTGACATCGCCGAACTGCATGCCTTCTTGCGGGCGCCGGCACTGCTGCAGCATCGGCAGCGCTACTTGCGGATGTTCTGCGAGCTGCAGGCCCACTATGCGCCACACCTGCCGCCTGCCGACCATGTCCTGGTCGAGGAGCTGCTCGCGGGGCAACTGCTGACGGTCGAGGGCTTCGTTGCCGATGGCGCAGTGCAGATCCTCGGCGTGGTCGACGCAGCGCTGGATCCGGGGTCCGGCAGTTTCGCTCGCTTCGACTACCCGTCGGCGCTGCCGCTGCCGCTGCAGGCGCGCATCGCCGAGGTCGCTGCGGCGGTGGCGCTCGGACTCGGCCTGCAGTCGACGTTCTTCAATATCGAGATGTTCGCCGACGCAGAGAGCGGGCGGATCGCGATCGTCGAAGTGAACCCGCGCATGTGCGGCCAGTTCGCCGACCTGTACGAGAAGGTCGATGGCGTGAACAGCTACCTGCTGGCCCTGCACGTCGCCGCCGGTGAACGGCCGGCGGTGGCCCGGCGCGGCGGCCGTTTCGCCGCTGCGGCCAGCGTGCCGCTGCGCGTGTTCGCGCCGGTGCGCGTGCAACGGGCACCGACGGCGGAACAGGTGGCGGCGGTGGAGCAGGCATTCCCGGGTCTGCTGGCGTGGAACGAGTGCCAGAACGGCGAGGAGCTGTGGGACTTCGCCAACGAGGACGGGCACAGCATCCGCTACGGCGTGCTCAACGCCGGCGGTCGCGATCGCAGCGAAGCCGGCGCGATCGCGGCGCGCGCCGCCGACCTGCTCGGCTACGAGTTCACGGCGCTGCCGCGCTGCTGATCACTTGCCCTTCGGCTGCCCATTGCCCTGTACCGGTGCTTTGTCGCCGGTGGCGGGGTTGGCCGGCGCCTGCTTCTGGTCGGCCGCCGCCGGCGGCCGCAGCGGCGGCAGGTGGAACGCGCGGCGCACCTCGTCGGGCACGACCTTGCCGAACAGATCGACGGCACGCTGCGACAGTTCGCCGGCGTGCGAGCCGACCGCCGCCTGCGCCACCTGGCTCTCCGGGAAGAACATGTACAGCGCGCTCAGCAGGAACAGCATCACGCCGGCACCGGTGCCGATGCCGACCACGCCGCCGCCGGCGCGGTCGAAGAACGACAGGCCGGCGCGCTTGATCAACTTCTGCAGCAGCAGTGCCCACAGGCTCAGCGCCACCAGGATCGCGAGGAAGGTCAGCACGTAGGCGGCGTAGAGCGCGGTGTCCTGCTGCTCGGGCGTCGGCGCGCCGTTGACCGTCCAGCGCAGGAACAGCTGGCCGACCTCGCCGCCGAAGCGGGTGGCGACGTAGTAGGCGACCAGCAGGATGATCACGCGGCTGACCTGCCACCACAGCCCCTTCCACAGGCCGATGACGAAGAACACCACCAGCACCGCGAGCGTCGTGAGGTCGACCCAATTCAGGTGCTGGATCTGCTGGAACAGGCCCGGGGCGGACAGGGGAGCAGTGGGGGATTGCGGCATCGTCGGGGCCGCATTGTGCACCGGCGCGCCGACCTTTGCCGCAGGCGGGTTGCATTCCATTGCGCGGCCGGGTTCCTTGTCCGGCCGCCATGGCCCCCGACCACAGCCAACGGTTGCAGCAGGCATTGGCGACGCTGCAGCAGCGCGTCGTCGCCGATGCCCGCATGCCAGCGGAGGTTCGGCGCGCACGCCGCGAGTTCTTCGGCCCGAGCGGCGAGCCGCCAGCGGCCAGCACTGCCCAGCTGGCGGAGCTGCGTTTTCGTGAATGGTTCCTGCTCGAGCGCGAGAGCGAATTGCTGGGCGCGGTGCCGGCCACGGCCGTCCTGCTGGCGGACGACGAGCAGCTGCTGCCCGGTTCGATCGCGGGCGTGTTCACGGTCGAGCTGGTCGAGGGTGGCCAGGCCGAGCTGCTCGACCTGCAGGACCAGCAGCGGCTCGACGTGGAAGCGGGTGGCCACGGTCTGCAGGCCGGCGACTTCGTGGTCGGTCGGCTCTATCCGCAGCGCGACGGCGCGCTGCTGCCGTCGCCGGCCCTCGTGGTCTACCGGCCGGGTGCGGTCCTGGCCGCCGCGTTCCGCGCCGACCTGCAGCGTGTCACGCTCGAGCGGCGGTTGTTCCAGCACGAACTCGAGCACCTGCTGCTGCAGCAGCGGCAGCCATCGAGTTCGCCCGGTGCCACATTGGACGTGGTGCCGCTCGAGCGACTCGAAGCCGAACTGGAGCAGCTGCTGCAGGCCGGCGGTGCAGACCTCGGTGCGGCCGACGTCAGCCTCGAACTGGCGGCGGTCGAACGCCCGGGCGCCGTGATCGAGCCGCTGCTCGAGCAGCTGGCGTTCGACACTGCGGTCGACATCGACGCGGTGCGGCGCTGTCTGCTGGCGATCTGGAACGCACACGCGCTGCGCCGCTGGCCGGCAACGCCTGATGCCGCCGAGGTCGCCCCGCCGGATGCGCCGGCGGGAGAGGTGCCCGGCGAAACGCTCGGTGAACGGCTGGCACGCACGCTCGACGAGGGCCTGGCGCGGAAGCGGGACGTCGCCGAACTGTTCGCGCAGCTCGAGCGCATGGCCGGCATCGAGGGCGGCGACGAGGAGGAAGACGAGGAGTCGGAGGACGACGATGCGGCCGGCTCTGCGCCGGCCGAACCCGGCGCGCCGGCGCCCGGCGATCTCGGCCCGCTGGTGCAGGAGTTCCTGTGGGAGACCGGGCAGGGCGACACGCCGCTGGCGCGCACGTTGTCGCTGTGGGTGCAGCTGCAGGGCAACAGCGCCCTGCCGCACAGCAACCTCGAAGCGGTCACCGGCACGGATCTGCTGCGCGTGCTGCTGCACGTCTACCTCGGCGCCCTGCCGCAGCAGCGGGCCGAGGCGGTGCGCGCCGCCTTTTCGCACTTCGGTGCGTTCTACCAATGGGCGGAGACATCGCAGCACGATGCCATCGGTCAGGCGTTGCGCGACTGCCGCGGCGCGCTGCTCGACGATCTGCAGCGGCTGCAGGACGCCGGCACGGCGTTGACCGCAAAGGCGGCGGAGTCGGCGCGGCCACCGGCGCTGTTGCACGTCGAGGACGTCGGGCCCGCGGGCTTCGGCGTGCGCATGGACGACAGTCTGAGTTTCTGGGTGGCGGCGCCGCAGTCCATCACCGCGCTGCTGCGCGCCGGCGATCTGCTGTTGGCGGCGCTGGTGCCGGGCCCGAACGGGCAGGCGCGGCTGTCGGGGCTGGTGGTGGCACTGCCGGCCGACGCCAGCACGTTGATCGAATAGCGCGCGCGGTCGGGCCGACGCCATTGCGGCTACCGGCACGGCGGCCAGCCGGCTCGCGGTCGGCGTCGATAGAGCAGCCGGAGGCACCATGGCCTGGGAGACGGCACTCGACCGGTTGCTCCTGCAACAGATCCACCTGGCGGAGAAGGGCGAAGTGAAGGCGGAAGTCATCCGCCAGCAACTGCTCGACTTCCTGCGCCTCGCCGGCAACCGCGGCGCCACTGCGTTCCATCTCGGCTACGCCCGCACGCTGCTCGGCATCGACCTGCCGGACCTGCAGGGCGATCCGGTGCTGCGGCGCTGGTTCGCGTTCGGCCGGCTGCGCGGCCACGACCGCCGCGGCGAGCGCAACTGGATCGCCGCCGCGCTGCAGGATCCACAGCTGCTGATCGATCTGCTGTCGGAGCCGGAGATCGCCGGGCAGGTGCTGCCGCTGGTCGTGCGCACGCTGTTCTTCTGCGGCGACCTCAAGCTGGCGGTGCGCGCGATCCATTACCTCGCCGCCGAGGCCGGTTCGGCGCAGCTCGAGATGGTGGTCGACGCCGCGGTCACCGACCTGTTGGCGCGGCTGGAGAACCGCGAGGACCAGGAAGACCAGGAGAGCACGGTGTCGATCCTCGGGCAGATCCTGACGATGACCGGGTTCGAACGGCTGCCGCCGGACGTGCGCGCGCGCTACCACAAGGAACTGGCCGAACGGCTGCTGGCCGGCAGCGAGTGGCAGGCGGCGATCGAGCACGTCGACAAGGGCCTGCTGCTGGCGTCGGCGCACCCGCGCCTGCGTTCGGCACTCGACGGTATCGCCGCGCTGGCGGAGATGCGCGTGCACGGCACGCTGGGCCTCGAGCCGCGCGCCGAACGGCCGGAGCGCGAGCGCGCGCTGCGGCGCCTGCGCCACATCGAAGAGGATCCCGACCAGGCGGCGCCCGAGCCGATGTTCATCCGCTCGCTGCTCGCCTACGAGACCGGCGCGTTCCCGGTGGCGGCCCGCGGCTTCGAGAAGGCGATCGCCGGCATGCACCGCGTCGAGGGTCGCGATGTGCAGATCATCGACCGCGCGCGGTTCTTCCAGGCGGCGGCGATGCTGGCGGCCGGCAACCCGGAGGACGTCGCCCGGGCGCAGAAGCTGATGGCCAAGGCGCTCGACACCGTGCGCCCGGACCTGGAGTCGTTCTACTACGTGCACGAAGCGCTGAAGAAGCTCGACCGCAAGCTGGCACTGCGCTTCCTCGACGCGGTCGACGTCGGCCGCGGCACCTCGCCGGATCAGCTGCTGTTCGTCGCCCTCGAGTACCTGTCGCTCGGCGAGGCCGAGTCGGCGCTCGGCGCCGCGCGCCGCGTGCTCGAGGTGGCGATCAACCTCGACCAGCGGATCGAAGCGCTGCGGGTGGTGCTGACGGCGCACAACATGAAGGGCGAGCGCGAGCAGGCGCGCGCCACCTACGAGGACATGCGCGAGCTGCTGCTGCAGCGCGGCAAGTTCGAGCAGCTGGAGAAGCTGCTGAAGAACGAGGAGTTCGTCGGCCAGGCACTCGACCACTTCGAGATCAAGTGCGAGCTGGCGAACCTGTACGAGGAGCTCGAGGGCCACGACTACGAGCGGGCCCAGCTGCAGGTGGCGGTGGCGCGGTCGCTGCGCGCGCGCAAGGAAGTCGAGGCGCTGCGGCAGGCGCACGGTCTGTTGCAGGAAGTCAGCTGCATCTATCCGGAACTGGCGCACGACGACCTGGAGACGCTGGAGAAGCTGCTGGCGCTCGAGGATGCCGAACCGCCGAGCAGCGACGCCGGCGTTCAGGCGGTCAAGGAAGTGCAGAAGGCGCTCGGTCACAAGCCGCGGGTCCTGGTGGTCGGCGGCAACGAGCGGCAGCGACGCCACCACCCGCGCTTCCAGGCGCTGGCCGAGACCTGGGGGTTCGCCGGTGAATGGTTGATGACCAACTACACTTCGCCGCAGAAGGTGGTCAACGCCGTCGCCGACGCGATGCGTTCGGGGCTGGACCTGCTGGTGCTGCTGCACTGGAACCGGCACGAGACCACCGAGCCGGCGCTCGAACTGGCGCGCAAGACCGGGGTGCCGGCCCGCACCGTGCACTACGCCGGCTTCACCAGCCTGCAGGTGGCGCTGACCGAGATGCTGCAGCGGATGGCGCAGAGCCGCGCCGCGAAGCCGGCCAAAGCCTGAGCGGTCGCTGCCGCCAGCCGGACGACGCGGTGGCGCCGAGTGGTTAGAACAGCGGCATGCACGCATGCGACTGCGCAGTGATCGGCGGTGGGCCGGCGGGTGCGCTGCTCTCCGGTCTGCTCGCCGCTGCCGGCAAGTCGGTGGTGCTGATCGACGACGGCCGGCCGCGGCATGCGATGCCGGAGGAAACGCTGCTGCCGGCTGCACTGCGAGCGCTCGAGCAGCGCGGTCTGCTGGCGGCGCTGGCCGGCCTGGCGGCGACCGACCGGCTGCGCCACGGCGCCATCTGGGGCAGCGACGAGGTGGTGTGGCAAGGCGGCGAGCAGCGTGGGCTGCGCGTGGTGCGCCGCACCCTGGACGCGGCGCTGCGGCACTGGGCCGGCAGTTGCGGCGCCGTGGTGCTGGACGGTGCGGCCGTGATCGGCGCGCTGCCGGACGCCGGCACTGGGTCGATCGCGGTGCGCCAGCAGGACGGTGCGGTGGTGGCGGTCGACGCCCGGTTGTTCGCGGTCGCCACCGGCCGCGCCGCGAGCGCGCAACTGTTGCCGAGCGAGCGGGTCGCCGCCGGGCCCGAGACCGCGGCGTTGTGTCTGGTCGGTGACGGCAGCCCGGAGTTCCACGACGCCGCGGTGGTGGAGGCGGTGGCGGACGGTTGGCTGTGGTGGATGCCGCTGTCGGGCGGCGGCGCGTGCGTAGCGCTGTTCAGCGACGTCGCCGAACTGGAGCGCCGCGGCCACGTGCGCCTCGGCGACGAACTGCTGGCCGCGGCGCGCGGCCCGGCGCGCGCCTGCCAGTGGCGCGCCGTGCAGCACGCGGTGCGCGCGACTGCGCGCTTGTGCGTGGCGAAGATCCCGGTGCTGCTGCTCGGCGACGCGGCGGCGACCATCGATCCGCTGGCCAGCCAGGGGGTGGAGAAGGCGTTGGCGGCTGCCGACGCTGCCGCGGCGGCGGCGGTCACCGCGCTCGAGCAGCCGCAGCTGCGCACGCTGGCACTGCAGCACCACGCGGCGTGGGAGCGTGGCCTGTGGCAGGCACACGCCGCCACCGCCATGGCGTTCTACGGCCGCGAAACGCGGTTTCCCGGCGCGCCATTCTGGCGCGCGCGCAGTGGCAACGGGGCATCGCCGCCGCCGGCGTCGCCGATGCCGTTGCCGCCGTGCCTGCAGACGCGGGCCGACCTGCAAGCCGGCACGGCGCTGCGGTCGATCGGTCGCCGGCTCGAAGCGGAAGCCGGCTTCCTGCTGCCGGGCAGCGATGCCGCCGTGGCGCGCGTCGGCTTCGTGCCGGTGGCGCCGCTGCTGCGCGCGTTCACGGCGCCGCAGTCACTCGCCGCCGGCATCGCCACGGCGGCGCGCGATCCGCGGCTCTACGTGCTGCCGCCGCGCGCGGTGCACGACGCGGTGGCCGAACTGTTCAGGCGCGGCTTCCTGCTGGCGAGCGCCGCGCCAGCAGACCCGTGACCCAGGCGCAGGCGAGGCTCTCGCCGCGCGCCCGCAGCTGGCACAGACCATCGTGGCCACGCGGCGGCACGGCCGCGGCGAACCACAGCTCACGGCCGTCGTGCACGCGTCGCTCGGGCAACAGCGGCGGCACGTTCGGGTCGGCGACCACGGCGTCGACGCCCGGCAGCCCGCCGGGATCGCACGGCAGACCGGAGTAGGACGCCGGCGCCACCAGCCGGATGCCGGCGGCGCGCGCCGTGGCCACCAGTTGCTGCAGCCGCGGCCGATGATCCAGCGAAGTGGTACCGAGGCTGAGGTTGACGATCTGCGGCTGCAGTGCCAGCGCGTGTTCGAGTGCATCCAGCACGCGCACGAAATCGCAGGTCGGCTGGTCGTCGAACACGCGCAGCGCCGTCAGTACGGTGCCGGGCGCGATGGCGAGGATCGCGGCGGCGATGGCGGTGCCGTGGCCCAGCTCGTCGTGGCCGCCGACCAGCGGTAGCAGGCTGCGGTCGGCTGCGAACGCCGGGCCGGCGCGGAACTGGCAGCGTCCGCGCACGCCCGGGTGGCCAGGATCCACGCCGCTGTCGATCACCACCACGTGCGCCGGCACGGTACCCGGCCGCGGGCCGCGGTCAGCCATCGAGCACTTGGATCTGGCCGGCGATCTCGTTGTCGAGTTCTACGGTCTTCATGCGCTTGAGCTCGCTGTCGAACACTTCGAAGTCGCTGCCGGCGATGCCGATGTAGATCTTGCTGCCGTCGGGTGCGATCGCGACCAGCCCGCGGCGCGGCCGGAACTCTTCGTAGGCTTCCTTCAACTTCCTGCCGTTGGTGAGGTCGTACAGGCTCAGGCGCGTGCGCCGGTCGGCGTTGGCACCGCCACCGCCGCCGCCGAAGTTGCCGCCCATCGCCGCGGCGACCTTCTTGTTGGCGGCGATGCGCAGGCCGAAGCCGATGCCGGGGCTGACGCCCCATTCCTCGACCTTGGCGACCTTGTTGCTCTTCAGGTCGATGTCGACCAGGCCCCACATGCTGCGGTTCTTCTGCACCGGGTCCTGCATCGTGTAGAGCATGCGGTAGGCGTCCGGGTTCTGGCCGTCGAACAGATCCTGCGCCATCGTGCGCATCGGTCCCATGCCGCCCGCCTGCGGCGTGTGCAGGTCGATCCTGCCGACCTCCTTCATGGTCTTGGGATCGATGACGGCGATGTCGCCGTCGTCGGCAAGGGCGTGCCACATCGTGCCGTCGGGACTGATCTGCGCCATCCGGTCGATCACTTCCGGCAGCCGGCGCAGCCGCTTCTCGACTTTCTTCTCGGCGACGTTGTAGAGCAGCTGTTGGCTCGGATCGAACGAGTAGCGGTCGATCTGCTGCTTGATGCGTTCGACGCGCACGTACCAGTGCGTGCCGCCGGGCAACTCGCGCACGTCGCGGATGCGCAGGATGTAGCCCTGCTCGACGAAATCGTGCTCGGAGACCACCTCCATGCTGGCGCGGTCGATGACTTCGATCTTGTGCTGCTGGCCGGTGACGACGAAGAAGCGCTGCTTGTCGTGGCTCAGGGTCGAGTCCCAGGCCATGCCGTTCTTGAACTTGACCTTGCGCACCACCTGGTCGGTCTCCGGGTCGTACTGCGCGAACAGGTCCGGATGCATGCCGAAGTAGAAGAACTGCTTCTTCGGTTTGGCGGCGGCAGCAGGCGGTGGCGTCGGCGTGGTGTCGGCTGGCGCCGGCACCTGCGCGCTGAGCGCCGCACAGGGGAGCAGCGCGAGCAGCGCCGCGAGCCGCGGGCCAGAGCCGCGTGGGAGAGCCGTGGTCATGGCAGCCTACGGGAACACCAGGTCGATCGACTTCCAGTCGTGCATCGGCGCGCCGCACGACTGCGTCCAGTTCGGCGCGTTGGTGACGCCGTCGGGCACCTGCGCCGGCCAGTAGCAGGTGTGGTAGCAGTCGTACAGGTCGCGCTCGATCGGTTGGCACAGGCCGTGGGTGCTGCCGGCGGAGTCGACTTCCCAGCCGGGCGCGAAGATCGTCGTGCAGCCGAACGGGTACTCGGTGGTCGGCGGATCCTGGGTGAGCGCGCGGGCACTGGCGCGCGCGCGGGCGACCATCGCCGCGAGGCGACGGGCCTTCTGGTTCAGCGGGTGGACGTGGCTCATGCGGATTCGTACCTGGCGAAGAACTTGGGATTGTCGGCCATGATGCGAGCGTAGGCGGACATGCCGAGATCGGCGAAGCCGCGGATCCACTCGCAGTAGTGCAGATTGGCACGCGTCGCGTCGCCGTAGCGCACGTGCGCTTCGTGGTAGCAGCCGCCGGCGCACAACGGCCGGGCGAAGCAGCTGCGGCAGTCGGTCTTCTTGTCGATGTGCGCGGCGCGCAGGAACGCGCTGCGCCGGCTCTCGTCGATGCCGCTGTGGACGTTGCCGACGGCGTGGCTGTTCGACTCGACGAAGCGATGGCACAAGCCGAGCTCGCCTTCGGTCGACACGCCGAGCAGGCCGAGACCGGCGCCGCACGGATGCGCCTTGTTGGTGCCCTGGTGCAGTTCGCGCAGCAAGTCGTTGAGGTTGGCGAAGCCGTGCGCTTCGCCGCGCACCGCGGCGGCGACGAAGTCGTCGCCGAGCTCGCGGAACTCGGCCAGCAGCTGTTCGTAACCGCCGCCGTCGAGGCCGTAGGTGCGGTTCGAACTGGCGGTCACCGGTGCGAACCCGACTTCGTCGAAGCCGAGCTCGCTGACCAGGAACCGGTAGGTGTCGCGCACCTGCGCGGCGCCGCGGGTCAAGGTCACGCGCGCACCGATCGGCCGGCCGCGCCGTTGCTTGTTGGCGGCCAGCAGCTGCTGGATGCGCGGCAGGATCACCGCGAAGCTGCCCTTGCCGCTCTTGTAGGTGCGATGCCGGTCCTGCTGCTGCTGGTCGCCGTCGATCGAGATGGTGATGCCGAAGCGGTGGCTGACCAGGAACTCGATCACCGCATCGCTGAGCAGCGTGGCGTTGGTGGTGACCGAGAAGTGGACGCGTTTTCGGTGCTCGCGGCCGAGTTGCTCGGCGTACACGGTGGCCGTCTCGATCGCCGGGAAGTTGAGCAGCGTTTCGCCGCCGAAGAAGGTGATCGACACCTGCGGCCGGTCACCGGAACTGCGGAACAGGAAGTCGATCGCCGCCTGCGCGGTCGCGGCATCCATCATCGACCGGCGGACCTCGCCGGCGGCCGGCGGCGTGCTGATCTTGTCCTCGCCGTACTCGTAGCAGTAGGTGCACGACAGGTTGCACTTGTTGGTGACGTTGAGCACCAGCGTCGCCAGCGGGAACGGCATCGGCGGCAGTTCGGCAGCGGGGGGCGCCAGTTCGTCGGCGGGCCGGATGACGCCGAGGTCGACCAGGTCGGTCAGCGTGCTGCGGGCGGTCGCGGTGTCGTGGTGGCGGCCGAGTACCTGTTCCATGTCCTCGCCGCCGCCGCTGAAGGCATCGACCAGGTCGCGCGCCAGGGGTTCGAGGCCGAGGATCGCCGCCGACGGCGTGACGTACAGGTAGTCGTGGCCGGCAGCGTCGGTGAAGCGGCGGTGCAG
>Ga0209488_10000674_pt1 | contig 28855 bp, 24 predicted proteins | sample Rivendell_Oct201_8_FD_188349 | JGI IMG/M metagenome (GOLD analysis project Ga0209488, IMG submission 188349) | Vadose zone soil microbial communities from the Eel River Critical Zone Observatory, Northern California, USA -... | ecosystem: Environmental > Terrestrial > Soil > Vadose zone >...
GGCTTACCCGCCGGACGAGGCAACATCGCAGGCTTCCTTAAAGACGTTTTGCGCCGCCGCGGGTTGCGCCACGAAAAGATACTATCATTGCTGGTAAAATTGCCGTCTCATGTCGCGGCCTGGTTTTTGGGCGAGGCCAGCATATTTGCGGCAATGACCGAGGATGATCCCAACCCCCAAAACCGCATCGAACTAGATGCGGAGCAGCCGGACGGCGCCTCTTTTGTATACACGATCAACGATGACCTCCGTGAGCGAGCGGATTCGCTGCGCGAGGCATTTAGGAAGAAAATACGACCGTGGCGTTTAATGCGCCTATCTAGCTCACTGACTATGAATTACGGACATCCTTGCGGGACATGCCGTTTCGGCGATGATCCCGCACGCAGCGTCCTCAACAGAGACAACCGCGCGCACGATGTAGACAACCTATATGTCGTGGATGCCTCGTTCATGCCACGCAGTGGCGCAGTCAACCCGAGTCTCACAATCGCCGCGAACGCCTTACGCACCGCAGCGCCGATTAAACGCGTTTTGGAACGTTCCGCCTACGCAATTCCTTGATCTGCCGCTCCGTATTCAGCATGACAATCGTGATGCAATCACAGTTTATCCCCGACACATGATCGGCCATGCCCAATAGTTTAAAACAGTTGATCGTCGTTTGGGCAATCGGTGCGGTGATCTTCCGATTGGGAAAACCGATTTTACTGCGCTTTGGCAGCGAGCAGGATTACTCGCGCCGGCGCAACGTTTGGTTCGTATTGACCGCGACGGCGCTGTTGAGCCCGAGCTTCTGGCTTTTCGCATTCGTCGCGGCCCCTGTGCTTGTCTGGGCCGGCCGCAAAGATAGGAACCCAGTCGCGCTCTATTTGTTGTTGCTGCACGTAGTCCCCTCCATTCCGGTAACCATTCCCCTTCCGGGATTCAACTCGCTGTTTGATTTGGATAACTACCGGCTACTTTCGATTTGCGTCCTCATTCCGGCCGCTTGGCGGCTCAGGAAATCGAAGATATCCAATCGAGTTCGCGGTATGACTTCGATGGATCTGCTGCTACTGGCGTTCGGAGCGCTGCAGATTGCACTATTCATCCCGCCCGACTTGCCAAGCCACTTGATTCTTCAAGACTCATTTACCAATGTACTGCGGCGCGCCTTCCTCTTCTTCATCGACATCTACATTGTCTATTACGCCGTAAGCCGCGGCTGCTCCAACCGTCAATTGATATCGGAGGCGCTGGCTGCATTTTGCCTAGCATCCGTCATCATGGCCGGGATTGCCGTTTTCGAGACCGCGCGTCATTGGATGATGTACATGGATACCGCCGTACGTTGGAGCGACGTTGTAACTGCTGGGGGCTACAAGGAGCGTGGCGGGTCACTGCGCGCCGCAGCTTCTTCCGGGAACCCCCTGGCACTCGGATATCTGCTGGCAATCGCTTTCGGCTTTTGGCAATACCTGCAGTCACATGTCGAGGCGAAAGTACCGCGCCTCGCTGTCATGATTGTGTTGTTGCTGGGACTTCTGGCCACCTTTTCGAGAGGACCGGTCATAGGCGCGCTGGGAATCTACGTCGTCGTGGTTGCAATGGGGCGCCGCGCGTTGCCCCGGCTGCTCAAACGCGCAATATTTGGACTGCTGATTGTGATGCTGATCGGTCAACTGCCGATTGGCGAACGATTTGCACGATCATTGCCGTTCAGCATGCAATCCGGAAATAAGGAAGCCGACTACTCAATCTCTTACCGCGAGCGCCTCGCCGCCCGCTCTTGGGACTTGATCGAGGAGCACCCATTTTTCGGAGACCAATTGGCTTTGCAAAAGTTGGAAGACATGCGCCAGGGTGAAGGCATCATCGATTTGGTCAATACCTATGCGGAAATCACCATGTTTTATGGTTTCATAGGGATTGGGACCTTTATTGGATTGATACTGGTCGCTTTTCGTAGGCTCTATCGAGTGGCAAATGCAATCGCCCAGGACGATCCCGATTTTGCCTTGATGGGATTCACATTGGCTGGCTGCATCATAGGCACGCTGCTCATGCTCGCTACGTGCAGCTTCATTTTGGGCTACGTAAAGGTATTTTACGTCATTGCCGGACTATCAACCGCATACGCGCATCTCGGGAAGTCCTTAAAGTCGGACCCGAAGGTATTGCGTGCCGTCGAACCTTCGCCGGAGTTTCGCTAGGTGCTGAAGCTCAAGTTTGTGAATATAAACGGCGATTTGTTCGCGACGACATTTAGCTTTGGTGCCCAGGCGGTTATAAGGCTCGGCAGCAGCATCATCCTAACCAGAATACTGCGCCCCGAGGCCTACGGTATTATCACGATCATATTGTCCATCGTGTTCGTCGTTGAACTGCTTGCAGATATCAACGTAACGTTGTTCATCGTGCGCGAACCTAGCGGCGAAGCGCCCAGGTATCTAAATACGGCGTGGACGATGAGGCTCGGGCGTGCGATTGTAAATTCCGCAATTGTGTTCTTCGGCGCCCCGATTATTGCCAACACAATCTACCATGCGCCCGAATTGATACTGCCGCTACGAGTATTTTCGATAAGCTTCATCATAAGCGGACTGGAGTCGATGGCGTTTCCGCTGGCTGTCCGGCGCAAACAGACGCGGATCGTCATGTACTCGGAATTGGTCGCGACATTTTTGTCGACCTTGTTTGCCGTCATTTATTGTGAAATTTCTCGAGATTATTGGGGATTGATCTACGGCATCCTATTCAACCGCTTGCTGATTGCCGCGTTCAGCTATCGATTTTATCCGGAGTCTTGGCCTAGACTTCATTTTGACCGGGCGGCAGCCCGCGCAATCATGAAATTCACCAAATTCACGATGCCATCGAGCTTGCTGACGATTGCGATGACGCAATTCGACAAAGTAGTGTTCTTGAGGTTATTCGACCTTCGGCTTCTCGGTGTATATGGCCTTGCCGGCAACATCGCGTCGCCTATCGAATCGCTGGTCGCCAAGATTAGCAACCAGGTTCTTTATCCGCGTTGCGCTCATAACTACCGATCTGATCGAGAGACCTTTTCACTCAAGTATTACACCGAAAACATAAAGTTATTCATCAGCATCCTAATCGTCCCCGCAACCATAGGAGGGGGTGCGCGTCTTGTGATCGCGCTGCTGTACGATCCGAGGTATGCGCAAGCCGCCGACGTCCTTCAGGCATTCATGCTACGGGCGATGCTCTTGTCGTTAGCAACGCCGGCGGAAGATCTAATGATCGCCGCCGGCGCCGTGCACGTGATGCTCGTCGGCAACTTCTTTCGGGCGCTCTGGATGTTTACCATGAGTCTGACTGGTTACTATCTCTTCGGCTTCATGGGGTTTACATACGGTGCAGCTTTGAGCCCGCTGCCGCCCCTGATCTATTATTGGTGGCTGCAGAGAAAGAGCGGAATGATGGTCCCGAAATATGAATTATTTAAGATATCGTTTGCCGCTTGCGTGGCAATGGGAGCTTACGCTGCGTGCAGTCTTATTCTCGCATTCTTGCCGGTGGGGCGGATCAGCCTCCCGCACTGACTTCGGCGTAGCCGGCGCCTTATTTGCCCATGAGCAAGGATTTCAGGCGCGATCGCAGTGAGCGCGGAGGCAACTCTTCCCGGCCCCCGCGGAAAGTTCGCCCCCCTGAACCGAGCTTGGACAATTCCCAAGCGCTTACCAGTCGTTCGAATGCCATGGCCGGATCCTCTCCGGTATTGCCGCTCATTTGAGTCCGAAAAACCCCTGGAACCCACTCGTTGACAATCAACGACGAACCGCTCGACGCGAGTTCAACTGCCACCGCCCTCGTGAACGCGCTGACGGCGGCTTTGGTCGTGCAATATAGTGTACTGCCGCTGTCCGGGCCAAGGTAGGCAAAACTGCCAACGTTGAAAATTACGGCCGGTCGGCCGGCCGGAAAAGTTCGCACTGCGGCCCGGCATCCATAGACCACGCCGCCAAGATTCGTTGCCACACCTGCAGCCCATTGCTGTGGGCTCGTCTCACCCAGTACTTGGTGCGGATAGACGGCAGCATTGTTCACTAGCAAATCGACACCGCCGCGCCGCTGCACGATCCTGGTAAACAACTCTTCCAAGGCATTGCCATCGGAGACGTCGACCACGGCACATTCGATGGTTCCCGCGCCCAAGCACAGGTCCTTGGTCTTCTCAAGCCCGGGCGTGCTGCGGCTAATCGCGACGACGTGAGCGCCGCGGCTGACGAAACCGATGGCCAGCGCCCGGCCGATTCCGGCACCGGCGCCAGTGATAATTATGGTTTGGCTGGTGGATTCAGACATTTTGTGTCCGAAGATACTTAAATGTGAAAACGACCGATCGGTAGATGCGAATCGATGTCATGAACCAGGACCGTCCAGATAGTGCGGAGCGGATACCAGTTGCCCGCGTCTTGGTCCAGCATACCTTTGGTACTTTCGCGGGGAAACATCCGGGACGCCGATCTTCGCCGCTCGAGTTCTCATCATTCACTTGATAATCAATAGATAACTTATTGTTATTACAAGCAATAGCTGACACCCGGTCTTTCCCACCGAAGCCATCAATAGTTCACCCGATTGTGCGCCACGGTATGCGATCTATGCTGGCTGCGGGGTTACTCGGATAAGGAGGGCAGAAACAGGGCTCTGAAAGTGCGTAATTAGTAGCTTAGAGCACCCTGTTTCGACTACGATCCTGTCGGCATTGAGCGACATAGTCGCCATTGAGAGACAAAAGGAGATGTGGATCACTCAATGAATTTTGCAGATCGATAGCATAGCACTGCGCCGTCCAAGACGAAGCTCGGCACTGATTTTTGGCTGGTCTCACAATATGAACAATGTCTTGACTATCGACGACTACGAACTCCGCGAAGCGCGGGCAATAGTGACAGCATTCGGGACAGAGCGCTTCGGCTACGTGGTAACCCCTAACGTCGATCACGTGATCAGGCATTACCACGACCCCGAGTTTCGGGCCATGTACGCGCAGGCCGCTTATGTATTTTTGGACAGCCATTTTCTGGCGCATGTGATCCGCCTCCTCAAGCGACGGCGTCACCGCGTGAGCCCGGGCAGCGATTTGACGGCGGCGGTGATTTCCAGCGTGATCAAGCCGAACGATGTGGTGGTGATGGTGGGTGGGAGCGCCGCGCAGGCTCAGGAGCTTCGGGAGCGTTTCGGACTGAAAGCCCTGCGTCACATCGATCCGCCGATGAACTTCATTCGCGACGAATCAGCGGTCGAATGCTGCCTGCGCGCGATCGAGGAAAGCAGTCCGTTCAGGTTCTGCTTTTTGGCGATCGGCTCGCCTCAGCAAGAAATCATCGCGCAAAAGCTCAAGGAGCGCGGCGTCGCCCGTGGCCTTGCGTTGTGTATCGGTGCCTCGATCAATTTCATCACGGGTATCGAAAAGCGTGCACCCCTTTGGATTCGAGAATCGGGTTTTGAATGGCTGTTTCGTCTCGTCCGGAATCCCAAGAGACTGGCGAGGCGCTATCTGGTCCGCGGCCCACGTATTTTCCTGCTGCTGCCGCATCTAGAACTTCGGTTACGGCGACCGGTAGCGGTGCCGCGCGAACTCCTAACCGGCAGGCCAGGCACTCCCGCGATAACCGTCGTGACCGGCAGCCATAGCTAGAACGGCCGCGCTCCGGCAACCAACATTCGCTACCATTCGTGCGTGAACCAAGCTTCAACCTCAGCGACGGTAAGTCATAGATTTCGGCCCGGACTTCCCGTACGCCTGGCGATCCTTGGCTCGGCATTCTTCGCCGAGAAGATTTTCCTCAACGAATTCGTGGACTTCGAACGCGCGCAGACGGCGCACGGGCTCGGAGCGATACTGCGTGTCGCGCAACATTGGGGTTTTCGCTTTCTCGTCGCTCTTGCCGCAGCCATGGCGCTGTTTGCCTACGTCCGCGGCTGGCGGCAAATGCGGGGAGCAGCGGCAGAGGTACAGGCTGCGCCGATGCGCGGCGGGTGGCTACTGGCCCACATCGTGCTCGTCGTCGTTCTGGCGCCCCTGAGCTACCTTCTGTATCGGTATACACCAACGGAACTGTCCGTGGCCGGCGTCGTGGTTCTCTGGAGCGTGGTGGGTGTCGCCGCGGCGCTGACCGCCGTGATGGCGTTGGCGCCTCTCCCGCTTTGGCTGGATGCGGCGCGCGCCCTCGGTGTGATTTGGTGGTACGCCGCGATCGCCGCATTGCTCGGCACCAGTCTCATGCAGTCGGCGCAATCACTCTGGACCCCCAGCGCGATGCTCACTTTCGATCTCGTCAGGCGATTGCTCACGCCCATCCTGCCGACGCTGACCGCCGACCCTGCCACCCTGGTGCTCGGCACGAAGCGCTTCGCGGTGCAGATAGCCGACGTGTGCTCGGGTCTCGAGGGCGTGGGCTTGATACTGGCCTTCTCCGGCGCATGGCTGTTCTATTTTCGGAGCGAATACATTTTCCCGCGCGCGCTCCTGCTGGTCCCGGCGGGCATCGTGTCGATTTTTTTCCTCAATGTATTGAGAATTGCCGCTCTCATTCTGATCGGAGACCGCGGCTTTCCCGACGTCGCCATCTACGGATTTCATTCACAGGCCGGCTGGGTGGCGTTCATCGCGGTGGCATGTGGCTTGGTCCTGCTGAGCAGGCGCAGCGCCTGGTTGAATCGCACGGCCGCGCATTCCGGCGTGTCGCCGGCGATGCACAACCCGACCGCCGCGTATCTCATGCCTTTGCTGGCCATTCTGGCGGCCGGCACTGTTGCCCGTGCGATCTCGAGCGGCTTCGAATTCTTCTATCCTCTGCGCTTGATCGCGGGCTTGTGGATGCTCGTTCGTTATCGAAGGAAGCTATCGATCCTCGATTGGCGCTGGAGTTGGCGCGGGCCGGCCGTCGGCGCCCTGGTTTTTTTGGCGTGGATCATCGGCGCGCATTTTCTGCTGCCGGAAAGCGCGATGCCCGAAAAGCTGGGGACAGTGCCGGCCGCGGTGCGCGGATTCTGGATCGTGAGTCGAATCGCGGGTTCCGTTCTCATCGTACCCATCGCCGAGGAACTCGCGTATCGCGGTTATCTGATGCGGCGATTGGCCGCATCGGATTTTGAGTCGGTGCCTTTCCATTCCGTTCGGTGGCCTGCTCTGGCCGTTACGGCGATCGTATTCGGGCTCGCCCATGGCGCGCTGTGGTTGCCGGGCATCGCCGCGGGCCTGGCCTACGGCCTGCTGCTGGTGCGCCGCGGCCGCATCGGCGAAGCGGTCGCCGCTCATGCCACGACCAACGCGCTGATTGCCGCGAGCGTGCTGGGGTGGAATCAGTGGCAGCTCTGGTGAGTCTCGGCGTCCGCGCTATTGAACTTATTGGCTGCAAAACGCATTCCCCGGTCACAGTTTCGTTCGGTTTCGTTGTCGTTTTGGCGACGGTACCGTTATGATTTTTTCGCGTTTCACCCCTTTTGTTTGAGTCCGAGGATTACACCGTGGTTCGAAAGATCAGTTTGGCGCTTGTATTGATGGGCATGGCCGGCGTAGCGTCAGCCGGACAGAATAACTCCGATCGATGCTTCCAGATCCTCTGGTGGACTTTTTGCCCACCGTCCGAGCATACGACACCGCTCAAGGCGCCCGAAATCGATCCTGCTTCGGCCATGGCTGGCCTGACGATGTTGGCGGGTGGCTTGGCCGTATTGCGCGGCCGTCGCAGAATAAACTCTAAAGACTGAAGCCGAGACCCTGGATTACCCGGGCGCTCATGCGCCTGGGTCACTTTCAGGCCGACGCGTGCCCGGCCGATACCCTACCGTCAAAATAGCTCGATTCTCGCGGTATCCGTAGATCCCCGTGGTCAGACGAGCGCTGTGCTCGCACCGCAATTTGACTTCGAGCCAGCGGCCGCGCCGCCAGCTGAGCGCAGCGCCGACCAACTCATCGTCGAAACTGGAAGTACCGGTTTGAGACACGGCGAGGCTGTGAACATAATCGGTTTTGTAGTATCGGCCCATTGCCTCAGCGGTCAGCGCGCTCGTCAATTTCCGCTCCACTCTGAATTCAGCTCCGCTGCGTGTATTGTCGAGCAGGGGGGCATGGTCATAGAGATCCTTTTCCCATCGTCCGCTCACGCTGAGCGTCGTGCGGTTGCGCTGATACTGCCAGCCGGCCGACACATAGTTGCTCGTATAGTTATTGGATGTCTGCGCAGCCGGCGCCGTTCCGACCAGGCCGATCGCTCCGCTTTGAAGGTTGCTGAAACTGGTGCTGGCGTCGGTCAAGTCGCGGCCGACCGATACCGTCAGCTTGGCCGCCGCCGACAACTTGCGAGCCAGTTCCACCTTGGCGAGACCGCCGGAGGTTGACGTACCGTTCTGGCTGATGGTGGTGGCGCCAAGATCCGCGGACAGGTCCGTGCGCGCGCCATGCACTTCGTAGCGTACGAAACCGTTGGTGCGGTCGAAATCGCTATTGAGCACGGTGTTCTCGAACATCACGCGCTCGGTATCGCCGTTCAACGATACGCTGGACCTCGCCGACAGCTGCAGTCCCCAGGCGAGGTTGCCCAGCACCCGATTGCTGTTGAACGGGCTGGTCGCATATTGGGCACGCGCATAGCGCGCGCTCGCATTCACATAGCTGTTCGCGCCGAAGCGCAAGGCAAAGTCCGGGCCCGTACTGACATAGTTGACGTTCTCGAGATTGGTCGGCGTCACCGGGGTAAACGGATCGAGCGCCGCTTGACCGAAATCATCCTGTAGCACCCAGACGATTCGATCCGGGATGATGGCGAGGTGCGCGATGCCGTCGAAGCGGCCGATCAATTGGCTGCCGTAGGCACCTTGCAAGTAATCCAGATACATGAAATTGCCCTTTGCGTCCACATCCAGCCGTCGACTGATCTTCTTGTAGTCGAAATCGGCATCCGCCACCGCCATGGTTTGGCTGACTTTGTTCGTGGAAACGAGGGTTACGTTATCCGATTCGGCAACACCCAGATCGGCGCCATAGGTCAATGCTTCCCCTTTTGAACCGACCCCTGAGGTCAATGTCTCCGTTTTGGAATCAGTTCCAGGGGTCAAAGTCTGCGCCCTGGAGCCGGAGACCAATGCAAGAATCGAGACGACTGCGATCGATAGATGCGGCGTAGGTGATCTAAGGCGCATCGCGATTGGTCCCGTACGATCCGTACCCGTAGTACCCTTCGATCGGACTCGCCTCGACTTGATTCAGGATGATGCCGCCCGTTTGCTGGGCATCGAACAATCCCATCGCGTCCTGCACCGCGTGCCGTGGTGTGTGTCCCGCGCGAATCACGAGCACGATCTGGCCCGCGACTTTTACCAACGTGCGACCTTCGTTGGTGATGAGCAGGGGCGGCGAATCCAGCAGCAAGATGCGGCGCGGGTTGTGACTGCAGAGGTTTGCGATGATTTGCCGCATACGGTTGCTGCTCAGGTGTTCCGTCGCTGCCTCAACCCGCCTGCCGGCCGGCAGGATGGACAGGCCGCTCAAGTTCGTCTGAATCACCAGCGAATCAACGTCAACCGATTCGTCGACCAACGCATCCAAGAGGCCGCTTTCTTCCTTCATTCCGACGATGTCGCTGACGTGCCGTTTTGCTACGTCGCAGTCCACGAGCAGCACGGATATATCGCGCTCGAGCGCCATGCTGAGCGCGAGATTGATGCTGGTAAAGGTCTTACCGTCGCCTGGCAGCGCGCTCGTGACCATGATCACGCGCGGCTCTCCGATGGCCGCGACCTCCGACATGGCTTTCTCGACGAGCGGGCGCTTGATCCGCCGGTAGTGGTCGGCGAACTGCTGATCCCTAGCTGCTTCCGGCAGATATCCGCGTGCGCGCAAGGCCTCCATGTTCAATGTCATTCGTTTTGCCGGCCTCGACGCCGGATCGGGCACCTGATCGACGATCAGCGGCGGCGCGACCGGTTTCGATACCGCATCCAACTTCTTCGGCGCGGCCGCGCGCGCTTGATTCCTCATCCGAGCGATCGCCTGTTCGACCAGACTCATGTATTCACCAAGGAGCGAATGGCGTGGGTGGTCAGCCTGGCACCCGCCCAGTTCAACGCGAACGCGACCATCAAGGCCGCCACCAGGCAAGCCATCGCCGCCGAGAATCGCCACATATCGCGGCGAAATTCCCACTGTTGCCTGGTTGGAAACGCCGCACTGACCACGCCGAGGACGGGAAAGCTGGTCAACTCATTCACCCCAGCCACCGAGCTCACGATGGGTTTCAATACATGCAGCCCGTAGGCCACGCCGCCGCCCAGCAGCATGGCGACCACCCATATGCCGGCGAGCAGCACCGTGCGTCTCGGCGACACCGGTGTTACCGGAGCGGTGGGCGGCAGCACCACTTCGAATCGGACCGATCCTGCGTTATCCGCCCGTTCGCCCAGGCGCGCCTTCTGGTAGCTCTCGAGCAATGCCGTGTACTGCGCCTTGTTGACAGCGTAGTCGCGATTGAGCTGCTGAAATTCTGCTTCCACCTGCGGCGCGCTATTCAAGCGCTGCCGCAGTTCCGCGACGGTGCTCTGGTGCTGCGCCAATTGGCGTCGCAACGCAGCAATCTCGACGTCTTCCTTGTTCAGCTCGAGCTGGATGTTTTGATACACCGGGTTGTTTCCGGCGCCGCTCGACGCGACGGCGCTGGCGTCACCGCGCCGCAGATTCTCCAGTTCAACCGCGCGCCGCTTTTTCAGTTCATCAAGGGTCGCGCGTGCCGCAATCACATCCGGATGCTTGTCCGTGAATTTGAGCAGCAACTCGCCCAGCTTCGCCTGCGCCTCTTGTATGCGGCTGAGCGTATCGCTGCCGCCGCCGGTAATGCCTCGTCCGCCCATCATCGTCGTTGACGTGCCTGATGCCGATATCGCCGCGTCGCTATGCAACTGCTTGGTGAGTTCGTCGCGGCGGCTCAAAGCGATCGACAGATCGGTGTCGGCTTTCTTCGCTGCATCGACTTCGTTCTGCAATTGCGTGAAATAGCCGCCCTGCTCGCTCGGCATCAGGCCGACATTCTTCTTTTTGAACGCAGCCAGGCGGTCCTCAGCCGCGCTCAAGCGCTGCTCATAATCCTTGATCTGCGTCTCCAGAAACTTCTGCGCATGTTCCGAACCCTCGCGTTTGCCTCCCAAGGTCTGCTCCACGAAGGTGGTCAGGAGGGTCTTGATCACGCGCAAGGCGCGATCCCGGCTCACGTCAGTGTAGTGGAAGCTGTAGATGGTGCCGGCAGTGCTGCGCTCGTCGCCCTGACTACCCGCGCTGACCACGGTGAGAGCGATGCGGTCGCTCAATCTGTCGAGGATTCTGGTGCGGGTACGTTCGTCCGTGACAGAGTCCGGCAGCACGCCTGTCTGCTTTGCGATCAGTTCCAATTGCGGGCCTTCCAGCAACGACTGACGCACATAGTTGATTTGCGCGTCGACATTCTGGTCGGTGGTCAATCCCTGCAAAGCCGGCTTCAGTGCCGTGCGTGTGTCCACGAAGACCCGTGCATCGGCCGCATATCGATCCGGAAGGGTAAACACGATGCTCCAGCCGATCACGGATGCGATGGAAGCTGCACCCAACGCCATCCATCGAAAGCGCCAGGCGCTGCGCACTTCTTCCAGAACTCGGTCCAATTCCTGTTTCATGACACTAGACCTGAGGGCTCAAAATCGGGTTTCCGGCACCACCAGCACATCGCCTGGCTTGAGGGCCGGGTTTTGCTTCATGTCGCCGCCATTCAGGAGAGCGTCGAGCTTCACCTTGATCTCGGTTTGCTTGCCGTTCTCAGTACGCACCAGGCGGGCGCGATTTCCCGCCGCGAATTGGCTCAATCCGCCCACGGCAAGCACCGCATCCAACACCGTCATACCATCTCGGTACGGCAGCGACTGCGGGGTCTTTACCTGACCGATGACTTTGACTTGGCTGTATATGCTGAGCGCGACCGTGACGACCACGCTGACCTTCGGCGCCTTGATGTATTCGGACAAGGACTTTTCGATGTCGCGGGCCAACTGGGACGGAGTCTTGCCGACTGCAACCATGTCTTCCACCAGGGGCGTGGAGATCTTACCGTCGGGACGCACGGGAAGCGTGGCCGTCAACTCGTCATTCTGGAACACGGAAACCTTCAACGTGTCGCCAGGCCCGATGCGGTAATCCGGGGAAATCGCGGGCGGTGCGGCCGGCATTGCGGGTGGTGCCGCCGGTTCGGCTGCCACGGCCGGACACACTGGAACCGCCATGGTCATTGAGGCCAGCCACAGCATCAAATACCCAAGGAATTCTCGCGATTTCAATGATTTGGCGCTAATCACGGAAGTTATATTACCTCGGCTGCGATCGGGCTGCCCCCCAAATTGAAGTAATCCGGCGGAGCTGCGCGAAAAGCACGCATTTAATCATGCCGACGGCGAACCGACCGTGACCGGCGTCTAGTGAATCGCTGGTAACATCCCATGGTGGGTGCCCGAAGCCAGCCAGAATTCACCTTGGACCGACCGCTTCCCAACACCTATTGGGTGATACCCGGCCGACTGCTGGCCGGTGAATACCCCGGGGCCGCCGACGACACTGAAGCACGCCGACGCCTGGCACGCCTGCTCGAGGCCGGCGTCGACAGCTTTGTAGATCTCACGGAGGACGGCGAACTGCCGCCCTACCGTCACTTGTTGCCCAAGCACTCGGATTACCTGCGCGTAGGCATAGTCGATACCGGCGTGCCCAACAATGTCGCCCAGACGCGGGAGCTGCTCGCCGCCATTCGCGCCGCCCTGGCGCGGGAGCGGCGTGTTTACGTCCATTGTCGCGCCGGGATCGGGCGAACGGGCCTCATCATTGGTTGTTTTCTGGCGGACGAAGAGTCCAGCGGCAAAACGGCGCTCAAAACCCTGAACCGTCTGTGGCGCCGGAGCGAGCGCGCTGCAACTTGGCCCAAAGTGCCGCAGACGGCCGAACAAGCCGACTACATTCGCCGCTGGTCGAAGCTCGGAAAGCGAACCGCTTAGGGCTGGACAATGATACCTTGAAGGGCTAACCCGTCAGGAGACTCGAGTGAATCAATATAAGCCAGGCCCCAGTTTGGGGCGACCCTCTGTTCCGTCCGGCGAAGATCCGATGATGGATTTCCGGGCACGCCTAGTACATCAGCAAGCCGAAGCCGCGGAGCGCCGCCGCACCGACCTCGCGGAGCAATGCTCGCGGCTGAAGACGGCCGAGGAACGGATCCGCATTTGGGAGCGCATTCACGAGGTAACGCTGCCGCGAGACCCGGCGCATCGGCTGGTGGAGATCATTGCGGCCAATACCGGGCTCACCGGTGCCGATGTGCGCGACGAACAGTCGCGACGGGCCGCACTGCGAGCCGCTGTCTAGTGTTCCGCCGCAGCCTCTAAATTTCCCAAGTCAGATCGACATCGATGATGCCGGCTTCGCGCAAATGCTCGATCACGCGCGAAGCCGCCGCTTCCGGGGTCAACCGGGTGGTATCCAGGCGGATTTCCGGATTTTCGGGTGCCTCGTACGGTGAATCGATGCCGGTAAAGTTCTTCAATTCGCCGCGGCGCGCCTTCTTGTAGAGCCCTTTTGCGTCGCGCGCCTCGGCCAAGTTCAAGGGCGTATCGACGAATACCTCGAAGAACTCGCCCGCCTCGACCAGGCCGCGGGCCATGCGCCGTTCCGAGCGAAACGGCGAGATGAAGGACACCATGACGATGAGCCCGGCATCGACCATCAGGCGCGCCACCTCGGCGACGCGCCGAATGTTCTCGACTCGATCCTCGTTGGTGAAGCCCAAGTCCTTATTGAGCCCGTGGCGCACATTGTCGCCATCCAGCAAGTACGTCTGGCGGCCATCGGCATGCAGCTGCTTTTCGACCAGGTTGGCGATCGTCGACTTGCCGGCACCCGACAGTCCGGTGAACCAGAGAATGCACGGCTTCTGATGGCTCAATTGCGCGCGCGCGCGCTTGTTCACGTCCAGCGCCTGCCAGTGCACGTTTTGCGAACGGCGCAGCGCGAAGTGTAGAAGTCCCGCGCCCACGGTATTGTTGGTGAGCCGATCGATCAGAATGAACCCGCCAAGAACCCGGCTGTCCCGGTAGGGTTCGAAGGCGATGGCGCTGTCCACCTCGAGTCCGCAAACGCCGATGTCGTTGAGGTCCAGCTTCTTCGCCGCGAGGTGCTCCATGGTATTCACGTTGACGCGATACTTGATCGGCGCCACCGTCGCCGTCACCGTCTTGGTGCCGAGTTTGAGCAGATAGGCGCGGCCCTGCAGCAAGGGCTCATCGTGCATCCAGATGATGGTGGCCTCGAACTGATTGGCGACCGTCAGCGGCGCATCCGCCGCACTCAGCACATCCCCCCGGCTCACGTCGACCTCATCGACGAGCGTCAGGGTCACGGACTGGCCGGCGACGCCGACGGAAGACTCGCCCTCGGCCGTGAACACTCGAGCCACGGTGCTGGTGCGTCCCGACGGCAGCACCCGAAGCGCATCGCCGCGGCGCACCACACCGCTCGCGATGAGTCCGGCGAAACCACGGAACTCCGCATTCGGACGATTGACCCATTGCACCGGCATGCGAAATGCCGCGCTGTCCGCGGGATCGGTCAGAGCGACGGTTTCGAGATGTTCCAGCAGGCTGGGACCTTGGTACCAGGGTGTGCGGCCGCTGCGGGTGGTGACATTGTCGCCGGCAACGGCGGAAACCGGGATGCAGGTGATTGCGTCGAGCTTGATGTGACCCGCGAACTCGCGATAGTCGCGCTCGATTTTGGCGAATGTCTCCTGCGAATAGTCCACCAAGTCCATCTTGTTCACCGCCACCACGATGTGGCGAATCCCCAGCAGCGCGGCGAGATAGCTATGCCGCCGCGTCTGCGTGAGCACCCCCTTGCGCGCATCGATCAATATCACGGCAAGATCCGCCGTCGACGCACCCGTGACCATATTGCGCGTGTACTGCTCGTGGCCGGGCGTGTCGGCCACGATGAATTTGCGCTTCTCCGTGGTGAAGAACCGGTAGGCGACGTCGATGGTGATGCCCTGTTCCCGCTCCGCGGCCAGTCCGTCGACCAGCAGCGCGAAATCGATTTCGCCGCCGCGGGTGCCGACTTTCTTCGAATCATCCCGCAGGACCGCGAACTGGTCCTCGAATATCATCTTCGATTCGTACAGCAGGCGCCCGATCAACGAGGACTTGCCGTCGTCCACCGAACCGCAGGTGATGAAGCGCAGCAACCCCTTGCGCTGATGGCGCTCGAGATACCCCTCGATATCGCCGGCGCCGATCACACCCGCACCCGCACCGGCGTCTGCGCCCGTGGTCGTCAAAAGTAGCCCTCCTGCTTTCTCTTCTCCATCGAGGCCGCCCCGTCCTTGTCGACCCCGCGTCCCTCGCGCTCCGAAGTCTTCGTCGACAGCATTTCGCCGATCACCGCGGGTACATCCTGGGCGGTGCTGAGGGTGGCGCCGGTCAGCGGATAGTCGCCGAGAGTGCGGAAGCGCACCTGCAGCGTCTCCACGCGGTCGGTCGCGGCCAGGGGCAGCCGGTCGTCGTCGACCATGATGAGGCGGCCGTCGCGCCGCACCACCGGCCGGGGCTTGGCCAGATACAGCGGCACGATGGGGACCTTCTGCACATGGATGTACTGCCACACGTCCAGCTCGGTCCAGTTCGAGAGGGGAAACACACGGATGCTTTCGCCGCGATTCTTGCGCGCGTTGTACAGCGACCAAAGCTCGGGACGCTGATTCTTGGGGTCCCAGCGGTGCTGCGATGAACGGAACGAGAACACGCGCTCCTTGGCGCGGCTCTTTTCTTCGTCGCGGCGGCCGCCGCCGAAGGCCGCATCGAAGCCGTACTTGTCCAGAGCCTGGCGCAGCGCCTGGGTGAGCATGATGTCGGAATACGCGGCGCCGTGAGTCCATGGCAGGATGCCGGCGCGCACGCCCTCCTCATTGGTGTGCACCAGGAGCTCCAGGCCGAATTTCTTGGCGGTGGCGTCGCGGAATTCCAGCATTTCCCGAAAATCCCACCCCGATGCGATCTGCAGCAGCGGAAACGGCGGTTTCGCAGGCGCAAAGGCCTTGCGCGCGAGATGCAGCATCACCGAGCTATCCTTGCCCACCGAATACAGCAGCACCGGCTTTTCGCACTCCGCGACCACTTCGCGAAAAATGTGAATGCTCTCCGCCTCGAGCCTCCGCAAATAATCCAGTGCGGACATTACCCTGAGTATTTCGCGGGAGTCTTGCGGCGGACTTCGTCGGCCGTTACGCCGGGTGCCAGCTCCGTGAGCTTGAATGAATCCTTGCGGGTGGGCCGGGAGAACACCGCGAGATCGGTGATCAGCATGTCGACGACATTGGTTCCGGTCAGCGGCAATTCGCAACGCGTCTTGAACTTGGGATCGCCGTCCTTCGAGGTGTGATCCATGACCACCACCACGCGCTTCACCCCGGCGACCAGATCCATGGCGCCGCCCATGCCCTTCACCATTTTCCCGGGAATCATCCAATTGGCGAGATCGCCGTTTTCCGCGACTTCCATGGCGCCGAGTATCGCCAGATCGATGTGCCCGCCGCGGATCATGGCGAAGCTGTCGGCGGAGGAAAAGTACGACGTCATCGGCAGCGCCGTGACCGTCTGCTTGCCGGCATTGATCAAGTCGGCATCTTCCTCGCCTTCGAAAGGGAAGGGTCCCGTGCCGAGCATGCCGTTCTCCGACTGCAGCACCACCTTCATTCCGGGTGGAATGTAGTTGGCCACCAGGGTCGGAATACCGATGCCGAGATTCACGTAAAAGCCGTCGGAGAGCTCCCGCGCCGCGCGCGCGGCCAAATCTTCACGCGACCACGGCATTTGAATTCTCCCCTCGTTTACGCACCGTCCGCTTCTCGATCAACTTCGTGTAGCGCGCGCCCTGGATGATGCGCTGCACGAAAATACCCGGTGTATGGATGCAGTCCGGATCGAGGGTTCCGGGCTCAACCAACTCCTCCACCTCCGCCAGCGTGACGTGGGCGGCGGTCGCCATGTTGGGATTGAAATTGCGCGCGGTCTTGCGATAGATGAGGTTGCCCTCGGTGTCGCCCTTCCATGCCTTGACCAGCGACACGTCGGCCGTGAGTCCCTTCTCGAGCACGTAGGTCTCACCGTCCACGATCCGCGTTTCCTTGCCTTCGGCGACGAGGGTGCCCGCGCCCACTTTCGTGTAGAAGCCGTAAATTCCCGCGCCGCCGGCGCGTATGCGCTCCGCCAGAGTGCCCTGCGGGTTGAACTCGAGCTCCAGTTCGCCCGCCAGATACTGCCGCTCGAATTCCTTGTTCTCGCCCACATACGACGAAATCATTTTGCGAATCTGGCGGGTTTGCAGCAGCAGCCCCAAACCGACTCCGTCGAGGCCCGCATTGTTGGAGACGACGGTGAGATTGCCGATGCGCGACGCATGCAAGGCATCGATCAGGTTCTCCGGGATACCGCAGGCGCCGAAGCCGCCGCACATCAAGGTCATGCCCTCCTTGACCACCCCGTGCAGCGCGGACGCCGCATCGGGGTACACCTTGGAACTCGTTTTCTTATCCATCACCAGTCCTTCTAATACCGGTACTGATCGACCTTATAGGGACCTTGTTTCTCGACGCCGATGTACCTTGCCTGCACGTCCGTCAATTCCGTCAGCTGCGCGCCGAGCTTGGAGAGCTGCAAGCGAGCCACTTTTTCATCGAGGTGCTTCGGCAGCACGTACACGCCGACGGGGTATTTCTGGGTGTTGGCGAAAAGTTCGATCTGCGCCAGCACCTGGTTCGCGAACGAAGAGCTCATCACGTACGAGGGGTGTCCCGTGCCGCAGCCCAGGTTCACCAAGCGGCCCTCGGCGAGCAGAATGATCCGCTTGCCGTCGGGGAATATCACGTGATCGACCTGGGGCTTGATGTTGTCCCAGGCGTATTGCTTGAGCGCCGCCACTTCGATTTCGTTGTCGAAATGCCCGATGTTGCACACGATGGCCTGGTCTTTCATGCGCTTCATGTGATCGTGGGTGATGACATGAAAATTGCCGGTCGCCGAGACGAATATGTCGGCCTTGTCCGCGGCATAGTCCATGGTGACTACCCGGTAGCCTTCCATCGATGCCTGTAGCGCGCAGATCGGATCGATCTCGGTGACCCACACCTGCGCCGACAGTGCGCGCAATGCCTGCGCCGAACCCTTGCCCACATCGCCGTAGCCGCACACCACCGCGACCTTGCCGGCGATCATCACATCGGTGGCGCGCTTGATGGCGTCCACCAAGGATTCGCGGCAGCCGTATAGATTGTCGAATTTGGACTTGGTGACCGAATCGTTGACGTTGAATGCCGGGAAGGCGAGCCTGCCCTCCTTCGCCATCTGATAGAGGCGCTTGACCCCGGTGGTGGTTTCCTCGGTGACACCCTTGATCTTGGCGATTCGCGTCGAATACCACTTGGGATCCACGTTGAGCTTGGCCTTGATCGCGGCGAACAGGCATTCCTCTTCTTCGTTGCCGGGGCGCGCGATCAGCGATGCGTCCTTCTCCGCCTTGGCGCCGAGATGCAGCAGCAGAGTGGCATCGCCGCCGTCGTCCAGAATCATGTTGGAATGGCCGCCGTCGGGCCACTCGAATATGCGATGCGTGTAATCCCAGTATTCGGCAAGCGACTCGCCCTTGACCGCGAATACCGGCGTGCCGCCGGCGGCGATGGCCGCGGCCGCATGATCCTGGGTCGAATAGATATTGCATGACGCCCAGCGGACCTGCGCGCCCAGGGCGTTCAGGGTTTCGATCAGCACCGCCGTTTGGATGGTCATGTGCAAGGAGCCCGTGATGCGCGCGCCGCGCAGGGGCAGCTCCGCCGCGAACTCGTGCCGGATCGCCATGAGGCCCGGCATTTCCGTTTCGGCGATCTTGATTTCCTTGCGGCCCCAATCCGCCAGCTTGAGATCCTTGACCAGGAAATCCCGGGGTTGCTTGATTGCTGCATTCATCGATCGAGTCTCCGTGAGGCGCGCGCTCTAAGCGGCGCGCGTTGCTTTGAATTCGGCCGCGAGAGTGCTCGCCTTGTCGGTGCGCTCCCAGCTGAACTCCGCTTCTTTGCGGCCGAAGTGCCCGTAGGATGCCGTCTTCTGATAGATCGGCCGCGCCAGATCCAGCATTTCGCGCAGGCCAAAGGGAGTGAGATCGAAATGCGCGCGCACCAGCTGCGTCAGGCGCGTGTCGGGCAATTTCCCGGTGCCGAAGGTCTCGACCATGATGGAGGTGGGTTCAGCCACCCCAATGGCGTACGAGACCTGCACTTCGCAGCGCTCGGCGAGACCCGCGGCGACTATGTTCTTGGCCACGTAGCGCGCGGCATACGCCGCCGAACGATCCACCTTGGACGGGTCCTTGCCGGAGAAGGCACCGCCGCCATGACGCGCGAAACCGCCGTAGGTGTCCACGATGATCTTGCGCCCGGTAAGGCCGCAATCGCCGACAGGACCGCCGATGACGAATCGCCCCGTGGGATTGATATGGTACTTGGTATTCTTGTCGATCCATTTGCCCGGCAGCACCGGCTTCAAGATCTCCTCGATGACGGCTTCACGCAATTGCTTGGTGCTGATGCTGTCCTCATGCTGAGTCGACAGGACCACCGCTTCCAGCCCCACCGGCTTGTCGTTTTCGTAGCGCAGGGTCACCTGGCTCTTGGCGTCCGGCCGCAGCCAAGGCAGCTTGCCGCTCTTGCGCACCTGGGCCTGGCGCTTCACCAAGCGATGGGCGAGAGTGATGGGCGCCGGCATGAGCACGTCGGTCTCATTGGTGGCGTAGCCGAACATCAGCCCCTGGTCGCCGGCTCCCTGCTTGCGCTCGTCCTTGCGGTCGACGCCCTGCGCAATGTCGGGGGACTGCTTGCCGATGATATTGAGCACGCCGCAACTGGCGCCGTCGAATCCCATGTCCGAGGTGTCGTAGCCGATGTCGAGCACGGTTTTACGGACGATGGCTTCCACATCGACCCAGGCGCTGGTGGTGACTTCGCCGGCCACGATCACCACGCCGGTCTTGACCATGGTTTCGCAGGCGACCCGGCCCTTAGGGTCGGCGGCCAGAATGGCGTCGAGCACCGCGTCCGAAATCTGGTCGGCGACCTTGTCGGGGTGACCCTCGGAGACCGATTCCGAGGTAAAGGAGAAGCTTCTGCTCATTCGTAGAATTCCTTAAGCGTTTGGCCAAAATTGTCTCGATACCGGCGGCCGAACTCCGCCCGGGTAAACTCATGGTTCTGGGGTCCGCGCGACTCGATCTTGATCGCACCCATCAAGGACGCCACCCGCCCGGTGGTTTCCCAATCCAGACCATGCAACAGGCCGTGAATTAGACCAGCGCGGTAGGCATCCCCGCAACCGGTGGGATCGACCACGGTCTTAGGCTTGGCGCAGGGCACCGTCAACGTCCCACCCTTAGTGTATACGACCGACCCCTCTGCGCCCCGGGTAACCACCAAGGCCTCGACCTGGGCGGTGATATCAGAGACCGTGAAACCGGTCTTTTGTTGCAGCAGACCCCACTCATAGTCGTTGACCGCCACCCAGCGGGCCTGAGCGACGAAGGTCTTGAGCTCCTCCCCGCCGAACATGGGCATTCCCTGGCCGGGGTCGAAAATGAAGGGAATCTTCGCAGCCGCGAATTGCGCCGCATGCTCGATCATGGCCTGCCGGCCGTCGGGAGCCACGATCCCCAGCGCGATGCCGGGCCCCGCGTCCGACACCCGGTTCAGGTGCGCGTGCTGCATTGCTCCGGGGTGAAAGGCGGTAATCTGATTGTCGTCCAGGTCGGTGGTGATGAAGGCCTGAGCGGTAAACGTGTCATCCACCACCTTGATGTGATCGACGGGGATGCCCTGGGCGGCCATGCGCGTGGCGTAAGGCGCGAAATCGTGGCCCGCGGTGGCCATGGGTACCCCCCGGTCGCCGAGAAGCTTCAGGCTGTACGCGATGTTCGCGGCGCAGCCGCCGAACTCGCGGCGCATGTCGGGAACCAGGAACGACACGTTCAAGATATGAATCTTGTCGGGAAGAATGTGCGATTTGAAGCGGTCCTGGAACTGCAAAATCGTGTCGTAAGCCACTGAACCGCAAATCAACGCGGCTTTTCCATCCAAGCGATCCTGCACCATCCGCACATCCAGTCAGTGTTGGACCCCCATTCTACAAGCAAACACATGACACCCGCTGTAGCGAATCGCGACCTGTACATGCCTGGTCGTTATATGCCTGGTCGCTATATGCCTGGCCTTGATGCAGCAGCGGCCCTTCGCTTGAGGCGCGCCCCTACGCCCATGCGCAATAACTGCGACAATAGGCCGGTCTTATCGGGCATACCGGCTTTGCTCGTTGTTCAACCTAAGGAGATCGTCGATGAAGAAGACCAGTGCAACCGTGACCGCCATCAGCAGCCTGTTGACCCTGGGCGCCGCCGCTCTATCGGCCGGCCCCAGTTTTGCCGCCGACAAGGTCGAAATGGAAAAGTGCTACGGCGTGGTCAAGGCCGGCAAGAACGACTGCGCAGGCCCTGCGCATGCCTGTGCCGGGCAGGCCAAGGCGGACTCAGGCGGCAAGGAATTCGTCACGCTGCCGAAGGGCACGTGCGCGCGGCTTTCCGGCGGCAGCCTCACCCCGAAATAAGCGCACCGAATGATGGACAACGGCGCACACCCTGTCGCGCGCGCCGCGACCGGTGATCCGATGCCGGCCCGCGCTGGCACCGGGCCACCGGCTGGCATCGAGCCAACGGCTGCCCTCGGGGCACGAGCCGGCATTGGACTTCGGGCCCAGCATCACCTCAGAGTATTGTCCGACGCCCCGGTGGTGGGCTGGTTCGAAGCGCACACCGAGAATTACTTCGCGGACGGCGGCGCGCATGTCGAGGCATTGGCGCGAATCCGGGCGAATTATCCGCTGTCGCTGCACGGCGTCGGCCTGTCCTTGGGATCGACCGATCCGCTCGACACCCTGCATCTCGAGCGCATTCGCCGCGCGGTGAACCGATTCGAGCCCGCGCTCTTGTCCGAGCATTTGTCGTGGAGTTCCGTGGGCGGGAGATTTGCGAACGACTTGCTGCCCCTGCCCTACACGGAGGAGGCATTGCGGCACGTGAGTTCACGCATCGCGCAGGCGCAGGATTTCTTGGGCAGACGGATATTGATCGAGAATGTCTCGAGCTATCTGCTGTTCGAGTGTTCGCGGATGCCGGAATGGGAGTTCCTGGGCGCAGTCGCCGCGGAATCGGGATGCGGAATCCTGCTGGATTTGAACAATATCTATGTCGCTGCCCGGAATTTCGGATTCGACGCGCAGCGCTATCTGGACGCCGTGGATCCCGGCGCCGTCCTGGAAATCCATCTCGCCGGCCACAGCGCCGTCGAGTTCGAGGGGCAGGAACTGCTCATCGACACGCACGGCACGCCGGTATGCGACGCGGTGTGGAATTTGTATCGCGCGGCGCTGCGGCGATTCGGCGACGTGCCCACACTGATCGAGTGGGACACCGATATTCCCGCGCTCGAGGTGCTGGTGGCCGAGGCCGCGAAGGCCGACGCCCTGCGGGCGGAAGTTCATGCCCTCGCTGCGTGAACTGCAGTCGGGCGTCATGCGCGCCCTCCTCGACGGCGAGCCGGACGGTGCGCTGCCGTTGATCGCGGCACGGGGCATCGCGCCCAAGCATCGCCTCGATGTCTACGCCAACAATGCCCGCGCCAATTTCATCGAGAGCTTGATTTCCAGTTACCCGGCGGTACGGCGCTTGGTCGGCGAGGAATATTTTCGCCAGTGCGCGCGCGGCTTTCACACGCGCCATCCTTCCCTTTCGGGCGATTTGCAGTCCGCGGGTGCAGGGTTCGCAAAGCACCTGTCGGAACTCCACGGCGACGATGAGTTCCGCTACCTGAGCGAGGTGGCGCGCCTCGAGTGGCTGGTTGAGGAGTCGCTGCTGGCCGCCGATCACGGACCGTTGGACCTCGCGAAACTTCAGCAGGTCCCGGCCGCCGGCTACGACGATTTGCGGTTTTGTCTGCATCCGTCGGCCCGCCTGTTCGCCTCGAAGTACCCCTGCGTCGCCATCTGGGAGGCCAATGTGGGGAGCGACGCGGAACCGGAACTGATCGACCTTGGCGGCGGTCCCGATCGGGCGCTGCTGGTCCGCAGCCGCGGCCGATTGAACTGTCATCGTTTGAGTTGCGGCGAGGAGCGGTTCCTTGAGTCCGTTCAAGCCGGTGAAACGTTTGCCGCCGCGGTCGAGCGCGGCGCCGCGCGAAACGAAGACGATACGGCCGCCGATGCCGCGGCCTGCCCCTTCGATGCCGCAGCGGCCTTGCAGCGCTTCGTGCTCGCGGGGGTCATCGTCGACGTTCGGTAGCAGACCTCGTTCATAAAGCCTCGTTCATAGCAAGCCTCGTTCCAATACCAAGCCTCGTTCCAATACCAAGCTTCGTTCCAATTCCAAGTCCTGCAAGAAGGTTCAGTCCCATGTCAATACTCGACAAGATCTCCGCTCCCGACGCGTTCGCCGCGCGGCTGCTCAATCCGCTGCAGTCGCTGTTCGCGCTCGGCGCGCGCCTCTACGTCAGCTGGCAGTTTCTGAAATCCGGATACCTCAAGGTGACTTCCTGGGACAGCACCATTTATCTATTCGAGAATGAGTATCACACTCCCGTGCTGTCGCCGCATGCGGCGGCGGTGGCGGGCTCCTTCGGTGAATTGTTTTTTCCGACCTTGCTGGTCCTGGGCCTGGTAAGCCGCCTCGGCGCCATCGGCCTATTCGCGGTCAACGCGATGGCGGTAATATCGTATTCTCAAGTGCTGCTGGCGGAAGGCTCCGAGGCCGCGCTCGGTCAACATGTTTTGTGGGGGACGCTATTGGTGTTTCTGATCATTTACGGACCCGGTAAATTCTCGCTCGACTATTTACTCGATAGGTCGCGATTCTGATTCTCGGCCGCGAAGCTTGCGGCAGCTGGGAGAGCGCGAGCCGCTACGAATGGCTGGTGACGAACGGTCTTGGCGGTTTTGCCTGCGGCACGGTCGCGGGCGCCAATACCCGCCGCTATCACGGATTTCTGATGGCGAGCTTGAGCCCGCCGGTCGAGCGCACCCTGCTGGTGGCGAAGATCGAGTCGAGCGTGCAGTACCTCGGGACAGAAACGGACCTGTCGGCGAATGAGTTCGCAGGCGGTGCGATCAGCGGCCAAGGGTTCATCCACTTGGAATCCTTCACCGTTGAGGACGGCATTCCGGTCTGGCGCTACGCGCTCGCGGACGCGCTCTTGGAACAGCGGATTTTCATGGCGCCCGGGGCCAATACCAGCTACCTGCGCCTGGAACTGCTCCGCGCATCGGCGCCGCTGCGGGTGACGCTCAAACCGCTGATCGCGTATCGCGATTATCACAGCCACGGGCGCGGCGCTCAGTCCTTCCAACTCGAGGCGGACGCCGAGCAGTGCCGGGTGCAAGCCTTCGCCGGCGCCCGCCCCTATCGATTGTCGATCAGCCAGGGACGGTACAGCGCGGCGCCTGCTTGGTACTGGAATTTCTGGCATCGAATGGAGGCGGAAAGAGGTCTCGACGCGTTGGAAGATTTATTGACGCCCGGAACCTTCGCCGCGGACTTGAGCCTGCAGCAGCCGGTGTACTTGGTGGCCACGGCCGAAACTCCGGCGCCGGCGCCGGGGGACGAGGTGCTCGCTGCCTTGAAGGCGGCCTCGCAGCGCCTGACCGCGCCCTTGCCGAGGACTGCCCCGCCGTGGATTCGCACTCTTGCGCAGGCGTCCGATCAATTCATCGTGCGTCGCGGCGAGGCGGTGGCATACAGCATTCTCGCCGGTTACCCGTGGTTCACCGATTGGGGCCGGGACACCATGATTGCATTGCCCGGTCTCGCGACCTCGCTCCGGCGCTACGACCTGGCAGCCGGTATATTGCGGAACTACGCCGGCTTCGTCGATCGCGGCATGCTGCCCAATTGTTTTCCCGATGGCGGCGAACCGCCCCAGTACAACACGGCGGACGCCACTCTTTGGATGCTCCAGGCGCTCGACGATTACTTGCAGGCGAAGCCCGATCCCGACCTCGTGCGCGACTTGTTCCCCATCCTGATGACCATCATCCACGCGCACGCGGAGGGAACTCGCTATGGAATTCACGTGGATCCCGCGGACGGCCTGTTGCATACGGGTGAAGCGGGAACGCAGCTGACCTGGATGGACGCCAAGCACGGTGACGAGGTGTTCACCCCGCGGATCGGCAAGCCGGTGGAGATCAATGCGCTGTGGCTGAACGCTCTGGATGTGGCCGTCCGCCTCGCCTCTGCCGGACGCAATATGCGCGAGAAACGCTTCTGCGAGTCTCTGCTCGCTCGCGCCGGCGCGAGCTTCGCGCGCTTTTGGAATGAGGAGCGCGGGTGCTTGTTCGACGTGATCGACGCCGACGGAGGAAGCGCCCTCGACGCACGCATCCGTCCGAACCAGATCTTGGCCGTCTCGCTGCCCTGCTGCACCTTGAGTCAAGAACAAATGCGCGCGGTGGTTGACTGCTGTGGACGCGAACTGTTGACCAGCCACGGACTGCGCAGCTTGAGCCCGAAGGATCCCGGCTACATTGGCCGCTACTCGGGCGATGGCCGGCAGCGCGACGCCGCTTACCACATGGGCACCGTCTGGGGCTGGCTGCTCGGACCCTTTGCGCGCGCTCACTTCCGTGTGCACGGCGACGCGCGGCTGGCGCAGTCGTTTCTCGAACCGATGGCGCAGCAGCTGAACAGCGCCTGCTTGGGAAGCATTGGCGAGATATTTGATGGTGACGCGCCTCACAGTGCGCGCGGTTGTTTCGCGCAGGCCTGGAGCGTGGCTGAGATACTGCGTTCTTGGATCTTCCTCGAGCGCAAGATCCCGGCGAGTTGAGCGAACTATGAATACCGAGCGCGAGCGCCTGCTCGCAAATGTGCCGGGCCCCACGGGTTGGCATCACTGGGGCCCCTACTTGAGTGAGCGGCAGTGGGGCACGGTGCGCGAGGACTACAGCCCCGGCGGCACGGCCTGGGAATACTTTCCTCACGACCACGCGCGCAGCCGCGCCTATCGCTGGGGTGAGGACGGCATCGCCGGCTTCTCCGATGCCAACCAGCTGGTGTGCTTGTCATTGGCGCTGTGGAACGGCAGCGATCCCATTCTGAAGGAACGCCTGTTCGGGGTGACCAACGCCGAGGGCAACCACGGCGAAGACGTCAAGGAGCACTATTTCTATCTGGATGCCACCCCCTCGCATTCGTATCTGAAAATGCTCTACAAATATCCGCAGCGCGCCTTCCCGTACACGGATTTGGTGGCCGAGAACGGCCGCCGCGGCACGGATGTTCCTGAGTACGAGCTCTTGGATACGGGCGTGTTCGCCGACAACCGTTACTTCGATGTCTTCGTCGAGTACGCCCAGGCTGAACCCGGCGATATCCTGATGAAGATCACGGCGTGGAATCGCGGCGGCGCGCCCGCGGTGCTGCATATGATTCCGCAGCTGGTACTGCGCAACACATGGACCTGGGAGCCGGGCTCGGTGAAGCCAAGACTACGCGCCATCGACGACGGCGCGGTCGCCATCGCACCCGCCGCCTTGGGCGTGAGCCGCCTGTACTTCGACGGTGAGGCGGAATTGCTATTCACCGAAAATGAATCCAATCCTCAACGGCTCTGGAACATCGGCGACCCCGGCTACTACAAGGATGGCTTTCACGAACGCATCGTCGGCGGGCACGCCGACCGGGTGAATCCGTCCCGCACCGGCACCAAGGCAGGCGTCTGGTTTCGATCGACCATCGCGGGAGGAGGCAAGCAGGAGTACCGCCTGCGGCTGTCGCGGCGGGTCATCCCCGCGCCCTTCGAAGAATTCGACGAGTGCATGACGGAGCGGCGCGCCGAAGCCGATTACTACTACGCCGACTTGCAGCAAGGCATCGACTCGGCCGACGAACGCGTGGTGCAGCGTCAGGCGTTCGCCGGACTGATCTGGAGCAAGCAGTTCTACAATTTGGACGTTCCGCGCTGGCTCAAGGGCGATCCCGGCGAACCGACGCCGCCGGAGTCGCGCCTGCACGGCCGCAATGTCGAATGGCGCAATCTCAACAACGCCGACATCGTTTCCATGCCGGACAAATGGGAGTATCCCTGGTACGCCTCCTGGGATCTGGCCTTCCACTGCATCCCCTTCGCCTTGATCGACGCCGAGTTCGCCAAGCACCAGTTGGTGCTGCTGACGCGCGAATGGTACATGCGCCCCAACGGACAGATTCCCGCCTATGAATGGGCATTCGGCGATGTGAACCCGCCGGTCCATGCCTGGGCCGCCTGGCGCGTCTATCAGATCGACCGCAAGCAGAACGACGGCAAGGGCGACCTCGAGTTTCTCGAGCGCGTGTTTCACAAGCTCATGCTGAACTTCACCTGGTGGGTGAACCGCAAGGACAACTTGGGGAGAAATGTCTTTCAAGGCGGATTCCTCGGCCTCGACAATATCGGCGTGTTCGACCGCAGCGCCCAGCTGCCCACCGGCGGATACATCAACCAATCGGACGGCACCAGCTGGATGGCGATGTATTCGCTGAATTTGATGCGCATCGCGCTGGAACTCGCCGAACACAATCATGTGTACGAGGACATCGCCAGCAAATTCTTCGAGCATTTCTTGAACATCGCCGAGGCGATGAGCTGCATCGTTAGCGAGGATTGCGGTCTATGGGACGAGGAAGATCAGTTCTTTTATGACGTGCTCAATTTACCGAACGATGACCGGGTGCGGATGCGGATTCGTTCCATGGTGGGATTGATCCCTCTGTTCGCGGTCGAGACGCTGGAACCGGAACTGCTGGAAAAGCTTCCGGGGTTCAGGAAGCGGCTGGAGTGGTTCTTGAACCACCGGCCGGATCTCGCGAATCTGGTGTCTCGCTGGCAGTCGCCGGGACGCGGCGAGCGGCGGCTGTTGTCGCTGCTGCGCGGCCATCGAATGAAGCGCCTGCTGCGGCGCATGCTGGATGAGTCGGAGTTCCTGTCCGACTACGGCGTCAGAGCACTGTCGCGGGCACATCTTGCCGATCCTTACGTGTTCAAGGTTGACCATACCGATCTATCGGTGCGCTACGCGCCGGGCGAATCGGAATCGAGGCAGTTCGGCGGCAACTCGAATTGGCGCGGGCCCATTTGGTTTCCGATGAACTTTCTCATCATCGAGTCGCTGCAAAAGTTTCACCATTACTATGGCAATGATTTCAAAGTGGAATGTCCGACGGGGTCGGGGCGGTACCTCACGATCGACGCGGTGGCGGCCGAGCTGTCGCATCGGCTGTCGCGCATCTTCTTGAAGGACGCCCACGGCGAGCGGGCCGTGCTGCGTCACCAGCCGGAACTGCAGACGGACCCGTACTACCAGGATTGCATTCCGTTCTATGAGTATTTTCACGGCGATACCGGCCGCGGCGTCGGGGCGTCGCACCAGTCGGGGTGGACCTCGCTGATCGCCAAACTGCTCATGCCTCGGGCGCACAACTAGCCGTTTCGCGGGGAAGCCGGCGGCGTCGAATTGCGCGGGAGGGGGCGGTTGATTACGCGCTCGAAGCCAGTCTGCACTGGCGTTATTTCAGCTCCCGAAACCCATCGAGCGCTTGCGGATGTGCAGCGAGAAGCGTCTCGATTCGCGTTAGCCGAGAAATAGCGGCTGTGCGCAGCACCCGAGGCGCACCAGCGCTCGATCGCACGATCACACTGCAAAAAACGGTATAGGAAAATGCACTTAT
>Ga0209488_10000675_pt1 | contig 28815 bp, 24 predicted proteins | sample Rivendell_Oct201_8_FD_188349 | JGI IMG/M metagenome (GOLD analysis project Ga0209488, IMG submission 188349) | Vadose zone soil microbial communities from the Eel River Critical Zone Observatory, Northern California, USA -... | ecosystem: Environmental > Terrestrial > Soil > Vadose zone >...
AGCCAAGAGCTAAAAGCCAAGAGCTAAAAGCCAAGAGCTAAAAGCCAAGAGCTAAAAGCCAAGAGCTAAAAGCCAAGAGCTAAAAGCTGTTTCCCATGAACACCTCCGAACTCATCTACGACTGGAACAAAAAGCATCCCGAAAACCTCGCAGGCCCGGTTCTGCTCAACGATGAGAGTCTGCGCGACGGCCTGCAGTCGCCCTCGGTGCGCGATCCCTCCATTCCCGAAAAGATTGAAATCCTTCACCTGATGGAGGCGCTGGGGATCAACTCCCTCGACCTTGGACTGCCGGGAGCGGGACCACGCGTAGTCGAGGCAGTCACGGCCCTCGCACGCGAGATCGTCGCGAACAAGATGACGATTCGCGCGAACTGTGCCGCGCGGACCCACGAAAATGACATCCGGCCAATTGCCGAGATCGTGCAGAAGACGGGCCTACGTATCGAGGCGGCAACATTCATTGGATCGAGCCCCATCCGGCGCTTTACCGAAGGCTGGACTGACGATTTTCTTCTACAGACGACAGAAAAGGCCGTCAAATATGCGGTTTCACTCGGCCTGGACGACACCTACGTCACCGAGGACACGACGCGCTGCGATCCGGAAACCGTGAAGCGGTTGTATTCGACGGCCATCAGTTGCGGCGCGCGGGCCGTCGTGATCTGCGATACGGCAGGCCACGCCACTCCGGCGGGAGCATTTGCGCTGGTGAAATTCGTAATCGACCAAGTGGTCAAACCTTCGGGCGAAACCATTCGTGTGGACTGGCACGGGCACAGCGACCGGGGACTGGCCATCGCCAACTCGCTGGCCGCTCTGATGGCGGGAGCGCACTGCGTGCACGCGTGCGCCATCGGGATTGGCGAGCGTGTGGGCAACACGCAGATGGATCAGATGCTGGTCAATCTGAAGCTGATGGGCATTGCCCCATGGGATCATCAGGACCTCACCAAGCTGAAGCAGTATTGCCAGGCAGTGTCGCGGGCCACGGGCGTGCCGATTCCAGCGAATTACCCGGTGGTGGGGGAAGATGCGTTTCGCACAGCCACCGGAGTGCATGCAGCGGCGGTAATCAAGGCGTTCAAGAAAAATGATGTCAAACTGGTCAACACGGTGTATTCGGGCGTGCCGTCACATCTGTTCGGGCTGGAGCAGATCATCGATGTCGGCCCCATGAGCGGGAAATCGAATGTGCTGTTCTGGCTGGAGCGGCGAAACATTCCGGCGACGGATGAATTAGTTGAACGTATTTATTCCCGTGCCAAGTCGAGTGACCACACGCTGAGCGATTCCGAAATATTGGAATGCGTGCCGGAGGCTGCGAAGAAGAGTTGAAATGAAGTACCCATGTAATGGAATGAAGTACCTGGCGATAGAAAGAAGACTCGTATAGGGGCATGCCTTCAGGCATGCCGTCATTGCAGCGTGACCACTCGCCTTTAGGCGCTGAATTTCTATAGCAGAGCTTCACCAGTTCAAATGCCCGAACCTTTGCGACACGCGATATTAGGAGCTGGCGGCGTTGGAGGCTTTATCGGTGCGTGTTTGGCGCGCGCTGGCGCTCCCGTCACGATGGTTGTAAGGCCCCAGGCGATTGAACAGCATCCGAAACAACTTCGCTTGGAAAGTCCTTTCGGCAATTTCCAGGTAGACGTCGCCGTCGCTGCGGAAGTACCTCCCGCCGACGTGCTCTGGATTACCGTGAAAGCCACGCAGTTGGAATCGGCGCTGACCGCCCTAAAGAATCCTGATGCGGTCCGCGCAATTGTTCCACTGCTCAACGGCATTGACCATGTTTCTCTGCTGCGCGCCAGGTACGGCGCAGAACGTGTGATCCCGGCGACGATTGCAGGCGAAACTGAGCGCGTCAGCCCGGGACACATCGTCCATCGCACTCCTTTCGCGCGTCTGAATGTTTTGTCCAGCGGGCGGGATCTCCTGGGGAGCACCGTCGATCAGTTTCAGAAAATGGGTTTCACGTGCCGTTTCATCGACGATGAGCCGACCCTGATGTGGGGCAAGCTGGTCTTTCTTGCGCCTTTTGCGCTGGCCACAACTGCCGCGAACAAGACCGTCGGCGAGGTTCTTTCCGATCCGCAATGGCGGAGTTTGGGACAAGACTGTATTCGGGAAGCGTGTGCGGTTGCTGTAGCTGAAGGGGCCAAGGTTGATCCCGAGGCGGTAATCCCCGGCGTGAGCGCGATGCCCGCCAACATGCGCAGCTCAATGCAGAAAGACGTGGAGCAACACAAGACCCCAGAGTTGGACGCTATCGCCGGCCCGATCCTGCGCGGAGCTCGCCGTCACGGAATCGAGGTTCCGGCAACGAAGAAACTAGTGGCGGCGGTGGAACAGAGGGCGCGACTCGCGTTGTCATCCTGAGCGCAGTGGCGTCTTCGCGAATGCGAAGACGCCACGAAGTCGAAGGATCCCTTGCTGTAGTGGGCGAGCGTGAGGTCGTGAAGAGAACTCCCAGCCAAGCCTCCGGCGCCCCCATCTTGCAAGGGATCCTTCGACTGGCTCCGCTCAGAATGACAATATCGAAAAAGTCTCAGCGGTTCCCGCCAAAGCCAATCCCCCTTTCCTCTCCTCGCGTTGTAATATGACCAATAACTTCCCATGAGCCCCACTCCCCCGCGTGCGGATATGCCGGACGTTGCTCCTGCGCTTCAGCAGGAAGTGGCGCGGCTGGCGGCATCGCCCGAGCTGCGGTCGGCGTTCAACTGGTTTCGCACGCAGGAGCCGCAACTGGTCCAGTGGCAGATGGAGATGGCGCGGATCCCGGCGCCTCCCTTTGGCGAGTCGGCGCGCGGAGCTTGGCTGGCCGAGCGCTTTCGCGAAGTGGGCCTCGATGACGTCCGTATCGACGACGTGGGCAATGTGTTCGGCATTCATCCCGGATTCGGGCGGCGCCACGTAGCGCTCAGCGCACACATCGATACCGTCTTTCCGGCGAATACGCCGCTGAATATCCGCCAGCAGGGAAGCCGCTTGTACGGGCCGGGAGTTTCCGACAACGGCGCGGGCGTCACTGCGATGCTCGGGATTGCTGCCCTGCTGCGAACGGTGCGCCTGCGTCACGCGCTGCCGTTCGTGTTCGTCGGGAATGTCGGGGAAGAGGGCGAAGGCGACCTGCGCGGCATGCGGCACATTTTTTCGACCCCGCGCTGGAAGGATTCGATTGCCTACAGTGTCGTACTTGACGGCGCTGGGGCCGACACGATTGTGGCCGAGGCTCTGGGTAGCCGCCGCTTTGAGGTGATCGTGCGCGGCCCGGGCGGACATTCCTGGAGCGACTTCGGCGCCCCTAATCCGATCGTGATCCTGGCTAAGGCCATCGAGACCTTTACCGCGACTCCGGTGCCGGCTACGCCGAAGACAACTTTCAACATCGGCGTGATTCGTGGCGGAACGTCGGTGAATTCGATTCCCGAGTCGGCGAGCATGAAAGTCGATATCCGCTCCACATCGATGGCCGAAATGGAGCGGCTCGAACAGAGCCTGCGACTGGCGCTGAACCGCGCGATCGAAGACGAGACCATGGAGTCGCAGATGAGATCTCCATCCCACGCGTTCACGACTCAGAAGCGGCCCGCGGGTGTGAGTTGCGAGGTGGTGGTAATCGGGAACCGTCCCGCCGGTGAGTTGCAGGCGGGGGCGCGCATTTTGCAGGTTATGCGGGCCGTGGATACGCAACTGAGCAACGCGGCGCAGGTGCAGCGGGCCTCGACGGACGCGAATATTCCGCTGTCACTGGGTCTGGAAGCGATCGCCATCGGTGGCGGCGGATCGGGTGGCGGTGCGCACACTTTGCAGGAGTGGTTCGATTCCAACGGGCGCGAGCTGGGACTGAAGCGAATTCTGCTGACCCTGCTGGCGCTGGCGGGGGTAGGGGAATGATGAGGAGTCTCGCGACGTTTGCAGTCTTGTGTTCTATATCCGCGTGGGCGCAAAGTTCCGCGCCGAGCAGCGCGCAGGTTTCAGGCCCTAAGGCGGACGTCATCTATTTGCACGCGAACGTCTACACCGGCGTGCCGGCGAATTCGCAGTTCAGCTCGATCCTCCGCGAAGAGGCGATTGCGGTGCGCGAGGGCCGCATCCAGGCGGTGGGCAAAAACGCCGACATCGAAAAGCTTAAAGGGCCGCAGACGCAGGTGGTGGATCTCGGCGGGCATTTCGTGATGCCCGGGTTCAACGATGCCCACATGCACCTGGCTGATGCCGGGCTGCAAAAGTTAAATGTTGACCTGACCGGCGTGAAATCGCTCGACGAGATGCGTGAGCGGGTACTGGCCAAGGTACAGGCGGCCAAGGCCGGAGATTGGATCCTCGGTGGGGGTTGGGACGAAACCCTCTGGCCGGTACAAACGACGCCGACGCGCTGGGACCTGGACGAGGTCTCAAGCGGGCATCCGATATTTCTGGGTCGGATCGACGGGCATATTGCCGTCGCGAATACGCGGGCACTGCAACTGGCGAGCGTAACCCTGGCCAGCCGCGATCCGCAAGGCGGACAGATCGACCGAAATGAGAGCGGCGAGCCTACCGGCATCTTGCGCGAGACCGCGCGCGCAGCCGTTGAGGTTGTGATTCCCAAACCTACGCATGACAAGCTACGGCAGGGAATCGAGGCGGGTCTAAGTGATCTGGCCGAGCACGGCGTAACCTCTGCTCAGGACAATTCGAGCTGGGAGGATTTCCAAATCTATGAAGAGCTGGAGAAAGAAGGAAAGCTAACGGCGCGCATCACCGAATGGCTTCCCTTTGACGATTCTGTCGAAGAACTCAGCAAGAAGCGTGACTCCCATCCGCAGTCGGATCTCATGCTGCACACCGGGATGTTGAAGGCATTCATGGACGGCTCGCTGGGCTCGCACACCGCGGCGCTGCTCGAGCCGTACGCGGATGACGCGAAGAATACAGGGTTGCCCCGCTACGAAGCCGGCAAGTTGAACGAAATGGCAAAGGAGCGCGCGCTCGCGGGATTCCAACTCGGTTTTCACGCCATTGGCGACAAAGGTATCCAGATGGCGCTGGATGCATTTGCCGAGGCGGAGAAGGCGGCGCGGGAAGCCAAGGTGAAAGCGCCGAACGGTGGCGACGACTTCCGCCTTCGGATTGAGCATGCCCAGGTCACCACGCCCGCACAAATCGCGCGCTTCAAAGAGTTGAAAGTAATTGCCTCGATGCAGCCGAGTCATGTGCTGACTGACATGCGATGGGCCCGCGACCGCCTGGGACCGAAGCGCGCGGCCACGTCCTACGCGTGGGCAGCGTTTCTGAATAAGGGTGTGACCTTGGCCTTTGGGACCGATTATCCGGTGGAACCTGTCGCGCCGTTTCGTGGGCTGTATGCGGCGGTGACGCGAAAGAGCGAGAATGGCAAGCTGGAATATTTTCCCGAACAACGACTGACCATGGACCAGGCGATTGCGGCCTACACGACTGGCGCGGCCTTCGCCGAATTCGAGGAGAAAGAAAAGGGCAAGCTCGTGCCCGGCATGCTGGCGGACTTCGTGGTCCTGGATCGCGACGTGACCGCGGCATCGCCGGATACAGTGCTAGCCACAAAGGTGCTGCGGACGGTGGTGGGCGGCAAAACGGTGTATGAGGGGAAATAAGAGACAGCGATTCCGTGAGCATGAAACGAATTTGGGAGTTTCCGCGTCTAACTGCTGAATGCTCAGATCGAATCGGGCAGAGTAACGCTTTAACCACAGGGGGCACAGAGGAACACAGGGTAAATCCACTGGTTAGAATTACTCTGTGACCCTCTGTGACCCCTGTGGTTAAAGCTTGTGGTTTGCCCGGCAACTCCTGTACGCATACAGGCAGCGCAACTCAAAGCAGGCTCCTAAATCGGTATAATATGAAGGGTTTACAGTCTCGGAGGAAGTGAAATCATGGATTCGCGCACAATTTGGCTGCGCATGAGGGCCCGTCGTTGGGTCTATACGCCCAGCATTCTAGCTACACTCGCGGTCGGCATTCTAATAGGCACGGTGGTTTCCTACGGAGTGAAGGGTAAAGAGGGACAGAAGTCCGATGCAACGCCGCTCTCCATGCCCGCGCCGCAGCAACTCTCTAACGCTTTTTCGCAGATTGCCAAGCAGTTGGAACCGAGCGTGGTCAACATCAACACCGAATCGACCATCAAGAATCCACATCGGCGTCGCGGCCAGACTCCGGACGAAGGGGATAACGGCGGCGGTGGCGGAATGGATGATTTCTTCAACCGCTTTTTTGGCGGACCAGGCGGCCAGGGCAGCCCGTTCGGGGGCGATGCCCCGATCCGCGAGCGTTCGCTGGGCTCGGGCGTGATCGTGGATCCAAAGGGTTTTATTGTCACGAACCGACACGTAGTCGAAAAGGCGGACCGGATTCGCGTACGATTTCAGGATGATCCGCCAGGAGTGCAGCACGATGCCAAGGTTGTCGGCACCGACCAGGAGACGGATCTGGCGGTAATCAAAGTAGAGACCGATCGGGCGCTGCCTGCGGCAAAAATGGGTAACTCCGATGGCATGCAGGTTGGCGACTGGGTTCTGGCGGTCGGCAGCCCGTTCGGCTTGTCGGAGACGGTGACGGCCGGAATCGTTTCCGCCAAGGGGCGCGACATTGTGCCCCAACGTCAATTCCAAACATTCATTCAAACCGATGCGGCCATCAACCCGGGCAATTCAGGCGGGCCGCTGGTGAACATGGCAGGGGAAGTGATCGGGATCAATACGGCGATCCTGAGCGAGACCAATGCCTATGCGGGCGTGGGATTTGCGCTGCCCTCGAAAACCGTCGTCGATGTTTACAACCAGCTGACCGGGCCGGAGCACAAGGTAACACGCGGTTCGATCGGCATCACATTTGATGCCGTGGAGAATCCGGCCATCGCTCGCGTGTATGGTTCGGGCTCGGGTGTCACGATCTCCAGTGTGGTGGCGGGTAGCCCGGCCGATCAGGCGGGCCTGAAAGTAGGCGATACCATCGTCACCGTGGACGGCAAGAAAGTGAGCAAGGGATCGGAGTTGGTGTCGGACATTGCATCGCGCAAACCAGGATCAAAGGTGACCCTGGGCTTCCTCCGTAATGGCAAGACACAGGATACGAGCGTGACCATTGCGGATCGCGCCAAGCTGTTCGCGGCGCGGTTGGGAGAGGATCAGCAAGGCGAAGACGAAAGCACGCCGAAGCAGAGCAAACTCGGCGTTACCGTTCGCAAGCTGACGCCAGAGATCGCCGACCGGCTGGACATCCCCGCTGGCAAGGGTGTGATCGTGCAGGATGTGAAGCCGCAGTCGTTCGCCGAAGATATTGGTCTGGGACGCGGCGACGTGATCCTTGAGGTTAACAAGCAACCAGTGAACAGCGAGGAAGAGTTTGCCCGGGTGGAATCGAGCCTGAAGAGCGGGCAGGATGTGGTGTTCCTCGTGCATCAACGGGGAACGTCGCGACAGGACGGAACGGCCTTCGTCGCGGGTACACTTCCGTAACTTGGACTGGCCCAATGGAACCTAGTACTGTTTCGCCTCGGTAGGGGATGATGGCAGTGCAAGGTCCGATTGGGCTTTTCTTTTTTATGTAACGATGGTTTTTGAGTGACTCGCGGTTGTAGGGAGTGACGATTTAACTTTGACAGTGAAAGATTTGGCGGGAATTCGCGGGTCTTGTTTTCGTGCGGGCTGCGCGTTAATGCTGTTGTGTGCGGTTGTGGTGGTTGCGAGCGCGAGCGAGCCGACGGCCGCTTCCAGTGCGAAAACTCGCCGCAAGGCCGTAACTCAACCGTCGACATCTTCTACGAGGGGAAAATCGGTCCCAGCCAAGGGGAAGCGCGCCAGTTCGCGGAAGAAAAAAACGGCGCGCACGCGCGGTCAACAGAAAATTGATTCCGAGAGAGCGCACTCGATTCAGGAAGCGTTAATCCGCGAGCACTATCTCAACGGCGAAGCCACGGGAACCTGGAACCAGGCCAGTGAAGATGCCATGCGGCGTTACCAGAGCGAACACGGCTGGCAGTCGAAGACCGTGCCCGATGCGCGCGCTCTGATCAAACTTGGATTGGGCCCCAGCCACGATCATCTGCTGAATCCAGAGAGCGCGATGACGACTGGCCCGGACATGCCAAAGGCGGCGTCGTTAACTCCAGTGTCACATGGCGCGGATCCTGGCACGGGCGCGAGCAAACCTTCGTCAGCGAATCCGATGCCCGCTTCGACCGCAGACCACGATTCCTCCAGCCCTCAGTAATTCAGCACTCAACATTCAGCACTCAGCCTGGAACGGAAGTTCTCATTGGGATGCGCCGCGTACGCTGGCTCTGAATCGGAGGTTCTTGGCGCACTCTGGGAGTGGCTGAATGCTGAGTGCTAATTGCTGGCCTTGCGATAGCTTCCGATCACTGGCCGAGGAAAATACGGCAGCGGCTGCGAGTTGATGATAGCGCGCGGATTGCCCTCGACCAACGCTTCCGCCACCTCGTCCCCACAAATTTCGGCAGCGGCATCGCGACCAGTGGAAAGTATCGGGATCCGCTTCTCGGTGTCGTGAGCATCGGTGGCCAGTACGTGGACGGCTTTGTGCTCCAGCAACCACTGAGCGACCCGCCGCACGCGTTCGCCCCAGAATCCAGTCAGGGCTGATCCGGTCATCTGAATCACGCATCCCTGTTCCGCCCACTCCACCACCCGCTGCGGACTCTCGCGCAGAATCGGATTTCGTTCGGGATGCGTGATTACAGCTGTCATGCCGCAGTCCCCGAGCTTGAGGAAACAATCCGTGGTCTGTGGCGGAACGCTGTAGTTGCTCAGCTCGACCAGCATGTAGCGGGAGCCCTCGATCGCATACCGGGAAGGATTCGCCAGCACGTCCTGCATATTGTCGTAGGAAAAATGGAAGTCACAGCCCAGGCTGAGGGTCAGCGCATCGCCGACCAATCCCTGCAGATGAGCGACCAGTCCCTGAAGATAAGCGCGGTCATAGTGGTAGCGGTCATTGGCGTGAGGCGTCGCCACCTGGTGCGTGATGCCGTCAGCCGCAGCCATCCTGCACATGGCGACAGAGGTTTCCCAGGATTTGGAGCCGTCGTCAACTTCCGGAAGAATGTGGGAGTGAATGTCGACCACGATTTATAGGAACCCAAGCGTTCGGTGCAGGTTGCGTCTGACTCGATTTAAGCAGATTCGTGAGGAAAGAGAAAGCATGAGCCGCAATCAGCTTACGTAGGGACAGCCGCCCCCGGCTGTCCGGTCGAGCGAAGCTCGACGCTTTGTTGTTGAATTGACCGTTGAATTGACGGCACTTCAAGACGGGATGTCGCTACCAGATGGTCGTGAGCGCGCTATACTTACGGATCTTCCGGTCAGCTGTGATCAAAGGAATGCCTTCCACCAGCGCAGTAGCCCCGATGATTCGGTCAGCCGGGTCCTTCGGATAAGTGGGAGGAAGCCCAAGAGCTCGAAGAGAGATTCGACTGTTTATGGGCAGCACGATAAATCGCCGTTCCACCTCCGTTAGAGCGGATTCGACGCTAATGTCGAAATGTGAACGTTCGCGGGCGAAGGCTCTGGCTAGTTCGAGAAGGGAAATATCAGAAATGGCAAGCCCCTCGCCGTTCAGGCGTGCTTCCAGAATCGCTGCTCTCGCTTTTTTCGACAGGCGAGCCTCCTCAAAGGCCAGCCAGATAACGACGTGCGTATCGACCAGGATCAATAGAGATCGCCCCACTCCTCAGGACTAAACACGGGAGAAACAACATCCCCGGTAATTTTGCCTTTTCCGGCGAGAAATCCGAAGATATCGTCCGCTTCCCTCTCAACCGGGACAAGCTTCGCCACCGGCTTGCCGCGTTTGGTGATCAGCACGGCTTCCCGTTTCGACTGAACCTCATCCATGACCGCCAGACAATGGACCTTGAACGCTCCTGCCGCCATTTTTCTCATGAACGAACGTCCTTTCGATCATGGTCATTATACCATGGTCGTAACCGCTGAACGCCCGGCTGACAATTTGATCAGCATTCGCAATCTGGGGGGGTGATTCCTGCCTGCATGTCGTAGATGAGCAGGGCGGTATTGTCTGGAGAGACGGCCTCCTCCAACGTACGCGGTATGGTAAAACCCTGGAACTTCAGCATTCAGTCCTTTCGCCTTTAACAATTGCGGGGTGAATCAGGCTGTTGGATAGCGTTCGCGGATGAAATCTCCGATTGCGGCGTAGGCGCTGGTCAGCGTCTTTTCGTCCGGTAAAAAAACGATGCGGAAGTGCTGCGTGCCGGGCTTCTGGCCAAAGCCGGAGCCATGGACCACCATCACATGCTTCTGGCGGATGAGTTCCTTTACAAAAACTTCATCGCTCTCCGGCATGTCGCTTTCTGGAAAATGTATGCGCGGAAAGGCATAGAACGCGCCGCGAGGCGCGACGCAGCTCAGACGTGGCGTTGACTCGCACCATTTCTGCGTGAGATCGCGGCGGGATCGCAGCTTGCGCTGCACTTCGAGGAGGTGATCCTGCGGACCTTCGAGCGCCGGCTTGATCGCATATTGCTCGGGATGATTGGCGCAAAGGCGCGCGCGCAGCAGCCGGTGAATGCCTTCGGTGTAAGACTTCACCGCGGCGGCGTCGCCGGAGACGATGCCCCATCCGATGCGCCATCCGGGAACGAGATAGTTCTTCGACATGCCGCCGAACGTGACGCAGGGCACGTCAGGCGCGACGGCGGCGAAAGCGATGTGCGGCGTATCCTCGAGAATCAGTTTGTCGTAGATTTCGTCGGCAAAGACGACCAGGTTGTGGCGGCGCGCCACTTCCGCAACTTGCTCCAGCATCTGCCGAGAACAAAGCGAACCAGTCGGATTATTAGGATTGATCAGCACAATGCCGCGAGTCCGTGGCGTGAGCTTGCGTTCAATGTCGGCCAGTTCGGGCTGCCAGGCGTCGTCTTCATTCAGATCGTAAGCATTGATCGCAATACCCAGCTTGCACAAGACGGCCGAGTACAGCGGGTAGTCGGGCTTGGGCGTGAGAATGGATTCGCCGGGATTCACCAGCGCGCTGATGCAGAGATCGACAGTCTCGCTCACACCAGAGGTAACGAAGACGTCCTGCACGGTTGTTATGCCCTTACGCGCAGCCTCGCCGCGAATTGCCTCAAGCGCTTCGGGAATTCCGGGAGATGGTGCGTAGCCGTTCTTGCCGTCACGCATGGCTTTGTAGGCAGCTTCGATGATGTGCGGCGGAGTTTGGAAATCAAAGTTGAGCGGGTCGCCGACGTTAAGTGGAAGAACTTTGTGTCCCTGCTGAATGACTTCGTCGGCAACGCATGCCAAGTCGCGGATGGCATAGCGGACATTGTCGAGGCGCTTGGCTGCGCTCACTTCGCGGGCTTGGGTTGTGGGCATAGATAAAAGATCTTAACCACAGGAGTCACAGAGGAACACGGGGTAATTCTAAACCGATTGCCCTACCCTGTGTTCCCCCGTGTCCTCTGTGGTTAAGGTTTTAATCCGCCCGGTCGATCTGCGCCCTCTGCAGCTTGTCTGAGTAATCAACGTAAACAGATTTCCACTCGGTATAAAAATCAATCGCCCCTATGCCGCCTTCGCGATGGCCGTTGCCAGTAGCCTTAGTTCCTCCGAAGGGAAGATGAACTTCGGCGCCAATCGTGGGAGCGTTGATATAGGTAATGCCGGTATCCAGATCGCGAATGGCGGAGAAGGCCTTGTTCACGTCTTTCGTGTAGAGCGCCGAAGAGAGTCCGTACTCGATGCCGTTCGCAATCCCGATAGCATCTTCCAGGTCATCACACGGAATAATCGAAACCACCGGCCCGAAGATTTCTTCCTGCGCGATGCGCATCTTCGAGTCGACATCGCTGAATACCGTCGGCTCCATGAACCAGCCATTCTGATAGTCGCCCTTGTCGAGCCGCTTGCCGCCGCACATCAGCTTCGCGCCTTCGTCCTGGCCGATCGCGACGTAGCTGAGGTCAGTCTGCAACTGCTTCTCGTTGATCGCCGGACCCATCTCCGTGGTCTCATCCAGTCCGTTGCCGACTTTCAGCTTCTTCGCGCGGTCCACGTAGCGCTCAACGAACTCTCGATAGACGCCCTTCTGCACGATGATGCGGCTGGTCGCAGTACAACGCTGGCCGGTGGTGCCGAAGCCTCCCCAGAGTCCGCCTTCGATGGCCAGGTCGAGGTTGGCGTCGTCGAGGACGATCATGGGATTCTTCCCACCAAGTTCTAACGAACAGTGCTTGAAACTCTTTGCCGCGATGCCGCCGATGATGCGTCCCACAGCGGAAGAGCCGGTCAGCGAGATGGCGCGCACCTCAGGATGCTCGGCGAGCGGCGTGCCCACTTCAGGGCCGAAGCCGGTCACAATATTGATGACGCCTTTGGGCAGCCCTGCGTCGACGAGCGCGCGGACCAGGTTAAATGTGGATAGCGGAGTGTCTTGCGCCGGCTTGATGACGCAGGTGTTGCCGCAAACCACCGCGGGCAGCAGCTTCCACGATGAGATCGCCATGGGAAAGTTCCACGGCGTGATCATGCCGCAGACGCCGATCGGCTGGCGCACGGCCATGGCAAACTTGTTCGGCATCTCCGAGGGGACGGTCGGGCCGAACATGCGGCGTCCTTCGCCGGCGTTGTAGTAGGCGGCGTCGATCGCTTCCTGCACGTCGCCGCGAGTCTCGGCCAGCACCTTGCCCATTTCGCGGGTCATGTCGCGGGCGTACTCTTCTTTGCGCTCGATGAGGATTTCGGCCGCGCGGAAAACGATCTCGGCCCGCCGCGGCGCCGGGATGAGACGCCACTTGGCGAAGGCACGCTTGGCCGCGTCCACGGCAGCGTCGACATCAGCCTTGCCGGATTTCTGGAAGACGCCAACCAGATCGCGAGTGTCGGCGGGATTGCGGTTTTCAAAAGTCTCGCCAGTCGAGGACTCAACCCACTGGCCGTCGATGAAATTCTGATAAACCTTAGTCGGATTGCTGCTGCCGATGACCGGCGGGGTAGCCAGGGTATGAGTTGCCATGAGATCTCCTTATAAATGCCTGAATATTGATGCTACAGCCGGGATGGAAGGCGCGGCAAGGCGGAGGAGGGGTGGGAGGAAAGGACGGCAAAACTGCCACACCTCTTCTGGCTGGGGTGGGGAATCGAGGATGCTGACTTCGCGGTCAAGAGTGTAATAGCGATACTGAACCACCGAGCGATGTGATGCCGTGATGATTGAAAACGATACCAAACCGATGAGCACTGTCAAGTACTAGGCGAGGAGATCGAGGCCAAAACCAACCGTGCTAAGAACCCGGGGAGACGGGACGTATCCGCATAATCTGGGCGCGGTCCACGGGGCCTTTCGCGCGGGAAGAAGTTATGGGGCAGGCAAACAGCAGATTCCCTTCGGCAAACTCAGGGCAGGCTCTCGACTCCGCTGCCGCTCCGGTTGCGCACGGAATGACAAAGCTGTGAGAAAGGCGGTCTTTAGAACAGCCGAAGAGATCAGGCTATCCTCAACCTTACACAGTGGGCTTGAGGTAGGGATGCTTCGACGGCGCTGGGAGGACCTAGCGGTCCTCCCATTTCTGCTCAGGATGGCAAGATGGAAGGGTCGGTGTGACCTCCGTGCCTTCAAGATGTCAAAGACGAGAGCCGCAGTTGCTGCGGCTCTCCCCGGACTCCCGCACAACACCTGGGATCACTCAACCGAAATGCGTTCCCCCACGACGCTGCCGGCTACCTCGGTGATGAAGTTGCCGGAAGGGTCGTAGAAGTCCAAAGTGAAGGTACCGCTGTGCGTGGTGCCGTGGTGACCTAGAGTGACCGTTTCACTCAGGTTGATGGTTCCCAGGAAGGTGCCGTTCGTGTCGTAATTCCACACACGGTGAGCCAGCTTGTAAGTCCCGCCTGAAGCCTTGCGCTTCCACACGCCCAGGCAGACGGTGCCGCCTCTCGGATCAACGTTCGGATTGTGAACTTCGGTGCCGCCCACATTCCAGAGCTGGTACGCTTCCTGAATAGTTTGAGTGCCGACCATGAACTGGATGTGCCACAGGCCAACCATGGACGAGTCGTCGCTGTCTCCGGGAGACTCAGAGTCTGGTTGTGTTGCATGGGATTGACTACGGATGGAGGCGGCCACGACAGCCATGGCGGACATGGAATCCCCGCACGAAGCCGACGCGCTGGCACTGAGTCCGACGACCAGCGCCGCGCAGGCTAGGAACTTAGCGAAATTCAGATTCGCAGCTTTCATAGAAGCCCTCCTTGGGCGATGCATACTGTAATAAGCATTGAAGCTGCACAAGGCAGCGAGGGTGAAGCGACGGTGAAGTTTCGGTGAAGGTGTAAAGCGCTGAAGACAAGGCATTAGGACGCTTCGACCGGCAATCAGTGCTATATTTCTAGTCCCTCCCCAAGGGGTATTGGGTGTGCCATTCCGGGTAGCGCGATTTGCGGAATTCGAGCTCGACAGCGGCCGTTATGAGCTGCGTAGAGGAGATCGTGTCCTCAAGCTCGAAAAAATCCCCATGGAGCTGCTCATCCTGCTGGCGGAGAGCAACGGCCAACTGGTCACCCGCGACCAGATCATCGAAAAAATCTGGGGGAAGGACATCTTCCTCGATACCGAGCACGGCATAAACACTGCGATCCGCAAAATCCGGCAGGCGCTTGGGGATGATTCCGAGCAGCCCCGCTTCGTGCAAACGGTGACAGGCAAGGGCTACCGCTTCATGCCTGCGATTGAGGTTGGCGAAACCGCGCCGCGCCCAGCCCTTGTCAGTGCTCCCCCCGCAGTCGATGCACCCAAGGTGATTGGATCCAGACACGGGTGGAAAAACAGACGTTGGCCTCGGTTCTCAATGGTGGCTGTTGCGGGCACGCTTGCGCTTGTTCTTGCCTTAATTGCCTACTTCGGCTGGCGCGGGACACGCGCTGTTCCCTCCTCGCATGCGGGCCCCGTGGTGCTGGCCGTCCTGCCCTTCCAGAATCTCAGTGCAGACGATTCGCAGGACTACTTCAGCGACGGCCTGACCGAGGAGATGATCACTCAATTGGGCGAACTGAACGGGGATCAGCTAGGTGTAATCGCGCGAACCTCTTCCATGACGTACAAGCACACCACCAAAGATGTCGGCCAGATCGGTCGGGAACTGGGCGCCGATTACGTGCTTGAGAGCAGCGTGCGACGCGACGGCGAGCGGATGCGGATTACGGTGCAACTGATCCGCGTGGAGAATCAAAGGCATATCTGGGCCAACAGTTATGACAGGGACGTAACGCACTCGATCGCCGTGCAAGAGGAGGTGGCTAGAGAGGTGGCGTTACAGATCCAACTGAAGCTCACGGACGCGCCGGCTGGTCATCCTTCCGCTCCGCGCCCCCTCAATCCGGCAGCAAATGAGGCGTACCTGAAAGGCCGCTATTTCTTCAGTCAATTCACTGAAGACGGATTCAGCAAAGCGGTTTCATACTTCGACCAGGCCATAGCCGCAGATCCCAAGTTCGCCGCCGCATACTCCGGACTTTCGCATGCTTACATTTTCCTGATCATCATGGACGCGATTGCTCCCAGTGTCGGGTATCCCAAAGTACGAGATGCCGCTCAAAGGGCGGTCGCCCTGGACAGCGGTCTCGCTGACGGACGTCTTGCCTTGGCTCATTTCAAAATGCATATGTGGCAGTGGAAAGACGCCGGCTTGGAGTTCAAGAAAGCCATTGCCCTCAATCGGAGCAGTGCTCCTGCACACCGGCTCTATGCGGCCTACCTGGCTGCTGTCGGAAAACAACAGGAGGCCCTCGACGAGACGAGACAAGCGCGCCGACTGGATCCGCTCTCCATGGTCTACCATGCTGAAATGACGCGAACGCTCTACTACGGTCGGCAGTACGAGCAGGCGGTGGAATGGGCGGGGCAGGCGGAACAACTGGACAGCGAATTTGCGCGAACCCACTTTTGGCTGGGGCGAGTATACGCACAGATGGGCAAGTATTCAGAGGCGATTACCGAGGCAGGGCGGGTGGGACCCTCGCCGGATTCGACTTTGAGCCTGACAGAAGTGGCATACGCCTATGCGAAGGCGGGGAAGAGTGCCGAGGCACGCGCGCTCCTCAGAAAGTTGGAAGAGCGATCGAAGCGCGGCTACGTTCCAGCCTATGACTTCGCCGTGGTCTATGTTGCTCTGGGAGAAAAAGAAGTCGCGCTGCAGTGGCTGCAAAAAGCCTACGAAGAGCATGACTGGGCATTGATAGTGATTGCGGTTGAACCTCGTCTCGATCCGCTGCGCTCCGATCCGCGATTTCAAGAATTGGTGCGTAAGGTGGGCTTGCAGCCTTAGTTGGGAGGGACGTTCGTTTTGTCCAATGGGTTCATCGCTGAACGTTCAAGTCCTGAGGCGGGTGGCCCACATCTCCAACCAAGATGGAGAAGTAAATCTCTCTCTGTCAACACCAACGGTGCTCAAAACACCGACAGGATACTTTTGTCCTTGACACCGCCCTCGCTTTTATCGAGGGGCCCCAAGATTGAAACTTTCATTTCTCCGAGGTAGTAGATGTGGGCCACCCGCCACTGTAGTTCGCCACCACTCGCGCCACTTTTCCAGTCGCTGACAACTCCATGAACTCTCCCGTTCGTGTTCCTTTTTGATTGGTGTAGTAGAGCACCACGCTGCTGATGCCCCAGAGAACGTCCTCGATACGAAACTGGAGTTTAGGATAGGCTTCCAGTCCGCGCTGAAAGTAAGCTCTCAAGCTGGCCTTTCCAACCACTCTGCCATCAGGCGTCCCCAGCAGTCGTGCGGCAACTGGCGAAATCAATTCGATGCAGTCCTCGTAATGCGTCATAATCGAGTCCAAGTCATGAGCGTTCCAGGACGCAACCCAATGATTGGCCAGATTCCAAGCCTCGTCTCTCGTCATTGCCGTTTCTCCAGTTAGGTGTTTTATTGCAACAATACTGCGCAATTCGGATGGTTACGGGAATACAAGATCATAAAGCTCTCATAACTTCCGTATTGCCGACGGCCTGGAAGTATCATAGGTCGAGAAGGAGGGGGGCGTGACCACGCGCGGGTGGCCCATCCTTGCGCTTTTGCAAGAGCCTGCCCTGAGCGGGGTCGAAGGGGTGGGAAGCGATGCTGCCGGGAGCGCCGGGTTTAACCTCTCCGAGAATGCTTCGGGCGCGGGATTGAAATCGGGGTCGACGCGCATTTCAGCCCCGCTCTTGAGCACCGTGGTAAATCCGCAGCACTTCGATGTTCTGCTCCCTTACGCGATAGACAGCGATGTAGGGCAGGGGCGAGAACAAGAGCTCTCGGGTCCCTTCCTCGCGTCCGGCACGGCCGAGATGCGGCCACTCTTTCAGCGACTGGATGGCGGCATACACTCTGCGGATGGTTGCGTGCCGGTAGTGGGGATGGTGCTCTCTGAGATAATCACTGATTCGCTGCAGGTCCATGGCGGCGGCTGGCGTCCACCGGATGCGCATTTATGAGCGCAGCATCTGTTCAAGGCGGGCGTCCATTTCCTCTTGCTCAATGAACTCGCCGCGGTCGGCCTGCGCAATACCCTCTCTCACAGCAACGCGAAAGCGGGCATCTTCCTGAAGCAGTCGCAAGGCGGCATCCTTCACCAGTCGTTCGGCGTCGGTGCCTTCCTGGCTGGCGATCTGCGCAAGCTGCGCTTCCTGCTCGGGGGTGAAATGTAGTTCCATCGAGTTAAAGGGTAAGAGCCAAGAAAGCGCGTGTCAAGCGTGGGCAGGAAGCTCATCGAACTCCGATGGGGCATGGCGGGCTCCCGGGTGACTGCCTATCACCGTTACAGTTAGGCTCAAAAAACTCGCCCGCGTGTGACATCTGACCTTGTCATCCACAGCCTCAATCGCCGATCCTATTGGCGGAGCACTGCGGCGCGATGGCTTGTTGCCCTCTGGCTCAGGTTAAGTCTTTTGCTGTCTAGATTTTGACCTCTAAGTCCTTTATCAGGCGGATTTTGCAGGGAATTTCGCGCTAATACCATGATTTCAGGAGATCGAGGGGGTGGGGGTACCCCTGTTATAAGAAAGTAACTAAAGCCCTGCCAGGGGAGATCGACTATTCACCGAGGTTGAGGATTGAGGCTTATAGGACGGAAAACAGGTTCCTCCCTGATGCCGTCGCTGGCGCTCCGGCTCCGGTCGGAATGACAGGATATTTAGCCTCCACACCAGCCACTAGCGACAGCGTTTTACCTTTGGCCACAAGTTGGCGAGCGTGCCGAACTTGAGGCGTACGCGGAATTCAAGGCCACGCTGGGAGGAATCAGCAATCGTTTACAATAACCAATTCCCCTGTGGGATGAATGGGCGCTTAGTGCTCCGCACTCGCGACTCGTTATTCGGTACTTCAAGAAAAGTCTATGCATCGTTGGTCACAACTCTTTATTCCTACCCTGCGCGAAGCTCCGGCGGACGCCGAGGTTGCCAGCCACAAGTTTCTGGTGCGGGCGGGCTATATCCGGCAGCTGGCGGCCGGGATCTACTCATATCTTTTTCTGGGTAATCGTTCGTTCAACAAGATCATGGCCATTGTGCGGCAGGAGATGGACCGGATCGGGCAGGAGTTTTATCTGCCGGCGCTGCACCCGCGCGAGATTTGGGAGGCGAGTGGGCGTTGGGCTTTGATGGGCGACAACTTGTTTCGCCTGAAAGATCGCAAAGGGGCCGACCTTGCTCTGGGCATGACCGAAGAAGAAGTCATGACCTCGATTGCGCTGAAGGAGCTTCGAAGCTACAAGCAGCTGCCGCAGATCTGGTATCAGATTGCTCCCAAGTTCCGCGACGAGCCGCGTCCGAAGTCGGGTCTGCTGCGGGTGCGGCAGTTCATGATGAAGGACGCGTATTCGTTCGACATCGATGCCGCGGGCCTGGATGTTTCCTACAAAAAGCATTACGAGACGTATTGCCGCATCTTCGACCGCTGCGGGCTGAAATACATGGTGGTCGAGGCAGATTCGGGGGCGATGGGAGGTAAAGAATCACACGAGTTCATGGTGCGAACGCCAGCGGGCGAAGATCAGATTGTAAGTTGTGATGGTTGCAACTACGCGGCGAACATGGAGAAAGCCACGTCGAAGCTGGCGGCAGTAGATGATCTCGCAGGCGAAGGAGATGGCGCGCCGCTTCTCGTCCACACGCCGGGACAGAAGACGATTGAAGATGTCGCGCGGTTTCTGGGCGTCTCGCCGAAGAACAAGATGAAGACGCTGGCGCTGATGACGGAGGAGAAAGATGAGAAGACAGGCAAGATCAGGTCGCGGGCGATTGTCGTCCTGATGCGTGGCGATCATCAGTTGAATGAAGCGAAGCTCAATTCCACCATGGCGATTGCAACGCGGCCGATGGAGGAGAGCGAGATCAAAGGTTTGTTCAAGTCTCCGGCGGGATACTTGGGGCCAACTGCCATCGAGTGGGCGAAGGACGTGAAGAAAGACGCGGACCTTCCAGTCTTGCTGGTCGACAAAGCCCTCGAAGGTCGCACGAATCTGATTGCCGGCGCCAACAAAGAGGACTATCACCTGAAGAATCTCACGCCCGGGAAAGATTTTCATCCCACGGCTTATGCCGATCTGCGAGCGGTCACGGCCGGTGAAGCTTGTCCAAATTGCGGCAAGGCTCTACGTATCGATACGGCGGTCGAGATCGGACACATCTTCAAGCTTGGATACCGGTATTCGGAGTCCATGGGTGCGCGGGTTCTGGACAAGAACGGCAAGGAAGTTACGCCGATCATGGGCAGCTATGGCATCGGTATCGAGCGCATCCTGACTGCGGCGGTCGAGCAGAGCAATGATGAGAACGGATTCTGGCTGCCCCTGACGATTGCGCCGTTCGAGATTGTGGTTGCGCCGGTCAACGTGAAAGATGAGGCCGTGCGGACAGCGGCAGAAGATATCGCCCAGCGACTGGAGGCGGCGGGATTTGACGTAATTCTGGATGACCGGGACGAACGGCCTGGGGTGAAGTTCAAGGATGCGGATCTGGTGGGTATCCCCTTTAGAATCACGGTTGGCAAAAAGGTTACCGAAGGTACCGTCGAAGTCGTTCTTCGCTCGACTCGTGAAATACGCGATGTTACGATTTCTTCGATCGTGGAGTACTTTAAGGAGTTGCTCCGCCGGGCGAGTTGAGGCTTAGCTTTGTTTCTGGCGTGGCGAATTTGTTCTATGGGAACCATGAAGCTCATCCTGGGGTTTGTCGTAGTCGTGGGCGTCATAATGGCTGCGTCCCAGGTCATTCCACCGGAACTGGCCAACTATTCGTTTCAAGACGATCTGCGCCAGGTGGCTGTAGCCGCTGGCGGCAATCCGAGTAAGACGGATGAAGACCTGCGCAACGTCGTCCTCTCCAAGGCTAAGGAACACAACATTGAGCTGGAGCCCCGGCAGGTAACGGTGCAGCGCATCACTACTCCTGGCTTGTCGGCGGCTTACCTGGCAGTCGATTACAGCGTGCCGGTGAATCTGCCCGGATATAGCTTCGATCTGCATTTCACTCCGTCAAGCGGAAACAAAGGTTTCTAGCCCCGTCCTAGCACTCCAACGAGTCCAGTTTTCCTCAACTTCCTGGCTGAGAAATGATTGCATGAACGGATGTTCCAGGGTACTGGCTCTGCCCATGCCAGCTCGCTCGTAACTGGGACAGTGACATTCGTAATATTGCCAACACGTTACCTCCCACCTACCATCGCGATTGGATAAGAGTATTTTCACCTTCAACAGTGAGACTGCGCAGGGAGACAACCTGTAGTAGCGCGGAAACTGGGCAGGAATTACAGGTGAATTTTAGTTCGCGCTTCGCTAGTAAAACGTTCGTAATCGTGAGATTCAGGTGGAGGCGGTTCATGAACATAAGAGTTCGAGTGCTGTTCACGCTGGTTGCAGTGCTGGCGACGCTAGGACTGGGTGCCTGCGGACACTACACGTGCGGTGCAACGTTTGGCGCGTCTACTTGCACGCCCGCTGGCGGAGGCGTCGGCGGTGGGAGTGGAAGTGGAGGTGGCGGCACGATCTCCGCCGCCAATGCGACCGCTCTTGTGTACTTCATGAGCGGCAGCAGCATCGAGGGTGCGGGGATAGGCGGCTCGACATTTGCCCCGTTGACGGGGTACACGGCACCTACGATTTCGAGCGGCGCCGCTGACGTCATGCTTGTGACTAAGAAGTACGTGTACGTTCCCACGGGGAATTCGTCGATAGAGGGGTTCAGCATTGCCCGCACTACCGGCGCACTGACGGCCATTTCTGGCAGTCCATTCACAGTCACTGGGTCCAGCGGGACGACCGATGGTGCGTGGAGCGATCCACAAGGACGGTTCCTGTTCGTGGGTAGTGAGGGCAGCGGCGACATCTGGGTTTTTAAGATCAACCCCACCACTGGAGCCTTGACTGAGACTGCGGGATCTCCCTTTACTTCGGCGGGCGCGGTGCTTCTCTCATCGGCCGATATTATGACCGTCGATGCCAGCGGGAAGTTTCTATATGTGGGCCAAGGCTCGGCTTCAAGCAACGTGGCTGCATTTTCGATTGACCAAACGACCGGAGCTCTAACGCCGGTTCCCGGCTCTCCTTTCACGACCATGGGCGTGGCACAGATTCGGGCCAGTCTTACCGGCGAATTCTTGCTGGGAGTCGCGCAGATTCAGGATGCCGGTGCCGCGACTGACACACACATCCACGTTTTTTCGATCAATCCGGCGACTGGAGTACCCACCGAGGTTAGTGGGTCACCATTTGCCACGGGCTCGGCGCCCTTCGATTTTGCGATCTCACCCAACGGCAAGTTCGTTTACACGGTGGGAACGGATACGGTAAAGGCCACCACAGGAGCAATCGAAGGCTTCCAGATGGACCTCAAATCCGGCGCGCTAACCACGCTTTCCGGGTCGCCGTTTACGGCGCTGCCAACGGCTCAGCAGTGCATGTTTGATCAGGGCGGCGCGGATCTGGTTTGCTCGGCCGGCACCTCACTGTTTGTGCTGGGCGCGAGCGCCACGAATGGAGCGCTCACAAATGCAGCCACCTTCTCCGGCACCGGAGGATTTCCGTTCGGCGTAACCGACTAGCGCTGCACTGCACACCTTCGTGAGACCTGTATGGTTAACGGCTTAGAGGCCCGCATGTACTGCGGGCTTCTTTCGTTTGGAAATGTGGCGCTACAATAAGGTATCTCTGCAGTCCGATCAGCTAGTGGTTCTGAAACAGCGGGGGAAGCTAAACAAAGAGGACTGGGCAAACCTTTTTGCGCATCCTACCGTCTCACAGAAGGGGAAGCCGGTAATTCGTGGCCATTAAACTTAGGATTCCAAAGGGAAACGGGCAGAAGGGCGGCAAATCCACCGGCTGGCTGTCGCATGATCCGGTTTTGCGGGCGGCTCTAGTCGTCTTCCTGCTGCTTGCGGTCTCGCTCACGGTTTTCCTTTCTTACTTTTACATCAAGTATGACCGCATCATAGAGCGACGCTTCCGCTCCCCGGTGTTCAGCAACTCAGCGAAAATTTACGCCCGCCCGCACACAGTGCACGATGGCGAAAAGATCGGCGCCAAAGTGATCGCCGGCGAACTTCGCCGGGCTGGCTATTCCGACCAGGACGGAAAATCGCAGCTGGGAACTTTTCGGCTGGTGAATGACGGGATTCAGATCACACCAGGCCCGGAGTCCTATCACAGCCCGGAGGCCGCTCTCATCAAGATCCAGGACGGCCAGGTGGACAGCATTGTCAGTAAGGGCAATGAGCTTTCTGCCTATGAACTCGAACCTCAGCTAGTCACCGCGTTGTTCGATGCCGAGCAGCGCTCCAAGCGCCAATTGGTGAAGTACAACGAGATTCCTCCGGTAGTAGTGCAGGCGGTGCTCGCCATCGAGGATCGGCGATTTTTCGAGCATAGCGGGGTAAACTTTCTCCGCATGGCGCAAGCTGCGTGGATCGATGTAGTGCGCGGACGGCATGACCAGGGCGGATCGACGATTACCATGCAACTTTCCCGCGGGTTCTTTCTCACCCCCGAGAAGACCATGAGGCGAAAGCTGACGGAGATGCTGATCGCCGAAGAGTTGGAGCAGAAGTTCAGTAAGCAACAGATTCTTGAGTTTTACGCGAATTGGGTGGACCTGGGACAGCGGGGTTCGTTCGCCATCAGCGGATTCGGAGAGGCTTCGAAGGCCTACTTCAACAAAGATCTCAGGGACATTACGCTGCCGGAGGCGGCTCTACTGGCGGGAATTATTCAACGTCCCAGCTTTCTTTCGCCCTACCGCCATCCCGAGCGCGCGCTTGATCGGCGCAACCTGGTGCTGGATTCAATGGTGGACACCCATGCCATTACCCGGGAGCAGGCCGACAAGGCCAAGGCGGCGCCGCTGAAGTTGGCGCCTCCGAATGTGGAAGCGAGCGACGCGCCCTACTTCGTCGACATGGTGCGCGATATGTTGATCAACAGATTCAGCGAGCGGGATCTGAATGATCAGTCCTACCGCATTTACACGACGCTCGATCCTGATCTGCAGAGGGCGGCGGCGCAGGCCGTCGAGACTGGAATCAAGCTGGTTGACGATCAGGTGAAGAAGTTGCGCACCAAGAAGGTGAAAGTCGGAAAGAAAGTGGAAACCAAGATCGCTCAAGGGCCCCCGGCGCAGGTGGCGATGGTCGTTCTTGATCCGCATACGGGAGCGGTGCTGGCGCTGGTGGGCGGGCGCGACTATGGCTGGAGCCAGTTGAATCACACCGTCGCAAAGCGGCCTACGGGTTCCATCTTCAAGCCGTTTGTTTACGCGGCGGCGCTCAACACGGCACTGGACGGGTCGCAGACCGTGATCACTCCGGCTTCCACCGTGACCGATGCGCCCTCGACCTTTGCCTACGGTGACCAGATTTACGAGCCGCGCAACTACAAAGAGGAGTACCACGGGGACGTGACCCTGCGATACGCGCTGGCCATGTCGCTGAACAACGCGACGGTCAAAGTCGCGGAAGAAGCCGGCTATGACAAGGTCGCAGAGCTGGCGAAATCTGCAGGCATCACTTCGGTGAAGGCGACGCCGGCAATGGCCCTGGGATCGTACGATGCGACTCCGCTGGATATGGCTGCGGCCTACACTGCATTCGCCAACAACGGCATTCGACTATCGCCAACTCTGGTGAACTCGGTGCGCAATGCCAAGGGCGATGTAGTCGCGAACTTCAATACCGACCAGCGGCAGGTGCTCGATCCGCGCATTGCCTACCTGATGACCAACATGATGGAGAGCGTGATCAACAACGGCCTGGGATTCTCCGCGGTGCGCGGTCGCGGATTTCAGCAGCCCGCAGCGGGGAAGACCGGCAGTTCGCACGACGGATGGTTCGCGGGATATACCTCGAACCTGTTGTGCATCGTTTGGGTGGGTTACGACGACTACAGCGATCTTCGTTTGAGCGGCGCGCAAACTGCGGCTCCCATCTGGAGCGAGTTCATGAAGAAGGCGGCTGCGTTGCCGGAATATTCCGACATGAAGCCGTTTGCCCAGCCCAGCGGCGTGGTCGACGTTCAACTGGATAAAGCTACCAACCGGCTGGCGACTCCGGCCTGTCCGGACGACTATGTGTCAGCCTTTGTGGCGGGGACCGAGCCGCGCGAAACCTGCGATCAGGGCGGGGGCGTGGCCGGATTCTTCTCGCGCATTTTCGGAGGTGGACAGAAAGTGCTGCCGCCGCCCACCCAGGCGGTAAACGGTCAAGAGGGCACTCCGGCGCAGGATCCTAAGAAAAAGAAGGGGTTCTTTGGCAAAATTGCCGGCATTTTTAAGGATGACAAATCACCCGCCCCGGTGTCTAAGCCTGCAGATGGCGGGCAACCTCCGCCGCAATAGCCTCTGGCTCGATTTTCAGCGACAAGCCGCGCAGTAGAATTCTTCGCCGCCGGGCGAGAACTGTGGCAGAATGAGGTTCGGTTGGAACTGCTCGCAATTGGGGGTGAGCCATGTCCTGCCCGAAGTCTTTCCCGGTTTCCGTCGCGTTTTTTGCCGCTCTGGTCTGCATATTCTCAGCCGTATCCCCGGCGCAGATTTCTCATTCCGAACAGGTTCAGATTGCTCCGCCGCTGATCCGAGCCATTGAACCTCCGGCTCCGGACGCTACCGCCGCTGACCTCGAGGAACGGGCCGATCAGCTGCGCAGTTCGAAACTCTATCTGGACGCACTCGACTACTATCGCGCCGCGCTGGTCAAGGCGCCGAACGCTGCCCGTGTGCTGAACAAGATTGGCATAACCGAACTGATGATGCAGCGCTACCGGGAGGCGCGCAAGTCATTCGAGAAGTCGATCAAAGCCGATCGCCGCTTTGCCGACGCCTATAACAACCTGGGCGTGGTGTTTTACGAGGGCAAAAAATATTCGGCCGCGATCAAGCAATATCACAAGGCAATCGCAGTCGACGGCGGATCGGCCTCGTTTTTCAGCAATCTGGGAGCGGCTCACTTTTCGAAGAGAGAGTTTGAGCCCGCAGTGCTGGCTTACCAGCACGCATTGGAGTTGGACCCTGAGGTTTTTGAGCGAACTTCGCGAGCAGGCGTGCAGGCGCAGTTGCCGAGTCCGGAAGACCGCGCGCGCTACGACTACACGGTAGCGAAACTTTACGCGAAGATGGGTTCGCCGGATCGCTCGTTGGAGTATTTGCGGAAGGCGATCGAGGAAGGGTACAAGGATCTCAAAAACGTATACAAGGACATGGAATTCGCGGAGTTGCGCAAAGATCCGCGCTTCACGGAATTAATGGCTGCAAAAACGACCGCCTTGCCGGAGTAGAACAACTAAAGCCTTCCGAGTCGAGAGCTCAGGGGCTTCAAGCCTTTTTGGAAGCCGGGATCAGGATCGCAGCGACGCTGCGCCACCAACCGGAATTTCGGTCCGGCTGCGCTCAGCCGCTGACGCCGGAGATATTTTCAGCGCAGTATGGGCACGAATGAAGTCGTGCCCTGATAGGAATCTGACGCGGCAACCTGGCGTAAGGTGTGTGCGTGAATCCTATTATTAGAGGCTTTACAAAAATAGACGAAACTTCGCCGTGACTTGGAGTTTAATTACTTCAAATAACTCCTGAAAACAACAGGGTGAGTAAGGAGAAACGGTAGCCCATCGGATGCTGACCCGAGCACGCCCCAAGCAAGCATCCGGTGGGCTTTTTATTGAAAGCTCTTGGCTGTTGGCTCTTGGCTTTTAGCTCAAGCCCGAATCAAAAACCGGGCCCGCCCCGCGTAACGGCTCTGTTGTTTGAGCCAATAGCTACGAGCCAAAAGCCAAAAGCCAAAAGCCAAGAGCTAAGAGTTTCTTTTCCTACTGCGCTGGCCAATGTATTCGTTCACCACGCGCTTCCACTTGCCTTGAGCTTTTAGGATGAACTCCACGGCGTCGCGCAATGCGCCCTCGCCTCCGGCGTGGGGCGTGATGTAGTGGGCTTCCGCTTTTACTTCGGCGCGGGCATTTTTTACAGCGACGGCCAGGCCTCCGGCACGCATGGCGGGCAGATCAATCACGTCATCGCCAACGAAGGCTGCCTCCTCGGGCTTGAGGCCTTCTTGCTTGAGGATGTCTTCGAAGCACGTCCGTTTATCTTGTACGCCCTGGTGTACGTGCTCAAGCTTTAAGTCGCGGGCGCGGAGAGCGACAGTTTCCGAGATACGCTTGGTGATCAGCCCGGTCTTGATGCCGGCGAGACGCGCCAGCGAGATCGCGATGCCGTCGTGAGCGTGGAAGCCCTTGGCTTCGATCAGGCTGTGGCTGTTGAGACCGAGTCCGCCCTGGCCGCCGTGGCGCGCGGATTGTTCCAGAATGCTTTGCTGTGATCCCGGCGGAGCGGGTAAGATGAACAGCTTGCCGTCGGTGAGGACACCATCGACGTCGAAGAGCAGAAGCTTGATTTTACGGGCGCGGGCAATGGCTGAGGATTTCTTTGGCATCGCGCCGATTCTAGCATTTTAGTTTTGTCACGCAGGCGTTCGGCGCTCTTCAAGAACAAAGGTATGGTTCTGCGACTGCGAGAACCAGGAGAACCGTTGGCCAGGATGATTCCTCGCTCCAAAAGCGGCAACAGTCGATTCACATCAGAGTGATACCATTGTGCGCGTTGGAGACCGCTCGCGAGATCTGTCCGGCCTAGTGAGAAAACTGGGAAGAAAGAGAGCTTTGATGACGCTTCAAAAGCGATCCGGGCTATGGGAAATTGTGGCCGCCGTGACTGGTTGTTTTTTTTTGCTGGGCGCTACAGTCCAAGCCCAAAGCACGATTTATCTTGCCGGCGCCGGCTCAAGCCTTGTGGCCACCGCATTCTCCGCTTGGACCAATGACTTCAATCGTAAGAACACCACGATTCAGGCTGGATACTTCCCTCTTACTAGTGCAGAGGCGATAAACCAAATCAAAGCCCACTCGGCGGATTTCGGTGACGGAGAAATACCGCTGACGCCGCAGCAGATTCATGATTCCAAGGTCCCACTGACCGAGATTCCGATACTGCTGGTGGGGATTGTGCCCATCTACAATATCCCGGGCAATCCCGAGATAAATTTCTCGGGCAAGCTGTTAGCGGAGATATACCTGGGAACGATTACCAGTTGGAACGATCCGCGCATCGAGAAGATAAATTCTGGGATTCGACTCCCCGACTTGCGAATCCAGGTCATACATCGCACGCAGGGCAGCGGCACGAACTATATTTTCAGCGATTTCCTCTCGAAGGCGAGCCCAGAGTTTCATAGTCGGGTTGGAAAGAGTGCCTCCCCAAACTGGCCAGTAGGGAAGGCTGCAAGCAGCAGCGTAAACGCAGTCGAGATCGTAAAATCGAGCTCGGGCGCGATTGCTTACGTGGATGTAAGTTTTGCCGTGCGTTCCAAAGCTGTCTATGGGGGCGTGCAAAACTCCGCGGGAAAGTTTATTCGGGCTACGCCGGAGGGAATCGCTGCGGCCTGCATGGCGAAGGAATCTCTCGTCGCCACTGATTTTGGAACTTCATTAGCCGATGCGCCTGCCGCGGATGCGTATCCTGTGGTCGGCTTTAACTTTGCGTACGTGCGGTCGTCTGGGCTGTCAGCCGAACGCACTCGCGCTCTCAAACAGTTCCTAAGCTGGGCTCTCGAAGACGGTCAGCAGATGGCCCCGGGTCTCGGCTACACCCCGCTGCCTCAGAACATCGCCGCCCTTGCCCAAGCTAAGCTAATGTCCCTGCAATAGTTCGTCGCGACCGTGCAGTGCATCACTGGGACAGCCAAACGACAGATCCACGCGGAATGCCCATGAATTGAGCGTGGCAGGCGAATGCTTTGCGAAAGTTCGGCCTCCAGTTAAAATAGGAATATGCCCGTCCCTACCCCCTCTCTTGCCTGGGCTCACCCTTTGGTGCGGGATTGGTTTGTCCAGAAGTTTGGCACTCCGACGGAGCCTCAGGAGCAGGGTTGGCCGCACATTCTGGCTGGGCGCACCACACTGATTTCCGCGCCCACCGGGTCGGGCAAGACTCTCGCTGCGTTTCTGGCTTGCATCGACCGGCTAGTCCGCAAAGCGCTGGCGGGCGATCTTGCCGACCGGACTGAAGTTCTCTACGTTTCGCCGCTGAAGGCGCTGGGCAATGACATTCAGAAAAATCTTGAAGTGCCGCTGGGGGAGATCCTCGCCATGGCGGGTGAGCGCGGGCTGCTGATGCCCGAGATTCGCACCGCCGTGCGCACGGGTGACACGCTTGCGCATGAGCGGCGAGCCATGCTGAAGCGGCCCCCCCACATCCTGGTGACGACGCCGGAGTCGCTTTA
>Ga0209488_10000676_pt1 | contig 28794 bp, 17 predicted proteins | sample Rivendell_Oct201_8_FD_188349 | JGI IMG/M metagenome (GOLD analysis project Ga0209488, IMG submission 188349) | Vadose zone soil microbial communities from the Eel River Critical Zone Observatory, Northern California, USA -... | ecosystem: Environmental > Terrestrial > Soil > Vadose zone >...
TCCAGGGCCTCAAGGAGCTCCGGCTCCGCAACGGGGCCGCCCTGCCATTCGACGCGTCGCGCATCGACGCGGTCGTGCTGACGCACGCGCATCTCGATCATTGCGGCTATCTTCCGCGTCTCGTCGCACAGGGCTTCAAGGGCCGGGTCTTCTGCACGCCGGGTACAAAGGAGCTCTGCACGCTCGTGCTGCCAGACTCCGCGCATATTCAGGAAGAGGACGCGCGTACGGCCAATCGGCACGGCTACAGCAAGCACGCGCCCGCGCTGCCGCTCTACACCTCGCTCGATGCCGCACGGGCGCTGACGCGTCTGCAGCCGGTCGGCTACAACCGGCCCGTGCCGGTCGTGCCAGGCGTGGAGGTCGAGTTCCTCAACGCCGGCCATCTGCTCGGCTCGGCCTATGCGCGGCTGCACGTGGGCGGCAAGACGATCCTGTTTGGCGGTGACCTGGGCCGCTACGGACGCCCGGTGCTGCCGGATCCGTCTCCCGTCTCCGGCGCCGACGCCCTGCTCGTCGAATCGACCTACGGCGACCGCGTGCACCCAGCGGACGACGATGGGGCGGCGCTGGCGGCGATTGTGAATGACGCGGTGAAACGCGGCGGCAAGGTCATCGTGCCATCGTTCGCGATCGGCCGGACGGAAGAAGTGATCTACTGGCTGAAGCGACTCGAAGAACAGAAACGCATTCCCGTTCTCCCGGTCTACATCGACAGCCCGATGGCCGCCGGCGCGCTGCAGTTCTACCAGGAGCGCCTGGACGAGCTCGATCCGGAGTTGAACCACGGCGGCGAAGGACAGCGCCAGGCGTCGGCCTTCGCGACCGCGCGGATGACGGTCATCGAAACCGTCGATCAGTCCAAGGGCGTGATGCACGCGGTGGGCCCGGCCATCGTGATCGCGGCCAGCGGCATGGCGACCGGCGGGCGCGTGCTGCATCACCTGGCGCAGGCGCTGCCCGACAGCCGCAACACGGTCATGTTCGTCGGGTTTCAGGGGGCCGGTACGCGTGGGCGGCTGCTGTGCGACGGCGCGAAGCAGATCAAGATGCTCGGACAATCTGTTCCCGTCGCCGCGAAGATCGAACGGTTGGACTCGATGTCAGCCCATGCGGGCGCCGACGAAATCATGCGCTGGCTGAAAGGGTTCACAGAGCCCCCGAAGATGACCTTCATCGTCCACGGCGAACCCGCCGCGGCGAGCGCGCTCGAAGGGCGGATTCGCTCCGAGCTCAAGTGGTCCACACACATCGCGAAGCACCTCGAGCGTGTGGAACTCGACATATGATCAAAAGAGTCCTCACACTCATGACCATTCTTGGAACCGTTTCGTGCGGAACGCCCGCCTCAGCGCCGGCGCCGAAGCAAGCCACAATGGACCGTAAGTACCTGCTCGAACGTATCGGTGAAGCGGCAGTAGTGCAGGTGTATGCCGACGGATTTGCCGGGCTGCCGGCGAGAGAGAAGATGCTCATCTGGCATCTCTATCAGGCAGCGATCGCGGGCCGCGACATCTTCTTCGATCAGCGCTATGCGCACAGCCTCGAGATGCGCGACGTGCTCGAAGCCATCGTCTCGCACAAGGCGGCGATCGATCCGGCGGCGTTCGCGGACATCGAGCGCTATACCAAGCTGTTCTGGATTAACTCCGGTCCGTACAACAACCTGACGGCGAGAAAGTTTGTGTTGAGCTGCTCGCCCGCCGCGCTGGCTGAGGCGGCGCGGGCGGCGCGGAAAGCCGGGGCCGTCATTCCGACGAAGAACGGAGAGACGCTCGACCAGTTGCTCGCGCGGCTCGGGCCCATGTTCTTCGATGCGGACGTGGAGCCGATGGTGACGAGCAAGACGCCCCCGCCGGGGAAGGACATCCTCGCCGCCAGCGCCAACAACCTGTACGTCGGGCTGTCGATGAAAGACCTCGACGGCTACGAGGAAGCACATCCGCTCAACTCGCGGCTCGTCAAGCAGAACGGAAAGATCGTCGAAGAGGTTTACCGCATCGGCGGGCGCTATGGCAGCTACATCGCCAGGATCGTCGAACATCTGGAAGCGGCCAAGCCGTTCGCGACCGAGCCGATGTCCAGGGCGCTCGATGCGCTGATCAAGTTCTACACGACCGGAGAGACGGCCGACCGCGAGGCGTACGACATCGCGTGGGTGCAGGACAAGGCGTCGCCGGTGGACACCATCAACGGCTTCGTCGAGGTGTATCTCGACTCGCGCGGCATCAAGGGCGGCTGGGAGGCCCTCGTCTTCTACGTCAACCAGGAGAAGACGTCCGAGATCCAGAAGATCGCCGCCAACGCGCAGTGGTTCGAGGACCACATGCCGTGGGATCCGAAATTCCGCAAGCAGGGCGTCAAAGGCATCACCGCCAACGCCATCGACATCGTCATCGAAACGGGCGATTCCGGGCCGATCACGCCGGTCGGCATCAACCTGCCGAACGACCAGTCGATCCGCGAGCACTACGGCAGCAAGTCGGTGTCGCTCAGCAATGTCAACGAGGCGTACGATAAGTCGACGCTGCCGGAATTCCGGAGTGAGTTCTCCTGGACGCCCGAGGAGGCCGGACGCGCCGAAAAGTGGAGCGCCTTCGCGAGCGAGCTGACGACGAACATGCACGAGGTGATTGGACATGCCTCGGGAAAAGTCGAAGAGCGGCTGAAGGGAAGCCCGCAAGCGGTGCTCAAAGAGCAGTATTCGGCGCTCGAAGAGTCGCGGGCCGATCTTGTCGCGCTGTATTTCCTCCCGGATCCGAAGCTGGTGGACATCGGCCTGCTCGGGAAGGCCGATCACGACGCCATCGTCCGCGCCGAGTACGAGAGCTACGCGCGTAACGGGCTCGTGCAGCTTCGCCGCGTCCGGCAGGGGACCCAGATCGAAGAAGATCACATGCGCAACCGGCAGATGATCGTCTCGTGGTTGATGGCGAACACGAAGGCCATCGAGGTCAGGACGCGCGAAGGGAAGACGTACTACGTGATGATCGATCCGGCGGCGTTTCGCGACGGCGTCGGGAAGCTCCTGTCCGAAGTGCAGCGCATCAAGTCTGAGGGCGACTATGCCGCGGCGAAGGCGCTGTTCGAGAAGCACGGCGTGCACTTCGATCCGAAAGTGCGCGACGAGGTCGTGGCGCGCGTCGACAGGCTCCACCTGCCGTCGTACACGGGCTTTGTGATGCCGAAACTCGAAATGGCCGGCGGCGAGATCTCGATTTCGTACCCGCAGGATCTGACGGCGCAGATGCTGGAGTACGCAGCGGCGACGCGGAGTCTCCGGCCATAGCCTCGATGGTCGGACGGCCGTTTTCGTCGCGCGTGCCGTCCGACCTTGCCAGCAATCGCCTGGCCGCTGCCGTCGCTGACGCCCGTGGATCGGGCCGGCCGCTCGTCGACCTCACGCTGTCGAATCCCACCCGTGCCGGCTTCGAGTATCCCGATTATCTGCTGTCGGCGTTGGGCGATCCCCGTGGGCTGAAGTACGAGCCCGCTCCGTTCGGGCTGGTGAGTGCGCGGCAGGCCGTCGCGCGCGAATACTCGCGCCGCGGAATGACGGTGTCGCCCGACCGCATCGCGCTGGCGGCGAGCACGAGCGAAGCGTATTCGTTGCTCTTCAAGCTGCTGGCGGACCCTGGTGACGAGGTGCTGGCGCCGCGCCCGAGCTATCCGCTCTTCGAGCATCTCGCGCGGCTCGACGCGGTCTCGCTCCGGCCGTACGAGCTCGAATATCACGACGGCTGGAGCATCGACATCGCGAGCGTCGAGCGGGCGCTCTCGGAGCGCACGCGGGCGATGCTTCTCGTCTCGCCCAACAACCCGACGGGCTCGTTCGTCACAAGGCCCGAGCTGAAGCGTCTCTCGGCGATCTGCGCCGAGCGGGGCATCGCGATCGTCGCCGACGAGGTGTTCGCGGATTATCAGGTGCGGCCGGGCGCGTGTGTCGATGCGGGCCGCGTGCTCGACGTCAGCGAAGGCCTGGTGTTCAGCCTCGGCGGCTTGTCCAAGTCGGTCGGCTTGCCGCAGATCAAGCTTGGCTGGATGGCGGTGGCCGGCCGGGACGATCTGGTCCGAAACGCGCTGGCGCGGCTCGAGCTGATTTGCGACACCTACCTGTCGGTCTCGACACCGGTGCAGGCCGCGGCGTCGGAGCTGCTGTCCCGCGCGGTTCCGGTGCGGAAACAGATCCAGACGAGGATCGCCGCCAATTATCAGACGCTCGCCGCGCAGGTCGAGCGCGTGGCGTCGTGCGCGCTCCTCGCGGCCGATGGCGGCTGGAGCGCGATCATCCGCGTGCCGTCGATCGGCTCCGAAGAGGATCTGGTGGTCCACCTCGTCGGCGACGGCGTCCTCGTCCATCCCGGCTACTTCTTCGACTTCTCCCACGAGTCGTATCTCGTCGTCAGTCTCCTTCCGTCAGAAGAGCAGTTTGCCGACGGCGTGAGCCGCGTGCTGCGGCATATCGAGTCGTTGTGAGCGAGCGCCGGTCGGGCCTTCTCATCCCCCTGTTCTCCGCGCCGAGCGTGGGCAGCTGGGGCATCGGGGACATCGGCGATCTGCGTCACATCGCGTCGTGGCTGGCGGCCGGTGGACAGCGCGTCCTGCAGCTCCTGCCGATCAATGAGATGGCGCCGTCGCAGCAGTCGCCCTACTCGGCGACGAGCGCGATGGCCATCGATCCGATCTACATCGACGTGGCGGCGATGCCCGACTTCGTGGCCGCCGGCGGCGAGTCGTCGCTCTCGACGGACGAGGCGGCCGTGCTGGCGCGAGTGCGGCAGGCAGCGAGGGTCGAGTACGCCGCGATTCGCCGGCTGAAGGACCGCGTGCTTCGGACGGCGTGCGAGCGGTTCGTGGACGCCGAGATCCGCCGGGGCTCGGATCGCGCGAAGGCGTTCGCGCGGTTTCTCGCCGAGCAGGCGTGGTGGCTCAACGAGTACGCCATCTTCCGCGCCATTCATGCCAGCGAGGACGAGCGGCCGTGGACCGCGTGGCCGGAGGCCCTTCAGCGGCGGGAAGGTCCGGCCATCGCCGATGCCCGCCATGCGCTTGCGGCCGACATCACGTTCCGCCAGTACGTGCAGTGGATCGCGCACACGCAGTGGGCCGAGGCGCGGGCGGCGCTGCAGGGCGTCTCGCTTTTCGGCGACCTGCCGTTCATGGTGGACGGCGACAGCGCGGACGTCTGGGCGCGGCAGGGTCAGTTTCACCTGAATATTTCCCTCGGCGTCCCCCCCGATGCGTTCAGCGACACCGGCCAGGACTGGGGCATGCCGGTCTACCGCTGGGACGCGATCGCGCGTGACGACTTCCGCTGGCTGCGCGAGCGCGCCCGCCGCACGGCGGACCTGTACGACGGCTATCGCATCGATCATCTCGTCGGCTTCTACCGCACGTACGGCCGTCCGCTCGACGGCACCCCGCCGTTCTTCACGCCGGACAAGGAAGCCGACCAGGTCGCGCTCGGCGAGCAGTTGCTGAGAGTCTTCAGCGAGAGTGGGGCGGAGATCATCGCCGAGGATCTCGGCGTCGTGCCCGACTTCGTGCGGGCCTCGCTGGCTCGCCTTGGCGTTCCTGGATTTCGCATCTTCCGCTGGGAACGCTACTGGCACGGTGATGGCCAGCCCTTCGTCGATCCGTCGGACTACCCCGTCGCGTCCGTGGCCGCGTCGGGAACGCACGACACCGAAGCAACAGCCGTCTGGTGGGCCGGCGTCTCCGAGAACGATCGCCGCCAGGTAACCACGCTGAAGACGATGACGGCGGTGACGGGTGGCGGAGACGTGGGACGGGATGCGCTCGTCGAGGTGCTGATGGCGTCTGCGTCGAAGCTCGTGCTGTTTCCGGTGCAGGACGTCTTCGGCTGGCAGGATCGCATCAACGAGCCCGCCACGGTCAACGAGCGCAACTGGACGTTCAAGCTGCCGTGGCCCAGCGATCGCCTCGGCGAGATTGCCGAAGCGCGGGAGCGTCAGGCGGCGCTCGCCGGCTGGGCGCGGAAGTACGGCCGACTATAGTTTCAGTACCTCTATAATTTTGGTACCGCTTCGTGGCCACACTTCGCCCATTTCGCGCACTTCGTCCCAGACCGTCAGCGGCAGCCGCCATTGCCGCTGTCCCCTACGACGTCGTCAGCACCGACGAAGCGCGGGCGCTCGCCGCGGGCAACCCGGAGAGTTTCCTCCGCGTCTCGAGGGCGGAGCTCGAGCTGCCGGCGGGCGCCGATCCGTACTCGACGGCCGTCTACGATCGCGCCGTCGCGAATTTCAAGGCCCTGCGCGAGCGCTCGCTCGTGCTCGAAGACGAGCCGAGCGTGTACTTCTACCGGCTGCGGATGGGCCAGCACGAGCAGACGGGGCTGGCCGCGTGCTGGACGCTCGACGAGTACGATCGCGACGTCATCAAGAAGCACGAGAAGACGCGACGCGACAAGGAAGACGACCGAACGCGCCACATGATTGCCCTCGGCGCGCAGACGGGGCCGGTGTTCCTGACCTATCGCGCTGCCGCCGCGGTTGATGCGATCGCCCAGCGGGTCACTGCCGGCGCGCCGCTGATCGATGTCGAGGCGGTGGATCACGTCAGGCACACGCTCTGGAAGGTCGGCGGCGCAGACCGCGACGCGCTGGTCGAGGCCGTCGCCAGCATACCGACCCTGTACATCGCCGACGGTCACCACCGGGCCGCCAGTGCCGCGCGGACGAGAGACCAGTTCAAGGGCGCCGGGGACTCATCGACGTTCCTCGGCGTCGCGTTTCCGCACGATCAGGTCCAGATCCTCCCGTACAACCGCAGCGTCAAGGATCTGGGATCCCTGACGCCGGAGGCATTCGAGCAGGCCATACGCGAGCGATTTGCCGTCACGGACGGACCGGCGACGCCGGCCAGGCGGGGCGACCTGGCCATGTATTTCCGCGGCCGCTGGCAGACGCTGACACCGAAGACGCGGCCGGCCGCCGACGCCATCCGGTCGCTCGACGTGAGCGTGCTGCAGGATCAGCTGCTCCAGCCGATTCTCGGCATCGCGGACGTGACGACCGACAAGCGCATCGACTTTGTCGGCGGGGCGCGCGGGACGAAAGCGCTCGAGAGGCTCGTCGATTCGGGCAAGGCCGCGGTGGCGTTCTCGCTCTATCCCGTCAGCGTGTCCGACCTCATCGCGGTCTCCGACGCTGGCGCCATCATGCCGCCGAAAAGCACGTGGTTCGAGCCGAAGCTCCGCGACGGCCTGCTGATTCACCTGATATGACGACGCCCCATCGCATTTTCAATTTCGCCGCCGGCCCGGCGGTGTTGCCCGTGTCCGTCCTCGAGGAGATGCAGGGCGACCTCCTCGCGTTGCCGGGTGTCGGCATGTCGATTCTCGAGATCAGCCACCGGTCGAAGACGTTCGAGGACATCCTCGCCAGGGCCGACGCCGACATCCGTGCGCTCGCGGCGGTGCCGTCGAACTACCGCGTCCTGTTTCTTCAGGGCGGCGCCAGCCTGCAGTTTTCAATGGTGCCGATGAACCTGCTCGGCAGCGGATCGACCGCCGACTACATCGACACCGGATCGTGGGCGGAGAAGGCGATCAACGAGGCAAAGAAAGTCGGGGCCGTGCACGTCGCCGCTTCCACAAAGCCGGATCGTTACACTCGCATTCCGGCGGCGTCCGAGATCACGCTCACGCCTGGCGCGGCGTACGTCCACATGACGTCGAACAACACCATCGAAGGCACGGAATGGAAGACGACTCCGGCCACTGGCGCCGTGCCCCTCGTCAGCGACACCTCCTCAGACATGTTCAGCCGGCCGATCGACGTCGCGAATCACGCACTCGTCTACGCCGGCGCGCAGAAAAACATGGGGCCGGCCGGATTAACGATCGTGATCATCCGCGACGACCTGCTCGAGCGATCGAAAGCTCGCGCGGCCACGCTGCCGGTGATGCTGAACTACGCGGTCCATGCAGAGAACACGTCGCTGTACAACACGCCGCCCGCGTTCTCGGTCTACGCGACGGGACTCGTGATGAAGTGGCTGCTTCAGCAGGGCGGGCTGTCGGCGATTGCGGCGACCAACGAGCGCAAGGCCGCCAAGCTGTACGCCGAGATCGATCGCAGCGGGTTTTATCGCGGAACGGCGGCGACCGACAGCCGCTCGCTGATGAACGTGACGTTCCGGCTGAAGAATGAAGCGCTGGAACAGACCTTCGTCAAGGAATCAACAGCCGCGGGCCTCGACGGCTTGAAGGGACATCGCGCCGTCGGCGGCATGCGCGCGTCGATCTACAACGCGTTCCCGGAAGCCGGCGTCGACGCGCTCGTGTCGTTCATGCGCGAATTCGAGCGAAGAAACGGCTGACGCTGTGTAGCGTCCGGCTTTAGCCGGACGTCCGCCTTCAGGCGGACGCTACGGTTGGCGTCGTCTACGTCGTCTGCGCCGGCGTCTGTGTCCAGGCGGATGCTCGCCAGGCGGAAGCTGCGATGGCGTGACGTCACCGGCGTTTTCACCAGGACCCTCGGATGCGACATCGGCAAGCACGCCTTGCCAGTGCTCGATCAGCGCCGGCGCGTGTCCGTGGATTTCGAGCCAGGTCAGCGCGTCTGGAAAAACCCCGCGATGTACGAGCGACTGCTGGACGCGAGGATGCGCGCCGAGGTCGCGCAGCTTCCGCTGCAGCATCAGCGCCTGGCGGAGTCCCTCGACGTCGCCGCGGGCCAGCGGAAGCTCGCCCAGCTTGAGCGCCGGCGGCCGTCGAGGCTTGCCCGGCCCTTCGCCTTCCGGCGTCTCGCCCTTCGGCCAGTCGGCGCGCAGCGGCAGGCCGAGCGGCACGACGAGCGAGCCGAGGACGATCGGGTTGGTCAGCGTCTCGGGAGCCGAGTCGAAGGTGTTTCGATACGCGTCGAGGTCGGAGAGCGACTGCCAGAGCTCCTGCCCGGCCTTGTGATGGAGCTCTGCCGACAACGGCTCGAGCAGGCCGATCTCGTGCAGCGCGCGGAACGTCCGCTCCGCCGAGCCCGCGCGGAGAATCTTGTAGTACTCCTCGATCAGCCGCGGCGGCGAGCTCTTCGCGATCTCGCCGCGATGTTTGCGAATCGCGCCGGCGAGCGGGGGATCGATCGTGAAGTCGAGCCGCGAGGCCAGCGCCACCGCGCGGAGCATCCGCACGGGATCTTCCCGAATCCTGACCTCGGGATCGCCGATCGAGCGCACGACTCTGGCCGCCAGATCCTCGAGGCCGCCGACGTAGTCGATGATGGAAAAGTCGGCGATGTCGTACGCAAGAGCGTTGACCGTGAAGTCGCGGCGGAACGCGTCCTCTTCGGGCGTCCCGAACGTGTTGTCGTGGTGGACCAGTTCCCGGCCTTCGGAGGTCGACGGATCCGGCGCGGGCACACCTTCCGCGACGACTTCCTCGCCGGGCGCGACCTGCCGGCGAAACGTCGCGACCTCGATGACCTTCGTGCCGAACTTGACGTGCGCCAGCCGGAACCGGCGGCCGATGATCCAGCAGTTCCTGAACAGCTTCTTGACCTGCGCTGGATGGGCGGACGTGCCGATGTCGAAGTCTTTCGGCCGGCGCCCGAGCAGAAGGTCGCGGACGCTGCCGCCGACAAGGTAGGCGATGTGATCGGATCCGCGCAGCCGGTAGAGGACCTTCAGCGCGTCAGGATCGATGTCGCGCCTCGAGAGCTGATGCCCGGCACGCGGCACGATGATCGGCGTCACGCTCACCCTTTGGCCTCTTTCCAGTTCTCTCCGATGCCGACGTCCACGGTCAGCGGGACCGCCAGCTCGGCCGCGCCCTGCATCGACGCGCGCACCAGCGCGGCGAGGTCATCGGCGTCCCCTTTCGGGACCTCAAACAGCAGCTCGTCGTGGACCGTCAGAATCATCCGGGCCGCCGGCTGCCCTGGCGCTCGCCCTGAGCGAAGCCGAAGGGCCAGGTGCGTGTCGATCATCGCACGCTTCAGGATGTCGGCCGCGGTTCCCTGAATAGGAAGGTTGACGGCCACGCGCTCGGCCTGCGCGCGGTCCTGGTGGTTTCTGCTGTTGATCTCGGGCACGAGCCGTCGGCGGCCGAACATCGTCTTCACGACGCCGGTCGCTCTGGCCTCCTCAACCGTGCGGTCGATGAACTGCCGGACGCGCGGGAAGCCGGAGAAATACGAGTCGATGAACTCCTGCGCGACCTGCGGCGTGACGCCGATGTCTCTCGACAGCGTGAACGCGGTCTTGCCGTAGAGCAGCGCGTAGTTGATCATCTTCGCGATGCTGCGCTTCTTGTGCTTGTCCATGCCGCGGCCGTCGGTCCCGAAGACCCGGTCGGCGGTCTGGTCGTGGATGTCGTCGCCGCGGCGGAACGCCTCGATGAGCGTCTCGTCGCCGGCCAGGTGCGCCAGCACGCGCAGCTCGATCTGCGAATAGTCGGCCGAGATCAGCACGTGGCCGGGATCGGCGATGAACGCGCGGCGGATCTCCCGGCCGAGCTCGGTGCGGATCGGAATGTTCTGCAGGTTGGGATCGCTGCTGCTGAGGCGTCCGGTGGCCGCGACGGCCTGGTTGAAGCTGGTGTGGACGCGGCCGGTCTTCGGGTTGACGAGCAGCGGCAGCGCGTCGATGTACGTGCCTTTCAGCTTCGACATCTGGCGCCAGTCGAGGATCTTGCGCGGCAGATCGTGCGTCAGCGCCAGCTCCTCGAGCACTTCCACCGCCGTCGACGGCGCCTTCGACGTGCCGGTCCGTTTCAGCACGGGCAGTTTGAGCTTGTCGAACAAGACCTCGGCGAGCTGCTTCGGCGATCCGATGTTGAACTCGCCGCCGGCGATCTCGAAGACCTCTTTCATCAGCCGCGTCAGTTCCTGTTCGACCAGCTGCGACTGAGCGAGCAGGGCGGCCGAGTCGATGCGGACGCCGGCGCGCTCGATGTCCATCAGAACCGGAATCAGCGGCAGCTCCATCGTCGTGTACACGCCGGTGAGCTGTTCCTTCTCCAGCTGGCCGTTGAGCAGCGGCGCGAGCTGGCCCACCAGGTCAGCGCGCTCTCCCGCGTAGTCCACGGCGGCTTCGACCGGCACGTCCGCCCACGACACCGCCTTGGCGCCCTTGCCGCAGACGTCCTCTTCGGTGATCGCCCTGTACGACGTCTGTTCGAGCGCCAGATCCTCCAGCCGATGCGCCGAACGGGTGGCGTCGAGCAGGTAGCTCGTGAGCATCGTGTCGGTCTTCAGACCGGCCAGGACGACGCCGTGATGGCCAAGGACGATGGCGTCGAACTTCAGGTCGTGGCCGGACTTGAGAATCGCGGGGTTGGCCAGCACCGGACCGAGGATTTCGAGCGCGTCGCGGACCGGCATCGAGGCGACGCCGCCGAGCGCGTGGTGTCCGACCGGCACGTAGTCCGCATCACGCGGTGACGTCGAAAACGCCAGGCCGACGATCGACGCCTGCATCGCGGACGGTCGATCGACCAGCACTGCGAAGGCGAACTCTCCGGCCGTGGCCAGCCTGCCGGCCAGCGCCCGCGCGTCCTCCGCAGTGTTGACGACGCGATAGTCCTTCGAGACAGATCCGGCCGTCGGCGCGAACTCCTTCACGAGGGTGGTGAACCCGAGCTCGCTGAAGATCTGGAAGCAGCGCTCGCGCGCGGGGCCGCCGTACTTGAGCGCCTCGGCGTCGAAGTCGACCGGCACCGCGGTGTGAATCGTGGCCAGTTCCCGGCTCTGGTACGCAGCGTCGACGTTGGCCAGCAGCGTTTCTCGGCGCTTGGGCGTCAGCTCGGCGGCGTGGGCGATCAGGTTCTCGAGCGAGCCGTATTTCACGATGAGCTCGCGCGCGCCCTTCTCGCCGATGCCGGGCACGCCTTTGATGTTGTCGATGGTGTCGCCCATCAGCGCCAGCACGTCCACGACCTGTTCCGGCGCGACACCGAACTTCTCCGACACGCCCGCCGCGTCGTACCACGTTCCCTCGTCGCGCGGGTTGAACACGCGGATGCCGTTCCGCACGAGCTGGAAGAAGTCCTTGTCCATCGTGACGATCGCGACATCGAAGCCGGCGGCGGCGGCTTTGACGACGAGCGTGCCGATGACGTCGTCGGCTTCATACCGCTCCGAGGTCAGAATCGGGACGCCGAGCGCCTCGCAGGCCGCGTGCACCATCGGGATCTGGACCGCCAGCTCGCCAGGCATCGGCGCCCGGTTGGCCTTGTAGTCGCTGACCAGGTCGTCGCGGAACGTCCGGCCAGGCAAATCGAACGAGGCGGCGATGTACGCCGGCTTGTGCTCCGCGAGCAGCTTCCGCAGCATCGTCACGAAGATGTAGACCGCGTTGGTCGGCACGCCGGCGGCGTTGCGCAGCATGCCGCCGTCCGCCGTCCGAATCGGCGCGTGGAAAGCGCGATACATCTGCGAGCTGCCGTCGATGAGGTAGAGGATGGGCTTGGCGGGCACGGATCTGGCCGGTAGAAAGTTTCGGTACTATATCACCTGCGATGATGCGGATTCGGCGGACCGTTCTGGGCGTTTTCCTCGGGCTGGCGGCAATGGCGTCGGTAAGTTGCGGAAGCAGCGGCCTCTTCCGTCAATACGAATACGAAGAAGACATCTACCTGTCGCTCGACGGCACGGCGACGGTCTTCGTCACCAGTTCGGTGGCGGCCCTCGACGCGCTGCGGGGCGCGTCGCTCGATACGAATCCGGCCGCGCGCCTCGATCGGAACGCGGTGCGCCGGTTCTACACGTCGCCGGTGACCCGCGTCGGAGAGATCACCCAGTCGCGGCGCAGCGGCCGGCGCTTCCTGCACGTGCGGCTCGACGTGGACGACATCAGGCGGCTCGGCGCCGCGGCGCCGTTTCAGTGGGCGCGCTACGAACTCCGCCGGCAGGACGATCTGTATCTGTATCTGCAGACGATGGGTGCGTCGGCGAAGAAGGACGTCGGCGACGTCGGCTGGAAGGGCAACGAGGCCGTGGCTTTCCGGCTGCACCTGCCGAGCAAGATCGCGTACCACAACGCCGGCGTGGCGAACTTCAAGCGCGGCAACGTCCTGCTGTGGGAGCAGCCGTTGACCGACCGGCTGCGCGGCACGCCCATGGTCTTCGACGCGCGCATGCAGACGCAGTCGATTCTCTACCGGACGCTGCTGCTGTTTGGCGCGACGGTCCTCGCCGTTGCCGCGACGTTCGCAGTCGTGATCTTCCTCGTCGTTCGCGGTGGAAAAAAGAAAGGGCTGGAGGTTTGACCCTCCAGCCCTTCCTGCCTATCCCGCCCGTCCTGCCTGGGCGTTAGAACCGAACGCCGAACGAGACGCGGAACTCGCGCGGCGACGTGAAGGCGAAGCGGCTTTGCGCCGTGCCGAAGGCCGCCGGGAGGCTCCAGTTGACGTCCTGGACCGGCGTCTGCGTGAACGGGTTGAAGTTGGGACGCGTCGTGCCGTTCGGGCTGTTGACGCCCGTGCTGATGCGCGTCGTGAGGATGTTGCCGCCGTTGGCGAAGACCGATGCGCCGCAGCCGCACAGCTGGAACTGATTGAACACGTTCAGGAGGTGCATCTGGACGAACAGATCCAGTTTGTGCGAGCCCGCGTTCAGGCTGTGATTGATCGTCGCCGCCATGTCCGTGCGGAACTCCGCCTCCGTGTGGAACGCGTCGCGAGCCGTGTAGTAGTAGGTCTCGCTCGTGCCACCCTGAGGCGTGACGTACTGCGCCGCAACCGACGCCGGCACGTAGGCCCGGGCGTCGACGGTGCCGACGGCGCCGTACGGCAGGCCGCTCGACATGTTCTCGAGGATGCTGACCGTGAGCGCCGAAATCTTCGGCACGCCGTAGTTGATGTACAGGCGCGACCGGTGGCGCTGGTCGGCCGACAGGTCGCCGTCCGGCTGGTACCACGACTGCTGGCGATATTCGGGGTACTGCCCCGAAATGTCCCGGATAGGACCGCTCGTCGTGTTCTCACCGTCCACGTTGCCCCACAGACGCGACAGCGTGTAGGCGCCGCCGATGTCCGTGCGTCCGCTGACACGATACGTCGTCGACACCGTCAGGCCCTGATAGCGGCGCTTCAGGTTGTTCGTGTTCTCGGTGATGCCCACGTCCGTCGGCGTGCCGAGCGAATCAACCGCTCTGCCGGTCGTCGAGTCAATCCGTGTCGAGTAGAAGTCGCGGTAGTCGCGGAAGACGTAGTCGGCGCGGATCGCCGCGCGGCTGCCGAGCTGGCGGCTGACGCCCGTCGCGTACTCGAGCACGTTCGGCGAGTCGAGGCCCGTCGACACAATGCGAAGTCCGACGCCAGGCACAGACGATGCGACGATCGGGCCCATGCCCGTGCACATGCCGTTGGCGTCGCGCCGGCAGGCGTTGAAGACCGCCTGCAGCGCCGTGGGTGTGTCGATGAGCGTCGCGGCGTTCGCGTTCGCGTTGATTTCCGGACCGTTGTACGCCCACTGGAACGACGAGGGCGAGCCGGCGGACGAAGACGAGTCGCCGACGCTGTTCGCGATGGCCGCGACGTACTTCGCGAAGCTGCCCGTGATCGCCCAGTCGCCGTTGCCTTTCGGATCCCATATCGCGCCGACGCGCGGGCTCCACGCGCTGTCGCGCGCCGTGAGGTTGCCCATGGCGTCGACGCCGTGGTTCTTGTCGAACCGCAGGCCGAGGTTGAACGTGAGGTTGTTGTTCAAGCGCAGGTTGTCGTTCACGAACGCCGAGTGCGTCCGGAAGTTCGTGCCCGAGCTGCTGAGGCCGATCGGGTCGTACTGGAGCAGCGTCCGGTTGGCGCCCGTCGTCAGCCACTGCGGAAAGACCGTCGTGCCGCGGATGACCGTCGTCGTGCCGATGACGCGATAGCTGCTGCCCGACTGGTAGTTGTCGGACGTGCGCTCGTCGTTGAAGGTGTCGTAGCCGAACCCGATGTTGTGCGACCCCGTCCCCTTCTTCGAGAGGAAGTAGTTGGCTTTGATGAAGACGTCGTTGTTGTCGCGACTCTCGTCGCGGCACACGCCGCAGAACGTCGACACCCAGTACCGCGTGCCGCCAATCAGGTCGCGGACCATCGTGCCGTTGATGATGTCCTGCGACGTGGCGCCGATGCCGTGCGAGAGCGAGTGGCGGTTCGTCACGCGCGCTTCGACGAACATCGTCGGTGACAGGACGCCGTTGTAGTTCAGCGCCAGCAGATCCTGCGGCAGGTTCGCCGTGTAGAGGCTCGACAGGTCCAGCACGTTGAACTGGTTCGCGTTGGCCTGGTCCTGGATGATCTTGGTGTACGTGCCCTGGAAGCGGTTGTTGGCGTTGAACGAGTAGGTCAGCTTGCCCTCATACCGCTTCTGCGCGTCGGTGAACGTGTAGGGGATGTTCGTCACGAACGTCTGACGCGTCGAGTCCTGGCTCGTGATGCGGCCCGCCGTGAAGAACCAGAGGTGATCCTTCATGATCGGCCCGCCGATCGTGTACTCGTAGGTCGGGACGATGAGGTTGAGGCGCGTGTCGCGCGGATAGATCGAGCCTTCAGAACACGCTTCGTTCGCCGCCTGGCCGCACAACGCCAGCGTCGACGGCACGACCGCCGTACGATTGTTCGGCACAAGCCCGCCTGACGGCATGAGCGTGTACGAGCGCCAGTTGTCGTTGTTGAGCGAGTCGCGGAACGTGGCGCTGAACGAGTTGCCGCCCGACTTCGTGATCACGTTGACCACGCCGCCGCTGAAGCGGCCGAACTCGGCCGAGACGCCCGCTGTCGCGACCGTCGTCTCCTGAATGGCGTCCTCGATGTAGAGGTTGTTCGCCTGGCCACGGATGTTCTCGTTGACCGTGACGCCGTTGACCATGAACAGCGATTCAAACGACATCGCGCCGGAGATCGAGTAGTTGCCGCCGGGACCCGACGGGTGAACCGCCGGCGCGAGCAGCAGCACCGCGTTGATGTCGCCCGTGGTCGGAAGTGTTCGAAGCAGGTCCTGCTTGAAGTTGGTCGCAACCTGGGAGGTCTGTGTCAGCACGTCCGCCGCGCGGCCAACCACGTTGACCGTCTCGGAGACGGCCGCCGGACCGAGCGTCGCGTCAAGCGGCAGCGTCTGCGTCGGCGCGAGCGTGGCCGTCTTGGTGATCGTCTGGAACCCGCTCAGCTCGAACGAGACGGTGTAGACGCCCGACGGCAGCAACGACAGCACGAAGTCGCCGTTTTCTGAAGTCACCACCGTGCGGACGCCCTGAAGATTGGGCGAGCTCGCATTGACGGTGACACCGGGCAGGGCCAGGCCCTGCGAGTCGGCAACGTGTCCGGAAATCGTGCCGTTGGTTGTCTGAGCCGACGCAAAAGTCGCGACGGCCAAGAGCGCGACCGCCGCAAGCAGCCACGTTCTCGCAAATCTCATATACATCCTCCTGAAAGCCTCACTGTCGGTTGAGTAAAACTCTATTGCACCAGAAAAACCGTACTTTGTTGGTGCTCGAAGTCGCGAAAGCGTCTGCGGGAGTGACGAATTATCCAATCGCTTGGATTATTAGCCGGACAACTTCCCTCAACTCGGCTTTATCGGCCGAGTAGAGGGAAAGCGATACGGTTAGAACCCGATCTGCACGCCGATACGAGCGATCAACGGGCTCTGGTTTTGAGCCAGCTGCCCGTAGGTCGTCGCGGTGATGTTGCCGTTGCGCACGAGCGCCGTGTTGGCGTTGAACAGGTTGAAGACATCGAACATGCCGCGGACGCGGATCGAGCTGAACTTGAAGTCTCGCGCGACGCGGAAGTCCGTGTCCCACACATCCGGATACCGCATGTAGTCGAGCGCCGGCGACACGAGGATGTTCAGCGAGGAGTCAGATCCGAGCGCCGCCGTCGAACCCGGACGGAAGAGCGGGAACGGATAGCCCTGGCGGCCGAACACGTTCGCGGCGAGCTCGATGCCGTACGGCGCTTCGTACACGCCGTTCGCGTTGAACTGCCACCGCGCGTTCATGTAGATCGCGCCCTGGCCGTTGCCCGAGCTCTGCGGCGCGTAGACGCCGCCGTCCACGAGCGGCTCGGTGATGGTCGGCGTCGGGTTGCCGTTGGTGTCGTAGACGCCGTTGGGATCGTCGAAGTGCTCGCGCGCGTTGTTGAACGCGAGCGACACGCGTCCCATCCACTTGCCCGTCATGCGGCGCGTCACCGCGATCTCGAGGCCCTTGTTGTCGGTGAAGTAGCCCGGGACGTTCGTCTCGAGGAACCCGCTGCCGCCGGCCGTGACGACCGCCGGGATCGGAATGTAGGTCGCGACGCTGTACGGCGTGCCGTCCGGCAACGTGCCGGTGAAGCCCGCGCCTTTCGTGTAGTTGCCGCTGACGCCGGGCACGACGCCCGTGCGGGGCGTGATGTTGGCGAACAGGTTGCCGAACAGGTTCGAGACCCGTGTGTAGGTGTAGTTCACCTGCACCGCGAGGTTCGGGCGCAGCTCACGGTCCACGCCGATCACGAAGCTGCTCGTCGTCGGCGCCTTGAGATTCGGGTCGATCACGTTGGCCGAGGTGACCGCCGTCGGATTGGCGCGGTTGAAGCCGCCGGCCGTGGCGACAAACTGATTCAGATTGACTTCGTTCGGCGACGCCAGGTGATCGCTGTTGGCGTCGGTCCATCCGTACACCGCCACGCCCGCGGTCGCCGCGGGGTTCGCGTAGCCGACCGTGCCCGTCGCGAGCTGTCCCGCGTAGCGGCTGTAGCTCGCGCGCAGGAGCGTCGCGCCGGTGTTGTCGAGCGCGTAGGTGACGCCGAAGCGCGGCGAGACGTCGTTCCAGGTGAACGGCGCGTCGTAACCGGCGAACGCGAGACCAGGCACCACTGTCGGGAAGGCGGGATTGGCCGCCGTGCTCGACGGCAGCGCCGCGCCCCACTGGCGGTCGTACCGGACGCCCGCGTTGATCGTCGCTCTCGCGATTGAGAACGTGTCGCCGGCGTAGAAGTCGAGATACTCGGCGCGGTTTGTGCCGCTGCCCTCGCGGAAGATCTGCGCGAATGACTGCGTGGCCGTCTGGCGCAGCGACAGGATGCCGTCGCCGGGCCACAGCGTGCTCGTCGTGCCCTCGGTGCGGCGGAACCCGAAGCCGTACTTCACGTCATGCGTGCCGTGCAGGGCCTTCAGGAACGAACTGGCATCGATGTTCGCCGTGTGTTGCGGCCGGAGATTCAGGCTCTGGCTGAACGAGCCGTACGATGTGCCCGTCACCAGGTCGCGTCCCGCATTGGTGCTCATGCCGCCCTCGGGCGTCAGCAGGAAGCCGGTGTTGTAGTAGGCGTACTTGCCCGACACGAAGAGGTTCGAGCTGACGACGCGGTCGTCGCCGAACTTCCACAGGCCGTGCGGCCGGCCGCTCGTGTACGCGTTGCCCTGATGCAGCGTGGCCGTCGGCGCGTTGTTGATGATGCCGGTCGTGCCCGGGCTGCGGTTGTCCTTCGTCTTGTAGCCGTCGAAGTAGAGGAAGCTGACGAGGTCCTTCTTCGTCGCCTGCCAGTTCAGCTTGAGATTCGGGTTGTTCAGCTCCGTACGATCGACGACGCCGGTCGTCGTCCGGTAGACCAGCCGGATGTCCTGGTTCGAAAACGATCCGTAGAACCACGCGCGGTCGGAGACGATCGGCCCGCCGACCTCGAAGCCGTAGTCGGAAATCTGCTTCACGTGATCGGCCGTGCCGTCGTTCACGCCGAGCGCGACGAGTTCAGCCGGCACGTTGGAGGCCTGCAGGCCGTCGGCGCCGAAATAGCCGCGGAATGCGCCGTGCAGCATGTTGGTGCCGCGCTTGACGACGAAGTTCATCCCCAGGCCGCCCGTCGGCTGCGTGATGTCCTGGCCGGACGTCGACACCTGGATTTCCTGGAAGTTGTCGAAGTTGAAATACGTCGGCGCCGCGCCCGCCAGCGTCATGTCGGTGACGACAACGCCGTCGAGCGTCCAGACGGCGTCCTGCGGCCGCGTGCCCTTCATGGTGAAGTTGCTCTGCTGGCCGGTCTCGTTGCCGCCGATGTTGACGCGGTCGACGAGCACGCCGGGCACCGAGCGCATCAGCGCGAACGGATCGCGGCTCGTCGGAATCTTCGTCAGCTCGGCCTCGGTGATGTTGGTGCTCGTGCCGGTCTGCTTCCGGTCCACGATCGGCGTCGCGGCGACGACGTTGACGGTCTCGGCGACGGGCGCGACCTTCAGCACCATCGCGAGATCGATGTTCTTGCCGACCTCAACGACGACGCCCTGGCGCACGACCGTCTGAAAGCCGGAGAGCCCGACTGAAATCTTGTACGGTCCCGGTGCGAGCTCGAGGAAACGGAACTCGCCGGACCCGTCGGTGACGAAGGTGTGGGTGACGTCCACGCCGCTGATGGTGGCCGTGACGCCGGGCAGGACGCCGCCCTGCTGGTCTTTCACCGACCCTTTGATGTTTCCGCTCTGCACCTGAGCCGTGGCCGGAAGGCTGGTCAGCAACAGGAGTGCGAGCGCCGCGGTAATACGCCTCATGACAAGTACCTTTCGTTCTCGGGGGAGACTGATTTCTTTGTTCGTTAGAGTCGTATAGTAGACCATTAGTCTGCCTTTTGGAAGTACTCTTTAGTCACACAAAGCGGACACATATCCCTGCCCGTGAAACAATGGGCGCCGTTGAAAAGCCATCCTTATTGGTGGGACACGGTCGGGGGAGTCGACAGCCTCCCGTCACCAGTCGCCAGTCCCCAAGTCGAGCTGGGGCAGCGGTTTGACGTCGCTATCATTGGCGGCGGCTATACGGGTCTATCGGCCGCCAGGCGCCTGGCGAAGGCGGGGGCGTCCGTGGTGGTCCTGGACCGGGGGGCCGTCGGGGCCGGCGCCAGCTCTCGAAACGCCGGCCAGGTCCTGACCGGCCTGAAGCTGGAAGCCGGGACGCTGGTCGCCAGGTACGGCGCGAATCGGGCCCGCGAGCTGTTTGACGTGTCCCGGGCCGCTCTCTCGGCCCTGGAGCGCCTGGTCGCCGACGAAGCCATCGACTGCGAGTTCGAGCGAACCGGCCATCTCCAGGCCGCCGCCAAGCCCAGCCACTACCGCGCCTTCGAAGAGGAACAGGGTCTCCTCGCCCGCGTGTTCAACCACCGTGTGACGCTGGTGGCCAAGGCGGATCAGACATCAGAACTCGGCGCTCGCGGCTATCACGGGCTCCTGATTGACGAGGAGAGCCGCGCCATCAACCCGGCGAAATACGTGCGGGGCCTGGCGGCCGCGGCGGCTCGGGCGGGCGCGGTCATTGCCGAAGAGACGCCCGTCACGAGCATCACGCGCTCGGGACAGGACTGGCAGCTGGCTACCCCTCGCGGCGGCGTGCACGCGCACGACGTCCTGGTGGCGACAAACGGCTACACCGACGGCGCCGCCCCCGCCCTGCAGCGGCGTCTGATTCCGATCGGCAGCTACATCATCACCACCGCGCCGCTGCCGGCGCCGGTGGCCGCGCGCGTGCTCCCGAGGCGCCGCATGGCGTTTGACTCGCGGCACTTCCTCCACTACTTCCGGCTGACACCGGACAACCGTCTCCTGTTTGGCGGCCGCGCGGAGTTCTCGGCGCCGACGCTCGAGAGCGCGGCGCGGGCCGAGGGCATTCTGCGGCGGGCGATGGTGGCGATGCTGCCGGAGCTTGCGGGGACGTCCATCGACTACGCCTGGAGTGGCCACGTGGCGTTCACCCGCGACCAGATGCCGCACGCTGGACGCATGGACGGGATGTTCTACGCCGGCGGGTACTGCGGGCACGGGATCGCCATGGCGACGCACCTTGGCGAGCTCATCGCGCGGCGGATGGGCGGCGAGAACGCCGATCACCCGCTCTTCGACGATCACTTCGCGCCGATTCCGCTTTACTATGGCCGCCCGTGGTTCCTGCCGATTGTCGGCCTCTACTACCGGCTGCTCGACTGGACGAGCTGAGGTGACCGCGCCCTCTGCCGACGTCGTCGTGCTGGGCGGCGGCAACGCCGGCCTGTGCGCGGCGCTGGCCGCGCGGCAGCGCGGCGCGACGGTCGTCGTCATCGAGCGCGCGCCGAAGGCGTTCCGCGGCGGCAACAGCCGCCACACGCGCAACCTGCGGTCGATGCACGACGCGCCCACCGACCTGCTCGTGGATGCGTACTCCGAAGACGAGTTCGTGACCGACCTGCTGCGCGTGACCGGCGGGAAGACCAACGAAGCGCTGGCGCGCCGCGTCGTTCGCGAATCCGCGAACTGCCCCGCGTGGATGCGATCGTTTGGCGCGAGGCTGCAGCCGCCGCTTCGAGGAACGCTGCATCTCGATCGCACGAATGTCTTCTTTCTCGGCGGCGGCAAAGCGCTGATGAACAGCTACTACGCCGCGGCGGCGCGGATGGGCATCGCCGTGCGCTATGACGCGGAGGTCACGGCGCTCGAGGTCGTCGATGGCGGCATTCGTTCCGTCACGATCCGGCAGGGCCACGAGGAATCGACGATCGCGGGAAAGGCGTTCGTTCTCGCCGCCGGTGGATTCGAGTCGAACCTCGACTGGCTGAAAGATATCTGGGGTGAGGCCGCCGACAACTTCATCATCCGCGGCACGCCGTACAACACGGGCACGGTCCTGCGGCTGATGCTCGATGCCGGCGCGCAGCCGGTCGGCGATCCGTCGCAGTTTCACGCCGTCGCCATCGATGCCCGCGCGCCGAAGTTCGACGGCGGCATCGTCACGCGTCTGGACTGCGTGTCTCTCGGGATCGTGGTCAACAGGCACGGCCAGCGGTTCTACGACGAGGGCGAGGACTTCTGGCCGAAGCGGTATGCGATCTGGGGACGGCTTGTCGCGCAGCAGCCGGGGCAGATTGCCTATTCGATCATCGATGCCAGGTCGGCGTCGCTGTTCATGCCGTCGGTGTTTCCGCCGATGGCGGCGAACTCCATTCCCGAGCTCGCGCGGCAGCTCAATCTCTCGCCCGAGGCGCTGCAGCAGACTGTCGACGTGTTCAATCGCTCCGTCTCGCGCGGATCGTTCAACCACGCGGTGCTCGACGACTGCCGGACGACCGGGCTCACGCCCGACAAGACGCACTGGGCGCGGCCGATCGACACGCCGCCGTTCTGGGGCTATCCGCTGCGGCCGGGGATCACGTTCACGTATCTCGGCCTCAAGGTCGACGAGCGGGCGCGCGTGCTGATGACGAACGGCGAGCCCGCGGCCAATGTCTATGCCGCCGGCGAGATCATGGCCGGAAACGTCCTGGGACAGGGCTACGTGGCCGGCGTCGGGATGACGATCGGTACTGTGTTCGGACGCATTGCCGGAGCGGAGGCCGGCGCTCGTGTCTCGCCATAGCGCATCGCGCGAAGGCGGACCTAGTACGCTTGCGCAAGGCCAGCACGTGATGACGGTCTGCAACGCCTGCCGCTACTGCGAGGCGTACTGCCCTGTGTTTCAGGCCATGGAAAACCGGACGGCGTTCGCGAAAGGCGACATCCTCTATCTGTCGAATCTCTGCCACAACTGCGGCGAGTGTCTGTACGCGTGCCAGTACGCGCCGCCGCATGAGTTTGGCATCGACGTTCCGCGCGTGCTGGCCGAAGCGCGGCTCGAGTCGTACGAGGAGTTTTGCTGGCCGGCGTTCATGAGCGGGGCATTCCGCCGCGGGGGCACGCTGCTTTCGCTGGCGCTCGCGGTGTCCTCGATGGTCCTGCTTCTCGGACTCGTGCGGTCGTCTGACGCGAAATCCGATTTCTACGCAGTCATCCCGCACGACGTCATGGTCGGCCTCTTCGGCGCCGTGGGACTGTTGATCGTCGTGGCGCTGACGGTGGGTTTCCGGCGGGCGACCATGAGCTTTCGCGGGCCGAGTTCGTCCGTAGCGTCCGGCTTTAGCCGGACGGCCGTTGGCGACGCATTAACGCTTCGCCATCTCCACACCGCCGGCGAGGACTGCACGAGCGACGTCGAGACGCGCACGCCATGGCGCCGCTACTTTCATCACTGCACCTTCTACGGCTTTGCCCTTTGCTTCGCTTCCACGAGCGTCGCGGCGGTTTATCACGTCGTGTTCGGATGGACGGCTCCGTACGCGTTCGCGAGCGCGCCCGTGATCCTTGGCACGGTCGGCGGCCTCGGCCTCGTGATCGGGCCGCTCGGTCTTCTGGCCGTTCGCCAGCAGCGCGATCCGGCCCTCGGCGATCCACGACAGGCCGGGCTGGACGTCTCGTTTATCGTGATGCTGCTGATGACGAGCATCACCGGGCTTCTGCTCCTCGCGCTCCGTGGCACTGCAGCGATGTCCGCGCTTCTCGTGGTCCATCTGGGTTTCGTGCTCGGGTTGTTTCTGACGCTTCCCTACGGCAAGTTCGTCCACGGCCTCTATCGCACAGCCGCGCTCTTGAGGTTCCGAACGGAGGTGTCTCGATGAGCACGGCCGCGCGTCTGAATCGGCTCCCAATCTCGTCGTTCCACCGCGACATGGTCAAACTGCTCGCGTACATCTTCTTTTTCGAGTTGGGCGACCTGAACAGCTTCGCGTTCGCGGCTCCGGGCGTCCGGCAGCACTGGGGGCTGACGATCGACACCATCAGCTACATCGCGTCGGCGTCGTTTGTCGGCATGTTCATCGGCGCCACGTCCGGCGGGTGGCTGTCAGACCGCATCGGTCGCAAGCGGGCCCTCATCCTGACGACGATGTGGTATTCGGTGTTTTCGCTGTTGAACGCGTTCGCGTGGGACGTCAACTCGCTGTTCGCGACGCGGCTGCTCACCGGCGTCGGCTTGTCGTCGATGACCGTCGTCGCGATGACGTACATCAGCGAGATGTTCCCGGCGACGCTGCGTGGGCGCTATCAGGCGATCATCCTGACGATCGGCCTCTGCGGCATTCCAGTCACCGCGTACGTCGCCCGCTTCATCATCCCCGTGGCGCCGTGGGGCTGGCGCGCGGTGTTTGTGTGGGGATCGCTCGCCATGGCGTTTCCGTTTTTCGCGGGCCGCCTCGAGGAGTCGCCGCGCTGGCTCGAGCACCAGGGCCGCGCAAACGAGGCAGACGCGGCGATGACACGTATCGAGGCGCGCGTGCGTGAAGAGAAGGGCGGCCTGCCTGACGTGGAGCCGGTGGCCGCGGCAACGCCCCGGAGCGGTGGATTCCGCGAACTCGTCGCGTCAGGATCGCTCGGGCGCCTCAGCCTGCTCATGACCGTGTGGATGTGCCAGACGCTCGGCATCTACGGATTTCTGACGTGGGTCCCGACGCTGCTCGTCGAACAGGGCTTCTCGGTCGTGCGCTCGCTCGATCAGTCGTCCGCGATGTCGATCGGCGCCGTCCCCGGCGCGTGGATTGCGGCGATGCTGTCGGAGCGGTTCGAGCGGAAGAATCTGATCGGGATCGTCGCCGTCGCCATTGCGATCTGCGGCCTCAGCTACGGACTGAGTTTCCGGACTGCAACGATCGTCGTCTTTGGCTTTCTCGTCGCGATGGGGCAGCAGGTGTTCGCGGCGCTGCTGTACGCCTATACGCCGGAATGTTTTCCAACACAGGTGCGGAACACCGGCACCGGCCTGTCGTACGGCATGGGCCGGCTGGCCAACGGCCTGGTCGGCCCGTTCATCGTCGCATTTCTGTTCAAGAACTACGGTTACGCGCCGGTGTTCGTCTATATCGCGATCTGCTGGGCGCTGGTCGCGATTCTGATTACGACGTTCGGGCCGAAGACGCGCGGCCGCGCGCTGGCCTAATTCAGATCTTTTATCACCAGCAGCTTGAGCGTGACCTTGTCGGTCGCCGACGTGAGGCCGACGCCGACGCCCGCCTCGATCTCGAAATACTTCATCGCGTGATTGACCACGCCGTAGAGCATGTGCGACTGCTCCGACCCGCCGTAGAGCGTATGCAGCGGACCGTAATCCGCGTACTCTTCCAGTGACACGGCCCACTTGTCGTTCACGTTGTAGGCGATGCGAATCGCCGGCGCGAAGTCGAGGTTCTTCAGCCCATCGTACTCGGTGTCGAGAATCGGGTTGATGATGATGTCCCACGGCTTCAGATGCCAGCCGACGATCGGACGGATCTCCGACGAGAATCGGTTTTCGTCCCAGTTCTTCTGATTGATGCTGAATTCGAAGTTCGCGCCGTAGAAAAATTTCCGCTGCTCGGCGTGCGGCACGGCGAACAGCGCCCGCAGCTTGAAACCGTCGTACGTGCCGCCCAGATTCTTGTCGTGGCTGTAGAGCGGGAGATACAGGCCCGCTTCAAACCACGGCGTCACGCCATATGCCCACTCCGTGACGCCGTTGAACGATCGGTCCGCGACGTTCGCGCCAGCAAACGCAGGATCCGTGTTGCCCTTCGGCGTGAAGTTGTTATGCCACGTCAGGTTGAACTTGCGTGGCGCCGTCAGCTCCCCGTCATAAACCTGAATCTCGTCGGATTGCGCCCAGGCCTGGCCGGAGCCGATGCCAAGTGCGATCACGGCTAACGAAAGTAGGGCCAGGCAACGCAGGCGCATGGGACTCCCCGACGAGAAACGGAAAACGATAAACGGAAAACGCGAGACGAATGCGCTCAAGATTGCAGAATCATAAACGAGCACCTGCTAAAAGGATCGCAGAAAGTGCATCGTTTTGGTCCCGCTCCCCAGAATCGCGCCTGAATTGGACTGGCATCGCGGTTGTATGCCGAGGCAGCATGGATGGGCCGACCGCGATGCTTCCCGGCGAAGACGTGAAACCGGACATTTTTCGTTTCACGTTTCTCGTTGTCTCAGATCTCTCCAGCAACCGCCTTCATCATTTCAGCCGTCGTCGCCTTGCCACCCAGGTCTGGTGTCCGCACCTTCCCGCCCGAGACGACGCGTTCGATGCCGGCGACGATGCGGTCGTGAAGATCCTGGTGGCCGAAGTGCGAGAGCATCAGCGCGCCGGCCCAGATGGCGCCGATCGGGTTGGCGATGCCCTTGCCGGCGATGTCGGGCGCCGAGCCGTGAATGGGCTCGAACATCGACGGGTAGTCGCCTTCGGGGTTGATGTTGGCGCCGGGCGCGACGCCGAGGCTGCCCGAGACGGCCGCGCCGATGTCGGTCAGGATGTCGCCGAAAAGGTTGGACGCGACGATGACGTCGAGCGTCTGCGGATGCGTGACCATGCGGGCCGCGATCGCGTCGACGTAGTACTTCTGGTACTTCACCGTTGGATACTTCGCCGCGACCTTCTCGGCGACCTCGTCCCACAACACCATCGAGTGACGGAGCGCGTTCGACTTGGTCGCGTTGGCGAGCATCTTCCTCGGACGCTTGGCGGCGATCTCGCACGCATAGCGGACGACGCGCTCGATGCCGGTGTAGGTGAAGACGCCGGTCTGCTCCGCCACTTCGTACGTCGTCCCCTTGTGGACGCGGCCGCCGACGCCCGAGTACTCGCCTTCGGTGTTCTCGCGGACGCAGACCATGTCGATGTCCGCCGCGGTCCGGTTGGCGAGCGGGGAGCTGAGCCCCGACAGCAGCCGCATCGGCCGGAGGTTGATGTACTGATTGAACACTTTGCGCAGCGGCAGCAGCAGATCGCCGGCCGAGATGTGATCGGGCACCGTCGGCGCGCCGATGGCGCCGAGATAGATCGCGTCGAATGTCGCGAGCCGATCGAAGCCGTCTTCGTCGAGCATGCGGCCGTGTTTCAGGTAGAACTCGCAGCCCCAGGGGAGATCCGTGAAGGAGAAGCTGACGTCGCTGCCCTTCGTCGCCGCTTCGAGAGCCGCGATACCAGCCGGGATGACTTCTTTGCCGATGCCGTCGCCGGCGATCACCGCAATCTTGTACGTCTTCGCCATGTATGAGTCCGCTTTTCGTTTGTCGTTTTACGTTTTCTGTTGTGGGAAAGCCACTAAGGTTATCACCCACGCGGCACCCGCTGCAGCCAGGCCGGCGGTCGCCGGTGTCGCGATACCCCAGCCGCGTCCGGCCGTCACGCTGTGGACGACAAGGGCGGCGCAGACGCCCGCGACCATCGTGACGAGCGCGCCGGACGACGAGGTGCGGGGTACATACAGCCCCGCGAGAATCGGCACAAAGAGCGACACGCCGACGAGTGTGTAGAAGATCGTCAGCGCGTTGACAACGCTGCCGAGCGCGATCGCGAGCAGCGTGCCGCCGGCGCCGCCGAGGACGGCCGTCCATCGAGCGAGCCGGAGCACCTGCGTGTCGGACGCCGCTCGGTTGAAAAAGCGTTTATAGAAATCCTGCGACAGCGACGTCGTCAGCATGAAGAGAATGGCATCCGATGCGCTGATCTCCGCCGAGAAGACAGCCGCGAGTCCGATGGCGCCGACAAACGGCGGCAGCGCGCGTACGAGCAGCATCGGCAGCGCGGCGTCCGGCGACGGGAGTGTCGCGAACTGTGCTCTGGCGGCGACGCCGAGGATGACCGGCACCATCGCGAACGCCGCCAGCCCGAGCGCGTTGAGGCCGACGCCGATGCGGACGGCGCGATCGTCGCGCGCGCCGAAGATCTTCTGCAGCAGTCCCGGTGACACGATGAACGGCGGCACTATCGTCGCGAGCAGCAGGATCCCGGGTGAGCCGGCACGCAGGAAGTGGAAGTAGTCGGGCGCGATGCCCGGCAGATTGCCGGCTGCATTCTCCAGCATCGCGACAGCCAGCGGCACGATGAGACCGAAGCCGATCATCTTGACGGCAAGCTGGACGACGTTGACCCACGCCGACGTCAGCAGCCCGCCGGCGGTGAAGTAGACCGTGACGACAGCGCCGCCGATGACACTGCCGACCCACGGCGCTGTGCCGGCGACGGCGGCGATGATCGATCCGATCGCCCAGAGCTGTCCGGCGAGGATGAAGAGAGAACCGATCCACAGAATTGCAGCCGCGACGGCGCGGACGGCGGCACTGTAGCGATGTTCGAGGAAGTCGCCCACCGTACGCAGCTGATGCGCCGCCGCCTGGCGGCGCATTGCCGGGCCAATCCACAACGCGAGCACCAGCGATCCGATCGCCGCCGACCCGACCCACCACGCGGCGCTGACGCCGTAGGTGTATCCCAGCGCCGTCGCGCCGACCGTCGAACCCGCACCGATGTTGGCCGCGAGCATCGTCGAGAAGATGAGACCGGGGCCGAGCCGGCGGCCGGCGACGAAGAAGTCGCCGGCGCCGCGCACACGGCGGCCGATCCACAAGCCGAGCGCCATGAGCACCAGCGAGTACGTGATGAGGATGGCGAGGTGGAGATTCATATGGCAGGCCTGAAGGCCTGCACTACTTCAGATCACGTGCCGCGGGATATCCCGGAATGCCTGTCGCCTGACGGGCGGCGCGGAGGATGGCATCCGCGACCGCCTGCGCGGCCAGCGCGCCGACGCGGCTGACGTCTGCGGCGGGGCCCGTCTGACTGCCGGTGGCGATGGCGAAGATGGTGTCGCCGTCGCCCATCGTGTGGCTGGGATAGATCGCGCGCGCGAAACCGTCGTGCGCCATCTCGGCGACTTTCGTTGCCTGTGTTTTCGTCAGTGACGCGTTGGTCGCGACGATGCCAAGCGTGGTGTTCTCGCCAAGCCGCGCCGGCTGTCGCACCGCTCCCGTCGCCAGCAGCACGCGCGCGTCGGCGAGCGACCTGCCGTCGGCCGTGCGAACGCCGGCGACGACTTTTCCTGTCGCCGGATCGATGATGTCGCCCGCGGCGTTCACCGCGACGAGCGCCGCCACGATGAGACCGTCCGGCATGTGAATCGCCGCGCTGCCGATGCCGCCCTTCATCGCCCGTCCCGCGCCGGCGCTCTTGCCGACGGTCGCTCCGGCCCCGGCGCCGACATTGCCTTCGGCAACAGGCGCAGTTGACGCC
>Ga0209488_10000677_pt1 | contig 28779 bp, 34 predicted proteins | sample Rivendell_Oct201_8_FD_188349 | JGI IMG/M metagenome (GOLD analysis project Ga0209488, IMG submission 188349) | Vadose zone soil microbial communities from the Eel River Critical Zone Observatory, Northern California, USA -... | ecosystem: Environmental > Terrestrial > Soil > Vadose zone >...
ATGAGCTCCCCGCGAAGTCGCGAGGCATCGAAAGGAGCATAGGTGGTATGAGTTGAGGATGGCAGTGCCCAGACGCGAACAGTTGAATCGAGAGATGCAGAATAAATAAGTTGCTTAGAAGGTGCAATAATGAGGCGGGTAATAGCGGCTGAATGACCACGGAGGGTCAACTGTGGTTCGACCTCAGTGACCGGGCGAGCGCTGTATATCGGAACAAAGCAAGTGTTAATGCCAGGTAGGATCAACAAAGAAATGGTCACGCACTTGGATGAAGCAAGGCCAGTAACATCTGTTCGCCAAACCTTAACCGTACAGTCATCACCCCCAGTAGCAAGACAGAGCTCTGTGGGATGGAAAGCCGCGGCCCGGACGGCATCAAGGTGGCTAAGAGTGGATGAGAGCTGTGTTAATGAGAATCTACAAGACGGCGCGCTCACTTTCTTAGTGTTCTTTTGGTTCTCCAGACCTTGGTGCCTTCACCGTCACCAAGTACGTTCGACTCATCCTCGTCGGCCTCGGGTTCATCATCCTTGACATCCTCATCGTCCTCCCTCGGCCGACGGTCCCAGGCACTGTCTGCCAGTGCACCTGAAGAGCCCGTATATGGCAGCCCTAACTTTTCCCTCCATTCACCCTTATCATCTGGACGATAAATAGAGGTGCGTGACTGGGACTCGAGGAATGCCTCGTCCTTCTCTTTGTCTGTGTCCGACGTCTGCCCAGATTGCGCTTGGCCATTTGGCGGCTGAGGTGACTGATATTGAGACAACGGGTTCTGTTGAGAGGGTAAAGACACGATGTTCGACCCACGCTCCAGACCGGAAACCTGGGTCCCCGCAGACGAGGGACCTGCCCCGGGTGCAGACGTCGAGGTAACATTCATGTTATTCAGAAGCGGGAATTCCTTGCCGACTTCAGGCATGAGTTTGCGCGGTCTGTAGCCTATCTGGTCGAACGATGGAACATTGGGAAGGGTGACAGGAAGAGATGGATTTGTTACAAGTTGTCGGGAAGGTAATGGGTTCAACGCTTGGGGAGAGGTGAGATATTGAATTTCTTGCAAGCATCTGGGGGGCGTAAGAAGTAATCGAAGGGCGCATCCAAAAGTCAAAGGCGTACTGTTTGAGGTAATCCCTGCTGCGAGCACGGCTCTTGGGGTCACGGCCAAGTGATGGTTTACCTATTGCTGCGGATGAGGCGGGACCATTGGTACTCGTCCACCCGGCTAATGACGACGGTCCTGCCCACGAACTCGTTCTCGCTGAACCAGCGGCCGACGTGCCGTTTTGACCCCTTTCTGGGGGCAAGGGAGAATCTTAGGCTGTGTCAGCGAGAGAAGAAGATAAACTGAAACCTGAATACCGTCGCTGCGAGGGGAGCTTGGACTGCTAGCTTCCTTGTGACTAGATGTCTCATCCTTCTGCGAGGTATGCTGCAAGGAAGCAGCCTTTGCGGGGGGTATCGACTGAGGAGATGTGTGAGGAGCAGATTGTGAGAGTTGTTTTGTGCTGCTCGCGCGACAACGTGTCAAAGCCCTTGACAGTGAGGTATGAGAAGATCAGATACAGACCGCTCGACTCGGAGGGCATATTCCAGCATTTTGATACGACGCATGAGGTCCACTTTGATGTTCTCGAAGGAGCGACGCTCTCCCTCTAGAAGGGCTATGCGAGCCTGGAGGAACGAAAAGGCGTGAAAAGGTAGGACGGTGGTGTATCACGCGAATGACGAACACGCATCTCAGCCCGCTCGATCTCCCACTCATTACGGTCGCGTTCATACTTTCGCCATTCGGATTGAAGAAAATGAAGCACATTTGAGAGGGTAAAGTCTTGGCCGTTGAGGGGTGGAGGAGGGACATCATTGGGAGCATTCGGACCTTGTTGAAGTTGGGCGAGTTGGGGCTGTTGTTGGATGATGGAGGGCCCCTTGTTTGGCAAGTTCTGCACTGAGCCCAGCATTGTGGACACAAGCTCGGGGGTGGAGGGAGAGAGGGAGTCGTGTGTTTGAACAGAAATAGGTGAGCGCTCAGATTTCACACGTCCGTAACCAATTCAGCCGTACTCTACTCTTCCCCTCAACACTTCATCCCCTTCCAGATCTCTCCTCTACTTCTTTCCTGATCTAAATTTCTTTGTGAGCAAACTTATCCAGTTATCACTATATAGACTCCCTACTTCTTGATTCCACCTCCAGGTGGACCACCTGTCGACTGTCAACCTTGGAATTTTAGTAGTACCCATTTCCTTACCTTTCGATGCTGTAGAATGTCAGTCATCGTGTAGAGACCGAGCAATGGTTCATTAACAAACCTTTATCTTTCGCTGCTCGCAGCGCGTCTTCCTCTGCCTTCTTTTTCGCCTTATAAGCAGCATCATCTTCGTCTTCATCCTTCTTGTCTTTCTTGGGTGCCTGCGACAGTTGAGCAATCGAGAATCCGAGTCAATAAATGTTAACGTTACCTTCAAAGGCTTGAGTTTGCCTCCTTGTCTACCAGACATTCGTGTTGGTTCGATGTGGTAAAAATGATAAGTGCTGTCACTCCGCACTTGCTGGAAAGCTGCAAAGGTATCGTATCGGATGCGGGGAACTAACGATTGGACCCTTTATATCTCGAAAACCTGGGATGCGCGTCTTTGGCCCGTCCTACTCATATCGATGTTGATTGATTCCCATCATTAGGTCCTTGGTCCATTTCCGATTCATGCGAGGGAGCAGCACTTCCTCTCACCGTCATTTCCCCTTGATCGTGCGCATATTCATCATCTCCAACCCATTTTCGAGCTTATCCAGTGTAGTAACCGAACCGATTGACCTCGATGGATCGTACCCGTCTTCACTGGCAGACGGAGGATCTGTACGTTGGTTGAAGGCTTCGTTAGGTCCAGATCGTCATCTCGCCGTGACTTTCCCCCACATCCGGTAGGCACCTATCCGATCTTGGTGGATCATAGCATCTCACAGGATCCCTCTAGTTGGGCTTTCCTGCGTGCGGCTGAGGGATGGGCGGCTCTACAACACCATGCAGTCCTGCGGACCACCCTCACCGTTATTCCGCCTCATTCTAAACAACCACCGCCAGCTGTTCCAGATTTGCTGGTGGAGCTCAAAAGAGGCTCTTTCTTCACACTCGTCCCTGCAGATGGCGAATGGGAGCAGAGACACGAATTTGTACCAGCGTGGTATTCAGGAAATATATACGATGTCGACTATGCTTCCCCACACTTGGTCAAGTTCCCAACGGTACCATCCGCAGTGTCGCCTACCGAATATCATATCTACGTAAGCGGTGATTATGAGGTGCTTGGGCTACGTTTTTCATTTATTGTCAACTTGTTGCTGACGTGTGCCGTTCAGATCAGATTGTTCGGTGATCCACAAGAGGTCGGTTCCGAGGCGCCCATACTCAGTATATCAATCAATGCACGCTTTGAATCACCCTCGATAAGTATTAGGCGCGAGACCTCATACGACGTCACCCCGGACTTTGTTGAAGGCTTTGCCTTCGGAGACGCTCTTGGGATCGGATTGAGATGTCTGTCGACAAGTTGGTGGACAGTCACGGCTTTTTCTCCATCCCCTCAGTTACGCGAAGCGGTAAGAGTTTCTGTGGCCCAGGGTCTACCCTCACTTATCGTTATCATAATCTAGGGTATCGTGCTTTCCCTGTTGACGCGCACCCGATTTGCTCCTGGGCAGACACGCGTCCTTCCCATCCGAATTACGCAGTCGAAAGCGTTCGAAGGGGACGCGCTCTCGTTTGATGTCCATCTCACCTCTGGTGGTTCCTCGGAGACTCTTTCAGTTCGAGTTCCCATTACCCAGCTCGGTCACTGGTCCGAGACGGGTGGTGCCGTCGCCATCAAAGCATCGTACTTTTCTGCAGACATAGTCCCATTGGGGTTCGTTGCGCTCCCTCCTGCGGATTTAAATGCCCCCGTCAAAATACCGAGGCCCCCGATACTTGCGTTACGTTCGTACATTTATGAATGCAACGTTGCTCTCCTTTTACTTATGAACTCCTGCGAGGTCAGATGGCGCAGGAGTAGATATTTTGAAAACCCGTTTTTGGGTCGAAGCCGTGCCTCGTCAAAAACGGAGCTGGGTGATCTTTCCCTCTGGGAGGACTCCTTGGGCAAGTCGTCCTACACCGTTGTTAACTGTTTGGTATAGTGTAACCGGAACACCGTAGGGTTTGGATTGGCACGGACCCAGCGCCGACGATGCTTGGGGCACTGTGTCTGCACTTGCCAGCATACTGGGAACGTCCTCAAAGTGGAAAGCGTGGATGATCGCTCCGGAAAAGGTTGTCATTATGGGTCATTCAAATGGGGGTCAAGGGACCTGGTACAATGCTTCAAGACACCCTGATAGGGTTGTAGCAAGTAACAAGAAAACCCTTCTTGCACTTTGTCGCGGTTTAAGTTGACGTGTTGTAGTGATCCCCGCCGCTGGCTTCATCAAAGCACAAGCCTACGTCCCCTTGACGCAGTCACGGTGAGTCACGGTGTGCCGACAATCCCAAAAGGCCTCCCTCACTTCTTCTTGCTAATGAATCGTTCCCACAGGTCGGCTCACTTCATAGACCCATTTCTGCGAGCGATTCTGGAAAGCTCTTTCACCCCGGACGACAATGACCTATTCGTATCGAATCTGGTGGACACCCCTTCACTCGTCATACATGGGTGCGCTCCCTATATAGTCCTCCGGACAAACTTTCGTCTTACCCCGGCCCAGTGGCGCAGATAGAAATGTGCCCACTTGGCACTCGAGGGAGTTAGTCAGCGTCTTGAAGACGTGGTCCGCGGATGCCATCGTGAGGTACGCTCGTTCACCCTCGTCCTGGCCTCTTGTTCAATTTATCCCTATGAACTTAGCTATCGCGAGGAGCTTGGTCAAGGTCATTGGTACCCGTCAGTCTTCAACAATGAGCAAGTGAAGGCGTTCCTAGACTCCGTCCTGGATGAAGAGCGACAGCAACCCCCTCGGTGCTCCTCCACGTTCACGCTAACCACCGCCGTACCTGCAGAGACAGGATCTCTTCACGGCTGGCGCATACTGAGATGGCTTGTCCCCGGAAGGTGAGCTCCAACCGATCCCTAGGGCTGTTGTCACGGTGGCTTTACCATCCTCCACCAGACTCTCACGCTTAACCGTAACGATGGGCGAGGATGGCGTCGTTTCAGTCGTCACATGCAACGTGGGGTGCTTCAGCGTCGACGCCACTCGGCTGAAAGTTCAACGACTGGTCATCGACGGATGCACGCTTGTCACCCGAGCCCCTGATGACGGCTCTGCAGGCGGCGCACTGCTCCATTTCGAACGAAACGAACAAGATGATCCGGTCATATGGAGGGTGAGGTTTTCCAAATCTCCCCACTGCCTTCGTTTTCGCAGTAGTCTCACAACGAGCCACCACCCCCATAGATCCTCCCGCCCGAATCGCCACAGGAACCGCGTGAAGCACAGAGGTCCACGAGCCCATATTCGATCCTGCGTTCTTCAGGACCGCTCAGAATCGTGATCTCCGCAGGTTCAAGTCGTCTACCACAAGGCGATGCCGATGCCTTCTCTGACCGCGCACTGTCGATCGCGCGGCGACTCGCGAACGACCTGTCCACCTACTTCAAGATGGACGCCGATATCATTTTCGACACCGAAACCGAACCGCTTGATCTTGACGGCCCCACTCGGGGCTTTGACGGCCACGCTCTGCAAAACGTGGGGAACGTCATCGTCATCGGCAGGCCCACTGGTCGGTACATACTTTGGCAGTTGCAGAATCGGCGCCATGTGTTCTCCGTCACCGCCCCGGACAAGGGCGACGATATACCAGTGTTGCAGTTTAAAAGAGAGACTTTATGTGGTTCATCTCAAGGTAATATTTAGTGAAAAACATATTGGGAAATCCTTCATCATCAATCTACTTGCAGCTGCTGTGTTCACACATCCACACAAATCTTTCCCCACCGCCATGATATTGTTCATCATCGCCCACGACGAATCAGGCTTGGAACGGGCTGCGCGTCTCTTCCCGATTCGCACAGGATTGGCTCTGGCTGATTGGTTGGTCATCGGGAGGCGGGCAGACAAACAAGGAGCATCTGGGATAGAGAAAGCGGGGTATGAAATTTCTAAGTTGCGGTAGTATCCACGCCTAACATTTCACAATTTACAGACTTTGGGGATCTTCTTGGGAATACCACAATGGAATGTCATGGCAGCATTAACGGGGGACGTACGAGGAACGTTAGGCGTGTGTTGATCATGATACGGATCAGAGTCCAGATCGCAGAAAGCAGAATGACAGCGTGCAATTACAATACAGTGCGTGATAAACGGCCCGGAAATGAAGAAGAACGTAGATGGGACAGATGGTGAACACCCAAGCACCCTCGTCCTTTTAAGATACAAAGATGGTTCTGGCGACCTAGGAACAGCAGTGTAAGCTAAAATCTGGGGATAACAAAAGGAAGACTTACACAGTCCAGCAGTAGCGTCACCTCAGGCGCAGCCCTAATGAAGCCTTTGCTCCAGAAATCATACTTGGGATTTCGAAGCAGCTCGATGAAAGTGTAAAGAGCACCCCATGGGTGGGGCCGATGAACGACGAAGCGTTCGACGAGTACCCTCGTAATGATTTCCCGGAAAGAATCGTCGCTGATTTCGAGGAACAGGTGAAGAAATAGGGAGCTAAACCAATGGGTGTGCGCGTTGGGGTATCGGAGATGCAATACCATCGAATTCAACAATAGATATTGGCCTAGCAAATTGTCAGGGAGAATGTCATGCCGTATAGTAGATTTCAGCGCACCTTCTGAGTCCAAGCTCTTTGCCAGATATCGAAGGGCCACCACACCAGGGTCAGAGGGGTTGAAAAGGGATGACCCGTTCTTCGCTTTGGCTTGAGCCACAGAGGAGACACCAAAGTACATCACCAACGCATCGAGGAAAGGGACGTCATACGTTTCCGAGGAGTCATCAGATGTGGGTGTCCGAAGACGATCCTTTAACGTAGGCAGATATGACGAGGAGGCACGACCCATGAGATACTGGTCTAGATAGGTGCGCAAGTCTCCACTTTTGAGCCCGGCGGAGAAGTCGGACAAAATTGGCGGTATTGGCCCCATTTCAGAGACCGAATCGTAAGCGTAAGGATCTGGAAGGACGATAGTCGACGGGAAGGCGCTTAGGATGATATTGCGCAGTTGGATGCAACTTGGGGGCACGGCGTCGCATAAAGTGAAGTAGTATTGACTCAGGAATTCCGGGAAGTCGTGGAGAATTACAAGCAAGAGTCGGAGACTGCCGCGATAAAGGTCTCTGGAGGAACCTCGAAGTTGGGTCGATTTGAGGAAGGGGGACAAAAATTTGAAGAGTGACAACAACAATTTGTAGAACGCGGACCAGCCCTACGAAACAATAAGTCATGCTTGCGAAATCTGCGACGTCGTTCTCACCTCGCGATTTTCAGACATGAGAAGTTTTGGCATGAACAGGCGATGGGAAATCAAGCTCATCCAGGAGAATGCGAACCCGGGGAAGTAAGTGGGTTGCAAGGAGCTGAACGTGTCACTGATTCAGGCATTAGTTTCAAAGTTATTTCAATGGTGATGTGTTGTGCAACGGTACCTGATCGCAAGGAGCAACTGGAAGTATGCAGAGCCGAGGCTCGCCTCAATAGAATGCAAATCGTTGATCAGGCTGGAGAAAAACCGGAGGAATGGTTTCTGCTGGAATGCCTGGCCCTGCTCCTCGTGCATATTGGCAAGCACAAGGACGAAGATGGATAAGATTTTCGTCATGTAGTGAACCTTGGCTTGATCATTGTTGACTCCTGAGGCGTCACCGTGGTACTTGATGATATAAACGATAAGCCGAGACATGGCGTCGAGGGCGTGATACGCGTAAGAGAACGAGAAATCGCCCAACGTGACACTCTTGACGTAACTATTCACGCTGGACTCCGCGCACACCCGAAAGAAGAAGGACGAGACATCATCCATTTTGAGTATGCCTTGCTTCGTCAATTGTGTGATGAAGGGGACGAAGGCCTTCTCCGGTGCAGGTGAGCGTTGGAAAATGCTCACCCATTGCTGGAACCAGATGAAGAGTTTTTCTCGAAGTTGCGCCGAGTCTGTCTTGCCATTCACTTGTCGGAGTAAATAGTCGCCACCTGGGCCACGTCTCACTCCCTGAAGATCCTCTAGCAATCTCTGGGTCCTTTCCCGAAGTCAGCACACGAGTATGAGCGTGAGGGCTGAAATGATCAACTTACTCATCATTTGCTTTTCCAGACCGCAGAATTTGGCTCAACACCTCGATCGTGAAATTGAACTGAGTTTGGGAAGCCAGCGGGGGGTCACAGGTCAGACATTCCCTAATAAGTCCCGCGGCAAAATTTTGTAGGGTGGGTTTGGGGTCAGCATACAAGAACTTGGCCAGTTGCTGATCTTGCTGGGGAATGCTGATCAGACCGCTCCGAAGGAGTGTGGCGGTCACAGGGACGTTTAATTTTCGCTGCACAGCCCATATTGAGATAAAATAAAAACGGATCCATAAACAAAACAAACCTCGTCATCGGCATAGATAAGCCATGTGATGGCCTCCTTTGCAACATCTTCGAACGTTCGGCAAAGTTGATCCAAAAGGACCACATAGACTTCACGGGTCAACTGCTGCGAGGTCTTGTACAACAGTTGAACAATCTTTTGAGACATCTGGAGAGGGGTGCGGTGACGATCTGAAGATTCAGCAGCGAGATAGAGGATCTGCCTGACGATATGCCGGACGTCATGATTGGGAGGGAGTGCAGCTAACGACTGCATGGGCAGTTGACTCAGTGCCGTCTCTAGTTCCTTCACCAGATTCTAAACTGCATTGGTGGACGTGACACCAAAATGTCGAGGATCACTCACATTGAATCGATCCATTGCTTCAGGATGAGACAGAGCAACAGGCACGGCAACGCTTTGCTCGACAGCAGGGGACGGAGAATAAGCAGGGGCGTCGTTGCGGGAATAGGACACTGTGGACGACGGCCTACTTGACCAGTGCCGCTTGGAATCCACCCCTGATTGAGTGATATATGAGCACACGTCACAGAGTAGATGATTAAGACATACCAAAGTCTTCGTAGACGCTGATCTGGTTAGCTTGGACTCCGATGGGCTTGATTCGCAGGGGATCAGGCAAGTTAGCGGAGAAGTTGGAACTCAGGGCAGATGCATCCCAGAATGGCTGGCCACGATTCGTCTAAGGGTAAATATAAGTTTGATGGTTAAATAGAGAACTAAACATAGCCAATACCTGACGATGGCGCCTGCGGAGCTCATAAGATGGCGCGAAGTTCTCGTCCACATCGGCAACGGCACGATCCATCGCTGCTTTCTCGATGGCGCGGCAAGCGAGTTCAATATTATCCTGGACAATTAGCAGAACAACTTGGTCTGGTGCCATTTGCTATAAAAATGCATGAGTACTAGGCTGGGTAGTGATACCAAGGGACATACCTCCGTGAATCCCTGCTCACTTAAGAACTGCCGAATATGGCTCGATAGATTGCTCCTCAGAGGTTCCTTACAAGTCACCAACGCAAGACTTCCTGCCAGCTTCTGAGCCATACGATGCGCTGCTTGACGTAAAGTTTCTTCGTTCGGTTCTGTGGCAAAGTCCTTGGTTACGAGCTCTCTGGTCGAGATCCCAGCAATGGTCACAGAACGCTCGACCACGGGTAGAATGATCTACATTGTTTGAGACGTAGATCAACGAATTTAATACGATACACTAACCTCGCGAACAGAGCGGTCTACGGCCAACTGGACGGCGCGCTTGAGGGATACGTTGGATGCCAGTGGCCCGAGATGCGGACTGATAGAAACATGATGCACTAGTTCAGACAGAATTTGTTCTAGCTGGGGCCCGACTGCCCGATGGGTTTCAACTGAGTTGCTTAGTGACAATACTTGAGAATTGGCGTTCAGCTGCGTGTTGGGATCATACCCTCCCATAGGCAGGATTTCGATGTCCCCAACATAATCGGGTAACGGGGGACCGGCGAGTGAGTCGGCACTGGGCCTGTTACGTAGGATAGATGCAGCCTCGATGGCGTCAAGCTCGATCCCCAAACTCTTGCACAACACTTCGATCTCGAACTTCAGATTCAGCTTCAGTTCGGCGAAGTGGTAAAGCTCAATGAGCAGGCTGATCACGGCCATCAACCATGGATTAGGGGGCTTGAACACCGTCGATCTGGCCGCGGGCTCCAAAGTCTTGCAGACGAACGGAATGGCAACAATGAGTCGACCACCATCATGTCCTTCGACAAGAATGTCCTTGAAAGAGATATTCTTGAATTTGATAGGCCGATCTCGAGCAAGTGTAATCGAGCCCAACCAAGACCCAAGATTTTTCAGAATGGAACGCTCTGTGCTCGAATGCATCGTTTTTTCTGCGTTCAACAACAACGCTGACTTCATGACGGTTTCCTCAAGTATGAAGCCGAGGAGCGAAGGGCGATCCAAACCGTCGAGGAATTGGAGATACAGCTGGTGGTTGTTCGGTTCCGTGCTGACGCGTTGACTGACTAGATAGTTGGCGAACCACCGTGCGTGTTCGTCCTTGAAGTAAACCTTCATGTCTTCTAGTTTCGAGCTGACGTTGACAGGGGCGAGATTGTTGATGATGAACAAAATTTTATCCGAGCTCTCCTCCGGCGGGGAAGCGAAGGAATCGTCGTTGCGATCGGGTTTGATAGCGGTGAAGACAACTGAAACTTCCGTACGCGAAACTGGGGCAACACGGGAGTCTCCAGCGTTGTCCCCACCATTGGTCAGTGCACGCCGGAGGAGGGAAGCCAGGTCAGGACGGGCTTCCAATAGATGAGGTATGTCAAGGAGGGCTTGACACAAGGGCGCCCATTCAGATAGTCGAGACTCGAACCGGGACAGAGCTTGGAGCCCGAATTTGAAAAGGTTGGTCTCAGGAGGGCAATTGAGAGCATCAATGACGTAGCGTATCGCAATGCCAAGTGGGATGTAGTCCACCAGCTCGTGTTGAATGATGGACCCAAACAGGTACCCGGTCATCGCTAGTTCGCGAGCAGGGTACCAAGTCTGGAAGAACTTGTACTCATCGAATAAGAAATGGAGCATGCAGGAGAAAATTTCGTGATCGCGGGCGTTGGACGCGTTTTTGTAGCGCTGGAGCATGGCAATAACGTCGTCGATCGTGATTTGTTCATCGTACATCTGTTTGAAGATGCCGTCGACTTCGAGCTCTATTTCTGGCGAGTAATTGACAACGGAAAACCCTGGTTCGGAGTCCAGTCCCGGTGTCAGGTTCATAAGACGAGGGTGAATTTGAAGACAAGCATTTCGGACTTCCAAACAATAGTCGACGTCACTAGGACGCATGATGTTCGAGCTGATGGCAAAAGTCAGAAGGCGAACCATGCGACAAGACTGATGCATACTTGTTCCGCATCACGCGAAGAAAGATTGTGATGGTAAGTGGATTCAAAGTCATGGTGCGACTCTCTACTGCAGGGTCTGATGTGCGGGTAGCTTTTTCACTTTCCATCTTCGCGTCCAAAAACTCAATGACTGCGTGCAGGAAATCGCCACCGTGAGTTGCTACGTTGTCAGCCAGCCACTTGTCGAGGTTGAGATACTCTCGTCGTGAAGCCAGAGCGGCAACATCAAGAGCAAAGTCGAACGGCTTGACGTCAAGGAGCGCATCCAGGATCTAAATGTCAATCGGTTAATATGCCTCACAGAGTCCATCAAGTACTTGCCTTCAAATCCTGCGCGACATCAAGGATCCTAGTGATATTCAGGGGGCTCTCCTTGTAAAATGCAGCAAACGCATTCGTTAGGTACACTGGGCGAATCTGCCAAATCCTCATAAAGACAAGTTGATGATTCGGGTGTCCAGCCAAGAACATGGCAAGGAGTTTCTGCGAGTACTCAGTACGTATCTCGTTCCACTCTGTTTGCTATCGGCGACGACCTGTTAGAATAGTGATACCATGAGGAAACTATGAACCACCAACCGGAGCCTCAAGTAAACCCATATGGACCAGCTCGGCACTGATGCGAACAGCCTTGTCTAACATTTCCCGGACAAAACTCCTAACGTCAGAGTGCTCAGAATCCGCCAAGCGCACCAACACTTCGAAAAGGTCCAAGGAGTTCCATGTCGAACCTTGGACGTTGGCTGCCAGAGCCTTGATGGTGGGACTTGCACTAGCCACGTCGTCCATTGTCACGATGCGGTGACCAGGAAGTGTGACAAAGTTGAACGTATCCGCCGGAAGGGAAAGAAGGGCATCCAACAACCGCAACTGATACAAGGAGTTGTTCCACGTGCTCCAGAAACCGGCTACGGCGTGGACCTCCGCGTCACGAGGAACATTGAGCAGTATGGCAATGAGGAGCTTCAGGGTTGCTGTGTCCACCCCAGAACGATCAGGGATGTCAAAGGCTTTGATCACCTCAGCCCAGTTGATAGAGCTCGACTACATGATGCACGTGAGTGGAATTAGTAGCACTTTGAGCTGAAATGCTCACAACGTTGCTTATCGCCCGGACGAACGACCCCACATCACCCAGAACAGAACCATCTGCGGCGAGACGCGCTAAAACAACCATATACTCGATTATGGTAGAATTCTTGGGAGGGTTTGCCTCTGAGATGTTGAAGCGATGCATCAGCACCCGCACGGTGTCCGTGTCACTTGTTATTTCGGGTCCCAGTTGATTGAAAGCCTGAACGAGGGTCGTCCCTGCAGGCAGACTATTTGCACGTGGCAGTCAGTCAGTAGAACGACAGGTAAAAAACAAAACGATTCAACCTTAGGCGGGGGATGATCTGCTGCAAGATCGGAGCGACGATCTCAGTGCCATACTTTGCTTGGGCCGCAGCAATCAAAGCTTGACGCTGCGGGCCATCCAGAATGGGTGTCTCATGGGTCGACAACTCGAGTAGATTTGAGAGCAATTTGTCCACTTGGGCGGGGGAGAGATCGGCATGATCGAACGATGGGTGTTGACATAGGGCTAGGACCGCGTTCTCGAATTCGACACGTATCATGGACGCAGCCTGTAGGGAAAGCTCCTTGCGAGTCGGGGCTGTGACAATCGATGAGCCCAGAACGAGACGCTCCAAAGGACGAAGTCCGACTCGATCCGCAAATCTGGCCAGATCGAAATGCCGGAAAATGTCGCCTTCCCCGCGATCCAGTCCATCACGGAAGCGGTCCGCTAGGAAAGGGTCCCTCGCAAGTCGCTGAGTCTCTTGAACTAACAACCGGAACGTCAATGAAGTAGACGTGTCAAATGCTGACGGTGCCGCCGTCGACTGTAACCTGGCCTGGGAGTGAACGATCAGACGCCGGATAAAATGCAGATACGTTTCGAGCCCATGTTGTTCAGATAACTACGAACACAGGTCATAGGAATGAGTAAAACCGCGGTCCAACGGGCTAAAGGACATACCGAGCGGATTTCAGCTTGGTTCCGGTCAAAGTTATCTTCTGTAAGGGTTGATAATAAGAAAACAATTTGTGCCCTGACGATGGTGTGAATATTATTGTTGGGAGGGTTGTCCATGGCAGGAGACCGAGCTGAAGAAGGCTCCGTCTTTCTACCGCCACTTCCGCCGCCTGGAGCCGTTTTGTGTGAGAGATGTCTTGGGGGAGAACGAGAAAGCGTGTTGTGCACGCCGTCTGCGACGGTGAGCTTGTGTGGGGGGGAAACGTGACTGTCACTAACGAACGCTTAACTCCGTGGGATTTTCCTTCATCTCCGCCTCAATTCCGGTATCCAAATACATTCCATTTACAATACCCACATCCACATCAACAAAGATACCAATACTCCAAGAGAGAGAGATGCAACAGATACATTTACGCGCCCCACACCACCATTGGAGGTGCTCTCAGAGGAAGCTTTCGCTTGCTCTGTGGCACGACAGAACCCGGAACCTTGCAGAATATCATCCGGAACCAGGATTGCTGCTTGGCCGCCCTTTGTGTATGGAACTTCCACGGTCCCGCCGCTCCCCACAGCCCACTGTTCACAGGAAAAGATACTAGGAAACGCGTCAAAATTAATTAATCCCATAATTGCGTTGATGTACTTACTCCGTACTCGAGAAGCTGGGCGGCCAGGGTGTGTATGCGTACATGCTCGCGTTTTGTGGCTGTAAACACCATACCGTGAGGCTTGAGCAAATACGATTCATTCGACCCAATTCTTACTGGTGACCCGATGTTTGTCAAGATTGTAACCACATTCCCTTTCATGATCGCGATGCCCCGGGAGGTCACGTGTAGGACCTGAGTACGAGATTGTGCCCAGTTTGTGTTGTTCACAAGATAATTCCGTAGCTTAAGACGATGCAATAAGGATAATTTCCATGAAGAACAAATATACGCCTACAAACCTTGTTTAGTGTGGCTGTCAGATTGTATGCGGCAGTTTTCTGATATCCTGACGTCCAGAGTGGGCCACGGTTGTACTGGACATCGTTGCATAAATATTACCCCACGAAAAAAAATCAGGGACGTACAGGGTCTCCACTACCGTCAAGACTCTGCTCTTGACCATAGTAAACGATTGGAATACTAATCACGATGAGTATGCCTAAAGAGAGGACTGATGAAGTCGATTACCCGTCAGACATGAACGTCAGGATCATGGCATTACTGGATCACGTTAAGAATCAAGTAGAAAGTGTATTACAGACAATGAAACGCACAAAAGGCTCTGGGGGTCTACGGATATGCTATGCCACCGGGGCACGTCCTGGTTTTCCAAAAAATTTGCAAGAACGGTGGGATCCTACCACGACAAGTTTAGTGATGGTCATTGCGGTAAGAGGAAGGCAAACTTTAAAATTATTTTGGATTTGACTCATGACAGTAGACACATTAGACAAGTTTCCGGGACCGGGAATGGTAAAACCCTGAATGATGGCGTCGTAAAGAGGGTAATTGAGAATCGAATCCATTGCCTGCTGATAAGACGACGCCAAGCTGGAAAACCGATGTCTTTAGTCTTTCGCTTGACGTACGCGGCATTGTACGAACGTGATGTCGCTACCGAACACTTCTCCAAGACAGAACACGCCCGCACTTTTGCAGAACGAGGTCCAGAAGGACGCTTGTACGTGTCTAAGGGGAGATTAGGGGTGCTTAAAGGGATTTAGACGGCATTTGTCTTACTTTGCGGCTAGGGACCAAAAATTTCGTTAGATGAAATAACCACAACAGCAAAATTTGCGCACCGTCTATACGCAGGCCATCAATGCCATACTCTTGAACGAGGTTACTGATCCAAGAACCGTAAGTGGAGACGACGGTCGGATCCTGAGTGTTGACATCTGGGAGAGCTACTTTGGTGTCGCCAAGCCAGCAATTCTGAATGCTGGTCAGGTTATTCCAGTCAATGGGGCAGTAAGAATGATACTGCGACTTGGGAAGAGAAGGTCATTAGGCACCACCATGCGGCAGAGAACGATTGGTGTTACCTGCTCTTTAAACATGTACGTTGAAAAATCGGGGGTGATGGACGTCGCCATCACATTATTGGCGACGATATCAACCATCAAATACCTAGTGAAATAAGGTGAGCGTAGGCACACATGACAGACACTGGTTACGAACATCCCCCGCCGATGTAGTTCAGCTGAGAGTGCCTTGAGATCATCAGAAGTACCAAAGCGTGAATTGAGTTGAGAGGCATCCGCAATCCAATACCCATGGTACGGGTCACCGTATGCAGTTCGAGGACCCTCATAATTCTGATTTACGGGACTTATCCAGACTGAAGGACAGGTTGAACGAGAATATTCAAAGGCGTCGAGGAAGGAACAACTCACCGGCGGTGAAACCAGCATTTTGGACGTAGTCAAGATTATCCATGATAGTACGCCAGGTCCCCCCGCACCAGGTCTGCTCAGTAATGTTACAAGCGTTGACATCTGCGCCGTTGGGAAGCGCATAGCGGTCTGTAATGATCCTGGGCGCTAAGGTGAGCGGGACGGGGGTATGGCAACAAAGAAATAATGAGCATTACTGGTAAACCGAGCGTCCCCTCCATTGGTCGGCAGTAGCGGCAAGCGTAGATCCGACGAAAAGTAAAAGAATGACGAGAGAAAACATAGCCCTAGCGTTGGGGGAAAGGACAGGAGCTTGAAATGAGTGTCTGCACCAGCGGGAAGAGAGGGTATATTATGAGGCCACAGAGGGATGAACTCTAGGTCAGCAGGAAGCTCTGAGCGGGGGCGGGGGGGAGATATCGCGGGGAAGGGACTCGGAAAGAGAAGGTGTGGTGAAAGGGCAACTTAACGTTTTGGGCTGGAACCCGAGAATGGACACATGGACATAGACATTTCACAGGTCGATATTGAATAGCATTCTTCCCTTCCACGGTCATGTGTTCTGAAGCTCCGATCCCTTGACCAGCGTAGTATATGAAGAGATGATCACAACACCTCTCCCCATGATTTTTTTTTTAAATGCACGATCCCGATCAAAGGGTCCAGCGACGGTGGTCCGACTTGAAATTTCAGCTCAGCATAGACCAGGGTTCAGCAGCGATCGGGTCAGTATCCGAGTGTGGGGAAATTCCTGGAGAAAGGGAATGCAAGAGCGACGGCTTCGATGAAACCGGAACCGACTACATGGCGAACCAGTGTGTGGCGTGACCTCCAGTTGCCAGGCCCGAAGCTACCGGTCGTGCCTCTCGATTCAGTTGCTGGCCACATGATGTCAACTACTAAGTCCATCTTCACGCTTTACGGGTGGCTCGTTTGCAATTGGGTCCTCGTGGTATCTTTCCAGGTAAGCCTACATCCGCCGTATCTTCCGTGTACATCTCTCACCGTCTTCATCCTTAGTATGGATATCACATCTCGGCCCTGAACCAGATTCAAGCCATATTGACCTGTCGAGCTGCCCCACCCCTCCTTTCCCATGGTTTGCCTACATGCATTCCTATGACCGATGCGACCTTCTCCTTTGTCACGTCCATGTTCACTGTGGGCGGCTTGGTGGGTAGCACGTTCGCCAGTATCGTTATGGACGGTTATGGTCGGAAGGCTGCTCTCCAAGTCAGTGGGCTTTTCGTGGCCGTGGGTTCGGGCTTAATGGCTGTTGCGCCATCCCCTTTTTTACTGCTGCTCGGAAGGCAATAATTTTCTCTATTGTGGTCACCCTCACCCATTCAGTTCGCTCATTTACTTGTAGGTTTCTGGCGGGCTGTGGCGCCGGTTTCGGTCTGTGTGCGGGGCCAGTTTTCCTTGCTGAGATCGCACCGCCAGACATACGGGGTAGCGTTGGTAAGTTTTCTGTTCGCATTGACGTACACTAGCTCATTCCCGAAACCAGGTGTCCTTACCCAACTTGCAATCGTGCTGGGCATCATGATTACTCAACTGCTTGGCATGAGCATGGCCACTCCAACACTATGGAGATTCGTCTTATTTTTCTCCTCCGCCGCTTCAGTCGTGCAGTTATGTCTGAGTCGGTTCATCGTCGAGACTCCCGTGTGGCTGAAACAGCATGGCAAGGCAGAGGACTTCCGTGCTAGTCGGAGATTCCTCTTCCAGGGACAAGGTAACCCGTCGCTTTACTGCAGTGCCTGTTTTATTTTAGACCGATGTCCCTTTACTAGATTTCTCAGACCGTCTCGAAGACCCGTTACTAGATGAAATTCCCCAAGGGTCTCAACATGAGTTAGACGGTCACCAAGGAACAAGGGTTGTTTCCATAGTGGACCTATGGACGAATGTTGAGTTCCGCCGACCCCTACTAGTGGTGTCCTCCGCAATGATCTGTCAGCAAGTATCGGGTAATAATAATATTTTTTATTTGTTATCCCGCCATTGACCGTCGATACAGGTATCAACGCAGGTAGGGGTCAGAGGTTTCAGCAGAACTAACGCTCATTCTGGGAAGTTCTCTATTACAGTAACGATATTCTGTCGCGCGTTCTATCCGACGCAGGACCATACGTTTCACTTGGAATTACGTTTGTCAATACCCTCATGACATTTCCACCGATCATTCTCATCGACGTAAGCATGGAACACCTCCGTTACTTTTGATCTAATCAACCGGACAACAGAGAGTTGGTCGCAAGCCTCTTCTCCTTGCATCAGTCGTCGGGGCACTGGCCTCGCTTGTCCTTACTGGTTTTAGTTTAAACTCGGGCATGATGGTTATCTCAAGTGCTTCGATTTTGTTCTTCGTGATGCAAGTATCTCCTGACGTGTCTTTCCTACTCTGCTCATTTGGCTTTCCAGGTCTTTTGCCGTTGGACTGGGGCCCGTTCCATTCGTCATCATTTCCGAGGTGGCACCTTCCCGTGTACGCCCTTTACTTCTATTTCCGCTGTATTCTAAACCATTGCAGGCTGTCTCTGCCCTGTCATCCGTTGCACTTTCATTGAACTGTATGACTTTCTTACCCACTCTCGTTTTGAATGTTGTGATTGAACACTATTCAGGGATCGCGAATTGTATTGTCGGCCTTGCCTTCTTACCGCTTCGCAACAAATTATCGAGCGGGGATCCTACAAAGGAAGGTAGGGTCTTCTATGTCTTTGCTGGAGTATTGTTTTTGTTCTCTTCCATATTCTTCCGGAGCTATCGTGCCGGGACATAAAGCCACTCTGAGTGCACATCGCCCCTTATTTCTACCCAACGTCATGCAAACTTTTTGGTGGTATCAGCAGTTGCGAAGTACCAGCACAATTAGAATTAGGGTTCGCACCGAGTGTAAAGGCCTCGGTTTCGTGGTTTTCTGGGGGAGCTTAAATAGATATAGCGTGAATAAAGAGTGAATGTCAATGTGTCCCGAGTTCTCCTGACTGGCGTTTCCGGGCTATGATCGGGAAGCCACAATAATGAAGTAAGAGGAAAGAGTTTCCACGCTGAAAAATATATAGTGAATACAAGCAGATAAAATTATGACCAGCCCTGAAGTCAAAGTCGAAAGTTGAAATCGTATTACATGCACTCATCCCTTTTGTTAACTACCTTTTCAAGTTCTCAGCAAATCTTGAGCCTGAGTGACCCCCCCTATGATCCATCTCAATGGCGGCATCTAGCCTCTGCAAGACCGAGTCTTCGGTGCTGATCATCAGGAAGCCTGCCACTTACTTTTTTGGACTCGTACGAGCTTGTACGAGTGAAACAGTCGATAAGTCGACGAGGAACCTAGAATCGAAAAAAAAAAAAAAGATTCCCAAATTCATTTTCAGGAGGAATGAAGCACAAAAAAACCCTCTTTTTTTTTTTTCAAAAAGTAGACAAGTAAAAAAGTAAATGGATATTTTCCTGATGAGCCTCAGTCCTCAAGACTTGCAGAGGCTAGATGCTGCATAGAGGAATTAGAGATAGATCACTCGAGCACAGCTGTTCTTTGAGAGTGTGTAAATTTTATATAACTAATAGGGTGTTCTGCAACGGACCGCTATGGTCCGACAGATCGTGATGGATCTGGTTCGCGCACGCGTCTTAGTAACGCGGGGTGATCACATCAATCATCAGTACATCAATCATCAGCAAGGTGTTCACCCCCCGTGTGGCTACATATACCATGAGCACGACACGTTCCGAGGCAAGTGTTGGAAAATGGTTCATCTGAGTGTCCAGGGTCTTAGTCCCTTGACAGGTATCCTCCAGTCCACACCAGTCCCTGCTTGAATATCTGGACTTATCCCAGTTAAACTGCCTAAATGAAGTCGATGACCACGATCTCAAGAGGATACTATCTACAAAAGCGAGGAACTTGACAGACTCCTATCTGTTGAGTGACACCGACGAGCAGCTTCTATTGAATATCTACGTCTGTCCTCGCGCCCACTACGAGACGCTTACTAGCCATTGCTTATAACGCTGCGCAACAGTTCAATCAAGCTGTCAAGGTCAAAAGCATCGTCCTGCACACTACCGAACCGAAGCAGGGGCCCAAGAAGGTCAAGCTACTGGTAAACCGTCTTGCGATAGGGTTCGAGGACGTCGAGGACGCCGAAGAGCCAGAGGTGGCACAAGTCCTCGAAATTCCCGAAGACGCCGTGAAAGAGGGCCGGCCGGTCGATTTACGGTTTGTGCGATTCCAATCGGTGAACAGTCTGCACGTAAGTGTGACATGTTGCTTGTGCTCACCAAACAACCGATTCACTGTGGCTACTCCCCCAGATTTTTGTCAGCTCTAATCATGGTGACGAGGAGGCGACTCGCATAGATGCAATAGACATCTTTGGAGTCCCCAGCGGGTGAGCAACCGCATCGCAGCATTTGGACTTCTTCATTCACCTTACTTGTAGCGTGGCAAAAGACCTGAGCGAGTTAAGGAAGCACCAGGACGATTAGATAAGATGACCCAGCGGACAACTTCGAGTGTTAACCATACTAGTATCGTGCGAAGTTTATAGGATCAGAAGCAGAAAAGCCGTAGAATGTGACCGTGAATAATACATTTAAAGCATTCTCAAGATTGAAGAAATACAATTCGGGCTCTGTAAACTTCTACATGGTCACCATGGACTTATCATATATCCAACGCCTATGATGGCGAACTACTAGCAGAGAGAACGCTTCTGATGTGCCAGTGATTACCACCGTCTTCTAGAATTTAGGAAGGGTAGATCCGACTCGGATACGACACCAGTATGGCTTAAAGTGTTCCCAATGATGTGGTGTAAGATATCTGACGCAAATCATATTTCGTAACTTTTTATATCCAATTTATACCGAGCGACTCTGATGGAGGACATCATCGCGGATGCCAAGTCAGGCACGAGATTAGAGTCGGATTACATAAGTGCTACAATGTCTGAGTCTGTCAGTGAACCTGGTTAGTGACCGGCTAGCGACTGAACTTGAACCCCGTCATGACAGAGTCGCAAAGCAAAGAACTTGACGCTTTCTTAGCCTTCTTCGCTACTTTCAACCTACATCGCTCTGTCACCACTGCCGCAGACCTGAGCGATGGCGCCGGCCTGTTCGAGATTCTCTCAACTATGTGCGACGATCCACCGAACCTACCATCCCTTCTGACTTGCGACACGCTTTAGAGATGCAGAATACTTCCACCAGCCCTCCCGTGCGTCGCAGGAGCCATCCGACAACTGGGTCTTGCGTTTCAGCGCCGTGAAGCGCGTCTATCGACTCATAACACAATACTTCTCCGATGTCCTTGGACAGCCCACGGACGCTCTCGAGGTTCCGGACTTGCAAGCCGTAGCAAAGGATCACAATATCCCCTCTACTCTGATGATGTGTCGCCTCACATTGGCCATCGCTGTACAATGCGATAAGAACAAGGAGTTTATCGAGAAGATCCAGGGCCTAAGTGAGGCAAATCAACACTATCTCATGAAGGCTATTGAGCAGGTGCAGAAGAACTCTTATAAGCTTACAAGACACCCTTGACGTTGCGGGTATTCAGGTTATGGCTAGAGTCGGACATCCTTCAGGTGATCGGAGTGTCAGGGAGCGGATTAGGACTGAGTAAGCAATCCCTCCGCTACTTCCTTGCCACTAACTACAACCCATCGATACAGGGATGACCATTACTATCAACTTCAGTCGGAGCGTAGTCGGATTCAACAGGAGAAAGAAGCCCTCGAGAAAGCGCACCAAACACTTCTGGAGGACCATCGCTCACTCCAGTCCCACCTCGACGATGCCATCTCAGAGAGAGATGACGCGTTCTCGCGCGCCCGCGAGCAGTTGCAAAAAACCGATGCTCGCAGAAGTGACAAGGCAGACGTCATCATGAAAGCGGAAATGGACAGATTGCGTGCCGAATTGTACGTTGTCGGACGTGCCTCTTAAGGTTCACTTACCATATCGACTTCATTCAGACAAAAGAGCGAGGAGAACCTAGCTATTACCGAGTCGGAACTTGAAAGGCAAACAAGGGTTGTGGCCGATTTGACGCATCGAGTGGACGAGCTGCAAGGCTATGCCGCGGAGGCTGCGCGTCTCAAGGATCAAGTTGACGAGTAAGCATGCCGTCGAATTTACAGAGCATTTTTTGATACGGAGAAGACTCCGCCACGCATCAGACCGACTTGCCAAGACAGAGAATGTGATGGAGAAGTACAAAAAGAAACTACAAGAAAGCGCTGACCTCCGTCAGCACGTGAAGGTACGTTCGTCAGGGTGTCTCAGGTTCTATTGTGTTGCTAAACACTACCAGTCACTGGAAAGCCAAAACGCAGATTTGGTAGATAAGAACGCATCCATAGAGGAAGAATACCGCAAGGTAGCCGCATTTAAACCGCTTATGGAGTCCTACAAGAACCAAATTGCCGACCTGGAGAGCAAAGCCGCATCGCGGAACAAGGCGTACGAAACTGCTCTCTTTGACTTAGAGCAGACAAGAACAAAACTACGAATAACGCAGGAAGAACGTGCCAAGGACTCCGAGACTCTGGAATTGTACCAGGAACGAGTGCGCGAGTTGGAGCTTTCTTCTCATCGCCCTATAGCGTCTGATCAACCCAAACATCAATCGAGCCCTGACACGGAGTCGGGTGCGCTCGGCCAGGGAGACGAAGACGAGGACTTGTCGAAGAGACTCGGCGGCGAGCTGGATGACGCGCTTGCAGGAACTACTATGACAGATTTAAAACTCCAGGTTCGAAAGCTGAATCGAGAGCTTGAAGATCTGAGAACGAATCAGCTCAATTCAAGTAGAGTTTTGGTCCTCGAGAACCTCCTGGATGACGCCAACCGTATGAAGGCCCGCTACGAAGCAGACTACTTGGCCTCTCATCGCGAGAAACTCGTCCTACAAAATGAGCTCGAGGAGATTCGCAGTGGGAAGGCTTTGGGGGATGGGTACGTCGATGCCGAGTGCGATCATACCCTCCCCGATCCTTCACTCACTCTCACGATGTAGGCCGGAGGCGGCAATTGCCCTACGGCAGCGCCTGAACGAGACAATCGATGAGCTGGACAACCTGAAGAAAGACCAAACGGAACTTGAAGTGCAGAATCAAACCCTCTCCAAGGAATTGACGATCGCGAAATCAGATTGTTTGTCCTGTGGTGCTTGTCCTTCGCGCTGTTGCTGACACGATTTTATGTAGTGGCACTGGTCAACAGAGATCAATTAGACATCTTAACGTCCTTACGGGAGTCCGTCAATGATGATAAAGTTGCTCTCGAAGAGGAAGTCGCTCGTCTTCGACAAAAGTTAAAAGAAGCTGGGGAGAAGAACAAGATGCAACTGGAACAGATCAATGGCTTGCTCCTGGAGAAGGTTAACCTTCAAAGCGAAGGGATCGGTCAACGGGAGAAGATGCTGCAACGAGAACGTGACTTTGGGTGCGCCTCGCTGCGTGAAGCGGCAAGCTGGTCGACCGAACTAACACCCCCTCTTTAGTGATCTGCGTGTGTCGATGTCAGGAAAGGGCGTGCCGGAAGACGTGAAAACCCGAGTTCTCGGCTTGCACGAAGACAATGTCCAGCTCAGGGAGCAGCTAAAGACCATACAGGACAAGCTGGCCAAAGCTCGTACAGTACGCAGCTTTCCTTTTCCCCATGACGCTTCTTTCGTTCTTAGCGCGCTGTACTAGTTCATCAAATCACAAGATAAGCTCTTGAAGGAGGAACAGGCCAAACTACGCGGGTTCTCTCCATCCGTGAGTCCGACCTTCGGATCTCCCCTTCCCTTTGCAGAGCACAAATGATCAACTGATTGTACAGGGCGCGCTCGACGAGACCGACAGCCGGTCCCAAGTAAGAATATTAGAAGACGAAGTGAAACGTCTCCAAGTGCGCGTTTCGGTCTTTTTTTTTTAAAAAAAGAGTGACGCTGATCAAACACTGGCTTGTCGCTCGCGCAGCGCCTACTGAACGAAGCACATCAGCGCTACAGAAAGGAGCAGGAGCTCCTGCTCGGCGCGATTCACAGCCTCGGCATGCACACGGTGCGAGACCCGTTCGGGCGCTCGCATCATCAACAGGGCCGGGCTTTGTCAACAAGCTGGCTGGGCCAGCAACGGCAGAACGTGAGCCCCTACTAGTTCCACGCGTCCATGTCTCGTTCTTCCCGACCTGACCTATTTGACTCCATATCCAGCTCAACCCTCTGGTTTATCGACAATAGGCATATCTGCCTGCCTATCGCAGAGACTCAATACCTGCAGTGATCAATTTTATAGATCTTTTGGATTTTTCGAAAGGCAGTGCATCATCCCCTACGTCATTTTCATTCGCGATCACTAGATGCAAAATATTAATATCGAATACCTGACTTCATGCCAAGGGCAATGAAGTTTAATCATCTTATACCCGGGAGCTTCCGTGTTGTTCCCGCAGCCGTGACTGGTCGAAGAGCTGCAGATGTAACTCAAGACCTAAGCCGTAGAATCTATCGACGCCATTACAGCAAGTCCACATTATATAATGCCAGAAACAACAGTAATGTACAGGACCAGATATCGAGCAAATAAGGATGGTGTGACGTGACAAGGCCTATCACTGGTTCCACGAAAGAAGAGACATGTCACCCAGACGCCTTGGCTTCATAAGATGGCGAATAGTACCCGCAATGGAAATGAACACGAAAATAGCAGAAGACACTACGTACGCATAACCAAGGAAAGGGTTTTTACCTCCAATCCACGATATAGTGGATATCACAATCGACTTGGTGCCGGAGTACGATCTGACGGGGTAATCTAATACAGATGGATGAGCCAGGGAACTCTTATCAAGCCCAATGGATACCTACTCATGTCGATGGTGATCTCGTAGCGCCCTTTGATGAGTTCATCGTCGTCGTTGCGGCCGTACAGTTTGGTGAACGTCGGAAGGCCAGCAGTGCGCATCCAGTTTTGAAAGTGCTCATCAGCGTGGAGGTTGGGCGGAGGGTTATCCGTCGTGTAACCATTGGGATACTTCAGTGCCCAGTTGGGAGGGGGGACTATCTCAGAAAGATTATAACCAGGCGTCTCGGCATATTTTTTCGCTTCGTTGTGCCAAGCGATGCCCGTCGCAGAGAAGGAATAATTTGAGGACGCCCCAGATGGCGGATTCAGATTGGTGAGATTGGTGTACGTGTCTGTCGAACGTGTAAGACCGACGTCAGAGAGACGACAGGTGATAGTCATACCGTTGAATATGGAGTTGGCAATCAACCCGCAAGGGTAGATAATCTTGTCTCCGTCCGTCGCAGCGGGTTTGCAATTTCCGTTCTTCAAGTTATCAAAAGTGCGGTGTTCGCCCACGAGCTGCTTTGGATCATAACTCTGAACGTAACGACGGTGGTTTTGGTAAAAGTTGGTGAGTTTGTAGTAAAGCAGCACGGTGGGCGTGATATTGAAGGGGATGTCGAATTGGAGGATGCACTGGGGGGAGGTGGTGTTGCTGGACGCAGATATGAAAGCATATTGGGGTGGTGCGAATTGGGCGCTGGACTCTGACGAGCGAAGACGGTAGCTATAGTGAGGCACGGTGACGAGGTTGCTTTCAGCGGCTTGCCGACTTGACGCGGGGGTTAGCTGGTCGCAGTCCGTGTAATCAATTGTGATTTCTGTGACCTATATTATGGAGGTATGTTCAGACAGGAGAGTTGTACCGCAGTGTTGAAACGGACCTTATTGCTGCCGATGATCAGGAGAGCGCCGATGGGAGCAAAAAGGATACCGATGATCAGGAGGGTGGGAAGGACAGTCTTTGGTGTTAAGATAGGCTGCCAGGCCTTCAGTCGCTGTTGTTTGAAAGCAGTATCTATGCAAGACAGTGAGGAAGGGGGAAAGTATGCGAGACGAGCGAGGACGCACTAGCTGGTCGTTTCCAGCTACCCTTTTCCTTCTTAGAGTCCTCTTCTGAAGAAGAGGTGGCTTGCCGAGAACTCTTCGCACGACGGAAGAGAGGCATGGATGGGTGAATGGAAATGAAGGAGAGGTCACGGTCGGAAGAAGAATGGATTGATAATATGCGTTTGTGTTGGCTGGCTCGGGTCGCTCGGGTCAGCTCGGACTGATGGGGGCGGGTCCTTATGTAATCATTCTCACACACTAAACGGTAATGCAGTACACCCTCAAATAAAATAGAGTTCACTCTCTAGGACTTTCTGTCGCCGATCCCCTCCCGTCTGCTTTCGAGATTGACGTCGAGGAAGACCCGGTGGTAGATGTCTGTCGACGCAACGCCCGTCGCGATCGCTCACTCGCCTTTACCTGAACAGGTGATGCTGACGCTGATTTGGTGGTCAAGCCAGGGGCAAGGCTGAAGCGGGGCAACCTGATTTTCAGAGTCGGAGTTGCGCCCTGACTAAGCGGTGAAGGTGTGACGTTTGAGTTCGGCACTACCTTGTTATCTGTAGCTGTGGCGGGTGTGGGTGGTGGGCTCGTCCGGGATGGGAGCACAGGCGGAACAGAGTTGGAAGGCTCGGTGGGTGCTGCCGTCATCACTGGCTCTGTCTTCACTATATGGGTGGCTACATGAGCGGCGGACCTTTGCTGACTTCGTATATGACGCGCTCTCGCAGCCTTTCGCTTGCGCTCCCGAATAGCCGCTGCACTGGCTGCGGGTCGTCGTGTACCCTGATCTTCGTCGCCCGAGCCGTTGCTCTCAAAAAAGGCCGTAGACTGCAGGTAACGTCAAGCTCGATTACTCCGCATTACGTTGGTGTGTGTCCTTACGAATACAATATCGCGTTTTGACGCACGCGCTGGCTGCTTGCGTTCCGAACTCCGTTCGGATTCGGCACGTTTTTCCCCGGATGGAGCCGATTCCGAAGGATCCCGTGCGGGTACGGGTAATCCAGCAGTGTTTGGGTGTTCCTGAAACTGAAAGTCCGTTCCGTCGTCCTTTGCATGTCCTTCCCCTTGTCCATGAGCGCGTGGCAGTGAAGACGTGGGTTGACTCGATTTCTCAATTGAGACCCCGCTTTGTGCCATGTCTAAAAGTAGCTTGTTGCGACGTCAACAACAGGGCTCAGTAAACGGCAAAGTCATGACCTACCAAAGCCAGCCGAACATCCTCGACGCTCATCCCCCACAAAGGATTTTTGGTCATGTCGTTCTCATCACCATCTAAAGAGCTCAAAGATGTGAGCGGTGAGAGAGGTGCATCAGCGCCGTTCTTGGACCTGCTAAATAAATTTTCATCATTCATAAATCAATTGAGCCTACACCAACCTCTGGGTAGCGTTTGGCGCATTAACCTTGTCCCAAAAGTCAAGCTTGATGACGCGTTCTGGGATACGATATCTTTTCCCATTGATGAAGACCTCCTCGACGGCAACTTTATCGTGCGTTGATGGCGTCCCAATATCGAGGATCTCTATGTTTCCATTATTGACTTGCCCAGACTGGTCGATATTTATCATTGTGGGATTCTGCCTTGGGATCCGATGCTTGATACGCTTCATTCCGATCTCAGCCCAGAACAAGAAATGTCCTCATTGAGGTGGCAAATGCTTACAAGTGTGTGATCCACATGGTTGGGACACATCCATTTCCTGTCCAGTGGGGGCATAACTAGCAAAGGCGGGCTGAGACAATCAAGGTGCCAGTGAAGTGGGCAAAAGTCGCAGGAGACTATGCTCCTCCACAGTTCAGATTCCGTGGATAACGTGCTCTGCCGCCGCGACCTCTTCCCTGACGTGGGTGCATCCTGTGACATGTGTCGGGGGAGTGCGGACGTGCCACATTGAAAACAAAGCACTGGGACACCGTTCTTGTCCTTCGTGCGATAAGGGTCGCGATATTCCATCTGGCCATACCGGCTAGTGAAGGAAGGTCAAATAAAGTGTGATCCGTGCGCAAGCCCCAAATGGGATACTTACTTGAGGCGTGGTGTTTTAATCATCGAAGTATCCACGTATTGTCCACGAGGATTAGTCCCCACTGAAAGATCACACGGTCAGACAATCGTGGAATCGATTTCCCCAAAAACTCACCAAACTTGAAGTAGGTGCGGATGTCTTCAGGAAGCTGAAATTCCACTGGCGGACTGCTCTGGACATGGTGGATGAGCGGGGATAACAGTGATGATGGTGGCATTGACAGGGGATTCTGGAGGTTTCCAAAAGGGACGATGTTAAAAAGCTCCGCTACGCTTGGAATGTATTCCCTCACCTGGTTTACTTCGCAGCCGGGACAAAACCACCTGCTCTCTCCCTCTGGAATGTCCGCTGGCTCCATCGGTGGATCGAGACACCAAAGGTGGTAGGCCCGAGTGCAACCATCGCAGTAGACCAGCGATCCTAATGAACGACACGCCGAGCAATGATCCTCGTTTCGCTGGTAGAATGAGAATCCCGTAAGAGATGAGAGATGAAGGTAGCTACCGAAGCAGAGAGGCTGTTGAAAAGCGGGAGGGTAGCGGGCAATGGCTCCTCCTTGACCCTGCTAACCATCTTATCGCCGTCCTTTTCTCTTATTTTCCCCTTTCCCTTCTCCTTCTCCTTCTCCTTCTCCTTCGTGCGAGTAGCCTTCGAGCCCTGAGGCACGTCTTCAGGGAAAGCCACTGAGCTGGACCGAGAGACGAGCTCGGGGTCCCAGCTGTTCGTCTGAGAGTCTGTTTCCAATTGTGCTGCGGCCATGGGCTCAAGGGCATCAGCGCTGGCCGGTCCTTGAGGTGGGGAGTTCAGACCACGAGAGGGGCCCCGCTGTGCTAGTTGCGAAAGGGACCTGGCGCAAGAGCGATCAGCCATCGTTCCATCAAAAACGGGGTTCCCGTTCCCGCAGAGGCAAGCGTAAAGGGGGGCACTTGTGTTGGGGCAGTGTTGCTACAAAGGAG
>Ga0209488_10000678_pt1 | contig 28768 bp, 40 predicted proteins | sample Rivendell_Oct201_8_FD_188349 | JGI IMG/M metagenome (GOLD analysis project Ga0209488, IMG submission 188349) | Vadose zone soil microbial communities from the Eel River Critical Zone Observatory, Northern California, USA -... | ecosystem: Environmental > Terrestrial > Soil > Vadose zone >...
GAACAGAGCGCCCGTCCGCATGCTGCCTGAAGGAGGAAGCGTGTGTCGAGCGTGTTCTTGTCGATCGTAGTAGATTGTATCTGCAAAAGGAAATTGGGAAGGCACCGAAAGCTCAGTTCTCCAGGATCTTCGAAAGGAGAGGACAGGTGACGCTTACGATCATCAGGAGTTGCCCGGAATACCTGAAAGACATTGAGCAGTTCGTCGTCGTAGAAGAGAGAAGCCGACGCACCACAAAGTTAAAGCCGGAAGCAAGGACTTCACAAAGGTGAGGAATAGGTAGAGGGACAGCAGCGGTCCCGATACGGTGAACAGATCACGAAGGGTCCTCCACAGATACGGCAGATCCTTCCAGATTCCCGCGTACGCCTCGATCTTCCACGAAGTGGGAAAATACGACAGCAGTTGGTCGCGCTCTTGGTAGAGGTCCCACACGCCGACCTTTCTGTGCTCGAGGACCTTTCCATCTCTCGGCTTGAATGCGCGCTTTTCCTCCGAGTCACCATTATGACGATCTTGATTCCCCATCCGCGGTGATGTCTTTTCCATGCCAGTTGCTCGCCAGAAGGGGTGAGGGGAGGTCAGTGGGTTGGAGATGGGCTGAGCCGCAGTCGACCCTTATATATATATCTGGAGAACCACGAGTATTACGAGGCACATCAACGCGCGCTGGAATCCTGTTGAACATCCCGGTGCTTTAATTGATTACAGCGCCACTGCGCGCCCATCGAGTCACCTACGTACCCGTGAGCACTGGCACGACTGTAAGGACATGACGGTTTCCGCTGCCGCTGGTTTTGTCATTTGACTCAGAGGGATTCCTATTCTGAGTTACGGGTCACAGTACTCGGTGGCGGTGAAGCAGTGCTCGCTGTTCGGAGTTAGGTCGAGGACAGAGTCAGAGTCAGAGAAAGTAATCCGGTGAAGTTATGGGCCCGTCGAGGCTGAAAGCAGGGCGCTTAATAACCGAACCCTGACGCTGACCGAATCGAACACCCATGACAAGTTGACGTCAGACACATTACCCGCACGATTGTCTCGGTCATCTATGATTTAATAGCCTAGATTCTCATGTTAGAGAGTGTGCGCCACCGAGGTTTCTGTGCAAAAATATACACGGTCCATAGATTAAGGACAAGCAATCCAATGCCCTTCAAATCCGTGAGGTAAATTTCCATCACAAACGGATAGCGCTATCGCTGTCAGTTCAGAGATACAATCGCATTGAAGTGGGGACATAGGGTAACATGTCTGATCACAAGGAGCAGCACTCTTAGTACAAAGGCGGGCATGCTTGTCATATGGTAGAATCGGTTGTTAGGATCAGAAAGGAAAGGAAGATCAAGGATGATGAGGTCCGGTTTCGGTTTGATAGGGATGATGGTAGAGAAGGAGAAATTCTCCAGAGATTTTGAAATAGATAACAAACAATAGAAGAACGGGGGAGGTCTTAGGTCTTCTTCTTCGTCTCCAACTCACGGAGAAACGCTAGCCAACCGTTCTTGTTAATGACGCCTTCATCTGCGAATGGTTTCAAGATGACGCTTAAATCATCTCCCAGTCGCGAAGGCAAAGGAAACAACTTACAGTGGCCATCTGCGTCTGTCACGACAACGTACCGTGCCCCAAGCTTGACAAAGTACTGCTGCACGAGTTCCAACGGAGAGTTGATACTGATCGTCAGCGGAGCCTGCTCGACCGTATTGAGCAAGATCTCGGGCGAGAGTTTATGGGAAGACGTACCTTGTCCATGTACACACTGAGGTCGAACGGGTCAACCTGCTCGAAAGCAGACGAGATGGACGACGAAGAAACGGTTCTGAACCGCGAAGTACGCGACCCGAATGTTACAGGGTGGTCCGCGTCCTCCGCGATGATGCCTAGAAAGGCCGTACCAGGTTAGCACCTGTGCGACTCGCGCAGATGGAGACGTACTGAGCGCATGCTCGAGTTCATTGCCGCCAATAAAACCGAGCATCCGCGATCTACCGCTATCATCAATCCGAAGGATCGGTAACCCCGTATCCGCGTAGCCGGCGGCAACGAGTTTGGCGAGTTGGTCGCGCAGGGTGCACGCAGTGTTTGATCGTCCGATGTCGATGACCCCCACCGCGCGATCCATCTGCGGAGGTAATATCTTGCTGAGATATCCATGAGAAAGAAAAGGAGAGACTGGAACGCACGGCATCGCTGACGGTATTACCGCCCCATAGATATTGGTGCTTCATATTCAGGTACGGGAGCTGAGAAAGCCTGGATTGTCATGAGCACATAAAAGGGCGACAGAAAAGGCGAGGTGGCATACTCGATTACGAGGTCGTAGATACCTTTGGGTTCGAGAGCATCTGCGACGGTCTTGGCGACCAGAACAGCCAGCATGACTGGTACAGCATAGGTGAGAGTATCCGTCAACTCAAACATGATCACGGCCAGCGAAACAGTAGTCCGGGTGACGCCGGACAATGTGGCTGCTGCGCCAACCATCGCGTACAGCCCGGGAATTATGCATGTTGCGTTCGCTTGGCAGGAGGCAAATACAGGTGAGGTAGGCCAGCGCCACCGCGCATATTGCACCGTTAGCCCCACGATACGGCCAGCGCATGCACCAACACCAAGGGTCGGGATAAAGATCCCCGCAGGGAGTTTGATGCCAAAGGTGACAACGGTGAGGGCAGCCTTGACGACTAGCGCGACCGCAATCATGCGCATGACAGGGAAAGTTTCTTTTCCAGGGTCGAGGACGCAGAGGCCCGCGTGCGTATTCGGTGAGCCATGAAGACACATGGCGAAAAGGTTGTAAACAAGCTCTGTGCCATTCATGAGTGTGTAGCCATTGACGAAGCTCAAGATCGCCGTAATCGCTGTGATCTTATGATACGATCAGTTCGAGGTGTGCTCTAGATGTGCAAGGATTGACCCACGAGGAGGACTTCTGCTATGGGATGGTTCTTGAGCCATGTCTTTTCCCGGACATCACGGCACCACCGGTAGTTCAACTTTGAGAAATATGCACCATACACGCCACCAAAGAAGCCCAGTAGAAGAAAGGGTGCCAGTTCATATGCGTGCCAGTCCTGTTCATGGTACTTGTCAGAGTCGCATTACAGCAGAGCAATTAGTTCCTACAGACCTTGTCATATGTGACCTGGAATAGGACAAGTTTGCCTGTTCCAAACGGATCCAGGAAACGTAACGTCACCGCGGCTATCATTGCACAGAAAAAACTGACACCCAGAGTTAGAATAAAAGCAATTTACCACCGCGAACGACGATACCTTCTCCACATGACCTAAGAGAACCTTGCTTCAGAGGAGATGGGTCTCGGGTGTATGGGTACTAACTTTTGGGGGGAAGAAATAAGACACCTCTTCCAAGCTGAACAAAACACCGCCAATGGGGGCCCCAAATGCCACTGCGACGCCTGCAGCACTTGCGGCGCTAAGTACCTCACGTCGTTTGCCTGGATGTTGGTTGTAAGGAGACGGAGGTCGTAGATCAGCTAATGACACACCTTCATTGTTTTCGTACTTGGCAAAGTATCGACTGACAATATTGCCGATGCAGCTGGCAATGTGCACAAGAGGACCTTCCTTCCCCAGAGAAAGACCCGATGCGACGGACAACGCCAGTCCAACCGCCTTGGTAATGAGAGTGCGACCTCCAAGATAACCATGGATAACAAAGCCTGCCGACAGCAGCAGTTGGTAAAAACGCTTCAAATCCGTGAAATATGGACACACACCAGAAAGAATGGTTTTTATTTCAGGGATACCACTTCCAGCAGCGTAATACAGAACCTTGCGTTTCGAGGGAGGATGGGGTGGTGGCACAGAAGCTTTGCTGTCGGTCGGGGTGGCGAAGTCAGGGGATAGCACTCCGGAATCTTTCCGCGTAAAGAAGGACGTTGACGCAGTCAAATAGATGGTGAGGATAGCCGAGATTAGCGCGAGAAGAAGCTGCGAGGATCAGGGCTGTGCACAGAGAGGGAGAGGGGGGGTGTGACGTACCGCTAGGAGAAGATAGGTAGCGCGTGCAACCAGGGTACGAGAAAATTGAGAGGCTTTGGTGTCCGTGAAAACCTCACCCCAAGACAACCAAGAGCTGCAAGTCTCGCTGGAGGCGCCGAGGGCGAACGTCCGGGCGTCAGCTATAGCCGGGCAGCAGAACCTGCGTGCCTTCCACCAGCCGGCGGCACAGTACCCGTACTTGATGTCGAAGAGCCACTGCTCACTTCGCACAATTAAAAAGGCGGCGATAGCCGTGAGGAAACCGACGATCGTGACGACGATCCAGCCCATGAGGCGATCGGTAGCGTTGTTCATACGACCACGCACGGACTTGTGGCGTCTGAGGCGATACACGCGCATCGAGTCCTTGATGGCGTCATGCAACCAGTCAATTGATGAGAAGGAGGAATACCAGACGCGGATTCCATTCATCCGCACGACACTTTCGGCGTCAAGATCTGGCTCGCCTGATGGGCGGACCAACGAGGGAAATGGGGGGTCATACGCCGAGATTGGACGTTGGGAGCGAAAGATGGATGATCGGTCATAGGGTAGTGTGGGAGAAGTAGAGCGGGAGTGAATGCCGCTAGAAAGACGGAGGGAAGGGAGGGCGGGAAGACCACGACGGATGCGGAAACCGGGCCTTTTCCCGGTGACGTGAGGCAGGGTTCCATACGATGAGTGAGTTTTCTGGATGGGAGGCTGATGACGAACGATGGGTGTAGACTCTACGTCCGGCTCATCGGTGAGATTTTGAAAGGAGCCAATGTGGAGTAGTCGCTGGCGGCGCCAAGTCGTGTCTGAGGGACCACTTAGAGGACCCGAAGGCACCTCCGTCGTGAGGGATTCAGATATGGACGTTGACGACTGGGATCTCTTGGGCGAATTGGTGACCGAGGGAGACATGGGTCGACCACAGTTGTTGTATTGGGACCTTGAGAGAAATCAAGGCCAAGGAAAGGGACTGTGATAGCAACCTCATTTAGGAAGGTGGTGGACGATCGAGGGCACGCGATGGATGTCATGACAATATTAATATTGGCATATTGTGGTTTTCAGACGACAAGAGCTTTGCGTGGCACTCTTCCAAGGTGAAGGATGTGATCAGAGTGCTTGAGACGGGAACAACCGGCGTTCCGTCTCGATAAACGTTCCGTGGCAATTTAGTTGCTCTTTTTCGTCGAACCATCTACAACATCTACAGCCGCCCGTGCACGTGACTTCCGGGCAATAGTCCGAAGAAGGTACACAAATGCAAGCATGATGACAATGACCGTGCCAGTCTCCACCATGGCCACATCTCCCACATCCCCAACAGGTACGTGAAGCGTCTGTGCGCGTGCAGACTCTGAGCGCCAAATTAAGACGAGCGCCGAGTCGGCGCCTTGGAACGCGGGTGCGAGTTCGACGATATTCTGTAGCGCATGGGGAACTTCCGCGCGTTTTGCTATGTACACGAAATGGTTAATAGTCCAGTCACGAGGAGCACGTTGAAGTGAGAACACCGCTGGGGGGCAAGGGGAACGGGGGAAAGGCGGGCGCACCTCCGCTACCACGTGCTCTCTGCTGAGGACATGCCCAGAACGCCTCGGGCGGAGGCAACACAACCTCGTCAATCAGTTCACCTCCCGTCTTCGGGATGCCGTATCGCGCGTGCAAAGGCACGTCGATGTCGAGCGTACTACCGTCGCGCCGAGCTTGATCGCCATCGACACTCTCCGGAACGATCAGGTCCAGCAACAATCCCGACGGCCCACCGGCACCAGGTGCAAACACGGGAGCTTCAAGGTTACCCCCACCGAAGCGCTCGAATGTGTAATACGCGCGGCGGTGGGCCAGTTCGTATGGGTCCGCGAATAGCTGTGCGGGGAGCGCGAAGTAGAGGTGGAGCGTGCAGGAGCGGGGGCGTGAACCGCGTAGGGCTATGCGCGTGGTTGAGGTGGTGTGGAACCCATTCGTAGGGGTCAGGGTCGACGAGAGGATAACAGAGGCATCGTCGGAAGGAACGTCCATGTAGCCCGCAGCGATCCGAGTCGCTGAGAATATGGGTGGGGTGTCGGACCGTCTGTGCCGTTCACGGAAGTGTGCCGAGCTTGGCCCCGTCTGTGCTTAGGGCCGGCCCGGTTGAGGAAGACTTGGAATTATATTCACAACTTTTTTGTTTTGAATCTGCATTAATATTGTAACGCGCTATGTCCGCGGGCCGTAGCTATAACCGACTGGTCTTAAGTTGCGAAGCGTGCACACATAATGAACTAACTCGCTGTTTGCCAGCTTATTATAAATTTTCCATCATCAGTGCCAGTGGAATGATGACGGGCGATGCAAAAAGTCAAATTTGGGTATTCATGTATCATCATATTATGTCCTTGTACTGTACCGTAATATAGTACAGTGTAACCACAATACCGCCTACTAAGATCTGAAATCTCAGAGAAGCGGCAACCCAATGGCGTTGCTCAACCGCTTATGAGCATATCGACTGCATCATCACCCGTCATTTTTAGCGTTGCTGTCGTGCCTGACCGCCTCGTTGAGTAATCGAAGAAATAATCCTCGCCCTCTAACGGTTCATCCTTATCGTGTCTGTTAATGATGACGACGTCATGATTTAGCCAACAACTTTCTGTCACGGTAGAGAACTTACTCTTTCTTAAGATGCTCCCGAATGGTGGTCAGCCCTTGCCATTCAATAAAGCCATAGCGCTTATCCACCCGTGGCGGGCAGCGGAGGCAGGAATAGGAACCGTAGATAGGGTCTCCATCCCAACACAACTCGGCTGTCTCCCTTGTCCCGACCGAGAGCCATCTGGGTGTGTTGTTTTCATGGCCCTTCATACACATATGTGTAACCTGGAATGAATGAGGACTCAACGATAGAGATACGAGTAACGAAGATCAGACGTACGCAGGAGCGCCAGTCCCGAACGAGGCGTCTTTGCGGGTGTGCCTCCTCCATGATAAAAGTAGCCAAAGGGCATTGCGAACATACAAATCTGTCTTTCCTTCTATCCAGTTCCAGCGCAGTGGTCGTCTTTCCGAGTCCTATCAGCTCAAGAAGGGCCTCCACAGTTTTCTTTCCTTCTTCGTTGAACCGTGGACATTGGCCTCGAGATCTCTGGGGACCGTGACAACGGTGTGCGAGCATGTGAAGCCCAGAGGCTTTCTGATGACAAGGGGCACATTCAAATACTGATGTCGCAAGGGCAAGGACGCCATCATCCGCCATGCCTTCATGAGCATCATCTCTGGGAAGAAGAGATCGCAGAAGTGTTGCACGTTCTCGTTTCAGCGACAGCAATTCCGGCAATATCCTACTTATCGCATCGCGGCTCTGTCCGTCCAGTGTCCGATCGTCAGGGTCATTCTCAAGTGCTACGGCGTCTGCCAGAGTACGGTTCCCGCACAAGAACTCCGTGAATGAAGGCAAGAAAGCTAGGAGGAGTGGTGGAATTGTTCCCATAAAGCTCGCGAATCGTCCTAGGACGAAACTCCTGCGCCCGAGATAACGTTCATCTCCTACTGCTTGTAAACGTGAGTCTCTGGCCTTATTGATCTCGGGGATAAGAAGGGGTTCGACGCGTTGCCACACTATATTCGGTGGATATCAGGAAGATAATAACAATAAGAGCTTGTCTGGCGCACCTCGATCGGACATGGGTTTGCTCGTGCTCACTTCACGGTGCCAGCGTATATGAGCCACATCTTCCGCCGCATACCCGAGCTTGGTAAATCTGGCCGTGATACTGCCAAGAGCCAGGGTGAGATCTCACTCCAACTGATGGGCATAGAAGACATACTCTTCAAAACGTTTGGCCTTGACATCAGATAGTATAGCACTACGATCTGCATTGCGGCCCTTCTCCCATGCGAGACAGACTAGGGCATGCTAAAGTAGGCAGTTATTAATCTGACTTCACAGACTAAGAGTAGAACACACCTGTTGGATTTCTGCGATCGTGTTTGCCCTTTTTTCTAAGAAGTCAGAGACGATCTCCTCCGAGGGGTCATCTGAGTCGAGGAGCTGGCATTCGACTTTCTCGAGTTCGTCTATAAACGCCTTGAAATCTTCGTCCCACAAGTGTTCAGTACACCACGGTTTGGACGGGTGAATGCTACCCGCAGATTGCACTGAAGGGTATCGTGTCAACTCACGCAACCAATCCAACGTCTCGCTAACCGGTCACAGTGCAGAATAATTCTCTGATGTCCTCTGAAAAATTGCCGGCGCACATCAGACTGGAAGGCCTCAGTACAAAACTATGGAGTTGGAAAGACGTCAGAACTCACCGGGCTCTCATGCATTTTTTGCACGCACGACGACGTAGGGAAAACAGGATTTTTGTCACGGGCTTCGCACCACAACTCTGAGTCGCACCATTCGAGTTCGGGACTGAACGATTTAACAGACGAGACACAGCTTACATAACAATAAGCACCCCCGAAGAGCAGATGAGCCCATGCCGGCTCGGACATATCTTCAGGGCAAGTCGGAACATCGGGTATGAGGCGATATGATGCTCTCCATAAGGATGAAGAACGGCGAGACATGAGGAGGTCACGAAAAGCTCTGTCGACGCGACTGAGCGTGAGCAGGTCAGACGGTGGAAGGTGGCCAAGAATCTAGGCAGTGACGCCGCCTTGAAACTTTGCTGATTTCACGCGTACAGGTGGGTCACGTACCTCGTATACAATATCCACTGGCATCGACGGAAGTTCACTCAAGCGCCCTCTGACCCTTTTGGAAAGGCCACTGATTACATGTTTACGGTTTGAATTCGAGGCTGCCCTGGCTCGTTTGGTTGGACGCTCTTCAGGGGGTGAGGACGTTGTGCGGACTGGGCAAATTAGCGTAAGTAAGAAAACCCCATTAGGTGGCATGGACAAAAGTGACGTTGCCCGGTTGGCACGTACCATCGCCGCGGCTTAAATCAGGACGGCCAACTATTGCGACGCCCTGCAGACAGAGACTGGTCATCGAGCGGAGGTCGGCGGTAGTAATAAAAGTCGCCATGTCGATTTCTGACGGGATGTGTGGGTGCCAGCAAGTCATGGTGGCATGGCACCGTCCAGGTTTTATGCCCTTTCCACATGCTCCGCGCTCCGCGCCAATTCCGGCAAACAATGCAATCGGGTTAGGTTAGGCCCTCATGAGACACCCGAACGGCCCCTTCGTTTCTGCGGTTCCTAGTGAAAAACAACAACCAAAATTTTCGCAAACTGTTCATGTCGCATCTAAGGGATCTAGGCAATCCCGGATTATCTGGAGTCAAAAAAGATCGCAGTCGTCGTTTTTTTCCAAAGGGGCGGAGCTTGCCATATTCGGATGTGGACGTCTTTCAATGACCCCCGGGCCCATGCGGGGTCCGTGCCCACTGACACGCAAGATCCGCCCATCCAAGAGTTAGATTGCCGATATGTCTTTCAGTTTCTGTCAAAAAGCCACCATGTCGACACGTCTGTGTGCAGAGGTGCACGTTCTACAGCTTCACTCGATGAAGGAAGGATGAGCTCCCCTTTCCGCGTTTTGCTGAGTAGGACCACAAGGCCCTGCTTTTGTGCAGAAGAACGGGACGCTGCAGTAACGCTGTGAGATTCAGGGCATGGTCCTCCATGTTCTTTAAAAAAGGGGCCGAGACATGTATGTCAACATCTCGCGGCCTACTGTTTACCACCTTACACGCCCACATACTGCGCACGCCAAGAGTAGCTTGATGAGTAGTCTGATGTGGTAGGCATACAACTTCGTCTAGCAGCCATCGTTGCGTGTGTTGACATGTGACATGTTAATGAAACCACCTAGGTTGTGTAAGGTGTGGAATGCGCACCGCTGCGCAGTTGCCGCTGACCGCGGGGCCTTTAACTGCGCAGTTTCGTTACGGAAAGCGGAGAGGGATCAGGAGTTGGCGTGTAGGCACGTCCAACAGCAATTCTCGCGCGTGTGCTTTCACCGTGTCCAAAAAAATGACAAGGTATACAGCTGTAGCATCGATAACGCCGTCAATCTGAGATCATGGTTAATTAAAACATAAACATTGTAGGAATTTGAATCGTCATCGGAACGTTAGAATGTAATAGCGGAGATGTCATCAATCCATAGTTAACAAGCCCATGCAGCCCGACCGCCGCAATCCAAAGTCGAAGAAAAAGTCTTCGCCCTCCAGGGGCTCATGCTTTCCGTGTCTACATCGCCGCATCAAGATTTGCCCGTCACGTCAAAGAAAGAATGGGCACTTACCCGTTTCGGATGTGTTGTGTGATATCCCGGATTGTGGGATACCATTGAATAGAGCCATTATTGAGATCGACTCTCAAAGGACAGTGCAAGCACCCGTATGCAAGGGCGCCCAAGAAATGCTCGTGACTCAATGCGTCTACCAGTGTCGGGCTGATCCCGTTCCACTGAGGATTGTTATGCGGCCAGCGTCCATACTTCGTTCTGACAGAATACGTGACCTGCAAGCGCGGCAACAATTAATGATAAGGTTACATCTGACAGAAGCAAAAAATCAAGACGCACGCATGAGCGCCAATCTCGCACGGTGCGCCCGACCACGTCTTCTCCATATTCGGGATGGATCCCTCGAGAGCAACACATGCACACGAATTTGTCGTTCCTTCTGTCAAGCTCCAGTGCCGTGGTATTCCTTCCGAGCCCCAAAACTCCAAGAAGCATTACTACTGTCTTCCTGCCTTCCTCGCTCAGATGCGGATGAATTGTGTTGGAGTTCTGCGTATCGTCGTCGCATTTGTGCACAAGCATGTGCAGCCCAGTGGCAGCCACACGGCAATCGGCGCATTCATAAACTGACGTCGCAAGGGAAAGTGCTTCGCTGTCCGTCGCACCTTCGGCGATATCAGTTTTAGGGAGAAGAGACCGCAAAAGTCTCGCGCGATCTCGCATCCGCTTCTCCAACTCTGGTCTGAGTCTTGCGGTCGCCTCGGTGGTCCGCTCAGTGACGAGCCGTGGATCAGAACCACCATCAAATGCTAAAGCATCTGCTACTGCTTGGTTCTGGGACAAGAACCCTGTGAGCGTCGGTGCAAGAGCCCGAAAGATTGGCGGGAGCGTCCCCTGGAAGGTCGCATATTCCACGATGGCGAGTCGCCGACGCTGGCGGTAACTCTCTCCACCGTCACGTAGCAGGCGCTGGTCTCTGGCCTCGTTAGCTCCAGGGCGGAGAAGCGGTTCAATTCGCTGCCACACTACATCCGTTGCATATGATTAGAAGATCCAGTACAATGCCCTGAGAGACTTGCCTCGATCAGACATCGGCTTGCTGATTCTTACTTCGGGATGTCGACGTAATTGATTCGCGTCTTCCTCTGAATATCCAAGCTGCAGTAACCGAAGTTTAACACTACCAAAAGTTCACGTGAGTCACAGAACGAGCGGAGGTAAGAATCACTTACTATTCGAAGCGTCTTTCCCTGACGTCAGATAGTTCGTTAGTACGACAAGTACTGCGGTCCTTCTCCCAGGCCGCACAGATTAGGGCATGCTACAGTAAGTGGTGATTCAGCTTTCCGCGTCGTAGACATACACAACGCGCTCACCTTTGTGATTGCTACAACCTCCTCTTTCTTTGTTTCGAGGAATTCAGAGATGGTGGCTTCTTTATTAGCGATACCACCATCACGGGCAGCATTTTGAAGCGCAATCCATTCGACACCGAACGCTTCCACGTCTTTATCCCACCAGTGCGTAGTGCATGACTCGGTAGATTTCGTTTGGTGGATCGTACTACCAGAGATTCCTATAAAGCATGAGGTTAAGGGACGCAGGTAGTCGTAGCCTAACTCAAACAAACCGGAATCTGAGCGAATCAGGTCTCTGAACTCCTTTGGCACTTTTGACGTGCACATGAGACTGCGGGAAGTCAGCAAGCGAACCGCAACCGATAACGACGGGGACAACTTACTGTGCTGTCATGCAAACCTTGCAGGCACGACGGCGTAGAGAAAACAAGACTCTTGTCACTGGTTTTGCACCACAACTCTGCACCGCGCACAGTTGATAATTGACAATCAATCGGCGGATGGAAAATCACTTACGTAGCAATAGGATCCGCCAAACAAGAGGCGAGCCCACGCAGAAGGAGACATATCTCTTGGAGCTGTAGGAGAACCGACTAGTCGAAAGCTGGTGTTCCAGAATGACGAAGAACCTGGACCCGAGAGCAAATTGCGAAAATTCCGATTCACGCGATTGAGCGTGAGCAAGTCAGAGGGAAGAAGATGTCCGAAAATCTTTTCCACAAGCGTGTCTCTCAGATGCAGCTTGGATAGCGAGGGAAACGCATCCTACATACCTCAAACAAAATATCCACAGGCATATTCAGGAGTTCGCTCAAGCGTCCGAGGACCTTTTTGGAAGGGCCGACTCTAGCTCTGTTCCTTGACCTAGCCGGAGACGCTCTGGGTCGCTTGGCTTGTTGTTCTTTATACCGTTGGGTTGGTGAGCTCGTGCTCACTGATACTGCGATCGTGGAAAGAGCACACTTCAGCGCACAGCTCGCCAGACAAGTAGGATTAGAACTTGCCATGAGCCTGATTTAAACTGAAGGGTGTCATGAGTAGTTCTGTTGAAGAAATGCGGGAAGACTTGAAATGTGAATGGTGAATCGGATGCGGGAGAGAGCAGCCAATTTATACATCCTGATGATGATGCAAGTACCACAGTCCAACCGCAACCACTGCCACAAGGGCCCACGGCGGGCCCGCCGAGGGGAAGCTCAGTACTACAATGCCAGTGGCTATGACTGGCCCTAACTGCCCAAACCAACAACCCAGATTCATAACATTTCAAGTCACGTGTTGTGGCCGCGTTTGTAGCAGGTGGCCCCTTGCACCCTTGCATAACCGCAAATTTTCGAACAATGTCCGCAGGTTTGGGTATCCCCGTGAAACTTCTCCACGAGTCCCTTGGGCACGTTGTTACCGTTGAACTCAAGACAGGCCACCTTTATCGTGGAAAGCTAGCCGAAGGTAGTTCGTAGTCCTAGCGCTTAATTTGTTTTTGTGCTGATCTTTTCGTTGTAGCTGAGGACAACCTCAACATCTCTTTGAAAGACATCACAGTTACAGGAAGGGATGGCCGTGTCTCCCAGCTTGATCAAGTCTATATTCGAGGGAGTATGGTCCGTTTCTTCATCGTCCCCGACATGCTGCAAAATGCCCCCATGTATGCCCCCACAACCTTTTTTTTCACTACGGTCTTCTGATTTAAGACTATCTTCTCAGGTTCAAGCGCGTTGGTCCCAACGCGATGCGTGGAAGGGGTATTGGCACGGCCCGCGGGCGTGCCACGATTATGAGAGGTCCGTTATCTGTTTTTTGTCTGGTCTAATAGTTGTGCTAATGTGGCTGGACAGCCAATGGTACCGTTGCCCACATAATTCGAGATGGATGTGTAATAACTAATTGTGTGTTACAGCTCGTCGCGGTCGCGGTGTCCCCTCTGCAAGAGGCATCCGACGGTGACCCATTTGTAGTGTTCGCCTGAAAACATCTATTGTTTTGTTGTTCCTGTATCAGTTCGCTAGTTACCAAAAACACAATCACATCGTCCCACGTTCCGATGAAGAGTATTCTAATAGTTACATTGTCGGTATGTGGGTGCCAAGTTGGCGTGTTGTCGCCGGCGTGCCAACCACTAGCACTACAACGCGTCGCGTGCCTGTACTGTACATGTGCCTTGTGTTTCCTCATGGATCTACAGAGCCCGATTCCAACATCCACCGCTCGCGATCCTTTCGAGCTTGAGCGACTCGCTGACGAACTTGAAGCCCGAGAGCACTCTTTTGACCCGCCCGCTCACGACCTCCCTCTCTATCCACCACTCGCACACGACAATCCTTTCTTTACAGCAACCGCTTTTAATGTAGAAGACTTCCTCCTTTCACGCGTACACACGTCTTTGCCAGACTTACGAACGGAATTGCGAGACTACCTTGCGGTCCTCAAAGAGGAACTCGTTCAACTCATCAACGATGACTACGAGGCGTTCATAAGTCTTAGTACGGACCTAAAGGGGGAAGGCGCGAGGTTGGAACGGTTGAAATTGCCATTAGGCGATCTAAAGTCTCAAATCCTGGTGGGTTCTATGCCTTGAAACTATGCGGTATGTTCCTGACGAGGTCTGCCAGGAATCTCGACAAGAACTCTCTCTTGTTCAGGACGCCATCCAGAGCAAGCTCAAGAAGCGGTCTTCCCTTCGTGATGAGAAGGTCTGCTAGTTGTATATCATCATGGGTTGACCTTACGACCATGCTGCAGACGTATCTGCACCTACTTCTCAAAATTTCAGAGTCCGTGGCTCGCCTCGAGTCCCTGCTCCTGATTGCATCACCAGACGGAACCTCTTCACCTGAACTCAAAACTCTTCCATTAAAGCCTCTTGGAAATCCGAAGAAGGACAGTGACGATCGGTGCGGTCTGCCCCATCTTGTCCCGAATTTATTTTCATGGCCAGTTTACAATAGTCCTCGAGGAAACCGCGCAAAGCACCTTGTTCGTGTTGCGACAGAGTACACCCAGCTCCTCTACCATGTCTCCAAAGCGCAGGCTGACACTCGATCCGCGTTTGTTGACGAGATCCAAGGGGTTTGTGAGCTGTCTGTCTTTTGACTTTCTCCCTTACTGACAGGTCTACCTTTGCAGCGAATCAACCGCATACAGTCAACACTGTCATCAGACCTTGATCACCTCTTCTCTGACACTGTGTCTACACTCGGTTCGAGCAAGCTTGCAGAGGCCGACAAGGCAAAACGCATGGCCGATCTGGCCGAGTGCCTGCGAACTTACGATGCGCTTCAACTCTGGCATGATGCTGAAGACGTACTCCGGCGCGAGGTCATGCGCGAATTTGTCAAGAAGGTACCTCATTCATGAGCTATTCTGTGATGCTATCTTTAGTTGTATTAACCCACCCTACTGTCCCGTAGACCATTTTCCCTGGCGCGCTCCAGGTCCCGCACTCCGTATTTCCCCCACAAACACCGTTCCCAATACGCGACGATCGCCGCGTTTCCGACATCGTGCAGACACCCCATGTGCCATACACAGCCGTCGCGTTGCGGACGAGCCCCTTCGACGCCGCGCCGCGTCTCGACGAGAGGGACAACCCACTTGCCGTTTTGTATAACACCATACTTGCGTTCGTGGAGCGAGACATGAAACGTATCATGGACGTCGCGGAGTGCCTCAGCGCGAGGATTGGGCAAGATGCGGCTGATGCGGCTGATGACGCGAAGGGGTTCGAAATCCTCGCCAACGTCATATGGGCTGAGATCGCGCGCGCCCTTATGGATGAACTTGGCAGCTCTTTGTTCGCCGCGGGACGGCCAGATGAGTTTCGCAAGGTGCGTTCGTCCTGCCCGCACCCTCAAGTTGTACGAGGTTTGACTTGCGAGGCAGAACCACGAGACGACGCAGTCATTCATTCGTTCGCTTCAATATCTTGCGCCTTCTGCTCGCGCTATTCGAGCGATGACCGTGCACCCCACCTTCCTGACGTTCGAACGACGTTGGCAGCTGCCCGTGTATTTCCAACTGCGATGGAAAGATATCGTTACGCGCCTTGAGGACTGCTTATCCACCAGCAAGCTCGAACCGGCATCAGGCTCGAAGAAAGGTTCGTCGGCTCCACGGCTCCAGTTTCATACGCTGATACCGACAATGACGACGGATAGCCGAGATCAGCCCTTTTGCGCTGTCCTCGACGGCTGCCGTGTGGTCCGCAATGACCACGTGTTGGGACCGGAATGTTTATGTGCCGCAGCTCGCACATCGGTTTTGGAAGCTTACGTTGCAAGTGCTCAGTCGTTATCACACGTGGATCCAGAGTAGTCTCCCACATCTCCCACCTGACCAGGGGAAATCTATCCCCTCCGCTAACGAGAAGGTATAATTCCATTTGTTTGACCTTCAGTCGACTATTGAACGGGCTTAGTTTTCCGCACCTGGAGATGTCCCCAAAATAGCCTCACGCTCGTCGACACCAGCCCCACAGGGCGAGGGAAACTCTTCAGAGTCAACGGCCGCTGATGATACACTTTTGCGGCAATACGCAGCTGTGATTGCTGATGTGAAGTTACTAGAATACCAGACGTGGACACTATGGCGCGACGAAATCAGCCCGATACTTGCTTCTTTATGGCTTGAGGAGGACGCTCCAGTGGAAAATGTCCAGGCGGAAGGCTCGTCCTTTCCTTTCTTCTCAGCTAGCCTTTAATTCCAACCTTCTCATGACAGTTGCTCTGCGAGCGGCGGTGCAGAACCTGACCACCCTCATCCCGTCACTCTCTTCACAAGTCATATCGATCCTGATACGTCGGGCGAGTGAGGCGCTACAACCTGTGCGCTCCATGCCGTTGCAGTTCCGCGCCATGTCGAACAAACGGCCGCCTTCGGAACCAAGCTTCTTTGTATCGGGGGTTTTGCGACCAGTCCGCGCCTACTTTGGGGTAGAATCCGGGATTGGCCCTGGTGGACCCTCGAAGGAGGAACTCATGCGACCCTACGGTGAAGAGGTGTTCGAAGCCGTGGTGCAAAAATACATATTCTATGTGACGGCGATGCGGAAGAAGGAAGAGTCGTTGAGGAAACTCAAGAAGGGGAAAAAGCCCACATTTTCGCTCTTTGGGGGAGCACCAAAGGAAGAGGACGGGCGTGAGGAGGAGCGAATACGACAGCAGATGGTGCTCGACGTCGAGGCGTTCGGAAAGGACGCTGAAACGCTCGGTGTCGATGTGCAGGGAAGCGCCAGCTTCAAGTCGTTGCACGAGTTGGCGATCGCGCCTCTGAACGATGGTGAGTTGGGAAACACTCTGTGAAACCAAACTTGACCGGAATTGGAGAACCATCATGAGAAGAGAACGGGTCTAGGGCCCTGTAGCACCGCATTGTCACGCGATTGTGTAGTTAGGTACATGAATTATTGGCAGATGCCGCGCTGCCGCGCAATCCCGAAGATGTGATAGTGATTCCAATAGGGACGTTTCTTCATGTTAGGCTCTCGCGTAACGTACTTGGTTCAGCACTTACGTAGTAAAAATCTCGAGCAGTGGTCAAGGGGAGGAAGGAATACAGTAAGGTTATCCCAAACAAAACTGGAAAACAAAGTTGGCCATTTGTTTCGGGTCGTTATCAGCACTGCATTTGTACTGTACTACGGGTATATTGTGTACCCACATTCTCGGCTCAAAGGGCGTATAAGGTGACCCTCTTTTGGCCATGCCACCCGAAGATTGGAGAGTTCACATGAGGGCGTGGCGCAAAGGATATGACTCGGCTGGCTGAAAACCCCGCTGAACTGGGCCCAAGCCACAGGGCCATTGTGAACCTAGTACATGTGTATCTGACTTCTACGGCAAGGTAGACGACACATCGAAAATCGCGCGTAACAACGCGTAAACCGTTGACACAGCCGATCCTTCCTACAGCAGTATCGCCCCTTCGGCATCAGAAGTCTGACACCCTCCCCTTAAAACTCCAATCGCCCTCGTGTTCTGTCCAGCGCTGAACGGGTTCGCGTTTCGGTCCGCCGCGCTCACCTGTTGCAGGATTGACGTCGCCATCAAAGTCAGCCCTGAGGGGCTCCGGTGCGTCTGGGTGTCGTTCCACCCGACCTGCTGGCGCGTTCGCCATCATCTCAGCCTGTCGCTGTAAGGCTTCGAATTCGCGCTGCTGTTCAGGGGCGAGGGGTGGAGGCGCCGGGGTGCTGACAGGCGGCTTCGATGCCATTGAGCGGGAAATGAGAGGTGGGTTGAAATAGGAAAGGAAGGGTGGAAGAATGATACGCAGGGACATGCTTGGCGACGAGGTGAACGAGGATGTGTCAAAGAAGCAACAAGCAAGCGAATCAGCGGCACCACACGGTTACGGTTACGGTTAACGGTTAACGGCCAACAGTGTATGTACTGTTCACCGGCGTGACCGAGCGCCCAAACTCTCTTCACGGGTTCAAAGTCGTTAAACTAAGCATGACAAAAAGGGCCGAATTCGTGACAAATTCCCAGAACTTTGGCATCGCCAGGCTGAGCGCTGCGCGGAGCGCACAGAGGCGCTCGAACACCATCACAAATTCATCTGCCTCAGGCCCTGTCAGTGACACTTTCATCCTTCGGATGATGCCCAAATGTCAAAAGCGCCTGTAACCGGCGGTGCTTATCTCGTCATTAAAGACATCCCTCCTTCAACGTTCGGCCCCCGCACGGGCATCTCCTCGTTTTCCTCCAGAGGTACCAGACTAGGTTCCCTCCATTCTCCCGCGGCCCCCGCGATTCGAAATAAGACGCTCCGATGCACCAGTCTGATCTCTATTTGCCAGTGCCTCCAATCGCCTCCCGTCATGTCCCTCCCGTTCCGAGTCGTCTCCCCGCGGCGAGCCCTTCCAGTTCCACGTCCGCTACCTGGCCTCAATCCTTCTCCAACCCCGCCAACCCCAAAAAGCGCAACATAGAGCGAGCGTGCGATGACTGTCGTCGCAGAAAAACGCGATGCGACGGTTCTAAGATGCCGGATAACGTATGCACGAACTGCGTACAGAATAGGAAGATCTGCACCTACATGTCAGCTCAGACTTCCTTCGAGTAAATCTCGGTTAGCCCTGACCCACGACCCATTTTTGTCTACAGCGAAGGCTCCAAGCCGCGGGGTCCTCCCAAGGCGTTCGTCGTGCTCGACTTGCGTTCACTTCCTGCATGCGGCTAACCGTGCTTCTCGCAGCTACATCACTAATTTGGAGGACAGGGTGGAGAAGATGGAGGCATTGCTCAAACGCGTGCGTATATCACTTGCTCATCCACCTCAGTCCCCAAATGTTCCGCTTGGCCTATTTTGGTGCGCGTGACCCCCTTTATAAGTAAAGCGGAGGGGAAAAAAAATTATTCTTTCACTTTTCTCTGTCGCGTTAGCCATCCAACTTACTTGTTTGACTGGCTGTCTCATAGCTCCGTCCAGAGATTGATTTCTCTGCTGAACTGGGCCCGTCCATCACCCGTGGCTCCTGGAAAAGTGAAACCGAGTCCTCCGTGTCGACACCAGTTGGGAAAAAGACAGCAACACGGCCTCTTCATCAGTTTCACCCTCTTTCGACTCTTGCACCTCTGGTTCTCTCACGGAAAAACTCAACGACGTCTCTATCCTTGTCAGACCACGAGAATGACGCCCCATCCGAACCAGAGGATCCGAGAGATAAGCTCATTCAGCAGATGAAGCGCCTTACCTTGTTTGATAAACGGCCCCAAGACAAAGCCAATAGGCTTTATGATTCGGCGTATCGATTTCACGGTAAAAGTACTACTTTTACTCTCGTCATGGCCGCTCGGGAGATGAAAACGAGGTATCTCCTTGAGACTATGGGTGCTGGCGTAGATACCATAACCGACGAACTGGAGCACGTTCGGTCGGTTCCTAAGCAGCATGCTCGTGCTCTGGAAAGTGGCTTCCGGAGGCAGGAATACTGGCGCTCTCCGAATGTGAGTTTTTGTCCTTGTCTTTGGCAATGATGCTCCCCTGTTCTTGGCTGGTTTTTTCCGCGGAACCGTCCAACTTCCCATGTCTGACGCTCTCTATCTTCAGTGGGAACTCGTCTATGAAGGAGAATTTATTTCTTCTGAAATCTTCTCGGGACTTCTCCAACACTGGCCGCCATCGGACCTGGCAATGGTACTCATAGACCTCTACTTCCTGCACTGCAATAGCATGTTCCCTGTTTTGCACCGACCAACGTTTGCGCGCTACTTTACGGACAGGCTGTACGAGGATAACATTTGGTTCGCGTGCTCTTGCATGTCTGTATTTGCCCTCGCCAGTCGGTACACCGACGACTTGCGCGTACTCCTCGACGAGCCGGTCAAAACCACGCTCGGTGAGCACGCTGAGCAGCCCCAATGGCAAACGGCAGGGTATAAGTACTACTTCCCGATTTTGGGTAAGCCCGTTGTCCTTCCGCATTCTTTTAAGAAAACTCAGCGTACCACAGAAGTGGAGAATATTAAACGGGCCATGTTAAGTCCCGCGAGCCTCTTTGAAGCCCAGACGTTATGTGTAGGCGCTCGTCTATGCCCGCCTCCAAGTGGTGCTGATTCGCTGTCTCGCAGCTCATGGCCCAGTTTCAGAGCGAAACTCGGTGGCATCGTAGCGCGTGGTACACTGTCGGAGTCGGGGTCCGGAAAATGCAAGATATTGGCGCACATACTAAACAATCGTATGCCAAAGCAGGGCCAACCGTCGAAAACGAACTTTGGAAACGGGTGTGGTGGTATCTTAACGGCCTAGACCGTATGCAATGTGCCATCCTTGGGCGACCCTGTGCAGCAAAGGAAGAGGAGTGAGCGCATATTCACAGTATTTATCTATCTGCCTGGTGGGCTAATAGGATTCTGGTAGCCTCAACGCAGAATATCCTCTTGAAGTCGACGATGACTTCTGGGAGAATGACGACCCGCAGCTGGCATTTCAGCAGCCGGCTGATAAGCCGTCATCCGTCGTCGCGTTCAATCTCTGGCTTCGACTCACCGACTTTGTGGCATCGGCCTTGCACAGCTTCGTGAGTTGCACGTACTCTAATCCCTTCACGCCTCCATTGACATATCATCGGAAGGACATTTATGAGCACGATGGCCCTTCCTCTGGTTTGCGCGTGGAGGATATTTTGGATCAATTAAACAAGAACCTTACGGAGTGGGTAGAGAAAGTACCCCAGCATCGTACGCGTAATTTGCGTTTCTTTTACCACTGTGTTTTGACCGGTCCACTAGTGAAATGGTCCCCAGAGTTTAAAGATGTCACACTTGCCAACCAATCAGCGACACTATACACGACGTACAACCTCGTCACAATACTCATGCAGCGCGCCTTTATTCCGTCATCCATTGCACTGTTATCTTCTCTGCGTGACGCCCGCCTAAGTCCACCAGGTCTTGCTCATGCAATGACTGCCCGTGCTGTATCCATCAACGCTGCGAAGGCGATTGCGCGGATCTTGGTTATTGTGCACAAGCGCGCCCTCTCAAACGTCCCACTACTCCTAGCCGGGGCTGAGGTCACCATAGCAGTCCTCTACATCGACCAATGGATTATCAAAGCCCGCGAGAGGGATAACATTGCGCGCGGCGGTAGACTCGCATCATCGGCGATGCAGACCATCGAGTCCCATATGCAGGACGTACAGTCGCTACTTGCAGCGCTGCGATGGGCAGTACCCCGCTGGGAGACTGCTCAGGAGAAGTTGTAAGGACATTTCATCATACATTCCGTCTGCGACCGTGCTTTTGACCCTCCACACAGGGCATACCTAGAGAATATGGTCCCTGACCCAGACAAGGAACCCGACAGTCTAGAACTTTTATCTGGCCCCAACGTCGTACGAGAACGCCAGCAAGGTCATCTTCTTGACCTTCCCAAGATTCCTCAGGATTCCACAGCCATCGTCACGTCTTCACGGCAAGACGTTTCCCGCTTGGGGTCACATGTCAGCGCTCTAGCGGACGTCGGCATGGCCACCATCAGTTCCTCGACGCATCATACACGTAGACAGGAAGAAGGACCTCGGCTGGCGGACTTATCGCGCCAATACGTTTCGCCACAACAGACGTCGGTGGCACCGACTCCCCGCATCTCATCATCACACTCATTTTTACCGCGCATTCGACCGAGAAATCCTGCCGAGCAACCCCAGCGATCGTTGTTAGATGATTGGGCTGGCTCTCAAAAGTCATCATATCCAATGCCCCCCTCCCTGATTCCGATTTCGGGAAATCCACATACACACGCCACGTCTGGCTCCGATAACTCGCCCGAGTTTGCGCGCGTGAAGCACGAATCCGATGCTGATCTGAGCGTGCCTCAGACTCCGCTGAGATTGGGCTGGGAATACGTGACCCACCACCCACTGTCAAGTTCGGTGCATACGTTCGTACGCTTTGCGAATTTCTCAACTTGTCTTGCCATGTTGATAGACCTTTCGTTTAGATGGGAGGCCAGTGGCGTACGGGGAAACCAAAATGACGCAGGCACCGCGCGGGACAGCTCACGCTCGTCTTTACTCAGCCACCTCCATCGGCCTGCGCGAGACTTCACGGCTCCTTCCCCTTATGGAACAAATGACCGTGAGCCCGAATAGAATTGACATTATCCTGGAATTCTGTGTCTCTGCTGCTTCCTGTGCTTGGCTCTTCCACCTTGTCGTTTCACGTGTTGTTTGTTATCTGCCATAGACTAACTTCTCTGCTATATACAGCGTGCTAGGCCTCTGCTTTCGAACGGTACAAGAATCCTCATCCCCCAGCGAACTGGTAGTTTCATGCGTTATCTATCGATCATGTAGTTGAATATCTTTGTAACACATAATGTTTATATCTCTATCCAGTCTTCCTTTTTTCCCAGGTCATGCTTTACTTTGAATTCTAGTATAGTACATATCACTTATTTCTACCGAAGCTGACATGTTCACGCACTTTCGGAAAAGGAGATAATGCGCACAGCGCACTGGCACTGACAAACGCTACCCCATGTGGTGTGGTGTCACAGGGTCAAATTGCCCCATCCAGGGCCATCAAACTGCTCACTAATTAGCTCCCACACTGGAGGAACGAAGTTTGAGATCTTTAGCGATTCATCACGAGTCATAGATGGCCGGTTTTAAGTTTTCGATTCTTCCATGCCAGTTGACTTGCAAAACCACATGCCAACGTTCCTGACCAGAGCGGTGTGTGAAAGTGATCAATATTCTCGGGAGATCCCGTGGAACCCTTGCCACACCACACTCTCGCCACTGGCACATGTCACACATAACATACTGCACCATCATGGCATCATGGTGTTTGCATCAACCCATGGGAAGGCCCGGGTCATCATTCAGAAAATGATCTGATTATAGTAGTGGGCGCGCACAAGTCATCAACACACAATAAACGGAAAACGATCAGCGCGCCTCAGTTGAAGCCCGCTTTGATGCGCGAGATTGTCACGGGATACGCCTTCAAGGCTTCCAAGTCAGAGGCACGATCGACCTCGAAGCAGGGACCCGGGGGACATGACGTGAGTCCAAGTCATCGTGATCCCACAATGTAATTGTGAACCACATGGATCCCAGGACACGAAGGGAAATTGGTTCCACGACTCCGAGTTGGAGGTTGCTGCGCACCCGACGGTTGTCGACTACAACTGGGCTTGCACAGCACTTAGGCCCCGCCCGACCCGTCGAAGAATTTGATTGATCTCCAGCCCTCGCCATGGCCGTAATAGAATCTGATAACGTACTAGATGCGGCTCTGAGTACGATAACATGACGATCGATCGACTCGGCGAGAACTTATTACCCTAACAGGTTTGATTGCGTCGCTTGTCCTCGTCCTGTTCCTCGGTCACGGTTCACTCCCACTGCGCATACACCTCCTGCGTGTGAACCCGCGAGAGGTGTCGCCATATCAATTCAAACCGAGTGTAGTCAAATTCAGCCGTATAAGCTCTCCCGTCTCATTCCGGAGGTTCACATGGCCATGCGCGAGAAAATGTGGCTGCTGCCTTCTCACTTCGCATCACCAGATGGAGACCGGGTGCTGTACTGCATCACAGTGGGTATCATACATTACCATACTACTACAGTGCTATGGCCAGTGTCACTGAGTAAGGCTAGATTCTTTCTACAAACAAGCTCAAATAACAATCGGGATTTGGGCGGGTACTAGCCGTTCTGTTTGCGCTCTGTAACAACCTGCTGCGCAGACGAGATGGGGGTGGAAAAGGCCAGCTTGGTAGCAGGCCTCAGCCGTGCTGCGGAGTCGATGATGGTGTCTACAGCAACCCACACGGGTTGTGTCACGGTGCTGTATGTAGACCGCGGCGTCATCGTCCTGAACAAGCCCCCTGGACTCGTGTCGCAGGGTACGTCACGGCCGACTCGGAGCACAAAGTCAGATGCGAAGAAGAGTGATGGCCCTAGGACGAGGCCACGAGTAATATCCGCATTCAACAACGTGCTTGATGGTACAGCTCCCTTTTGTTGCCGTCAAGGAAGCCTCTCTCAAGCGCTGACATCATGCCTGCGCTGCCGCGCCGTAGGTCTTCGACGCAGGTATGACCTCGACGCAAATCCGTATCCAGTCCATCGCCTGGACAAGGTGAGTATGAGATATCCCGGGTCAGGAGCGCCCTTATTTTTTTTTCTGGCGTGCCCGGCCATCATCACCGCGAGAACTTGGAAATTCAACGGTCTCTTCCAAATGCCCGCAGGGAACCACAGGCGCTCTTGTTCTCGCGCGCACGAAGGCCTTGGCGCGGGAGCTCTCACGACAATTTCGTACACATGCCATCGAGAAGACGTACCTCGCCTTGGTTTGCGATGGCAACCCTCCTGGCAGTGGGGGATCTGCTGCGAGTTTTCCAGCAAAGGAAGGGGTGATTGCCGCTCCGCTGAGTTTGGACCGTCATGGTCGGGTACGGTTACATGCGCCAGCGAGCATAGACTCGCTACCGCCGCAGGCAGACTTGGGGCCTGAGCTCGGACTCGGACTCGGACTCGGGCTCGGTGGCGAATGCGGAGTGAAAGCCAGAGCCGCACAGACCGCATGGGAGGTTCTCGCTTCTTCGGTCAGTCAGTTTTGCTTCGTTCGATCAAGCGAGTATGTGAGGGGTCTCACTACAAACTACACGTTGACAGGACGTCGCGTCGTTGTCGCTGGTGCGCCTACATCCGCATACGGGGGTGAAGCACCAGCTGCGGGTGCACATGGCACACGCTCTGGGGGGTACGTCCGTGTCCTCTCAACCCTCTCGAATTTGCACTCAGTGCCCTTTGTAGCGCCGATTCTTGGCGACCCCTTGTACGGAAGCGCCGCGAGTAGTCCGCAGGTCTTGGCACGCACAACTATCCCGGAGGGCCGACTTTTTTTGCACGCCTCGTCCATCTCTTTCTGGGTGCGCATATTATTTTTTCTTAGCTTTCCAACCCAAGGTAACGAGGTGGTACGCCAGAGATATCGGCGCGATGGTCTTCGCAAGCGCTTCCGTTTGACGATTGCCGCCCCACTCCCAGCGGACTTTGCCAAGGTCTGCCAGGACGTAAACTTGAGTTTACCCGAGGGTGTCATCGAGGGCGGGGCCTTCATTGATGGGGAACGCCTTGAAGGGGACGGGACAACGAGTGAAGAGGGACAGTGGCTAGAAGAGCCATTTTCCATTTAAGAGCATCAATTCTATTCCATCCTAATTTCCAAAAACCGTCTAATAATCGAAAAGCTGCTTTTTCATTACCAATACAAGAATAGAGAATAAGTTAAGTGTGGTATGGTAAAGACGACCAGGCATTTCGGTACGCTACCAGTCGTATTATGTTAGGTTGCCCCTTCCTGTCCTTGGGGTTGGGTCGCCGCTTTATTAGGTTCGACATTTGGTGATGAGGTCGCCGCAATCACAGGAGTCGATGGCTGTGCCGTAGTGTAAGGGTAGGTGTATGGAGCGCCGACCTGGGCGTGCGGCGGCACCTCTCCGGTCGCCGTATTGTTGGAGCCGCGCATAATTTGGTTCAGGACAAGTGCCAGTCCACTCATCTGAGCAGCCTGAAGCAAGGAGACATTAATTTCGAGGTTAAGCATGGCACCATTCGATGATGTGCCACGTAAGATAGCTGACGGTGGAGTTGCATTGGATGATAAGGCCTGAGGGGGAACGGGAACGATGCCCAACGCGTGTAGCGTCGACAACGACGAAACAGGCAGCTGCACAGGGATTGCGGTGGACATCGCAGAAGCCGATGTCGCGGGTGCAGAGGCTGGTGTGTCTGGGGCTGGTGTCAACGGTGACGTCGTCGTAGGGGTAGAAGGTGGGCCACTTGTTGACGTGGTGGCAGCAGGTGGACCATTGGTAGCAGGAATGGTCATCGCAAGAGCAGGGGGAATGTATTGTGCGATAGCGGAGTTCAGCGGGACGGAATAGGGATAGCCTTGGGTGGCGGCGTTTGATGCGGTGGGTGCCCCGTAGGTCTGAGCGTAGGGATAATGATACGTGCGGTAGTGATGTGCGTAGACGGGGGCCGCAGAAGGATAGTAGTTGGTTCGTTGCGGGAGCGTTGCAACGCGCTGCAAACGCGTCAAACGTTCAAGCTCCGATTTTGCGTTGCGTAGTTCTGTGGACAGTGCAGAATGTTCGGCGCGTTCAGTATCGAGCACTTGTCGCTCGAGGTAATACGCTTGATCATCGGACGCTGTGCGCTGAGGCACAATCGCGGTTAGCGAAACAAGTGGACGCGAATGTATAAGGAGTAGCCTGCCTTGCCAGGTTTCGTCCGGGCGCGACGAAAGCGTTCCTCTAGCGCTCGTCGGCGCTTGAAGCATTCCAGAGCAAACTTCGTTTCTATAAACATCGTGAGCAAAGGACATGGCATTCTTCGCCAAGAGTGGGAACAGACCTGCGAGTTCACTCTGGAGGATTTCCGTTTCCGTCGCCTTCCGCTTGCCCTTGCCTGCCTTGAGGAGGTCTCCTCGGGGGTGCTGAAAAACGTGGTACGGAAGCAGGCGATTCACTACATCTTCGACGTCACGAAACGGCGTGTCGACATCTGGGAAGAGCGCGGTAATGTGATCGCCGGTCAAGCGTGCAGCAACCCTTGGGGAAGGTTTCACTCAGAATTTGTTGAACAGTGATAAGACCCGCTGTGACATACCTTGCTGATACCTGTGAGGCAGCGGCTTCCTCATCAGGAGTTAAAGGAACTACAGGTGGCCTTCGGCGGTGTAAGCGACTAGGCGATGGTAGAGCTGGAGGGATCAAGTCGATTGGCTCGGATGTGCTGGCCGACGGAACGGAGTGGGAAATAGGTGTTGGTGGGGGAAGAGGCGATGGATCATTGGGCTCTGGGGTGGAAGTTGAAGGGGAATGAGAGAGAGAAAGCAACGGTGTTCTGTTCATCGTCTCCTGGTCAAAATTTGGCAGTGTAGTGTAAAACCTCGTGACCGCGAGAACGCAAACACGGATTCCTCTCTTGAGGGGAGGTCCATTTTCTATTTCACACACTCCTTACTACAATCAACACTCCTCCTTCACAGATCCCTCCTCTTCCTTCCTCCCAATCGCCGTCTTCACCCTCTTAAGTAGATCAGCGGCAGAATCTGCATCCTCAGAGTTGCTTCCCGCGACTATCTCTAATAACTCCCTTGCTAGTTCGAGATCCCCGCCCTCTGAGACGTAATAATATCGCGCGACATACATCGCAGAGCGGGCCCACTCCGCAATTGGGTTTACTATATCATCAGCAGTGTCACCGCTTGAAATAGTAGAGTCGTAATACCATGACGTACGCGTGGCACGGGAAATCTCAATCACCCGCCGATGGTAGTGAACCGCATCGGCCGTTTCATCGAGATCGTTATGCAACCTGGCCAATTTGAGAGCGATGGCAATCTCATTGGCGTCAGCACCGAGCAAAGCCCGTTTAAAGCACACAATGGCCTCGCGTAATCTACCCATCTCTTGATAGCTTGCCCCTTGCGCTTGCCAGAGCCTGACGTCGTACGGACTGTAGGTATACATACAACGTAAGTGATATACCGTATAAGGGTCCCGCAGGTACAGACCGTAGAGCAGTTGCGTGTTGATAATAATGTAGAGCATACTGGTGCATATTGAGGAGCTCGTAGGCTTGTCCGAGCCCGTACCATGCACGGTAGTCTTTCCTATTCACGTCCACGGCACAGCGGTACGCTTCAATCGCCGCGTGCGAGTTCTTCATCTCGACATACTCGTGGCCCATGAGCGTCCACGCGGAGAGGTACGTCCGATCGAGCTGTGTGGCACGCCTAAAGTACCGAATGGCTTTTTCGTGTTCTGCTCTTAACGAGTAGTGGTTGCCTGCTCATTTCCCCGAGTTGCATCAGCGCCTATTCAGTGCCGAAAGGAGAATGGTGTCGTACCGACGAGACAGCACACCTCCGGACGGTCTTTGTCAAGGGCAAGAAATTCATGCGCAAGCCTAGACAGTGTCAAGCGGTTATCAGCAACATACAGGATGTTGGAGTAGACATCAATGTCGTCAATGCGGTAGGGGTCAATCTTGAGGATTTTTTCGAACTGTTGCTCTGCAGCGCGAAAATCTGAGGAAATGCCTTGGTTGGTGGCATCAACAGAAGAGAGGAGGATTACTCGCCATGCAGATGGTAGAGTACGTTGGCCCGGAGGCTCATAATCCATAAGCTTTTAGGGAAGTTATCTGGTCCAAGGAGTCGGTCGCAGAGACCGAGCTCATTTTCAGAGGGTCGGTGGAGGGTATTGAGGGTGCGTATCTGGAACAAATGGACAAGCGGGTGGTTTGGGGGTATGGGCAAGAGTGGGAGTAGAGAAAAGAGCTATGAGCAAGGATCAGCAGGGTGGGAGCGACTGACGGCATGAGGGGCCCACTTCTTCATTATCATTGATGAGGTTGCTGAGGAGGTCCCACGCTGACCAATTCCAAAGATACCGTTGAAGGGAGAGCAGAGCGCACTCTATCGCTGCCTCTCTTCGATTGAGACGATAAAGGAGTAAACCGCGGCTGAACCGTTACGTTGAGTGCCAGCCACAAAGACGGCGGGAGGGACATACAGGAAGGGCATCCATGGATCTGTTGTCATTTCGAGAGATGACGCTGTCTCGTACAGCCCCAGAAGGCTTGAATTCACCGGTACGGTAGGTTGACTTCGATCCACTTTACAGACGTTCAGCAGCACTCTCGAGGATAGTGCTTCCTTTTCATACTTACTGTCAAGCTTATTCCAATCTCG